>Ga0163217_1094301_pt1 | contig 10188 bp, 17 predicted proteins | sample SynspAceP_FD_185933 | JGI IMG/M metagenome (GOLD analysis project Ga0163217, IMG submission 185933) | Saline lake microbial communities from Ace Lake in Antarctica - Synechococcus sp. Ace-P (PacBio error correction) | ecosystem: Environmental > Aquatic > Non-marine Saline and Alkaline > Saline ...
TTTTCGAAGTGCTCGTTGAGTGTTTTTTCAATAAGCCTGCCCGTGCACCCAACCCGGCCAATCACTGCGCAGGTAGAGACCCGTTGAACGCGAATCGGTGTCGCCCCGAACAGGGTTTGTGCATATCCCCGAGAATTTCCTGGTAGGCATAACCGACAGAAAGAATACCCAGTGGTAGTCTTCCACCCTCCTCGCATTCAAATGCACCTGGCCAAGACCCTGTTTTTTCGATGCCTCTGCTCGTCGACGTAGATGGCGATCTTGGTCCGGAGTCCAACAGGGTTCCAGGTCCTGCAATACTTGCCCGACGCAGGGGCTCTCCCCTCCAGGCCGGTTGATCGGGCATGATCGGTAGCACCTGATACCGAATGCCTCAGGTGTCTGGCAGACGCCTGAAATATGAGCCGAAAAGTGGGCAGATTACTGGATGTCGGGGCCCAATCTGGTCGTTCAGTGTTTTCAGTCCAGCAAGCCTGCCGTGGTGAGGGCGCAAGACGGCCATTGAGCTGATCGTGCAGGCGTGAAACACGAGGGCAAGTAGCACTGCTCAGCCAGCGCCTTCTCAGACAGGCTCAGCTTTGCCGGTGTCAGCGTACTGCGCCGCCACGTCAGTATGTGAGAGTGGCGTAGGCACTACCAGATGATCGGTCTCACCGGTGACCCATCTTCGATGTCGTTATGTCAGCAGACGCCAGAATTGCGCACACCTGTGCGGGCAAGTGCTGTCGAGGTCATACATGGCGGCAAGGTAATCGTTTAATGCGCATATATATTGGTTCGTCAGTCACAACTGCACACCAGGACCGGTGAATGCGCGGTCCATCGCTCCGGGTGCGCTTTTCGGAAAAAGTATGTGCGGGTGCGGCAGGCCCTGCTCTTACAATAGTCCGTCGCACAATGGGGCGACGAACCGTGTGGGCAATAGGCTCATTGACGTCGTAATTGATCGAGACGGCGTTACGTGAGTGAGTGCCGTCGTAACAACCCCGAGGCCGCGCCCAAGTCGATGAGATCCACCGGCAAAGGCCCAGCGCGCGCAACTTCGCCAAAGTAGCGAATGGCCCTCGCGGAGGACACACTGTTGCTGATAAATGCCGCCGAGTATTGGCAAATCTGCGAGTCCCATATGGAATGCAGGCAGCGCACACCATCCTTCAGTCGCAGCATTGCCGCGGAATTGCTCGACTAACCCGCAGAAAGCTGCGCAGCCGACAAGCCAAATTTGGATTTCCTTCCACCGCCGTACCCGCCTTTTGGCTGGAGGCCCAGGGAGGACAAACGCAACTACCGCAAAACCCCACCTGCGGCGTCAATCCAGTCTTCGCCGCTCCTGATCACCAGCGCACTTCCGACTGCTTTTTCGATAACGATATACGTTAATGCCCATGCCTCTGGCAAATCAGCGCAGATGAATGAACTCGCGGTCCTTGTAGCCGTTGCAGCGATTAGTCCAGCCCTTGGCGCCAGCGCCAACACGGCATCAGTTCCGGCTTGGAGCCGGCTCAAGCCCATGGAGACATCTTGTGGCGAGTATGTTCTCACACCCACTGCTCCTGCTGGTTACTTGATCGGATTATCAGCCGCGGTATACACCGTTGGTGGTATTCCAGTCGGCAATATTGGCTGTCAAAGGCACCCGTCCAACTGACGGACGCGTCTGCAGTGGGGATAATCCGGGAAGCGCCCAACCAGCAACGGCAGGTCAGCCCGCTTTCCGCGTAGACTGCGCGACCAGATCAAATGCCAGATCAATTCCTTGGCCATCCGGCCCACGTGGCTTGACGTCCACATGGCCTTTTTCATTGACGGTTTGAAATATATGCCCGCACACAAATGGCGGATGCCAAACACGCCTGCGGCTATCGGCAACCGTCCCAGCCTGAAGCGATCTTTCCCTTTTGGCGTGAACGGTGCTGTTAACGCCATCTGGTAACACCGCCTCTCATATGCTGGAAAAAATCTGGCTCCAGATATAAGCAAAAAGCGCACTGCATGCCGCTTCCGATGATTCGGCATGTTCCAGCTGGATGAAGCGGGTAAATGGCTTGGCCTGCCTCGCTGCCCGGCAATACTAACTGTAGTGCAACAATAACCGAAACAGTAGTGCAAGCTTGAATGACAAACCTGTAGGAGTGAACCATGCAACAGTATTTCCGCAAAGGGCCGCACTGCCTGGTCACGAGGCGGCAGCCGAGTAATTCGGCAGGAGTGGATCGCGCCCAGGGCTTTCCTTGAAGGCGGGCGCCAGAGTGAAGTATCTGCAAGCGCATAGAAAGGACGAATGCGAGGCGACCCGCCCGCCGAGCTGACCAGTACGGGGGAAGTGCATTGCGGTTCAGCGCCGACCTGTCCACCCGGAGAGGGCGCCAAGAGACTCTACGTCTGAAACTTTGCAGGCCCATACTCAGCATCTGGACATTCTGGTCAATAATGCTGGCCACAGTTGGGGTCTAACGCTGAAAGACTTTCAGGTCAAGGGTGGGAAAAGGTCATGCAACTCCAACGTCAGCGTCCGTTTTTTCCTGCTGCCATCCAGCAGTTTGCTGCCGCATGCTGCGCAAGGCCGGCAAACGCCGACAACCCCGCGCGAGTGAATAATATCGCTCGGTTTGCCGGATCAGCGCCTTTGGCGAAGGCTCTCTACGGCCCGAAAGAAGGCAGCTGTTCATCAGCTATCGCGCAATGCTCGCCAGGACTCGTCGGCGAACATTCAACGTCAACGTGAATGCCCTGGCGTTCCCAGGCAAGATGGACCACCAATATACACACCGTACCTCGCAAGCTCTGGCAAGAGGATGCCGGCAATATTCGATGGAAGCGCTGGCGTATAGGAAGAAGAGATGGTCCGCTTGGCGATAAGCTGGCCAGTACGCAGGGGCTACATGACGGCAATATCATTCCGATCGACGGGGGCTTGTTACGCTGTAAAAAAGCTACGGCTGGCCGCTGCCAGCCCGTTAGCTATCCGAGGTAAAAGACCGCTGGTGCCTTGCCAGAGGCCTTGGCCTTATAAAGCGCTTTTCGCCCTGCCCAGCAGACCTCTTTCAGTGCGTTGCCATGCAGCCGGTGCAGAACGCACCAACTGATACTACAACCCACTCTTGACCTCGGTAATCGGCGATTCACATCGGCATATCCCAGCGCACTCAGCGTTCGCTCAGCAATCTGACGCGCTGTAGCCTGCATCTCAATGCGGGCTTGGAAATATTGAGTACCATGACGAAACTCGTCACCTCCCAGGCGCACCAAGCAAAGTCTCCCTCGCGGACTTGTGAGCGCAAGCGCCTCAGCTACCACCTTCAACATTCGTCCCCAAGCAGCATGGCGACTGGTCGTTGAACCGTGCTTGAAACATCGAGATCGGAAGAAATAAACAGTGCCATGGGATTGTTTCATGTCGTGCATTGCGCAAATAATTTTCAATCCCGGCCCGATTGGACAAACCATGTAAGACGATCCGGTCAGGGCCAGGGTCGACATTTCACCCAGGGCGATTTCCCTGATGCCCGCCAAGGCGTCCACCAAATGGCGGATGGAGCTGTGAGGGCCTTTTCCAGCTCCTCTAAAATCCCAGGATAACCGGAGATCTCTGCCGCCTTACCCTCGGCCAATTTATCCCGCCGCCCGCGCGATCTGCTGCAAGGGCGTCGGGTCAGGTAACTGCTGGCAGTAACCACCCGGCCAATGGCAAAATTCGCACGGCGCACTGACCAGCGATGACGATGTCTTCGCTGCAGAGCCTGACGCAGGCTCATCGGCCACCAGGTAAAAGGTTTGCCGGGCAAGTCGACCCCGCCCATCCCGACCCGGGAATCATCACCAGACCGTCAGCCCGGGCGATGCCGGTCAAATACTCCCCCGCTGGCGGACCCGTCCCACCAGTACGGCGACGATGCGCCACCGCCGCGGTGCTTGCTCTCCAGAAGCGTGCGGCGACTCGCGATACCCACCCGCCGGCCAAGCGAACGGTGCCCACTCGGCACTGATACAAAGAATTCCAACGGCGCCACGCTGCTGGGTAGGAATTGAAGCAAACGAGAACTCACCTCCTCAGCCAGGCCCAGGACAGATGGGCAGCAATACCCCCACCAACTGCCCCTCATCAGTTTTTTTGATCGGTAAGGCTGATACAACAAACTCATGGTTTCGCCGACCGGATTGGGCAACAAGAACTAGCCAACAGCACAGCTCGTGCACATCCCCCGATAAACAGACCATTTTTACCTTGCTGGTATACCGGCCGCGGCCGACATGTTGACCCCCTCCAGAATCCGTGACTGGCACTCTGAAACGGTGCCTTCGCATCCAGCAATGCCTAACCAAGGACAGCTCGAAATATTGATCTGCAATTGGATCGATGATCCGACTGCTGCTCCGCCGACCGGTGTGGCCGGCACGCATTCACCCGAGCTCGGGCAACCACCTGCATGACCCTTGGGCGGTTCGGCCATGTCCCGGTCCAGCGTACCCATGCTGATAGGTCAGCTCAGCCAATTCGAAACCAGCTGAACTGGCGCGTAGCCTGCGGACAAATCCTTGCTTGATTGAAATGCACACAAGAAAGCCAAGCTCACGACACGAATAAGCAAGCAATCAACACGCCAGCGTGTTTCGCAGGTCTGGTAAGAGGAGCGCATACAGTAAGGTGATCCCTTGTCCGGGGGAAAACGCTAAGCCCAACAAAGCATCGGGTCAGCGGCGCAAACGAATAGAACCGCCTCGCCAATGGCGCAAATACGAGGGTTGAACAACCTCGAGCAGCGGGGATAAAGAGCGCGCTTTATAGTCTATAGAAATCAGATATGAACAATCTATTTAAACAGCTGTAAACTATTTCACAAGCAGCAAATGACCCTGTAAATGCCGGCAATAGCGGGTTGAGTATAAAATTTTATGGATATGTTTATTATAATAAATAGCAATTTATGATAAAGATCAGGATCAATGAAAAACATTTCCAGTAACACTACGAAAACCAGAAGCCACAGACGGTTTTCGCGCTGAATGAAGCTGGTTTGGCCTCGCTGCGCCCCGCTGGATACCATTCGGTGTACTGCAACCTGCTTCAGTGGTGGGTGATTTGCGACACGGACGGCATTACTGCGGGTCCCTGATGAAGGCGACAATTGGTCGCTTTATCTCTCCTACCGCCCGCCGAACAAGCCGACACCTTGTTTCGTCTGGGCAGTCGCGGTTGATAGCTGCGCATGCGTGGTCAGGGCCTGGCCTTGAAGATGCTGATGAGCCTGGTCGAACGCGTCGCCGGCAGACGGCGTCACGCAGTCTGGAAACAAGATTTCACCCGCAACGAGGCATCGGAAGCGCTATTTTCAAAAATAGCTTTCGTCACTTGGAGCCGACTACAGGGCACCCGACGATCTTTCCGGGAGCAAGCATTTCAAATGGCCAGCACGATGATGAAGTGCTCTACATGCGCTGGCCCCTTTTGCAAACAACCTCGTTAGCTGTCCCCTTCAGCTACACAGACTGCCTAATTTAGAAACAGGAAGACACCAGATGACAACTTCGAAAGTTTCGAAAACATGAATCCGGTATCCGTAGCTATTGCCGCTCGTTCCCACGTGATCTTCAAAGCAAGCTCGCGGCGCGGAATTGAATTACCAGCGAAGGCAGCACTACATCGACTTTCTTGCCGGTGCCGGGACTCTGAACGTACGGCCATAACCATCCGTCTGGAAGCAGGCACTGAATCGATACATCGGCCGACGACGGCATTACCCATGGTCTGGACATGTACTCCGGGGCCAAGGAAAATTTCCTGGAATTTTCACCGGGTGAATCCTTTGGAGCCGCGTGTTTTGGCGATACGTGACTCAATTCAGCGCCCCTAACCGGTCCCCTCGGGTGGAAGCAGCCCTGAAACTGGCCGAAAGTGACTGGCCGTAATAACGTGCATCAGCTTCACCAACGGCTCCATGCTGCAGCAATTGGCGCCTTGGCGTGGTACAGGCAATTCAAGCAATCACGTGGCGCTGCTGGCGGTGGCCCTGACCCTGACGTCACCGCATGCCCAATTGCCACTATTTGGCGAAAGCCGCCAACACCATCGCGATGATGACAAGAATGCTCAGCGACCCGAGCAGCGGTATCGACAAGCCCGCCGCCGTGATCCGTGAAGTGGTTCAGGGTGAAAGGCCGGTTTGAAATACCGCCTCTGCGAATGATGCGCAAACTTTCAAAAGGCCATGTGGCCGCAAGCACGGCAATGCTGATGATTTCCGATGACATTCAGGCTGGTTGCCGCTAACCCGGGCACTTCTTCAGTTTTGAAGGCAGGGTATTCAGCCGGACATCATCACCCTGTCCAAGTCGCTCAGCGGGTATGGCTGCCGTTCGCCGTCGTGGTCATGCGCCGCGACTGTGACCAGTGGGAGCCAGGCGAGCACAACCGGTACTTTCCGAGCAAACAACCCTTGCCTTCGTTACTCGCTTGGCTGCGGCTGGAGCACTTCTGGACCGACGTATGATTCGCCAAGAGCGTTCAGCCAAGGGCAAAGATGGTCAAGGGAAACGCAAATTGCTGGGCCAAGAAAAAAAATCGTCCGAGCACGGCCCGATTCGCTGTTTCGTTCAAGGGTCGCGGCATGATCGGGTTGGTATCAGTTGCCCAAATGGCGAAATTGCTCGGCCATGTGCCAGAAGCCTTCCAGCACGGCCTGGTGAATCGAGACCTAGCGGCTATATTCATAGCCAGGTCGTCAAGTGTCTGGCCCCGCTGAACATCAAGCGTATTGAACGATCGACCAAGCCATATGACCAATCTGGATGCTTGCTTTTTTGCCAAGGGTCTATGAAGCGAAGAACCAGCCGGAACAGGCTTCCTACGGAGAACGAAACATGATTGTACGTACAGCTGAAGGATTGCGAAGCGTCGGAACGTCGGGTGGGTTTCACAAAACTGGGGAAAGCACCCGCATGTTGTTGAAAGACGACAAAAGATGGCTTTTCTCACATCACCTACCATCTAACGCAAAACGGGGGCCGGGGGGCCCCCCCAAAAACAAAAACCGGAGACGCAATCATTGGTACAAGAAACCAATCTCGAGTCTGTGTATTGTTGCATGAGCCGCAATGGTGAGATTGAAACCCTGTTCGGACGGCAAGGTTTACGAAGAATCGAACCGGCAAGCTTGTATATCCTCGATTTTTCAGCACGACGAGCACATGCTGCGTGCGGGTCAGAGGAACATGAGATGGCCTGCGTATCACCCGCCACTGAGCGGCAAGGAAGTACACGACGCGGACGGCGTGTAACCCAGCAGACGCCACCTGAGTAACCAGCCTGCTGGCCGGGTGATTGCACCAAGCCCGGCCAGCATAAGCGCTAAAGCCGTTGGACAGAAGTCATGCTGCTCAGGAAAAGGAGGTCGCAACATTCCCACCCAACGACAGAAAGTGATTATGCATACTGTAGAAAAGATGGCGGCACTTCAAATGAGCCGCTTCGACGAAGTACTGGACCATCCCTCTTTATTGGCCATCGCAGACAGCAAGAGTTTGTACAGACCGCGTGTTTGTGTGTCCGCGTAATGGCGGCATGATCAATAATTGCTGCTTGAGCAAAGAAATCGGCGACCCTGCGTGTATGAACGTTTTGCCGATGCGCAGAATGGAAGATGCGCTGGCTGGATGCCGCTGGAGCGTGCTTGGGCAGCATGAAGGCCAAAAACGCTGACTTTTCAGCGCGAAATAAACGGAACGCCAGGCCGCAGACCGCTTTATTGAAGGTCGGATGGCGATGTGCGTGATTGCATGTTGAGCCCTGCAGCAAGCTGTGCACTCTACGGTGCATCTTTCAATCTGACCGAGCACCTGATGAAAGGGTGCGCGAGATGTTGGCATTCGCTTGGTGAGGCCCACAGTGGCGTTCAATACCGTATTGGCACTGAAGAAACAGTGCCGCCAAACGCCTCGACTGGTTGGATCTTACGCGGCTGGGAATCAAACTCCGAGCCGAAAGCTTTCGCAGGATATGATCCCCGGACAGCTTCGAACGGTATCGATCTGAGAAGGAATTGGTCGTCCTACCGTACACGCATTGGCAGCGAAGGGCTGATGAATACCTTTGAATCGTGGCCTACAGCGAGATCACCTTCGCTCAGATCGCCGCGACCCACCAGCGCCCCGCGAAGCCATCATCCACAAGGAATACCGACCTTTCAGTGCTGGATCGCGAATCCGTCGGGCTGGAAAACGTGGTGACCATCGGCCGTACCAATTAACGAACGTAGCCGATAAATCTGTCCAACCTGGGCTGGAAGCGATACATCCCCAAGGCGGCGCGCACAGCTACGCAAGGCCGCATTCAGGTTGCGTATCAAGAAATGGCTTTCGAGCCGCACCAGCCCGGCACCCTGATCAGTCAAGGACTACTGCAGCGAGAAGCCCTGCGTCGAGATCATCGCGGGACGCATAGGATGTGTTCGGGCCTGGAGGTCTTCGATCAGGAAATGCTCGGTGATGTGGTTACGACATCGAAATCACAAGTTGCTCAAGCCAGCTCAAGCTGTATGGTGGTGAACAAGGATTCCGGATGCAACAGCAATCACCTACTCACGCCTCGGGGTTTCTCACCGAAAAGATGATCAACCGCGCGGCGCGGTTGATCCGAGGAAAAGTATCCCGATGTCCGAGGTCAATGTCATAACATTGCCATCGTTCTCGGCTTTGGCTCAGAGCCTCAAGGTCAAGGGTTTTCTGGGCCAAGACCGTTGCCGCATTGGCCAGTCGCCGACATCAGCAGTTCAGGCTATTCACCAGTCGATCCGGCAGGTGGAAATGCAGTGCAATCATCCAGGAAGAGGATTACGATTGCGCTGTGGCCGCGCTGCACCAGGCGTGATCGAGCCGGAAAATCAGGGGATGTGATCGCCGCCGCCTGGAGGGTTAGCCTTGCGGTTAGATATCGAGCTCTTATCAAAAGCCGGCACATCCCATCAGGATGCGCCGCTTTTTAATGCGCGGGTCAGGCGCTTAAAAAAAATCCGAAGGGAGCTGCGGCACTACGGGCTGAGTCCTTTCCTGCATAAAGCAGTGCCCACCCCTACGAGGTGACACTGAATCTGTGGATTGATCGCGCTGCTCGCTTGGCGACTGTTGCAGCAAAGGGGTAGTCTTTCTCGCCATGCACGATAGATCGGCGTTCTGTCCGCTTGAGCGCAGGCCCAGAGCGCCTGGGCATTGCTCCTCGAATACCCCTCGGCTTCACAACTCGGGCGGCAACTTGAGTTCAACACCGTGCCCTGGTGACCTTGCGCGGCATGATCAAATATGCGCCTGAAGGCTGCCTGCTCCCAAGCCGCGAAAAATACCGCGCGATTGTGCAAAAATGCACCAAAAGGCGTTTTTCCCGGATCAGCCAGTGATGACGCCGGGCCCGAGCCCCCATGCCGCCATCGGATGCGCCGCACACCGTCAGGCTCAACGGCTGGTAGGCAACTGAACAGGCTCATGGGGAAAGCACCGGATCAGCAATACTGGCCCGCCTCGAATAACCCGGGAGTTGGGCGCGAGCATTCAGACTGGTGGAAGAGACACCACCAAAACTGGTGCCGCAGGCATAATGGCGTGCATCGCCAAAACGCTCGCGCCCAGCGAAAAGGCCTTCCAGCGCCAGTTCCGCATTTCGATTGCCAGCCGGAGAAAGGGCCGCCATGTCACTCTCGCCATGCCCTCAGTAATCACAATAAGCCAGAGATCGAAATGCTCAGCCAATAGCTGCAAACATGGGTTTCATAGTTGGCACGTAGCACAAACCCATTGCCGTGCAGAAAGTGCAGAACATGGTTTTCCCTGAAGGCGGGAGTATGCCAGCCGGCGAGAGCGAAAAGCCGTGCGGAGGATTGGGGAAGTGCCAGGGCAGTACAACTGCAATGATAAGGCTACTCGTTCATGATCGATAAAGTGCGTCCATTAGCGTAGAGTGCCGTGGGATGACGCGGCCTGTGCACGTGACCCAATGGCTGGACCGGTAGCTGGACTGACAGGCTTGAATCCATAATGCAATCCAAGGCCAGTATATTCCATGGGGTAGCGAGTAGAGAGATCAGGTCCGGCGGTGTGACGTCAGCAGCATCAGGGCTGAGTGCAGACGGCGTGCACCCAAGACTCGGCGCGCCATTGCGGCTTAGCGAGCGCTCGCCTTTCAATCAGCGCCACTCACCAAGG
>Ga0163217_1067538_pt1 | contig 10187 bp, 10 predicted proteins | sample SynspAceP_FD_185933 | JGI IMG/M metagenome (GOLD analysis project Ga0163217, IMG submission 185933) | Saline lake microbial communities from Ace Lake in Antarctica - Synechococcus sp. Ace-P (PacBio error correction) | ecosystem: Environmental > Aquatic > Non-marine Saline and Alkaline > Saline ...
CCGAGACAACCGAAAGAAAAATAAGGCCAAACCAAAAGCTAGAACCAATACAACTCACAAAAAAAACAACGCCGACTAAACGAGCTATTCAACTAAAAAAGAACGACACAGGCAACTCATATGACCTAATAGCCGAAAAAAGGATACAACAACAGCCAGAACGGAAGCAACAACAGAAAGCAAAGGAAAATGCCGCAAGACAGAACCAATGAAGTAAAAACCAGAAACAAACGAATGCCCCATATACACCAACACGACCGAAACAACTATACACAATAAACAGCCATATTCCAGCACGCCGGCCCAAGCACCAAACAGCCCCACACAGAAATGAAACAACCAAGAAACAGTGCGAATCACAGAACAACACCAGCAACACCAAACAAACGCCAACACATGAACAAATCGCACCGAAAGAAATCCCAACACACCAGAAAAACCAGCCAACAAACATCCACAAAAAAACATAACTAAGACCCGAGAAGAAAAGATCAACACACGCAAGACCGGCCCAACCAGCAAAAACCAAACAGAAGACAAAAAACAAGCAACGCAGACAGAAAACACCCGACTAACAACGAAATACATAAAAAAAACACCATCAGAATCACGCGATACAAATACACAAGAACAATGTAAAAAACAAGTCAGGCCAAGCAACAGGCAAAAACGAAAAACAACACCAATACCCACACACAACACAACAGGACTCCGATCAGCAAGAAACCATAAGATACCACACCAAAAAAAATAAACCAAAACCCCCACATAGAAGACAGCGCACATTCACATACAGGCAATTATACCGCGGGCACAACCGGAAGACCACATCTGAAGACAGAATACCAGCCAAAGGGACACGAAACAAGCAAAGACTACACAAAACACACCCAGCCCAATAATAAAGCAAAGACCAAGACAACAACCCCGCAAAAACCGACCGAAAACAGAAGCAATGCAATAACCACAAAAAAACCCCAACAACCCAAGCAACCATAAAATGGACCACAAACCAATAAGCAAACCCAGGCCCAATCCAACAAGCCACATCCAAATATAAAGTCCCTACAGCAAAGTAGAGCCTCAAAGGAATAGCTAAAGCACCACAAACAAACAAAAGGAAACAAAAATAAAGCAGACCAAAGAAACAACATAAACGCCCATAACTCGCAAACAAACCTCCCACCACATGCTCACCCAAAAATGTCATAGTATATAGGAAGCCAAATTAGCACTAAACCACATTACCATAGAACCCGCAACATCTTACATACACCTGATCTGAGCTATAAATAATACCAATAACGATAAACAAACTCTAAACCCACCAATTACCTAAGCAACCACCCACATCAAACCACAGGAATACAACAAAACACCAAACCGATCCACCGAAATACCACGAAAACCTAAAGCCCAATGCCCCGAACCAATGCCCAGCTAACAATCATACCAACCGATCACAAAAGAGATTCGGCATGAAATACTAATCTAAACAAAATACGGATAATACACATTAATCCAAAGACCATCCAACCAAAATAAAACCCAAGCCAAACTAGCCCTCCTGCCAAACTCAATCGCAAGAACCAGCCCAACAAAACAACACATGCCACTAAGTCAAAAAACGCACCCAAACCACAAGCAGTGTAGAACCCGAAAACCAAGACCCTGGCCCCAAACGTACAATTCCCGGAAAACAGAGGCAGCAATAATTATCGAAAAAAAACCTACGAAACAGCAAAGTAAACAAAACCACCACCAACACGACAAAGCGCCTAAACCCAATACACCCAAGGAACAAAACACGACAAAAAAGACAGGAAGGTAAGCATAACCAATCCAATGAACCGCCCCAGGAAAAACTCAGGTACAAAAAGAAATGCCGATCCTCGCAAACGACAGCCACAAAATACAAACAACAAAACAGCAGCAGGCAGCCAATAAAAAATTAAAGAATGAAGCGGGCGGCAGCACAACACAGCCCGCGCGATACGCACGCGGATCGAAATAATACGCCTGCAACCCTCAATAGCCACGTAGGATGGGGAAGCATTCTACATGGGCTGAAATACAGCACCACCGGAGGACGGCGGGTCCCCAACCCGCGGACTCAACGCCAAGGTAAGAGCGGGAGATCAGGCGCCCCAGTCCACGAGGGTAACAGCAGGGCGCTAACGAAAAGCGGGACGCAAACGACTCAAAGATTCCCCGGACGGGGGAGACCGCGATCAAAGGCCAGCAAAGTAAGGGCGACGCAAGGGAAACCCAGAAGCAATGCACCATGGAAGAGCACAGCGCGCTACAAAAAGCAAACGTAAGCGATGGAAACGGCAATACTGTGGCAGTCGATCAGGGAACGGTAGGCAAGCAGCGATGGAAAGCAAGCGGGGGGGCGGGCTGGAGAGCGGCCAGGGAAAGGACGAATCATGGGGGGCGGTGGACGGCGGTGGGGGGAGCGCAGGGCTCTAGACGAGAGGTGCGGGGTGCGGGTCGCAAATTCGCGCTGCAGGGACAAGAAAGGCGCGGCTAGAGTGGGGCCTGGGGGGGAGGAAGCGGCGGCGACCAGGGGAGCACGCCGCTCAGTAAGAAATCGGCGCAACGAAGGCCGCATGAAAAGGCGGAGACACAAAATGGTAACTGGTCAGCAACGGGATAACCAACAAAATTCCCAAAAGGGCGCGAAGCAACGAGCTACGCCGGAGGAGGGTCGGCTAAGACACCAGTGCAGGCGCAAGAGACGGCCACCGGCAAAGGGAGAGCGCGCAGACCAAGAGCAACCAGCGGCCGGCTCGGCCACGAGGAAGCAACCCAAAGCGGTCGCGCGGAGAAGGCGCTCAAGCGAGGTGGGGAAGGAAAAGCGGCGGGGAAGGCAGGGGCGGGACAGTGAACTGCCAAAAGCGAAAAGCTTGCAAGAAAGCAACACGGGGCGCGGGCAAAGCGGCAGGACGCTTGACCAAAAGAAGGCGTCAACACATGACCGGTGAACAAACGGAAGGCAGCAGAGGGAGGGTACCGAGCGAGAACTAAAAAACCACAAAGGCGCCACATTTGGTTAGCAAACGAACAAGCGCTGAACGCGTAACACCGGCGGCGAGTGCAGGTGGGTAAGCCAGAAGCGGCAAGAACGCTGGGGAAAAACGGCGGGATGTATAAGGTGCCGCCAGGGCGCGCGGGCGCGGCGGCAAGAGTGCAAAGGCCTGCAAGATGCCCGGGGTTAGGGGCGTTAGTGCAGCCAGCGGCCGGGGCAAGTACACCGCCGCGAGCATGCAATAAAGAGCAAACCTCGGCGCACCGATTAAGCAGGGGGACACAAACGCCATAGCCGGTCGCGCCGGCAGGAGCTTAAGTTAGTGCCAAAAGGACGCTGAAAGCGGCACACCAGGAGGGGGTTCATCGTAAGAGTGCGAAGGCGGAGCGGAATGAAGCGCGCAAGCAAAGCCAACTGGGGCATACCACCAGATTAAGGCGGACCGGCGAGATAAAAAAGGAGGAATGGCGGGGGAGTGGCAATTGCGGAGGACGTGCACGGGCGGGGGAGAAACAAGGACCGAAAAGGCGAGGGTGCGGGGCAACGCTTGCAAATGCGCAAGAAGGGACCCAAAACGGCGCAAAACGCAAGTGCCGCGCCAATTAGCACGGGGGCCCCAAAGCCATAGTACCGATCGAGCAGCAAGCGCCCTGGGTAACGGGCGAAGCGCCAGCGATGAAACCATGGAGGGGAGATGCCCGACGCATCAGGGCCAAGAACAACCAGCACCGGGGGAAGACGAGGGGAAGATCAGCGAGTGCCAAGGTGGGGAGAGCGAGGCGAACGCCTCAAAGCGTCACGAAGGAGGAGCCCCACGAGGCCAGCGATGGAGGCGGGAGAGAAGGAAGGCACCCGCGAAGGGGAAAAAAAGTGGGCCAAGGCGATGGGGCGCCACGCGTGAGACAAACGAAAGAGCCACACGCGGATGCCAGGCGAACGGGGCAATGAGGAGTGAGAACAAGCTTGAGGAGACCACCGGAACGCGGAACACAGCTAGCGGGGCGCGGGGGCAACGGCTGAGAACGGGAGTTCAGGAGACAAAACTCACGTCGCAAGGGAAGAGCAGGGGCGAGAATAGCGAGTGTACTCGGCGCGCCAGCCGTCATTAGGCGTTGCGCGGAAGGAAAAATACTGCCATGGAAACGGGACAGGGCGATTAACGGTGATCACGTACCTACGGGGCGTAAGACGGAGGGGGGCGCAAGCGACAAGAAGCGGCCCACAGGCGGGGCCAGCACAAAGGGGGAAGCGGCCCAACGCAGCTGGCAGCGTGACCGAGGGGTAAGGTATACATGGGCTGGGATGCACGCAGCACAGCAGTGCGGGGCGGCACGGGGGGGTGGGGCGCAACCGGGGATAGGGCGCCGGAACGAATGGGGCAGCTGCGGGGGGATAGTCGCCAGCGTCAAGTGCCACGGTCTGTGGGGAGACAAGGCAGCACCGTTGCGGGAACCGCGGCCCGAGGGGACCCAGGCGCCGAGCGGGAACGCGCAATGGAACGCTGCGGTGTCCGGAACGCCAGCACTGGGATAGACGTCACGAAAAGCACCTCCGGGCGCAAGACTCGACCCGCCCCCGAGGGGCCGGAAACGCACTTGAACCGCGGGCAAGTCCGCGGGCTAGAGCGAGACAGAGGGCAAGTTACGGGGGAGGGGGCACCAGGCAAGAAAACGCCAGCACCGACACAGGACAAGGCGAAGGGACGAGAGAAGAGCGAACCCAAAAGCCGAGGGCAGAATCACGGCCATAAAAAACGGCGACAGAAGAAAGACATGCAAACACGAACAATGCGCGAAGCGCGAAGTAGGGAAACTCAGGGACAAGGGGAGTCCACAGCGAAATGTGGCACCCCGAAGGGGACAACGAGCGCTCAAGAAACAAACGAAAAAAGAAGGAAACAGTACAATTAAAGCGGCAAAAGGGATGAACATGACGGAAGCAACGCGTACGACCACAAACACGAGCAGGGCGATTCGAGAAGACTAGGCCGATAACGCCGGACAATGAAAGAGATAGAAGCCTCCGGGCATAACCCCGCGACAAACAAACTATGAAGCGCGGGGGAAGCAAAAGAGGTCGCCCCAGGCTGACGTGGAGAACACGACTTACAAAAGACTATGGCGTACGGGAACGGAGCGGGCAACGGCAAAAAGACAGGGAGCGCCGCCCGCAACAAGGAAACCGGGGGAAGGGAAAGGGCAAAACGGCGCCGAGACACCCGAACGAAGACAGGCCACCGGCCGGAGGCTAGCAAACACGCAAAAAGCAAAGAACGAAAAAAACAGCGACGAGAAGGCACAGAGCGAATGCAGAAACAAGCAGAGGGAAGACGCAAAGGAAGCAACAAAGAACGAGGACACAGGCGGGAGCGCGGGTCGGGCAAAAGACAGGCGACTGACTAGCGACATAAATGAACGGGGCGGGCGAGAACAGTGCTGAGGGTGGGGATAGGAGCACAGGAACAAGCGAAGGGGGCACAATAACGCGGGGTGGTCGGGGGTGCGCTGGGTTCGAGGGACCCGACCAAGGAGCCGGTCACATGAGGCGACGGTGGGGCTGAAGCCACCGAGCGCTGGAAACAAGCGGCGAGATCCCATGGAGGCGACCAACGACGATAGGGGGCGCTGCGGGAACAAAATAAATTCAAGGGCGTGCGGGCGGGAGGAGGCGCGCGGCAAACTGCAACTGAAGGCAACCGAGACACAAGGAATCCGACTTCATTGAGAGCAGGGGCGACGCTCTAGACCAGGGATAAGGGCGCAAAAGGAGTGAGCACACCAGGGTCGAGGCGGCCGCAACGCGGGCCCAGCAGGGAACGCAAGCGAGAAACCCCAACCGGCTGACAACTGGTTCGGTGGCATGGCCACAAGGCGGCGCATGTGCGGAATGAGCAAACTAGACCCGGCCGCGGCAAGCGCAACGAAGCAGCAAAACGGCGCAAGATCCAAGGAAAAGCATGGAACCAGAGCGAAAGAGGCCCGAGCGGACAGCACGGGGCAGTGCAAACATCGGAAGGGGGCGGGAGGATGAGAGAGCGGACGAAACAGGCCTAGGAAGGAGGGCACAGCAGGAGAAACAGCCTCAAGCGATTAAGGGAGGTTGATGCAGGCGGGCAAAGGAAGAAGGCGGGAATGGGAAAGAAAACGCGGGTGGACAGCGGGCCCGGGAAACTGGGCGGCACCAGCAATTCGGGGGCCTGCGCAGGAAGCAGGGAGCTCGAAGGCCAGCCCAAACAGCGAGACGCCAGCGAAAAGCTGCAGGACCGCCGGGCCAAACCGCTCCGCAAGGGGGGGAGCAAACACAGCAGCAGCCCAAACGCAAAAAACGCCGTGCGGGCCAAGAGCACAAGGGCCGCCAGCGAATGGCGGGGCCGCGAATCACAGAGCAAACGGCAACGGTAACGGAAAACCGGCGGGGAGGAAGATGACGCAGGTCAAGGAACCGGCGCGCTCGCACGGGAGAGAGATGAGACAGAAAGCGCGAAGACGCACGAGGCAGTCGGAGAGCCGCAGCGCGGGCGATGAATAAGAAAGGACCGGAGCGCGAGGACAAACCCGGGATCAGGCTCCGGTAAAAAGAAGGGGGGGAGCAAGACCCGCGCAAGAATCGTCGAGTTGAAAAGACGGCGTCGCCGGCCACCGCCAGAGAAAAGCCCGGGCTGCGGAATGAGTGGGAAGGCAAGGCAAAGCCAGGACCACAAGATGACCACGAAGGCTGACGGCAAGCCAGGACAGAAGGCTTGCGGCGCCAATAAGACAGGGAAAGGCACGGGACCGCCGAGAAAAAGGGCACGGGAGGGCGGAGGCCGCCAGGCAGTAACCAATGCAGGTGTGGACACAAGCGGGGGGCGAGAAGGCGGACAAATAAATAGCCGCGGCGGAGAACAGGGGGGATGAGGTAGGGCACAGGAAAGCAAGACATGGCAGCCGGCGCGCAGCCAAGCCCAGGCAGCCCACAGCGCCCAAAGCCCATCGAGCCGCGCCGCAGGACGCGGACGGTAGCGATGAACGCAGCACGCGGCAGCCGCGCAGCCAGACCGATGGGGACAAGCGATATGGAATGCCGGCAAGGCAGAACGCGGAAGGCGATAGCGATAAGGAGCGGGGACCAAGTAAAGCGCGGAATCACACCTGGAGCCGCTGAAGCGCCACGTAAGACTACAGCACAAGGGTGCACACTGCCACCGAGGCGCGAGCGCAGCGGCGCGGAAGCCCGGAAAGCCCACCAGCAGTAAAGGCACCTGGCAAAGACGACCGCGCGGCACGGGAAGGCGAGTGACGGGGCCAAAAACCGGGGACAAGCGTCCCGGCGGGAGAAACACAAAGCTGTACAGGGCGGGCGCAATGCGATCGGGACCGCACGCGCACCAAAGGCGCCTGACCCCCGAGGCACAAAGGCAGTGGGAATCCAGGAGCCTGAGTCAAGAGCCAGCACATGCGCGCAAGCCGACGCGCAGCGCGCGCAGAGAGTACGTGAGAGCAAGACCGCGACGAACCCGCGTTCCCGTGCAGGATTACATCCGCCCGGTAACTGCGACAAGGGCCAGGGGCGCGCATGAATAGGCTGAGAGGGGCGTGAGGCGGCCAAGGCCCGGGGCAGAGTAGGCACCGGAAAAGGGCCGGCGAACAAGGACTCCGGGCCACCAACGACCGGCGGGTCGGGCACCAGCGAGCAGGAAGAGAGCAGCGGCGGGAGGGTCGCAAGGGAAACTCGATGGGGGCCGGGCACTGACGAGCCCCGCAGGGTGGGCCGCCGCAGAAGGCAAAAACGTAACGGCGATGATTCACGGAAGAAATGAAAGAAACTTGAGGCCAAGGCGCACGGGGCTGGGTGCGACCACAAATGCAGGCGCGAAAGGGTCAAAGAACAGAGAGGGGGCCGCCAACGAGAGAAAGACCCGGACACCGGGAGTGAAAAAGAGGGCGTAAGTGCGAAGCAGGGGAAGGCAAAGCGAGGGACGAAAGGCCAGCCAGAAAGCGGGAAGAAGCGCCGCGCGCCAGGAAGGGCGGGCACCCAGAGGGACCAAGGAAGGGCATGAGCGGAAAAGTGAAAAAGCCGCCAGACAGTGGGGCGCAAGAGCCTGGCCCACAGCAAGCTGAAAAGGGGAGCGTGACGCATGAAGAAAGAGCAAAGCCGCTCCGTAAAGTCAGCGGCGGCAAACAACGACAAGCCGGGAAGCGAACACCGCCGCACGTGCCGCGGCAAGAGACAGAATGGCACCGAAACAATAGCCAGGCAGGAAGCATGGGTGGTATCGGCCAACACAGCAAGGCAAACCATACGCCGAGTAGCGGTAAGGCAGAACGAAACAGGCGCACAAGGAGTCCCAGGGACACATAACACGGAAAACCGGCCGGGAGGGACGGACCCAAAGAATAGGGCGGACAAAGCGAAGAAGGAGAGCAAGAAGCCCACGCAGGCACAAAGCAAATGCAGGACGGACCGGTCAGGGAAGCGGATAAAAGGTCGAGTGAAAGATGCGAAACACGAAACAGGGGTAGAGCAACGGCTGACACCCAAAAACGCAGCGCGTGAGGCGGGGGCCAAAGGGCCGCGGCAAACAAAGAAAGCGGGCGCCGCGAACGAAAGCTGGCCACCGCGGTGGGGGGGTGCAAGTAGGGAGCGCAGAGGAAGGAGGCGAATTATTAGCAAATGCGGGCGCAAAAGGCAGACAGGCCATGCGCGGGGGGAACCCGCGCACAGGGAGGGGCAGTGGACCACCAGGGGGGAGGTAAAAAGACGATACAACGAAACGCCACGGGGCCACGCGTCAGGACTAAAGCGGAGCGAAGGAAGGGCAAGACAAGGCAGGGAGGCGGGAGCTGCAGCTACAAGAAACCGCGAGCGGCCGAAGGCGCTGGGCAAAAGAGGCCGAACCAGGGGACGAACCGAAATGAACACCCAATCAGCATTAAGCGCAAAGGGCGCTAGACTAAGCCCGCAATGTACACCTACTCCACTCTTGCAAGAACGTGTCAAGACGTGACTGCGCGCGCTGCATATCTGCTTTCGCTAACCTTACGTGCGCGTAACATTGAGCTAATCCGAAAATAAAACTGTTGCTCATTATCTGATGCGGCCAGTCGATTTCGTTCGCATAATCGGGATGTCACGCATGCAAGGAACGTAGGAGTTATATACTGGTGGTTGAGAAGTCTCTCTCTCACCCATAAAACTCACGAATAGTACAACGAGTCTGATACAATCAACAAGAGATCGTCGACACGAGTGGGAGTAGAGAGCCTCACTCATACCGTGCTAATATAATCTGGGGCTTTTAATCGTGAGTCACTAATAGAGGCAAGGTCGAATTCGCAAACACATGTAAGATATAAACATAAAATCAGCCGACAACGTGTGAGAGAAAGCGTATGTTCTTTAAAGCTCGCCATATCACGGTCAAAATCGGTAAGACTTGAACTAATCTGACTGTCTTGAGAACGACAAAAAGAAGCGATCAGGCACTACCTATGACGCACTTGGAGCTAATACTGATCATAATAATCATGCAGGACAATGTAGTCACTACCGTATTTATAAAGAGCAAAACCGAAGAGGCCGCAAGCGGACAAGCAAGTGGAGCAGATGGATGAGAAGAAAAAACAAAAAATAGAGACGAGATACCGAGGAGGAGCGACAAAGAGAACGGATCAGAAAGAACACACACAGAAAACGAGAAGACAATATAAAAAATAGAGACAAAATAGAAAAGAAGAACAGAAAAGAGAAGAAAAAGAAACAAAATTAGAAAAAATAAAAATTGAAAAGAGATAGACAGCACAAAAACATAGAAGAACAAAAAAGGAGAAAAAAAAAAAAAAAAAAAAGCGAGAAGAGCAAAAAGATAAAAAGAGATAGAAAAAGAGAAAGTAAAAAAAAATGCGAAAAAACAAAAGTAAAGAAAAAATTAGGAGCAAATAAAAATAGAAAATTTAAAAAAGAAGAAAAGATAAACAGACGCTGCGTCTGTTAAAAAGGATTGGGGAAATGAAAAACGCTTTGGGCGAGCCAAAGCTTGAAAGTAGGTGGAAATAGAAAGGCGGGTTCGAAGTGGGGGAAGGGGTGTCCGCAGAGGTGAAAAAAGCTATTTGAACCGTGTAAGTGCACCAAAACGGCGAGGGGCGTTCGAAAGTTCGCGCAGATCAACGCGCAAGAA
>Ga0163217_1119462_pt1 | contig 10187 bp, 16 predicted proteins | sample SynspAceP_FD_185933 | JGI IMG/M metagenome (GOLD analysis project Ga0163217, IMG submission 185933) | Saline lake microbial communities from Ace Lake in Antarctica - Synechococcus sp. Ace-P (PacBio error correction) | ecosystem: Environmental > Aquatic > Non-marine Saline and Alkaline > Saline ...
AAAAGAGAGAAGAAAAATGGCCGGCCTTTTTTCTTTTGGGTTGGAAAGGGGGCCCCCCCCCCCCCCCAAAAGCGGGCCCAGGCCCCCTGAATTCCCCACTTAAACACCAAGCCCCGGCGCCTACGAGGGGGGCAAATCACCGGCGGCCCCTGCCGGGCCCCCAGAAAAATCTCAAAAAATCCGCCCCCGCTTGCCAACCGCCAAAACAATCCAAAGCCCGAGGTTCCTGCCTACGTTGAAAGCCCTCGGCCAACGAAAGCGGCTGATCAGCCTTGCCGCCCCTGCCTTGGAATGGTTGGACACCTGGTTGGCCGGTGGCGCGGGGCGACCCCATCCAGCAGATGAAGGTCCCCCTGGCCAGACGGTCCCCCAATCCTGGAAAATCGATCGACCAGGCGGCCCTGGCGCCTTCTTCGATGCATCCGTGGGAAGCCATTGCCCCCTGCCGGCGAGGCCAGGGCCTGGCCGAGGCGGCGGCTGGAAATCCGAAACTGCCCAATCTTCTAGGGCCTAGGCCACCCAGACCACGCTGCAGGCCCCGGGTTCCACCTAATCGCCCCTTTCAGCGTCGGCCTGACCCGCTTCTGACCCAGGGCCAGGTGTCCCACCGCCATTGGCGCAGCCCCCGCTTGAAGCTGGCCCGGTGCCGATGCCATGGATCACCAAGACAGGGGCCCCGGTGCACTCACGCAGGCGTTTCCCTCCACGGCGGCCTCCGCTTTCATGGACGCCGCAGGCCGCGCACATCAAGGGTGTTGCGCTCGGTGCGTCACTCTTTTCCGGCCCGGAGCGTGCGATGGCTGGCGGGCATCTGGATCTGCACCTTCGGCGCCGCGGAATTCCAACTGGGCCGGCTTCTCGGCCCACTGAGGCCTCTTTTTCGATTGGCGCTGAAGCTCCACAGTCAGGCGCAGCACGCCGCAAGCGCACGTGAGTTCGGCCCCCCGGGGCTGATCGGCCAAGCAACCTCCGCCGCCTTGCGCGGCGAGCGAGCAGACGGATGCGTTCCCTCTCCAGCACCGGCCGCAAACCGTTGGGCTGCGCGCGCTGGGGGCTTGGGGCCGGTTTGCTGTTGCTCCAGCCGCCGCTTGAAAGTCCGCTGGCCGGCCCTGCCTGGCGCTCTCGCCATCGGCTGGCCTGGCGCAGGCGTGGATCAGCCGTCGCACCTCTTTTGGCCCGAGCGGATCGGAACTCCAGCGCTGGCGGCGCTGCTCCTGCGCTCGCTGAGCTGCCTGTTTGCTGCTGCCAGCGCTGCAGCAACTCCCTCCTGCAACAGCTCGGTGCGGGCCAGCAGCGGCGGCATCCTTCGGCGGCCTCCTGCTGCCGGCGCACGCTGATCCTCCAGGCCGCGGATCACCTGGTTTGACCTCACCATCGCCGCGGGGCGCGAGCAGGGCGGGTGCAGACGCATATCACGTCCCGCCGGGAGAGCCCCAGGCGCGCGGCGATCGCCAGGGCATTGCTGCGGCCGTGGGATGCCCCATTGCATGCTGGTAGGTGGGCGAGAGAGTCTCGAGAATCAAGCCCACCGAGCGTTCTCCGAAGCGGGATCGCCGTATTTCAGCGCCTTGAGCTCACCGAAGTGGGTGGGTGGCCAGCGTCAAAGCCGGGCCCGATCGGCCAGATGGGCGCAACAGGGCGATCGCCAGCGGCCGCGCCCTCGCCCGGATCGGTGCCTGCGCCCACCTCATCGAGCAGCAACCAGGCCTTGGCGCCTGCTGCTGGCTGCGGCAGGGCAAGGCCCTGGCAAGGGCGGCAGGATGCGGCGATGCGGCGCACATGGCCACTGAACGGTGGAGAGGTTCTGTCTGCAAGGGATTGTTATCGCCGATGTTCGGCGAGCCAACAGGAGCAACCAGGGCAGCCGTGGCTACCGGGCGCCAGGGAAGAACAGAACCGGCCGGGCCATCAGGGCCGCCAGGCCGACGCTCTTGAGGCTCACGGGTTTTGCCGCCGGTTGTTCGTCCGGTGATCGCCACACCCGCAAGGGCCGCCTGCCGCGGTGACACTCACCGGCAACCACCGCCTGGCCGCCGGCATGGCGCCTGCTGCCAGAGCAGAAGGGGGTGGCGCAGCCGTGCAGCAAGCCAGGGGGAGGCGGGATCAGCGGAGAGCCTGGCCCGCACGGCGCCGACGTCCAGCCCGTAGCGCGCCCGGGCCAAGGCCCGAAATCACCAGCTGTGATCCAAGGCCCTCCTGAAAGGGCCCCAGCGCCCTCGGCCTGCAGCGCACTAAAGCCACTGAAGTTCGGCCAGCAACCGCGTTGCTCGCCCTGCCGCTCCTGCCTTCCCACTCGCGCAGGCGATTGCCCAGGGCGATCACCGCCTGGGGTTCGATGAACACCGTGCTGCCCAGCCGAGGTTGTCATCACCCAGACCGCTGAGCTGGACGCCGCCCCGCTTTCCACCGCCAGCACCGGCCCGGCCGTTGCGCTCGGAGATGAACTGTGTCTTGCAGCTAGCGGCGCCAAGCGCCGCAGCAATCCTGCAAGCCGCTCGCGCCGTAAGCAGGCGGCCGCGGCCAGCTGTTGGCGCAAACCCGGCGAGCGCAGGCAGGCCCGATCCGCCACCCGCCCGCCCTCTTTCCAGGCATGAAAAGAAGCGCAGGCGCTGCTCCAGCTCTGGCTGGCTGCGCAAACTCCTGGACGAGATCCGTGCAGGCCGGCCGCAAGCTGGGGTCTTTCGAATCTGGCGCCGCAGGCGGCGCCCCCCGCCGCCAGGGTGTGGGCACCGCCAATAACGCCTCCGCCGAGGCGGGTGCGCCTTTGCTGCATGCAGCAGGGTGGCCGCCAGATCCACAGCCCCCTGAAAACTCAGTCCGCCTCGAATGAGGCCATCGAGGCGAGCAGTTCGGTGGTTTCCAGCAGGCGCCCGCTTGCCTGGCGGCGCAGTCCGCGGCCAGTCGGCAGGGCCCGCACGCTGGCGACCGCAACCGTGCTGGCGAAGCTGGCCAGATCCTCAGCCAGCCGCGGCCCCTCCGCAAGGCCAGGGTTTCGGCTCTCCGTTCCGCTCAAGCCCGGCCCTGAAATCGCCATCACCAGCCTGGTTAGTACATTCTGGTTGAAGCAGTTGGTTTGGAGACGATCCCGGTGGGGGGCTCGTAGAGCATCTCCCAGCCAGTGCCTTCTGGATCCTGCAAGTAGAACGAAAAGCCGTGCCAATCGCGGTGGGTCCATCGCACCGGCCGACGCGGTGGCCGGTGGCCTGCAGCCGATCGTGAATCAAGCTCGACTCACCAGCGCAGGTCTGAGAAAGTGAAAGGCGAAAATGGTCCGGCTGCGGTGTAGTCCTGGCGAGCAGGGACGACGCCATCGCCGCTTTCGGGGACTTGGAAGGTTAGGTCCAGTCGTCGGCTTCCTCAGGTGACCTGGAGCCCGAGGGCAATGGATAGAAGGCCGTGGCGCGGGCATGTTCCTCCACCCGCAGGGCCACGTGGCCCAGTCGCTGCACCGCCATCGGTTTTTGTTTGAGTGCCTCCATTCTGGTCGGGGGGCCTGACTCCCCGGGCGGAAACAGGCCCTCAGCCGTCGCCGCAAACCAGGCCGCGGCAATCACAAGGCGTGGTACTGTTAGGATGAGATCGCCCAGCCCGCTTGAAAGCAGAGCAGGGTTTCCGAGCCGAATCGCTCGCTGCACGATCCAGGCCCGCGCTCGGCCGCCGCCTCACCAGTCGCGTATTTCGCCGCTGAAACGTTTAGCGGCAATCGGCACTCCGTTTCCCTGGCGCAGTCCGATGGATGTGTCCGAGGTAGGCCAGGCCTGGGCTTTACATCAGAATGTCGGAAACCCTCCCTGCTCATCGAGCAAAGGCTTCGATCAGGGCTTCGCGCCCGTGGCCGGGTCCATCCTGGTAGGTGATTTGTCGTGGGGTATCGGCTTGGAAGCTGGTGGGGCGAGGCGCTGAAATCGAGTGCTTCGCGGGGAAGGGGCGTAATAGGCGGAGCGTATTTAGCCCGGTAAGCTAGATGATGCCACCTTCCTCGAAACCCTCCTCATCGAGCGTTCGGCCGCAGTCGACCCACGGCCATCCACATCCATGTCGCTGGGGCCGTCTACGCGTCCCGCCGGCGCGGGCCTGGGCCACCGCCTGACGGCAGAGCTGGGAGACGTTTCGTCGTTAAGCTCCGATCCTTCGGCAATTGACGATGCCGTCATGTGCCGTCCGCAGGAGTAGGGGTCGAGGGCCGCGTCCGGTCATGAACCGCCATCGCCGGGTGCTCCAGCTTGAGCCGGCGAATTCGCCCGGGGATCAGGCCGCTTCGTTGATACACCGTCCTCAGTTGAGCATCGGCCACCTTCGGGAAGAGCACCACGCAGCGGTGCCGAGTAACAGCCCGGCCCACCTCCTCCATCCAGCCATCAAGGCTCCAACGGCAGGCGCCGGGCATCCCGCGCCGATCGGTCGTGCTGGCCTTCGTGAACAAACAAGCGGGTATGGTAGATGGGAAGTAACCACGCACCAATGGCCGCAGGCCCGGCTGTGCGGCGCAATCGCCGCGGGCGGTTGATCGCTCACATGCCAAGCAAGTAGGGATCAAGCCACTGTAACGCTCGACTCAGATTGTTCAGATCTTCCGGCATTCGTCATGATCAAACCAGAGCATCATTGCTGGTTCCATTCCAGCAAAAAACTGGAGCCAAAGCTGGAGCCAAAAGAAAACAACAAGATGAAATCATCTCGTGTGTCATCCCGCGTTGAAATCCACCACAGCCAGCTCAGAGCTTGGCGGCCTTCATCCACAGACCGGGGGTCAAGGCTGCGGCTTGGCGCAGTTGGTCCGAGCAGGTCGCCGCTCCGGCCTCGCTGAACCGTTTCCGGCAGCTTCAGACTGAGCTGAGCAGGAGATCGCCGCAAGAGCCGTCTTTGAGGCCAGCCCTTGCCCTTGAAGGCGCAAGCTGCGGCCGAGGGCCCACCCCCGCTGGCAACCTGACGGTGGCCTCGGCCATCAGGGTGGCGACGGCGGCACTACTCGCCGCCGAGGGCGAGCTCATCAAGCTCAGCGGCAGCTCGGCGCGCAACTGGTCCGCCATCGACTTCCAGATCGGATGGTCCCTTCAGAGGTTGAGGATGATCACCACGGCGGCCGTGCGTGGAGTTGCCCTTGGCCCTTGAGCCGCAAGCGCTGCCGTTTTTCAACCCAGGGAGTTACCGCACCTGCACCCGCTCCTCATTCACCGCCAGAGCACGCCTCACAGCGTTGAACAGGCTACCGGCGAAGCCTGAGGTTGATCGTGGAACCTTCGGCATCCAGGTTGGCGCAGGATGTGGCTCCCCGCGGGCCCACCGAAGCCAGAGGGGACCCTCCCCGGGAAAGGCCGCCGGAAGAAGCCGAAGCCGCCGGGCGCACCTGATGAAGCCGGCACCTGCCCGCTTTGACGCACCGAAGCGGCCCGAGCAGCAGGTCGTTGATTGAAGATCAGTCGAAAGTTGCCGTAACGCCCGAAATCGACATCAGAGCCCGGGGGCCCGCCGCCCGCCGCCAGAACCGCCACCCACTGGCCCTCCAGTACTGGCCCGAACTCTCGTAAATTTGCGTCGCATTCTCCGGATCTGAAGAGCACTTCGCTAGGCCCTCGCTGACTCTTTGAACTTGGCTTCAGCGCCGGCGTCATCGGGATTTCACATCCGATAGAAACTGAACGGGGCCAGCTTGGCGACACGAACGCTTGATCGCCTCGGCGTCGCACCCCGCTCCCCGAGAACCTTGAATAGTCGGCGGAGCATTGGCGCTCATAGAGAGGGCCTAGAAGGGCAGGTCGCAGATTCCAGTTTTCCCAGTCTGCGCGGCTGTTTGGGGACGCCGCAGGGCACGGAAGCCCGTACGGCTGCCTAAACCTCGAACGTTCCTAGCCCTTCAGCCACTTCAGATGGCCACGCCCCATGCCGCAGTCCCCGATGGCACGGGTGGCGGCCCTCGGACTGCTCGCCAACGGCTCACCCACAGCTCTGGCTGGGCGGTTCCCGGTTTCCAGTCGGCCAAAGGGCGGCGCCGCGATCGCGCCCAAAAACAGCTGCGCCGGGAGCGGCCTCCGGCCTGGGCAAAGGCACTGACCCCATGCAACGCCGAACAGCTCGCCCCTGGTGGATCACCTGGTGGAGCGTGGGCGCGTGTTATACGAGCCTGGTGGTGCCCCCACTGTTTTTTTTCAGAAGGAATCTGTTTCGCACACCGAAGCCCGGCGAACGCCTGCCCTATGTGGATCAGCGGACGAGGCCGGTCGTAAGCGCTGCCCCTGGCCGCCGCGTGAAGGCCTAACCCCACCTTGGGTGCTGGATGGCGAAACGAAGGAAAGGGGTGTGAACGATCAAGCAGGAACTCCAAGGTCTGGGTGGCTTCAAACGGCCGTTAACGACCTTGACTGGCAGCTCCACTCCCTACCCAGGAACTCATTGGCCGCTCCCAGCCCTCTTCGAGCTTGTAAGCGATCAGGACAGGGCCTCCGGGCCGAGTTCAAACCCCGGGCCAGGGCCCGCAGCAGGGGTTCAAGTGGTTCCGTCGTTCTGCAGGCTGCTGACAGGCGCACCAAGATCAGCAGCACCTGCAAAGGGAGCGCACCCTGGCCAGGTTGAAGGCCTGCAGCCCCCAGTTCACCGGGGGCCCATCGTGCCAGCCGGTGAGCCACATGACGATGTCGTGGGTTTCGCGCAGGCGATGGTGATTGGAGACAGGTGAGGTGATTGGGCTGGGGTCGATCAGGCTTTCGGGCGTCAGATTGCTCTGCAACTGTCGCATAGCGGCGGCCGAGGCTGCCTGGGGCGACAGCCCGGGCCAGATCGATCGGGTCCGGTCGCCAGTTCGTTTCCACCAGGGGCCGCCATGCGGGTTTGGCCAGCAGGTGACGCCTGCATCGGTGGAAGGGGCTTGCCATTCAGGCTGCGGAGCACTCCAAAGACCACTGATGAGCTCGCCAGGGTTTTTTTGAGAAAGCGGCGAGGCTGCCACGCATGCGCAGCGACTGTCAACCGTTGTTAGATTGTTGAACCAACTTGGGGGATCTCAGGCGGGTTGCAGCGATCCTCAATGAACCCACCGACGTTCTGACCAGGGCTGAAAGCCAAGCCCGCCAATCCAGGCAACATGAAGCCCCCTGCCCAAGCTGATGGCTCGCCGCCGCCGCCCCTTCCTTCGCCTTCCCTTCGGCCGTCAAACGGGCCTTCCCGAGCGCAACAAGCCTCCAGGCCTGAGCACCCGCAAACTGACCGGCCAAAATCTGGCGAAACCGCAATTTGGCAACCGCAAATCCGTGCCTGTGCTGGCGGTGCTGCTTCTGGGTCTGGCTTGGGGTGGTAATTTTTCTATGGGCTAGAAGGGAACGCCAGGGACCAGCGGCGAGTTGCGGAAGTTTGAGGGATTGCCTGAGGTGTGCACTAGTAAAAGTCGGTATCTGATGGATCTCACTTCGATGGCCAGGCTGGTGCGGCCAGATCACAGCCAGTCCACCGTATTCCTCAAACGGCCTAATCCAACGGAACAGCAAAGCTTCTAACCAAACAGCTTAGGTGGAAGGCCCCCACCGCCCCTCCCCATTTGACCGTTTGCGCAACCCTGTTCACGCCATCCGCCCGCGTTGGTTCTCGCCGCCAACCGCAGCCTTTGGCCGCCGCCCGGCCGCCTCCCTGCTTAAAAACCTAAAGCTGCCGGTCCCAAGCGCCCTGCCCCCAGCCTTCGCTGCAATTGCGGTCGGGCAGGTGAGGCCGTCAAGGCCAGCTGGGCGGCACCGCCCGATACCTGCTTCGCCAAGCTCGCAACTTCGTTGAGCCAGCCAGGGCTACAAAGAGCGCACGATCAACACGTTTCCGGGTGCCGTGGGCTTGAATCTGTCTTCGATCCACCGCTGGCACCAGCGTGGGATGGCCCCGCGAGCGGCAAAACAGCCGTCTGGTGCTGCAGGCCACGCAGTGGGTCCAGGCAGGCCAACCTCAACGTGCGCACGAAGCGCTTTTGAGGGATGCGTTGGCTTGGGAGGCCCCAGTCCACCAATAAAATGGGGGCCTTCCAGCCCCCGTAGTCATCTTGGTGATGAAGGCTGACTTACCCCATCTCCCTAAGGAAGTCAGGCGCACAGGGGCGGGCTGACGGGAAGAAAGCAAACGAATGTTTGTTCGTGGTTACGGATTTGCTCTTACCGAGCAGGCTTCAGTCACCCTCCTATTACCCCGTCGAAACACATTGCAGCCCCCTAAAAAGAATCCGCCCGAAGGTGGAACAGTGGAGCCTGAGCGGAATCGAACCCGCTGTCCGAAGCACCGGTTGTGAGTCCACCTAGCTTCCGCCCGAGACGACCCCTTCATTGTGGCAGCTGGGGCGCGGCCGGGTGTTGGCCAACCTCCAAGGTGGGCAACACGACAGCGGCTGAGCGTCGCCCCGAGCCTCCATGCCACTGCCCCGCTTGCCTGCAATCGTCCGAGCCCTTCCTTCCCGGTCTGACAGCTGCAGCAAGCCGAACTGGCCGCCTGGCGCTGAGGAGGTGCGGCCGTTGCGCCGCGCCGGTCGCCTCCGCTGCGACAGGCCGGGCTCTACGCATCCACCTGCAGGCCCGGATTGGCAATTCCGGCTGCTGGAGCTGGCCCCGCTCCCCTGCCATGGGCCCCCGAGCAGCTTCTATGCCGGCGTGCAGCGTGCCGTCGACTGGACAGTGGCTACCGCAGCAACGCAATGCTTTGGGTGAGAGGTGAGTGGCAAACCGCCCCGGGGTCTCAGCCACAGCCACTTCACGGCGCTGCAGGTCAAAAAATGCCGCTGGTCGACCTGCAACGGGAGCGCTGGGTGAGCGTTCCTCAATCGACCCTGGCCCATCCCGATCGTCTGCCTGCACCTGCACACTCAGCGCAGCCGGCGAGGCGGTGCTCAGCCTCGATGGCTCGGCCGGCAGCCTGCATCGCCCTGCGCTGGCGGGCCGCCGTTGGCCCTGGCGCCGCTTGAAAGGAAAACCTGGCCGCCGCCTGATCGCTTCACCGGCTTGGGATGGCCGCGTGCCCCTGGCCGATCCGCCTCTGCGGCTTCCGGCACCTTGTTGATCGAAGCGCCTCGGCGGCCCTGTGGGCGTGCCCCGGGCCTTTGGGCCGCGTACTGGCCCTGCGGCAGCTGGCTGGATTTCGATGGGCCAGCTGGCGGCAGGAAACGGCCGGCGGCCCAGGCTTCTTGCCGCAGGCAGCCCCCCGGCGGAGAGCCCCATGGCGCCGGTGCTGTGGATGAGCGCGATCCTGCCGTGCTGAGCAGGCCCGCAGCAACGCCGAAGCGGCCGGTGGCCCTGGCTGGATTCCGTGCAACCGGGCGACTGCCTCAATTTCAAGGCCGCCAGCCCAACCGGGGTTGATCCGTCTGGCAACCCCCCTGCGAAGCGCTCGGGGCCGGTGAGGATCTCCGAAGCCCTCTATGCCGGACCTCGGTGCCATGGCTAAAGAACGCTGCTCGGGCTGGACCCTGTGGGCTGCTGAGCGGGCAACCCCGAACCACGCGGCGCCCTGCGGATGAAGGCGAAGCCGCCGGATTCCCGGTGAGCAACGGTGCATCGATGCCGCTTGTTGAAGTACGAACATCCGCTGAGCGCCCTGCAGCTGGCCAACCCTTGAGCTGATCAGCTTCAGCGCCCGAAGAATCGCCCTGGTGGGTGCGGCTGAGGCCGCGCGGTGGTCTGGGGCAGGTAAGGGCCTTTGAGCAGTTGGCCTGCCGATGCGCCAGCATCAGCCCGGCGGATCACGAGAATTTCCCGCCACCACGGCCAACGCTGGATCCAGGCCCAGCCAACTCGCCTGGTGCAACCAGAGCACCAAAAGCCAGCTGACGCCAGCCACCGTGCGAGCACTATGAAACTTGAGGCCACCGCCGAGCAGATGCCGCCACTGATCAGGCGTCGCTTTTCGCTGTCGGCTTCCTGCAGGGCGATGCGCACGTGCAGATCCATCACCGAGTCACAGAGCGGTTGACCCGGCCCTGCCGCAACGCCGCCCGTCACTTCCCGACGGAGCTGAAGAAACCGCCCCGGTCCTGCGCTCCGGCGTCATGCCGACGCGCCCGAGGTGAGCAGCCATGCCGATGATCATGCCGGACGCCGGCAGCGACGCCCAAACAGGCAAGCAAGGGGACGCTCACGCACCGCTATCTCGGATGCGGGGCCGCAGGCTGTATTGAGATCGTCGGAGGAGACTGCCGAGCTGAAGACCGATACCGCCAGCTGGCGGGATGT
>Ga0163217_1072268_pt1 | contig 10186 bp, 11 predicted proteins | sample SynspAceP_FD_185933 | JGI IMG/M metagenome (GOLD analysis project Ga0163217, IMG submission 185933) | Saline lake microbial communities from Ace Lake in Antarctica - Synechococcus sp. Ace-P (PacBio error correction) | ecosystem: Environmental > Aquatic > Non-marine Saline and Alkaline > Saline ...
ACACAAAAAGGAAAGGGGAAGAAAAAAGGGGGAAAAAATTTCGAAAAAAAAAAAAATTCCCAAACGTTACCTTAAAACAAAAATCCGCAAAAAAAAACCCCAGGAAATGGGCCGTTTTTTTATTCGCAAAAATCCCGTGGGAGGGGCGGGCAGCACCCCGGCCCTGATCCGGCCTTTCACCGATTTCGCAAAAATCCTGGCGAATTTCCTTTTTCCGGAGAAGCGCGCCTTCCTTAACGCCGGAAGCGGGAAGCCGACGTGGGACCCACCTGGTGGGAACCACTCCCTGGCCTCGAACACGCTCAGCGAGCAACCCGCCCGGGAGGAGATGGCCCCGCCCAGCCAACTGGGCCCTGGCGGCGCAGGCCGACAAACATTGCTGCTGCTTGCTGCCCACCGCCTTTTCCCCGCAGCCCGGAAGATGCGCTATCTGGTGCCCTGCACCCTGCGGCACGGTGCGGCTGAACGCAGCGCACAGCGCCCTGGCCTCGGGGTGATCCGTGCCGGCGGGCCAGGCGGCATTCGAATGCCCCGCCTGGCGCCCTGCTGGCGTCGGCTGGCGTCCGGGTGAGGTGGTGCCCGCCGCAGCGGCGGACCGCCTGCGCCCGGTCCTCTCTGCCAGCCGCCGACCTCGCCCTGACAAAGTCTTTCAGGGACTTGTGAATTTGGAGCCTGCCTCTCTACGGGAGGCGCGGAGACGAGGATTGCCCCAAGGTGGTCCGGATACCGCGGTCCCAGCCGCCCAGCACAGCCTGGCACGCCCCACCATCTTTTCTATCACATTTCCGCCGTCGATCACATCTCACCGGTGAATCTGGTGGCTCTTTGACGGCTCGTTCGGAAGTTGCCTTCCAGGACACGACGCTCTTCGTGCCGAGGCCGGTCTGGTGGCCAGCGCCCGCCCACTGCCTACTTACAGGCTGCGGATCCCCTCGCGGCCCCTCGTTCGTATGTCATTTGCGCGCGAGCGGTCTTCTGATGCGCTGCGAATGGCTACCGTCGCCGCGCTGCGGAAGTGCCTGGCGCCGAACCGGTGTGTTCATCTCGCCAGGGCCGGGTTCCTAACTTGCAAATTCCTCTACCGACCGATTTTCCTTTTTCCGCCCCGCAGACCCCGTATACCTCGAAAAAGCCGTCGCCCACCTCTCTCCATCACCGGATTTGAACAGCCCTTGCAAGATGATCCGGACAACCGTTCCCCAACCACCAGTTCTCTGAGCTCGCCATGGACGGAAGTCAGGGCAGCCCAGCGCCCACTCTACGGCCGCTGCCCTGGTCGCTGGTCTGGGCTTCAGTGCGTGTCCTGCTTCCTATAGGGTTGGTCGTCCTGCTCGATTTCCCGCAGCCGCGGCTCAAGCCGTGATCGAGGAGTTGCAGTGGTTTCGCCGGTAGGTTCCGTCCTTCTCTGGTTTGCCTGAGCAACGCCTTGAGTGCTCCCGGAGTGGTTTCGAATGCGGTCAGTGGCCTACATGCGGCTGGCGTCCAAACGACAGACCCCGGTACTATCGCCACGGTCTGACCGCCGCCGGTGGAACCGGCTTCCTCTCCTCCGACCAGCGTAAGCACGGGGTGCAAGTCTTTCGACGCACCTCAACCAGGCCTGGGATTCCGGCCCCAGCATCAGCCCTACTCTGGCTGACACCAGCCAGCGCATTCCTCCCGACGAGCACCTATCGGCCGACTGGCCGATCGGTACTTTACCTGCTCTGCTCTGGGCCTGCGGGAAGTGGCGTTTTCTGGGCCGCGCCAAAATGGACGCCAGCCATGGGCAACCCGTCGATCCCCTCGATTGGTGGGGGCCAGTTCTGTACCCGTCGGCTTGCCGCTCCCTAATACACTGATCAATCCCGACAGACCCGGGAGTTATCGGTTTCGCCCCTCTCGGGACGCGCCCACGCGGCGCATCGCCTTTCACCACGGGCACAGGCCGTTCAGTCATGGAGAGGGGCACGTGGATTAATGCCGGGCGCCATCCAGACTGTGCCAGCCTGCAGGCAGCCCGGGCAGGGGAAACTGGACCAGAAAGCAGCCGCGATACGGGTGCAGAATCCCGACCCGCTCAGCAAGTTGGCCAGCCGAGCACTATCACCAAACTAGCCCGCAAAACAAGCCTCAATACCAACTATTACCGCTGGTGCCATGCCGGACGCGATGCGGCTCATCAAGATCTGGGCTCAAAAGCTCGAACCTCTGTGCCACTGGCCCTGAGCAGAAGTCCTGAAGGCTACCTCAGGGTTGAACAAGCGCCGCTTGCAGGAAGGATCACTGTCACTTCATGGGCAACGGTTCCCAGGTTTCTGGCCTGCTCCAGGCCCTCCTAGGCATGGGGATTTTGAGCTGCGGCCTAAGGCTGGGTGATTGGGAAGGAGGTTGCAGATGATTTACTTGACGATCGCGATGGTCTGGTGACCGCCACACTCGAGTCCCCTTCGCCACCCCAAGCCATGCGGCCGCTGACTCGATCGCCCGGCCTGGCCGGTTTTCGCGAGCGGGTGAGCTGGCAGATCCCACGAACTGGAACCCCCGAAGCCAAGCCGCTGATGCCAGGCCTGGAGCAAAGTGGCTGCCTAGCGGCTCGTTAGCGCCAGTTGTGCTGGTTGGCCATACGCCCCCTGGCGCAGATAGCCCGCGCGCAACCCACTTTCCACCCCATCAGACCCCCCCGGCTGTCACAGACAATCAGACCAACCGTTCCGGTACAGAACCAGGGCCCGGCCGGGCGAAGACCATCTGATTGAGCAGTGGCGACTTCCTGCACGGTTCGCCGGGTGATCGCCTCACCAGACGAGACAGATCCACGGCAAACAGCAGCACTCCGAAGCTGGGGCGCTGAGGTACAGCGGATCTTCTGAAGCCATGCGTTGGCGGGTCAGGCTGGTTGGGGCCAACTTTAAGCGGGTCCTCCCTGGCTTGGACCCACTCGGACAAGGGTGCGCACGCGCCGAACCGTGGCAACCGGGCTGGAGTCCAGCCCCGCCCCTTGTCCACTCCAGACCGTGCCGGCGATGTCCCAGGTGGCCAGCCGGTCCTGTTCGATGAAATCCTGGCAAGGAACAGAGCGCGGTGATGGACTTCCGCATTAGCCCTTGGCCCCGGTGGGGTTCTTGAGGTGGCCACGGGGCTCTGATGCCCCTCTCTTGTCGGAGCCTGCGCGGCGCATCCTCCAGAACTGCCACACGCGAGGCGTCCGCCTTCGAGGCAGGGGTCGGCGAGGCCATCGCTGGGCGACCAGAGGCCGGCGATCTCGTTACCAGGGCAATCACGCAGGCCCCGGTGAGGGTGGCCAGCATCCCACCACAGCATCAGGCTGGACGCCCGCTGCCGTAGACAGGGCCGGCCGGGTGAGCCGGCCTTCGGCATCGGTGTTGTTCATTCCGATCCGTCTTGCCCGTTGGAGAAGGCCGCAGGATGTGTCGCCGGGGGGATGGCCTCGCCACTGATCATGTTATTCCGCAGGCCGCCAACGATCACGTGCCCTCCACCCGTCTGGCTTGAGCTCGGCGCATGGCCCGGGCGGCTCCGAGCCGGCGAGTCAAGGCACTGCCGCCCATTTGTCGTACTCTCAGTCATCTCGATTCTGGAGCCACCGGTCTTGAGTTGTAGCCGGCCGGAGATCGCAAGGTTACCCTTGCCGATCACCAGCCCGCGGACTGGCCCCGTCACGGCCGGTAGGTGAGATGGTATGAACTTCGGCGGCAAACGCGGAGCCCTGGGACCGCGCCCCAGATAACAGCGCCCATGCCGAGAGCCTTCACAGTCGGCGCGCCGTCCAGCCCTTCAGCTCCAGGCATAGTGCCCGGCGATCTCGGCCGCGTGTCCGGCCAGGCCTGGGCGTGACCACATGTGGGGCGGCGCCGCCACCAGCTGGCGGGCCAGCTCCACGCCGCTGCAGTCGCCCCCAGGCCATCCGAGACGGCCTGGGCGACTCCGGCAAGCCCCCCAAAGGCTGATCGAGCCGGCACCTGCGCGGTTCGAACTTTCCGCTTTTTTGAAGCGCTGCGTCGGCATAGAGGGTGGAGCCGCACCGCCCTTCGTCGGAGAATCGCTCTGGGCCGCGGCCTTGGGATCCGAGTTCCGTCGCTGGGCAGGGCGATTGCCGAGATCGGAGCTTTTAAAACAGGCTGCCGCTGCCCTGGCGATCGGCTGCAGCGGCACTGCGCAGACCGCGACATCGCCAGCCTGCCGCCCCCCTAGCCCACCACGAATCAACTGGCCGGTTGCCTTGGCCCAACAGGGTGCCTAGGTGGAACATCGCCGTTGCTTTGCCCCTTGAAGCGGCGCTGCTCCAGCAGGGCGCTCAGATTCGAGGGGCCGAAGCGTGGCTTTCCAGGGGCCTGTTCGCAACGGTCGGATCGTCCTGGGCCAGCCACCCACCGCCAGGGTGGTCACCGCCCATCGCTCAGGCGAGACGGGCGGTGCAGCGAAACCCATGGGGGGGCGCAACACTTGAGGCGCGGGATCGTCAGCCCGGCTCCCAAGGCCTGCCCCTGGACGGGTTTCAGCCGAAGTCGCTTGGCCTGAAAGGGCGTCGCCCAGCGTTGGCCGCGTTTCCTTGTTGAACCCGGCGGGACTGCGCGCGCGATTCGCGCCCTGCTCAAGACTTCGGCGCGCCCTTGCCCGCGACCGCAGCTACCGCCCAGAAGCGGATGCTTGGCCAGGCTCTTGAGTATGGGCCCTGCCTGCTTCGGTGCCTGGCGGCCGGTATTAGGACCGCCAGTAAGGGTCTTGCGTCGAATGGTCGCCCTTCAGCGCGATCGGCCGCGAGGTTTCTGCCGGATTACAGCAGCAAAAGCCGGGATGTTGAGGTGGGCGGCTGGTCATCCGCACATAGAGCGCCGCCCCCTGTTCTGAGGGGCCTGCTAGCGGCCATCGCCAGAAACTGCAGCTTCTGGGGGGTGAGGCTTTCGCGGCGTTAAGTGGGCAAGCCCTAGGGACAGGAGAGCAAGCTAGGATCGGGGCCATGCCAGGGCCCCGTCCTGTGGCTGTTTAACAGCTGCCCCTCGACTGGCCCTCCTCCCGCGGGGCCCGTGGGTGGGTGGGGTCCCCAGTGGCCTTGAAAACAGCCGGCCTGCTGAAGGGCTCTGGCCAAGGCATCTTTGCAAGTCTGAGCAATTGCCCGCTGCCGCAGCGGCAGCAGGGCAGAAACGGCCGACGCCGGGTCCAATCAAACACTCGGCTGCGGCCTCGCCCGCCGGACGCATGGGGCCCCTGTTCGAGCGGAGTCTTTGTCCATCGCGGGCGTCCGGGGCAGCTCCGGCCCCAAAGGTCCGCCGGGTTACCGAAGCTCACGCGTGGGTGCGCATTATCATGTGTCCTTCGTGAAAGGCCAGGTCCCGGAAGCTTGCGCCGTGCTGCAGATCGGCCAGGGGTGCCTGGAATCGGGCCGCGGCCCCCGCTTCGCGCACCAGCCGCTGACCACGCTCCGGCATCCAGTGCCTCCGTTGAGCCTCGCAGCTGGCTGTGCTGGCGGGTTGACGCCTCCGAGGTCTCGCCAGCAAACCGCTGCGGGGGCTCTCGCCGTCACGGAAGCGGCACACAGACGGGAGCAGGGGCTCCCACAGTGCGGCCCTCCCGGCGGCGCTGGAAGCTGCCCAGACCGTCTGCAGGTTTCGTCGATGCGCCTGAGTTTGAACGCCTGGCGCCCCGGCCTGCCAGAAGGGCCCGCCCAACACGCAGCGCTCAGGGCGGACTGATTACGGAGCTGACCTCGCCGGGCAAAGGGCCGCAGCCGAGTCGGGCGGTCCGTGGCCCTGTTACGGATCGCCAGCCATCGCGCATACCGCCAGGCAGCCAGCTGACGCAACCTCATCGGCGTTGCCGTGCAGTGGGTTCGCAGCGTTCCGGATCCTGCGGCCATGCTTCTCAAAGCACCAGCAGAATCCCGCTCGATCTCATCGGCACCCGCTAGGCCACGCGGAGCTGGCCGTGGTCTTTTGGGCCGCCGGTTGTTTTGCACGGGCGGCCGGGGGCCGGCCAACTGTCCCGCGCCGTCGCCACCAGCAGGTGCGGCGGGCCAAGCGCATGGGCAACCACGGCCCCTTGGCCATCGGCTGCACTCCGCCTCAATTACGCACAACTGGCCGTTTACGTAGCGGTAGTGGCGGGCTTCGATTACGTTCAATCGGCACTCCCGCCCAAGCAGGTGCTCTGTCCCGAGATCCGCTCCTAGTTGCGGACGAGAGAGGCGCTTAGGGCGATTTCCATGGGGTTCTTTTCGAATCCGAGACTCGTATCCAGGACGCAGGCCAAACGCCTGTTCGGCCGGCGGCCTCTCGGGACCCTTTTTTTAACCAGCAGCTCACCCAGCTCGGGGCGAACTAACGGCTAAGTTTCCGACGGGAAGGAGCAAGAATTGTTGATGGGGGGGCAGGGGCCGAGGCGGACGTGGAACGCTGATTGGATTCGCTACTCGACAGGGGGTGTGTCATCCGAAACGGCTTTCGAGCTCTCCGAGGATTCAGGCCAGAGCTCACCGGGTGGAGGACGACTGCGCAACCCCAGTTTCTCCGCGGCCAGTTCGGCCATGACACCGCGACGCAGATGTTTCAGGCCAGATGAACCAAGACCCCTGGCGGATGAAGCGGGAGCTGGGCGCTGAACAGGCTGAACCTGCCCATGGCTGAGCGAGCCGGCGGAGGTCAGCAGGGTCGCTCTGCCCTAGATCGCCGGCAAAGAGAGACAGGGCCAGAAATTGTGGGGGCGCCGCAAGAGGCACGGGTTTGGCTTGGCCGCCCGTGGGCCTGGAGAGGGCTTGGCGTCTCGTTTCCAATGGACCGGGGGGGCGATCCTGATCTAAATCATGGGGGCCGCGCTCGCGAAGCAGATAGCAAGCCGGCCCGGGCCCGCTGCGGAGGTCAGAGTTGGGCAGGATCGACCCCCACCCGAGCAGCGATATCCATTTCTCGGCCAAGCAGCATCCGGCGTGTTTTCTCGCAGTTGCGGGCGTTCCAGGACGCCCGGCCACACCGCCGTTTCTGATCATCGGGCGAGTTCATCACCGGCCCGCATCGGCGATCCAGCGGCCAGAGCGCCACCCGGTGCCGCTGGGCGCCGACGCCGTGGACGCCAACGCCGCCACATACCTTGGCCCAGCTGGGCAGGGCCAGCCGCCGGAGCCACCGACCCTGTTGATTTTCCAGACCCCGCCGCTTGGAGTACGCCGCAACGCGAATGGCTCGTTCTTTCGGCCTGGATCTGGCCAAGGTGAATCGAGCTGCTGGCACCGCCACGGTGGGGGCCAGATGCTGGCGCAGGGAGAGGATATTCGCGCCAACCGCTTAGCAGCTCGGCACGCCGATGCAGGCCTGCACGAGGTTCCTCTATTCCCCGCTGCTGCAGGGCTCGCGAACTCGGCTGGCGGTGCGCTCCGACCTGCGAGCCTCGGGAGGCTACCGATCCGGAAATTCAATGTGGCGAGGGTGGGCCCCGCGATTCCTGCCGCGCCCATTTCGGCAGCGACCCCAGGTTTCGGGGGCGTTGCTGCGATCCTGCCGGGGCTTGATGGGGTGCAGAAGATTGAGCAAGAGCCTGGGCAACTTACCGTTCGGGCCTTCTGTGACGACCCGCTCTCGAGTATTCGACAGCTGGAGGAAAACTGGCCGCTGCGGTGGTGGATGAGTAACCTCGCCCTGCTCACCGGGCCTGAACCTCACCCGAGCTGCCGACCGGCGGACGGGAGCGCCATGAAGTGCGATGGCCTGGCGATCACCGCCGGTTCCGCCATGGCCAGGCTGCGGCCGCTGGCGGGCCCAGGCGATGCCGCGCCTTGGTACCGCAGGCAGTGGCAAGGCTGCAGGCGCGCTGGGTTTCAGCCGGTACGGCAGAGGCGACGTGCCGGAAGGTTTTCACTGGCGCGGTGGAGTTCCCCATTGAAGGCTTTGTCCCCTGCTGCGGCGGACGCTGGAGGCATCTCTCGCGTCAGCGGCGGCGAGCCCGGAGCAGATCCAGGGGTGCGGTAACGGCTCGATGGCGAGCACACTCAGCGACCCGGTCCAGGCCCTTCGCCCGCCGCCGAACTGGACGCTCTAAGGTGCTGCAGCTCGGCAAGAGAACGTTCCGGCGGCTGATTGGTACCTGAGGGCTTTGGGATCTTTAATCTGAGCAGCGGGTCGGTGGAACCCCTGTGATTCCCAAAGTTGGCGGAGATGCCGCTGATCGAAATCACATCGTTGGCGCTCGATTACCCAGAGGCCGCCTTGGCCCTGGCGGCTGGTGGATTCGCCTGCCCGAGACTGCGCTGGTGAATTGGTGGCCTGAGTTGTTCATGGTGGGGCGCTTCGTCATTTGGGCTGCGCCGCCGCGGCCATGCGGGTGTTCTGGATGCTGAAATTCCACGACATCCAGCCACCATGGCCGGGCTGTGGGCAGCGCCGCCCGCCTGGGAGCGGAGCTGATCAACGGTGCACGTGCGGCCGGCAGCAGGCACTGGCGGCGGCCCAGGCGGCGGCGGTGGGCCGGAGCGGCGGCAAGCGGGAATTGCCCGCTCCCACCCCTGCTGGCCGTGACCTGTGCTCGACCAGCTGGGAGCCCGATCGCTTTTTCCGAGATGAAACTTGGGCTGTTTGGCCGACCCCTGGAGCGCACAGCTTCACGCCTCGCGGGCCCTGGCGGTGGCCCGCCGGTGGTGGGCGTGCCCCGTCTGCTCGCCCCATGAAGTGGGGTCGGCTGCGGCCAGTCACCGCCGCCCCTTCCTGCTGGTGACACCCGGCATCCGCCCGAGGGGAAGCGCGGCCGGCGACCAGGCCCGGGTGATGGGACCCCTAAGCCCTGCCGGCCGGCGCCAGCTTGCTTGGTTGATCGGCAGGCCGATCCGTGAGGCCCACGATCCTGCGGCGCCCTTCGCGCCTGCAATGGCCGAGAGCATCGGGCAACTCTGCGGGGAGCCTGGCCCAGCGATGCGGTGACACGGAACAACCCCGAGCCGCCCAGCGAGAGCTCGTTGATGTGGTGGTGCTGGGCGCCGGTCTTCGCCGGCCTGGTGGCGGCGGCGCTGCAGGTGGCCCGGCCGCTCGTGCGCCTGATCGAGGCACCCTGGAAGCTCGGCCGGCGCATGGTCGGCCAGCGGTTTGCAGCTGGCTGGTGGGAGATCGGTGGCGTAGCTTGTCCGGACAGCAGACCCCTGGATCGACCTGGGCGGCCAGTGGGTGGCCCCCAGCCAGCAAGCCGCTGCAGGCCCTGCTCATCGCCACGGCATTCGCCGCTTCGATCGCCCATAGCGGCAAGACCGTTGCTGGTGTTCGGCGAAAGCCGCTGCAGCTTCTGCCGGGTTCCTCCAGGGCTTTTGCCGTTAAGGCAGCCACCCGGCAGTGCCGACTGCCGACTGGGGAACGACGCCATGGCCGCCCCTGGCGCGCTTCGAGGAGCTGGTGGCCCAATTGCCCGAAGGTCACCTTCCACCACCATCCCGCCGTCCGCTGAACTCGATCCAGCTCAGCTTCCAGGCTGGGATACGACGCCCCCTCCCACAGCCCCCATCGGCCGCCTGGTATTTTCGCCTAATTTCTCTCGCGCGTCCGTCGCTTCCTCGGCCCAGGCGAGCCCGACGGCAGGTGTCCGCTGTTGCATGTGCTCTGGGGCCAGCGCACCGCCTGCTCCAGGGCGCGGCAGCCCGAACAGGAGCTGCTGGCATGGCGGCGCCGGCCAGCTACCGGCCCTTGCTGTGCCATCGCAGACTGGGCGAGGGGGTGGTGCGGCCTGGGCGGAAGCCGGTGCGGGGCGGCCGTGCTTGCAAAGCGTGGTTCAGGACCAGCCGCGAGCGCGAACTCCCAGGGAGCTGGGGCCCGCTCACCCGTTCTGGTCCAGACCGACCGAGCGCCACTAACCCCTGCCGTGCCGCGATCGTGGGATGCCGCCGGCGAATGGCCGCTCGCCTGCACTTTCTGCCGGACCTGACCCGCCCGACCGCTGGAACTACACGCGGGAGATGGCGATGGGCGCCTGCGCCAAAATGCTGGTGGTGTACACCAGCCCCTGGTGGCGGGCAAAGCTTGGGCTCTCGGGATCGCCATCGTGATCGTCCCCTGGGATGGACTCTGCGCCGACAGTTCCGATCCCCAAGCGGTTGGGGAGTGCTGCCGCCTTCGTGGTGGGCCATCGCTACCAGCGGGCTGGGCAAGCGGACGAAGCGGAGCAGAAAGCAGGCGGTGCTCCGGCGATCTGGCTGCCTATCTGGGGCCCGCAGGCTGAC
>Ga0163217_1087470_pt1 | contig 10186 bp, 6 predicted proteins | sample SynspAceP_FD_185933 | JGI IMG/M metagenome (GOLD analysis project Ga0163217, IMG submission 185933) | Saline lake microbial communities from Ace Lake in Antarctica - Synechococcus sp. Ace-P (PacBio error correction) | ecosystem: Environmental > Aquatic > Non-marine Saline and Alkaline > Saline ...
CCGCGGTGTTTGCGGCCTGGGGCCCGGCAAGGGAGAGCAAGGTGGTAGTGGGCCGCAGAGGGCTTGGTAGCGGGGCGTGATGTCGATGGCGGTAACTGCCACACGGATTGCGACTGGCGCCGAAGCCGAATCGTGGCGCAGCTCCGTGCACACCAACGCAGGGCGGCCAAACGTGGCGTTCTGCCCCATTAAACACTATCCGAGGAGAGCCACTAAAAGCTTTCGCCGCCGTGCAAACCACCTGCCCGTTAGGCCCAGCCGCGCCTCCCAGGCCAGGCGGTAGTGAAACAGCAGGTGCGGAAAACGGGCTTCGCCCCTCACATGTGATTTCCTCACCTTCAAGCTATAGCCTGACCGTTTGGTGATAATCGCAAAAAAGCCGTATCCTCGCGGGCTGAATGGCCCCAGGGGGAAGCATCACTGTACCGCCCGTCGAGGCCCCTGCAACGCCTTCCACTAGCTGCGCAAAGATCACGACGCTGACAGGTGCGTGTGAGGCAACAAATCTCAGATCCAACTGGATCTAGGCTTTAAACCTTAATACTTCTGCAAGGTGGCATCCAAACACACGCTGGTGGGCGTCACGCAGCTGGAATGCGGCGCGAAATCCAATAACAGTTGCATCCCCCAACGAGGGGCTCCCAAAACTCTATCAACCTCACCAGGAATCAAAAAGCTCTTCGCGTGCTGCTGAGGCTTGCGCGCGGCTTGAGAGCTTGGAGCGGCACCCTGTCAACTCGATCCGGTACCACTATTAAACTCTACACCCAGAGATACCCGATCACGCCGCTAGCAGCAGCCCACTCTCAAAACTAGAGAGCGAGACATCGTCGACATTCTGCCTCGTCGGACAATATTACAGGCGCTTAATCTCAAGAACGTGGTATAAGGGAGCTGGCATGCGCCCGTGAGATGCCCTGCGCAATGCGCAACTTGGACACCACGAACTCAGACCCTCCCAAGAGCGTCAAACACCTGTTTTGGCGCGAAACCCCCTCCAACCAGATTCGAGTACGCCAAGGACCTAGCAAGGGAGTCTGAAATGTGGCCCAAGTAAACAAAAATGTGTACATCTCCCGAGCATACACCCACTAGAAACAGGCAGCGAGGCAGGTGCATTGCAACAGCCCGCAACTTCGTGCACCAACCGCTTGAGGAGAGCTAAAGATGGCGATCCCCTGCCGGCAAGAAGGCCCGGCTCGCTCGATCAGACTCCCCACACGCAGCTAAATCCTCCAAAAAGACCACAAGGGATGCACTACATCCCCGCAATCAGAACACTCCGGCGCAGGCGACGACGAGACGTTAGAAGTTTTTACGCCGAATCCTCACGTCAGGGACCCGGCAAGAACAACAAGGCCCAGCCGTGAGCCAGAGATCAAAGAACCCCTCAAGCGCCGCCCTGGTGGCAGAGATGGGCCCGATGCGTGGGTGGCCTGAAATCCTTGATATTCGACGTGCGACACCACACTCTGTGTGAGATTCACCTTGCAGCGGACCCGATATACCAACGGGTTTGCCTGGGGTGTCTGTGCCGGGGGACAGTGATCGCACTTACGGCAAGCATAGCGTCGGCGGTGATTGCCGAGAAAGGAATGGGCGGGCCTCCAAATCTGATTCGAGAAGCGAACACTCCTTGACTTCGATTCGAGCCACAATCCCAGGTCGATCTGACAAGAATCGATACTCCCTCGGGCGGATCCAAAAATCGGTCTGAGCTGGGCGGGAAACCCACCTGACACACGCTCAGTCCATTTTCTGTGCTGGGTTGAAGTCCGCTTAACACGGAAGAACGACGAGATCCCGCAAAGACGCGATCTTGCTACGAGCGCTACGCGGCTGGCATAGCACGTTCGTCTAAAAGCTTGAGCATCACCATGAGGAAATGCTCCATTTGAGCAGACTGAAGCACTTGTCGGGCTGGTTTCGATGTGGTCCGGATTGCTCGAGGTGAAACAGGATACTGGTCGCCGTTGAGGAAAGAGGCTGTGGCGATGAAATTCATTCTGAGAGAGCGCTTAAAAATGCAGCCGATCCCGGGGCTTGTAAGATCCTTTACGCGTATGTCGGCATGATGAAGAAAAGTTACCCACTAAAAAGCCCCTATTCACCCCCAGCCATAACTCCGCTATTTATCCAAGGATGCCGCTTCCGGGGTGATCCGTGCTGGGTTCCATGCCCCTGGGGAATTGTCTACAATTCAGACGGCCTCAAGTTTTAATCGCTTGTGTAATCCCTGGAGTGGCTCCAATACGGTAATCTATTTGGTTCGTCGAAGTAGTGGGAAGCCGAAGTCGTGGCGCTCCCCTCATCCGATCGGTCTCAGCGATCAGGACCCACAGGCAAGAACTTCTCTCGTTCTTCGTTTCTCGCGACCCGACGTTTCTCGAGAGGTCTATTCATTTGGCATGGGGAAGCTATGTTGAGAAATCTCAGCTTTCCCTTGAATTGTCCAGAAATCGGGATAACCTTCGTGACAGGCCCACACGCACGCCAGCAAAGGTTTTCAGGGACTTCCTCTCCAGGGTCGTGGAGCCTGAATGCAACTCAATGGCGATGGGCAAGAGTCCCCCGCCTGGACCTCCTCGATGGGATTCTCTGACTTGACTACATCTCGAGAATCCAGCGCCTGGCGAATCTTCCTGTGTCGGACCTCTCCATACTCGTGTCCTCAAGGAACGAGAGGGGAGGATGTCCCCTTGGAGAGCCACGATATCCTTGTTCCTTCCCTATCTCGTTTGCCACCACACGGCTTTTCCGGTTCGAGGGAGCACTTATTATCCGCGCTGGTCTTGAATTCCGATTCAATGCTCGATTCCAATCTCCTGCCCTCGCCGTGAACCAATCGCCCCTCTGGATACCGAGAATTCCACCGAGCAGGGATCATTTGATCCAGACACCTGAGTTGCCTTTTGGCCTGAAGGGGAAACAAACAACACTCTATTTTAATCCAATGCGGCCCATGAAGCTGGCCTGACCGGTAATTCGGTATCGACAGATAATTTTCAACGGCCATTTGCCACGGTGCTAATCAACACGTTCCTTTATTTCCCTCCTGGATCGACAGCTCCTATGAAACGGATCAGAAACGACACGGATTATCATCCTCTCGCGGAAGGATATCCTCGGGATGACATCTCTTGAATAGCTTCGGAGTTCCAAATTATCTTCTGAGGGGTCATAACGATGGACAGCGTAAATGCTCGATGCGCCTTGCATATTCCGTGGCTCTCTGGCGAAGAGAGAGGAAGGCGCCGACAGGCCTTGCTCTCTTTAACGCCAAGCATGGAGCTTGCCCTGGGCCCACCCATACAATCTGCACACGTTCAGAGAAATAAGAGAGGCGCATCCGGCTAGGTCAGATGAACTGGGCCTACTCCGTGGTGCACTTCAGCCAGCGAGACCAAGAGCCAGAGGCCGCGGGGTCTTTGCTGTTGAGGGATGAGCAGTCCTGAGTCCCGGATGGCCATATTCGGAGGAGGCTTTTTGGGGCAGTAACAAACGTTATCCTGGGAGGTGAGATTCTCGTCGGAGAAGAGTATCATTCGCTGGAAGAGGACTACTCCGAATCAATCTAGTCCGCTCATGTAAGGTCAAATTCGTCCCAGATCATGCCACAGATTCCCCCGGCAGAGTGTATTTCTGAAGCAACTGACGGCAGGACAGAAAACGTCTTTTGCATTGATCAAATTGCGGAGTTCTCGTGCTCCCACGGGGCTGTGAGCAGCACTATCCTCGAGCAGCTATATATCAGAGGAATCTGAGCGAAGAGGACTGGGCCAAAGATGCGCACTACAGAAACTCGATATCCACGAAGCTCACATGCTTCTCTGACCTCACCTATAGAGGCTATTATATATTACTCCTCTCAATAAAGTACACCTAAGGGAGAGGCACTGTTGTTGGAGACGCTTCGCGCCAAAACGCGAACATCCTCAGCAGGTGGAACCCAAATCGTGATCGACAAAGAGCCTAAGTACAGGGCCTGAGAATGGCTGGAGAGCTTGCACTTCATGTTGCCGCGAACCTTACCGGCTGGAATACTGCCGGAAACGACCTGAAATCAATACCTGATCGTTACATGTGTCGTGGAAGGAGATGGCGAGAGGGCATTGTGCTGCGAAGCTGAAGGCGCCCAGTTCTCCCAGATCGTCACCGAATTGGACTAACTACCTGAGTTTACCATGAGATCTTGGCTAATATGCTTACATGTGCAGAAGCCGTCATGGTTCACCTTTTGGATAGTTCTGAGTGGCATGAAGCCCTGAGGGTTTCTGCATGCGCTGGCCCACTGGAACATTGGCGCGCAAATTGCACGTTGCTAATGCTAGTCCTTGCCTAAGACAGGAGGGCCCTGGGATTCGTGATGAGCAATTGGGCCACTTGGCCGTTGTAAGCCTCTCCAATGGCTCTTTTCTTCCCCTGCTCAAGGAATCGTCATGCAGAGATAAAATCAATAATCCATAAAGGTCTGAGATTTTTTTCCCACCCTGGCGGGGAAAAAAAATTTTCCAGGACTCAACGCCTGAGATCAGCTCTGATCACGGTTGAGAAAACCAACGGAGATTCTTCCCGAGGGGCTTCTGCTTCCCTCAATTTGGCACATTCACGTTTGCTTTAGCGATGCCTTGCCGGCAAGACCCACCCAACCCTCCCGAGCGGCCTGCAGCTGATCAAGGCCCCACGTCAACAAATCTGCCGAGTGCGTTGATTTCGGGCAAAGTAAAAGACCTCGATTCAGACTCCCTTCCTTAACTCCGTGAATAACCCATGACTGATAGTGTCAAAAGATCTGTTATTTGCGCTTGGAATCGATGCTCCTAATACCTGGGCTGCTTATGGACCCATTTGGATCCTGGGAAGCCTTCCATTTTTCGGTCACTTCTCTTGCGGTATCGCGCAGAGAATGGTGCGAGACACTATGTGCTAACCCTTCAGATTTTCTTACACTCAAGCCTTACTTGTCCTCCTGCACCGGAATATAACCGTATAATCGGATTTATATAGTTCAATTTCTCACCTGTGACCACTATACATCCAACGCGCACATCCACATGATGACTAGCCGTTGATGAACAGCACAATATATAATTCTCTACAACAATCTGTATAAACTAGAATACTCTACAGTATGCACTTCGACCTTCAGTGCTAAGCCAATCTGTCTATATTCGCCGCCGTTGCCTCTCCAGCTGCTTCTCATCAATCTGTTGTGTTCGATATGGTGGCCCGCTAAGTCTCCTGAATCCCTCGAAGCTGGGTCCCCTCGACCAAGTAGCAGAAGATAATGGGGGCACGAGACCGAATTAATATTGCTCCATTAGCGATTAGAAAAAGCAGCGCAGAATGGTTATTGCGCAAATCTTGATACAGTGTGACAATCCTTTGGCCTCTATCCGCCATCGATATGAATGGCCTGAAGTTAATGATTGCCATCCTTGATCTCAGGCAAAGCCTGAAGCGCTCTCTGTTTTCCCCCTTCCCAGTCTTATATTCAGACAAGGACTTGCTTTGAACCCAACTTTCCAGAGACCAATCCTGTGTGAGATCTGTCCGCCGCTAACGAACACTGACCTCGCGAAGTCTTCTCCTGCAAGCAGAAGACCCACTGGGAATCTACTCTTTCCTTCTCTTTATTCCAGAAAGCCAAAAACCAGCGAATCACATGGCTTTGGCATTTAGGGGAAGGAAGCTCTGCCCTCGCCAGGCTTGATGAATCTCCTGAAGGGAAATGTCGGCCCCAATTGAGACGTCCATAATCGCTGGAAATGAACGACTCTCATGGCTCAGGTGTACACCAACTTGACGCCGTCCACGCACACATACTTCATTTCAATTGTACTTACACCATTGATCAATAAGCGGCCAACCATATGGTATGTGCCCAGTCATGGCTTTCTTCCAAGAGCTGACCTGATATCGCCCCAGAGAGGCCCCTGTTCCAGTACTGAGAGCCCGACCTATGGCTCAACTTCTGAGGTTGGACCATCCAGTGCCTTCGCGCCTATCGGACTACATGGAGAGCCACTGGAAGGCCTTGAAGTCGGAAGACCGTGGGGAGGCCGGTCGCAGCCTCTGATTTCCAGTCCTTTGAGCAGTGAGGCTTCGGGAACCCCACTCCACCGGAATCCGGCCCAACTGGTTCCTCCCGAAACACTTAAATCGGCCCCGCATTCGCGCTTTCCGCTCTCCCCAGTGTGGCAGACATGTGCCCTATAGTGCGGTCTGAACGCTCCGGGCGTGAGGTGGAGACAGCCCTGGTCGAATGCTGCGGAGTTCCTCCCCACCTCTTCATGAGCTAAGCGTGAACTTCTCCTGCGATGCGGGTGAATCCCCGTACCGGAATATTTCTTGGCACATGATGTGTTTGATCCATGCGAGAACGCCTTTTGAAGAGTTCTCACCTGCCCCCTGACCTTTGTGCGCTGGGTGATTCTGGCCCTCCAGCTGCATGTATTCGTGGATAGCGAGGATTTGGCGAATTGCCCTCTTGCCCTTCTTCTGTTCTGAGGGCATGTGATATGCATGGGACCGAAGGTCATAACCTGCTTCTCGCTGTTGGTCCCACGGGAATCAACGCCAGGTGAAAAGCTGCGTCATGGTCCGACTGGAGGACCCGCCGGCCACCATCCCTTGCCTTCTTGCAAGCCCTCCCAATCAACACCTTGAGCCTTTTGATTGGGAAGAGCCTGATCTGAAAAGACATTTCCGAGTTACCTTCATGACTACGACCGATCCGCGTTGCCCCCAGCGTGATAATGAAGCGTAAATTCCTTGCCCACGAGAAACATGACTTGCTGTGAAGCATCGGTCAGCGGCCCTGCCTTTAAAGTGCACTTCCATGATTTTAATCGGCTGCTTTTCTGATGACTCTTAACCGCGGCAGCCGAAAATGTTGGCCAATGCCCGATGTGTAGTGAGCAATGTAGGTCCTCATTGCGCATTATTATTCTATCTCCCGAGAACACCTTCGACTTTCCTATCGAAATCGTCCGGGATGTGCAATACTGCTCTCTGGAGCGGCTATCTATTTCAAAGAGTTCTTTGCCATCCTTTTCTTCCGGGCTACGAACGACCACGCTCTGGTGCCCGCCGCTTACAGCCTCGGGGCGTATTTGAACAGCAATCTTTCACAGGGCTCAAGCATTTCCTTCACTTCTTTCTCATCCCACTGCTGGATGCTTTCCGGAGCCGTGAGCGGATTTTTTGTCTAAGCGCTCTGCGGAACACGACCGACTTGATTCTTGGTTTATCTTAGGGCGCATCCTCGGAGACAAAGAACTTTCCAGATCTCGTGGCGTTTGTAATTGAGCTGAATCAAGAGACTCAAAAGGTTTGTCATCCCGTCGCTACAGTTGTTCGCCTGCGGGCAAACCATTCCTCCAGCTGTCCGGCCGCATTTAGTTTGACCAGATTGTTGGTACAGGCGCTCGGCATAATCCGACTGTCTATAGCTATTCCCTGCACGTCGAGTCGCGCGAGAATCTGGGACTTCTTCCTAATGCCTCAGGATGAGATTGTGCTCGTTGTTTCCTACCACCTCTAAATCCTGGAAGACCGCTTGGACTAGTTCTCCCATTGAAAGCCATTTATGCAGTGAATTGCCGGCTGGATCTGTAGCGATCATGCCTGCGACCGTCGGAAGTTGATTGAGCCGGAGTTCTCTGCCACCGGTCCAGTATCGGCGGGGCTCGTCTACAGCTGCCACAGCGATCACTTTCGCCTGGTAGTGTGGATCTTGAGTGGGAATGAAGCGATGTTCCTCCTTAGAGCGAAGCTTAAGCCGACCACTTGTTATGCACCGTCTATCTTTGTCAGTCGATCGCTTATTGAACTGCTTTGAGTACAACTGGATCTGAGCTTCGACCCTTTGTATGAGCCCTGGTTCTTTCGCCGAATCGCAGCATGCATTTAATCGTTTTTCGAATCGCTTTTATCTCCCATCCATCCTTCGCGCACATCTCACTGAATCCTTCTTGGCCTCATTAGCCTCACTGATTCCCCTGGTTCCTTGGGCTGCAGGTCTGTTCCCCAGCCGTGTCCCCGTAAAACCTGGATTCATGCGCCTCGATCGGGCTGACGCCCCAACCCAGTCCAGATGAACTGCTCCGATTCAATCGAGCGAACCAGGAATACCAGCACAGGACTTTCTACACAGATGTGGGTGCGACATCGATATTGAGCTAATGCCAACGTGGCCGAATCTTTCCTGCGACCTTTTCCCTGGATTGATCCGCTGCACACCGGTTAGGCACCTAACATGATACAGGACAGGCCACCACAGCCCCTTGGATCTGAGGTGCCGTGGCTCTTTTATTGACAGACCCTTCGGCCCTGACATCCGTAAACCTCCGGGCGGGAACACAGGGTTGAATCTGACGCTGTATGACCCTCATTGGGGGTTTTGCCGCCTCAATGAGCTATGTGGTCTTACATGGCAGTACCTCCAGGAATCGGGCCAAGCTGATCTTCCGCTCCCCAGCCATCGCTGTAGGCCACGGAGATACAACTCTCTCATATTTGACTGTTCTCCATTAGCCTCTCCACCAAGGATTTTCGTAAAACAGCGCCTCGTCCGACAGCTGACCCTTGATCTCACTCTGAGCCCTTGAGGCTTGCGCCACGAAACCACCGGAGGTGACATCTGGAGGTGGAATCCCACCGTACCTCACGAAACACCGGGTTGGGAAAAAGGACAATAAGGCCCTGTAGATACCGGTTTCTCGCTGCAATCAATTTTTAAATTTCTTTCGATCAGTTTAGTAACGAAAAACACAGCGGCTGGGCCCCGCCCCGCTTGGCGGCGGTTCCACCTCTGTCGGCATCGGTGGCTGACGCGCCCCCGCTTGCCGCCAAGGCGTTTTGTTGCACGAGGGAAAAATGGACTCCACCCTGGCTCACGTTGATTGATTTCGTTTCAAACGACGTGCCTATGGATCCCAACGCCAGTAGCCACAGTTGGTTTTTCCAGGGAGAACAGAATGCCAGATCTGTCGCTATCACGGTTCCGATGAGCAGCGATGCCGCGAGAACAACCGTTCGCGAATGAGAAAGGGGATTCGAAAGCCCTCAGATGATTGTCAAGGGCCCTCAGCAGGGGTCCTCCATCCCCGAGGGTTTTGCGTGGGCGTGAGTATTGAAGTGCCAGGGCGACGCATCACTCGTTACGGAGTGTCGGCACAAATCAGTGAACCTTTGGAAGTACTAGCGCAGCAGCCCGTTCGGGGGGTTATTCATTCGACCACGCTTGCACCAGAAGCCTATAGCGGTCGCAGAAGAAGATCTCCTCAGGCCTGTGACTCGAATGCGTGAGCAGTTGAAGCGTGTTGTGCCTCATCAGCTCCGGTCCAGGTCAGGATCTGCGACAGGCTGAGCAGGAAGAGTGTCCGATCGTTGCAGCCGTCGGCCATCGCGAACCGCTCTGCACCAATGTCCGGTCCAGGTGGGGGGCCGTTTTCTTGATCCGTGCTGTTCTCCATGCCCCTGCAGCGGGGCAGTCCACAGCAGGGTGAATCCGGGTGGTGCGCTTCCACGAGCGTTCCAAATCGCTGACTCTGAGCCCCCACGATGAGGTCGCCTTCCCCAATGCCCCGAATGTCCAGCGCGAATCGTCCAACCTCCGGCCGGCCGCTGGGAGAGAGCGAGGGAGCGCGGGTCGCGGTAGAGAGCAGGGAATGGTTCTTGCCGCTTGCCTGCGCCTTGCCGCGAGGAAACACGTATAGGCACGCCAGTTGCCGCCATGCACCGCGACAACGTTCCCGTTTCCAACGCTCCAACGGCCCTGGACTACAGTTATATATGAGAAGCTCGTAGAAGAAGTAGATCGTCCTCGATGAGAGATCCGCCATCGACGCATCATCAGGAAAATCAGATACGAGCCCGGTTACGAGATCTGCTTTCCGGGCTCCAGGAGGTCGCCCCAAAGCGGTCCCCTGAACGCCCGACGCAATGCCTGCGCCGATCCAAGCTTGTAGAACAGGAACCTCGTGCACGACATCCGACCGTTCGGTGCGGGTGATCTGGCCCAGAAAAGCGTTCTGGACATACTTACGCAGGTGCCCGTTCCCGGCGAGCCTGCAAAGCTTTGGGACGTCTGGCGCGACGTTCAGCCCTGCCCACTAAGTACGTGCACATAGTTGTGGGAGAGTAGGCCAACGCCATTGCCTGCGTGTTGTCGCTGTGGGGC
>Ga0163217_1101919_pt1 | contig 10186 bp, 8 predicted proteins | sample SynspAceP_FD_185933 | JGI IMG/M metagenome (GOLD analysis project Ga0163217, IMG submission 185933) | Saline lake microbial communities from Ace Lake in Antarctica - Synechococcus sp. Ace-P (PacBio error correction) | ecosystem: Environmental > Aquatic > Non-marine Saline and Alkaline > Saline ...
CGTGTGTACGAGGTCGTCGCATTCGTTCCGCCCGATGGTCCGGGCGCATCAACGCCGCTTCCGAATACCCGAGTCACAACCCACGGGCCCGGTCGTTTGCGGGGAGTGAAGGTTGTGGACGTCATCCAGCAGGCACCGCCGCTCAGCGAACATATTTCGAATCGAAGCACATCATCACGATCGTGTGGATGAAAATTGCCCGCTCCATTTGCAAAGCCCGCCAAGGCACGGAGGCGAAGAAGAAACGCCGCAGACTCCGACAAAATCTTCTCTTGCCCCGCATTCTTTGCTAGGAAATGGTTGAACTCACGCGAAACGTTCCGTCCCCCGATCCGGCAGGAAGGACAGGCGATCCGGCGGTCGCCGGGCGCGATCGCAATCGAACTTCCGCGCCCGATCCAAATTGAATGCATCGTGAGTCGTTGACCTTCAACCGGTGCGCGCACGTATCGTCGAAAATGTCGGCCCAACGGCAACCTTGTCCTTGGAAGTCAAGGAGCAAATTTCCGCCCATTAACGAATAATATCGCTGGAAACGTCCGCTTCTCGGGAAATCTGTCCGCCTCAATGACATCGGCCCCGACAACGGTCGTGCTTAGGCAACAGACCTGAATCGATCTCGAAATTCAAAAAGAAGGCACCACGGTCCTTCATAACATACGTGGACGGTTACGCCCAACGCGGTTGTTTCAAAAGACAGAATGGAGCTCGACGACCTTAAAGGACTGATTTTATCGCGTGCTTGGAGGTTGGCCGTTTTGAGCTTCCTAAGGCTTTTCGACGGTTGGCGGTGTCGCGGCGGTGTCGGGTTCGGTGCTGGCGTCGTCAGGAACGCCGCATTCGCAGCGGCCGTGACAGTGCATCACCACCTGATGACAAGCAGCTGCACTCCGGAGAAAAGACTAACCGCGTCCTGACCGAGAATGGCGCTCGGTAAAAACTACACTGTCATGCCGGCTACGTCCACCAGCCCACCAGAACACGCAGACACAGCCAGCAAAGCCAACCACAGCCCATACACGCACACATGCACAGCCACCAGCACGCACAGCCCAGCCGAACAGCAGATTCACGCCAACTAGCCCCACACCAGTCTCACGCAGCGCAAGTCTTCAACAGTCCACACAGGCCACACAGCACATCGCATAGCCAATTCTAGCACCACCTAGCATCCACCAGCCACAAGCGCACCACTGAGCCACCAGTCCACCTGCCGCGCGGACCCAAAAACCCTTCAACCAACTCTATGTCCACTCTACCACACAGTCCGACCCAGCGAACACCAGCCATCCTAGCCCATTAGTCAGCCAACACAACCGCGCAACAGCCAACAGCCGACCCCTGAACGAGTCTCCACCGGACGGTCAGCGACAAGAATGAATACCGTCTATCCACGCATGGGACATTCTTTACCTACGTATACGCTCGCTTTCGCACACTCTTCCTATCGATCGCCTGCTACTGCGGGGTGGCGATGGACAGCTCTCGGGCTATGATTCCTGTGCGAAGACTGCAGCGGGCACGCGAACACCAACGACAGATTTGCTGCTGACTCCTCTACGCGACTCGAAGACTCGAGAGAATCGTACCGCGTCGTGGAACGGTGGCCACTTTAACACCAAACACCGTTTTCGATGGCGATTCAAACTCGCACTGTACCGGGCGTAATGCGCAATCGCCTCGGATGAAATGCCTATGTTTATGGGCGGGCCGATGTCGTCGATGCCGGTCGGTAACTTTTCGAATTTGGAACACCCGGACGTAACGAGGAGATGCGCGAAGATTTAAAGATCGACATGAGGGTCTTGTGTAACAACTTAACTCCCTAAGGCGAAAATAAACCCCGACCCACGTCGGCTCGGTGCGGCCGCCACAAACGACGCATGAGCCCTGCTCGAAGTTGAGTATGCTCACAATTGTTCGAATTTAGCGCGGAAAGGATGCATTCTGAGCGGATTGGCTTCCTATAGCTCCACCCAACCCGACCCCTCCGGATTCCGCGTCGTGTATTTCAAATTTCTCGACCCTCCGTACGCCCGCGGACGGAATCCGAGCGCTCGTGGTAAATTCATTCGTCGTGTGACGAACAGCCGTCACGCGCTCTTAAGGCGTCTTGTCGCTCCCTTTCCAAGCTCCCAGAAACACTATGGAAAGTGAACAAACGCCAACACACCGCACCCTGCGGACATTCAAGGCGGGATGAAAATGGAAAATTCCAATGTGCGAAGCTTCCCTACAGGTAAATGCACAAAATCGTACGCTCATTGCATCGATCGCGAATTTCGCCGATTTCACTACCAGCTCAACGATCGAAGATGAGATTCAATTCGGAAGCACTCGTTTTACCATGAGGGCGACCGCAATCATTCGCGTTGAGGGCAGTTCACGAAGGCAACCCAAGCGGAAGTGGCACAAGGGACGTGTAATGGCTCAACGCGATCGATCCAGATGTGCAAGTGAGTCGATTGCGGTGATGATCTCCCAAAATCGAAGCTCTGATCGCCGACAAGACCTCCCTTATTGACTATATCATTAAGTCGTTGCTGTTGTTGAGAATGTCGCCCGGAGTGAAAAACACCTAATCGGCCAATAATCCGAGCAAACGGCCGGACGTCGTAAATCAGAAACGAGTCGCGCGATGGCTCCCGTCGTGAATAACGGGACGACGTGGAGATTGCACCGGCTATTGTTATCACCCGATCGAAAAACCAGACCCCCATAACCCAATTCGACCCGGAAGCTTCCCGTTGAACCACTCCTCATTTGTCATTCGATCGGACAAACATGCGATTTGCGCAATTGAGGCCCGAGGAGCGCGGTGCGGGTGTTTGTCCGAACCGGCCCCGCGATCGGATCACCATCCTGTACAGGCGGCCAAAGTTGGAAAGTCGAGCGGGCTACAGCACGACCCCCCTCAACCGAACACGCCGTTCCCGATTCACACAGCGCGCTTCGATCGTTTGATCCCGCCGCACCGGAATGACCTGAATTGCAGTTCCATCTAAGAGCACAACTGCAAGGAAAGAAAAGGTGACCTTGGTAAAATGCTATCGGCCCAGAACGGTCCACATGGTAAATTCCCTAAATACAGCAGCAAAATTATCGCTCTCATTCCAACGATACTCTCCATCCGCCTGATGCACGTCAATCTCGGGATGGCGAGCTTATCATCTCGACACTTTCGGAAATCCTCCACGCCCGACACGCCCAAAATTCTGAGTCGAATTCTCTCGATCTAACTCGCCACGAATTGGCCCATTGGCAACGCAGCGAAAGCGATCACACGGACCCAAACAAAACCGGATTTACAAGCGACTGCGCGAGGATCGCCGTTCGCTGATTTGCTGTCGCCCACGACTATCGTGGTATTCGGATACCAAACAGGGCATGGCGCCCTCACGCAGCTCTCCGATGCGGGCAAGGATGTATCAAACCAACGCCGCAACAAGGGCGCCGGGACCCCTATTTCGCGTGCAAACTGGTCAGGGCGCACGAACAGGGCGCTCGAGCCAACTAAATTCAGCCTCTGCCGGACTCAAGCCCGGAACAGAGCGCAAATGGGTCTCCTAGATGGCAACACACCTTCGATCAAAAAACTGCGTCCGAAGGAACGCAATGCTCACACAACCGCGTCTCGCTAGACATCTCTCTTTGTGGCCACGGCCGCATAGATTCGAACTGTCCAACTGCAACGATCACGCGGAGAAACTAGGGAATTCAGGGAACTGTGTGTCGGGGTGACAAACCTCTTGCCGTACGGTCCTGTACTGTCCCGGTGCTCTATCTCAACTTTCCAAGTGCGGAGAGCGTTGAATAATTGACTGATACCTATGAGCCCTCGCCTCCGGCCCGCACGACTTCCGTTCCCACCCACGATTTGCGACCGCGTGGTCCGGGAGACCGTCAAACCGCTAAAATGCAGTCATCGAGCGTCGGATTTCGGGAAAAACATCTTCGCCACTCGCGCCCACACGTTCGCCTGAGCCAAGTTGACCACCGATGCGATCTCATCTTCCCAGCACGAAAACACGGCGGGATGTCGGCAATACCGTAAACTGATTGCCGATCGCCTCCGTGACAGAGTTGATCGATTTTCGAAGAGCGCGGCGATCGACGCAGACCAGCCTTCCGTCGGCTCCGTGGTAACGATCATCTCGAGTTGGTGAATCGATGGTACATTACGACACCGGATTGTCGTCGATTTCGTGGACAATACGACGCGAGCAGTTAAATTTCGCGTGACAGTACGACGCATCCGGCCCTCGGGATTGAGTCACTTAACCTGAAAACTCTGGGTCTAGGAATGTCCGGCGGCGGCACTGTTGAGAAAAGAACGCCGTCGATATTGCGTTCGTTCTATCCGCCGAATGCGGCGAGGTTGCCGAGATGAATTTCTGCCCCACAATTTACGCATTTTACAGGACGCGCCACGCTGCGAAGATTGTTCTCGTAGATGCTCCTCAAGCCGTTACCCAAGGAGACTACGGTATACGACTGTAAAGAAATTTACTTCTGGGCTGGGCACGAGGGAGAGATGGTGAGGCAACATACGAATGCTTGGCGACGATGCTCTAATTCAATCATTGACTTAGGACGGACCAATCAGGTCCCAACAACAATGACTTCAATCCTCTCCACTAACGATTCATGCTTCCTAGTTGCCTTTTCGTTTAGCCTTCAACAACCCCCCTTCTTTCGTTCCGTGTCTCCCCGTAGGGGTCCCGGATGCCCAGCAATCGGGTTCTGGAGCACGGGTTTCCGGGGCCGTTTTTGAAACTCTGGAAAAGGGGTGATACTTGCAAACAACAACTTGCCTTTGCCTTGGATTTCGTGTTCATCCATCTTCGTTCAACCGCCCGCCCATCGCAGCCAACATGCGGGTCTTCAATCCGTCCGCTATCCCCATAGAAGTTTTCGTAAGACTCAAATCCCTATCCGGGTGTGTCGGTCGTCCTTCAACGCATAACTCTCTCGGGTCCCCTTTACCATCGTGATTCAAATCTGATCTCTCTAAACACTACTGTGTCCCCTACGCGGTCTACCTCGGTTTGACGGCAATCCCACTTTTCTAATCCTTTTCGTTCTAAGGATCAATCTGTGATGTCTCTTCAACTCAGTTTCATTTTACATAGCTTAGTTTTACATGCGTCGGGTCTCCTACTCGGTTCTGTATATAATCTTTGTGTCTATAGTGGTCATTCTGGGTATCAACTTGTTCTCGGTATTTGAGAATTAGAGATTGTATGCTATCCAGGTGTCGGTGTTCTAATGTCAGCTGGGTAGCTACCTTCTTATTCTTCTTTTGGTTCAGGTTGTAGAGCATTGTCGATCCTTGTCCCACAAAATTATCTTTTCTATCGCTTGAGTTATCTCTCTACTAATTTTGGTGTATCGGGGTGATTTGTTGGCTTGTGTAGAAGTCCGTTCTTTGTGTCTGATCGGCTCGCCATCCGGTAAAATATCCTGCCTTTCCTGGTACTTTCTCGGCCTCATCTACGGGCGAGCATTGCTGTCGTAATATAAGGTTCTTGCGCTACATAAGAACTAGCCTTGGTGGTATATTTTTTTTGTTATCGTCTCTCGCATTCGTGGGCTCCTGGATCGTTGTCGTGTGCTTTTGCGTCTATAGTGGGTGTTTTTTTTTTCCAATTCTTCGATGTATCTGTATGTATATATATCTGTATAGTAATTGTGCTATATCTAGATGAAGTGTCTATCCCGGGTAGGTAGTGCAGGATGGGTGTTCTTTGGTTAAGTGATTATCTTATTAGTATATCTATCTATCTGAGTATATATTTATATCTTCGCTCGTTATCATATGTATCTCTTTGGCTTTATTGTCCTTGATTAATATCAAGTCAGGTCTTCGTCCGGTAGACATCGGGGAGAGCGCCGAGCGCGTCAGCGAGGATCAATTGCCGCTGACCCGGGGATCCGCGGGGCGATTTCGACAAAAACGGCCACCTTGCCTCCGCCCAATCTCGCAAATTGCGAATGTGACAATTGACCGGGGCAATCTCACGTCGGTCCCATCCGACGACGCCATTCTGACTCGTGATTACGACCTCGTTTCGCTCGATTTGCGAGCTGATCGGGCATCTCCACACAATCGAAATGAATTTTAATGATTTCGCGAAAGAGGTCTCGATCTATTTCATCCTCGACATGCAATTTGATCGATTCGCTGGAGCATACACGTCCCTTGTGCACTTTCCGCTGGTTGCCTCGTGAACTGCTCACGCAATGAATGGGTGCCATGGTAAACGAGGCTTCCGAAGATCCATCTTCGAGCCTTGAGCGTAGTGGAAAATCGGCGGAAATCGCGATCGATGAATTGAAGCGTGATTTTGCTGTCCTTGATGTAGGAACTCGCACATGGATCCATTTTCATCCGCCTGAATGCCGCGGTGGTTCCGGAGTATTCGGGAGAGCGAAAGACGGCTTTGAGTCCATGCTATATTTCACGTTTCGATTGTCCCGCGAGGGCGAGCACGGGTGAGCAGTAAAGAAGCCACCGTCGAGGCTTTCTCGCGCTAATCGCTTGATACTCACGTCTATCATAATCGCCTTGTGGCGCCGACGGGTGGTTCTTTTCGGGCAGTGAACAAAGAACCAGCGACGTTCTCGCATCCTCCGCTCCGTCAAATCAATTACCGACCCACTGACGACTCGCCCGCCCAGTCAACTCTATCATCCGAGCGAGCCGCACCCCGTCCGGTGGGAATCGCCATCACCGTGCCACCAGACCGACGACGAGTCCGAGTCCTGCAACGTGTGGTTCCTGCCCTTGGAGCGCAACAGATTCACCTATCCGCATCCACTTCCGCCATTGCCGGCGGTGTCGGGAATAGGAGGCCGTTAGCAAAAAAGAGTAATGCGAGAGAACTATGTTGGCTGTGGCTGTTGGGCCCCCTTTGGGTTTGGGCCCCTTTTTGTTTTTTTGGGGCCTTTTGGGGTTTGGGGGCCTTGGTTTTTTGGGGCACCCCCCTTTGGGGGGTTTTGGCCCTTTTTTTTTTGGGTGGGTGCCCCTGGGTTGGGGGCCTTTTTGTTTTTTTTTGGTGGCTGGTGGCTGGCTGTGGCTGTGGCGGTGGCTGGGCTGTGCTGTGCTGTGGCTGGTGGCTGGGGGCCTGTGGCTGTGGCTGTTGGCTGGTGGCTGGGGCTGGTGGCTTTTGTGTTGGCTGTGCTGGGGCGTTGGCGTGTGGCTGGATGCTGTTGCTGTTGGCTTGTGCTGGTGGCTGTGCCTGGTGGCTGGTGGTGGTGGCGTAGGCCGGATAAGGAGTTTTACGACGCCCCATCCGCAGACTGTTCTTTCCGATCAATGTGTATTCCAGCGATGCCGGATCGGCCGAAGCGGCCTTGCTCCGGCCAACCGCCAACCGCCCAACCCCAACCGCCCTAAGCCAAAAGCCAAAAGCCAACCGCCAACCGCTAAAACGCTTGAATCGTCCATCGTCTTTGAAACCAACCGCGCGAACCGCAACGAGTGTTCTTGTGGCCTGTCCTCTTTTGAATTTCGAGATCGACAGTCTTTGCTAATTCACGACGTTGAGTCGGGGCCGATGTCTTTGAGCGCGACAGGATCCCAGAGCACGTTTCCCAATATTATCGTTATGGAATTTGCTCTTGCTCCAAGACAAGGTTGCCTGGGCCGAAGTCGACCGAGACCGTGCGGCCCACGTTAAGGTCAACGACTCACGTGCATCAATTTGGGATGGGCGCGAAGTTGATGCGATCAGCGACGCGGCGACCGCCGGATTCGGGCCCCTCCTTCTCGGACCGACGAAACGTTTCGCGTAGTTTCAACATTCCTGCAGTGCGGCAAAAAGAAGATGAGTCCGCGGCGTTCGATCGGCCTCGGCTTGCAGCGGGAACTTCACCACACGAACGTGATGATGTCTTGAATTCGAAAAGGTCCGCAGCGGCGTGCGCCTGAACGTCCAACTCACTCCCCGCAAACCGTCGCTGGTTGTGAATCGGTAATTCGAGCGCGTGATCTGACATCGGCGGACAAGGCGAACGACTCGAACACGAATCGGGGCGTACGACGCTGCGTCCCTGAATCGAGGCGGCGCACACCCGAATCCCGACGATGAAATCGCTCGGCGTGGGGATCATCCCGGCAGGCGTGCTGATAAAAGAGATGAGTTCTAGACAGCGACGTGTTCCACACCGAATCCGATCGCCAGCAGAAATCGCAGGGTAAAAGGTTCCTACCCATGGTTGGCCTATGGGGACGCGAGTTCGATTTCGGTCGCAGAACGTGAGTCGCCTTGGACATTTCGACAATGGAATAGAAGAAAAAGAGTGATGAGACTTGCGTGAACCACTGGGCGAGCAAACGGCCCGGACGACGTTCAATCGGGGAACCAGATCGGAGATCGCGGACCCATCGCGGGACGGGATTGCACCCGTGGTGACCTGGATACCGCCCCACCGCACTCGTGGATCTCTCTATACAGTCACCAGAGGGCGCGGAGACACGAGTCGGCGAATCGAAAACGACAAAACGGCACACCCCCTCGAACCAAACCAACGACTTCCATACCACGACGTCCCGACTTCGACGGCTCCGCCAAGAGATCTTTGTCCGACGAATAGGGGAATCTGGAAACACACCACGCACCGTTGTCCCCGTCAAGGAACTGCGTAGCGGCGAGGATCGCCGGTAGGGGCGTAACCCGTCATTTTGAGCAATGCGGTTGTCTCCCGACGGGGCCCACCGGGATGCACCTGGCACACGAATCGGTCGGTCCACGGTGTGCCCACGTAACCCATTGAGAAACGCATGTTCCGGAATCCTGGAATTCATCGACCGATGATCTGATCCGGAGCGAACTGGATGGACTCGTACCTCGAAAATCTCGAAGCGATATCCGAATCGGGCACCCAACACAATAACGCTCAAAGGACGCTCGGTCTCTTGGATCACGATGCGGACGGAATCAGATAATCTGATGAAACCGGCAGGTCAAGTGACCGAAGCGCGGCCGGGCGGTTAAAAGATCGAACGGATGGCGATCGGCCGTCCAGCCGGCGAACAAAAAGGATTGTTCGGGGCCGAAAATTGGATCCGCGGCGCCGCCCTTGGCGCAAAGATTCAGATCGGGCAAGTCGTCCCGTGAACTCGCAATCGCCGCCGCCGGCTGGACAGAGACCATCGTTGCAACCCGGGGGAGAGCTTTCACGCGATCAATTCCGGTGCAGGGCCGGATAACTCGGGCCCGGACCGGGAGAACGACGTTGGATTCGATCCATCCGCCGAGAGACAAACGGCCACCCGTGATCTCGGTCGGCGGACTCCGCGTCGGGAACGAGAGACCGGGATTAAACAGAACCGGACAACGGCGGTCGCAAAAGCATACGTCCCAGGTTCCGGAACCGTTGCGCAACGCCAACGCCATCGAACAACCGAGCAAAACTGCATGCGAATCGCGGAATTACGGCCGCCGGCCGTTCGTTGTCCGTTCGGAAGCACGGTGATCAAGAAGTTACCCCGGAAGGTTGGAATACCATATTGACGCCCCGCCTGAAACCGCGACGTTTCCAATAAACCGGCGGGGGTTTCTGATCAATCAACATTCTGGACGCGGACGTTGACCCTCAAGCTCTTGCTGGGAAGCCCCACCGAGTCCCTCGGTGCCGGGGGTCCAATCCGGCCGGGGAGGCAACCGCAACCGAACAGTTCGGCCGGACTGGGAGCATAACCCGCGGATGATGAAATCGCGGATCAACGCCTGGGCGCCCAGTTCGGAATGGTCCGGGTAGACGGACGAGAAATGCCGCGCGTGATGACATGCGGAGCACTTGAGCGTACGGTGGACGAGCATCCGTCCGACTGAGCAAACGACACCAGTTGCATCGGCGGATTAAATTCCCGCACGGGGGTATACAATTGTTGGTCGCGGATTAATGACCGGAAGAACCCTGCTCGGGAATGGCGATATCGGAGGTTCCACACCGTCGGTTGCAGTGGCCTCGGGGGCGCTCGGCGCTCCACCCCATCCCGGACTGGCCGACGGCCCTCGGTTGGCGTAGGCTCGACAACCGGGAAAACTCGGGCGTAAGCAGTCTTCGAAAGGCGGCGATTCTGAACGCCAGCGGTTGAATTAGCCAGGGTTGGCGACACTTTCGATGTTCAATCCGCCCCAGCCGGTCGCGTGTACACACGTGAACACTCAAACGGGAT
>Ga0163217_1007935_pt1 | contig 10185 bp, 4 predicted proteins | sample SynspAceP_FD_185933 | JGI IMG/M metagenome (GOLD analysis project Ga0163217, IMG submission 185933) | Saline lake microbial communities from Ace Lake in Antarctica - Synechococcus sp. Ace-P (PacBio error correction) | ecosystem: Environmental > Aquatic > Non-marine Saline and Alkaline > Saline ...
AAATCTAGGCAACCCAATCCTCCAGAATTAGAATAAGATGAAGGAGCTATGTTATAAGCAAGCAATGGATGAGGGGCATTCGGAAATTTTCAACTGGATTGAAATATTTACCCAGGGGACTTTTAGCCAAATTGATGAGGTAATATGCGCTATCAGACTGATCGCTGGCCCAATAGTGGAGGGATTTATACTTCGCATATTTACGAGAAAGAAGTTTTGGAACTTGATGAAGCTGTTCAGGAGGCTATTTCGATTTCAAAGGCAAGCCCGCAGATGCCCCGTAGTCCGACGCATCATAAAGCAATCGGAATAAAAAAATGTGGGGAGCAAGTTTCCAGAACTTTAGCATGGTAGATTCTGCTAGAAGCCATAGGGTTAGATATTATGATGGATCAATACCATACACTGCAAGGTCATGACAGGGATAAAGCGTTTGATTCCAGCTCGGGCTACTTGGAAAATGTGAATTTGCTACTCCGGGTAGAAAACCCAGCACTAAAAGACAGTATTAAAAAAGGAATAATTTTTAAATATTCTAATGACCGTGGTGGAAAGGATTCAATAGAAATTCAATTTCTAAGTAGAGTGGGGATCCAAGTTAGAAAGGAAAACGCTGCATGATTGGGTTATCAAAAGAGAAGGTAAGAAACCTACTTAGAAAATGGGGCCGAAACTAGTAAATACAAGCTCAACTCAATGGAGGAACAGGAACCAATCTATCAATGCATGGACGAGTCCTGAATTGTTGGAGGCGAATCAATGAAGCACCTAATGACTATGATCGGCTCAGATGGAAGACTTTCTCAACCCGGAGACGGACACCCACTCCAGAGCTTAGTAGCTATTTCCCGAGAGTAACTGGGGATATTAATGTCAGGACAAAAAGTACCTAACGCTTAGCGGAAGCTAATGCCAAATAAAATGACTGGACTGTCCCGCTAAGCGATTGGGAATTAACTAATCGAGGGATTATAAAGGAGGAGCTATTGCTGGACATTACTTATTCAGTGCGGACGCAGTATTCGGATCATCCACCTTCACAGAACCCACATCAATATCCATTAGGGATCAATTGTGGATCATTATGGAGAATTGTCGTGAGAATGGTGACTATCCTAGTCAGTAAGCCTGCTGGAAAAAGTAATTTCCGTAAGACAAGCTGACTAATTAAAGCACATTCAGGCTTGCTCCTTTTTTTTTTCCAATTCGTCTTCATACAAGAATTTACATGCTTTTTGCATTTCAGCATCGTTAGCTTTGGAAACCAATAGTATTGATCTCTCGACCAGAGTCTCGCTGGACGTGATGAATGACCCAATGTTTGCTTATTCCTTGCATAGTCCATCCTCATTTGAGAGATTTTGAAAAGTACTTCAATGGGTGTCTATATATCTCTATATATCTCTCTGATGTCTAAATTTCTCAAAATAATAAAATCCAACTCTTGCCCTCGAATCGATTGGCATCAAAATGAAATTTCCGTCACACTCATTGAAATGAATTCCGGATTTTATCTTTAATCTTATCCTTCCTCTTTCTTCTTTGGTGAAATTTTATCTGGTCCAATCCTGAAAGTAATCGTAATTGATATTGCCCTATCAATTTTTCAAATAGCGAATTTTCCCTTCATCTTGCCTAAATGAAATCACATTTTCTTAGCGCTTGTGTAATCATTTTCACTTCAAATTCCAATCCTGGTTCATTCTCTTTGTCCTCTGAGGAAATTTGTGAAATTACATTTGGAAAGATTGAAAGGGCTAACTTAAAGATATCTTCATTCGAATCATTGACCGAGTCAGCAAGTTTTTATACTTGCGTAGAAAAATCGCTTGATAAGCGAATCATTGATCGAGATGGAATATCACTGGCTCCTTTTGGTAGAAAAATCAACTGAAATACTAACTTTTCCGCGGAATCTAGGAATAGACTGTTGCTAGGGGTTCTTAATCTCAGTTCTTTGTCCGAAAACTGCTTGGACTTCGAATAGAAAGGCTAAAAATTTTGAATTAAGAAGATTGACTTCACCTGAATTATCAGTTGGTCATTTCAATGCCGGCATTATTCCAGTGGTAGCCGGTCATAGATTTGATCATAATTTGAATTTAGAAATTGAAAGCCTAAGTTACATAGAACTTCAAAATCTTCTGTCTCATAATTTCTCATTGGTCCTGGCAACGTTCAAATTTCATCACGTAGTAAATTCACAAAACTTTGTCCGCAACCCAGCACCATAACTCTGAAAGCCATGGTTAATTGAAATTAAAAAAATTAAAACGATGGGTAATGGAGATCTTCGGTTTGATTACTTCGTATTTTGATCATTGATCTTTTCCCAAGGCGCAAATCATTCCAAGCTGATCCTACATCATAGAATCCCCACCAATTGGAAGTTTTCTTCTGATAAAATTAGAAGTAATATTTCCCTCTTGGGTCAGGTAAAGAAATAATGGATTCTAAGTTCTGAGTAAAGGTAATCACATTCCTCCCGTCTAATCTCATCATAGTTATATCCCTAGATCTACGAAAGTCTGGCAAAAAGAATAATTGGAATTTTCAACTCCAGTTCGGTTTCGTAACGGTGATGATTCAGGACGATTTTGCAGGAAGGTCTATAAAAAATCAATTAAATAGCCAATTATCCATATACCACCTCACAAATAGGGTTTTGGTGGATTAATTCCCCATAAAAACCAACATATAATCGAGATGCAAAATGATGGTTTTTATGAATTCGTTTGGTAATTTCTAAGATCTGCATAGAAGTTCGAAATGATCCGCCAGAATTACCCAACGCGCGTAATTAGCATAATCCAATTTTGGCCCCTTGAACCTGCTTGTGTGTAAGTTCCCAAGTTGCTCGTTGCGATCAAAAACTAATTCTGGCTCTTCCTCCAATTAATTCACATTCCAGTCCTTTCTGCTTTCGTGAAGGTTACTTAAGATTAAAGAATCAGGATTCCGAAATTAAATATTGGGTTTTCGCAAGAAAAGGAGCAATCGAAACTTTGCAAATTTGGATTTAGTAGGATAGAGAAACTGGCTTTCAACTTTAGTAAAGTACATTTTTTGGTCCAGTAATATCTTGGTCAATGCACGAATCGTTCTAGCGATCATATCTTCCTTTGAAGTCAACACGACTTTTCAAAATATTCATATTCGAAGAATAAATCACCCTCCAGATCTAAAATCCGATGCAAATCATCAACTCCCCCATGAAAGGAAATGAATGAAGTTAAAAAAAAAAATCTGTATTTTTTCCTGTCAGGTTAATTCCAAAAACCTCTCGAAGGGGATCACAAACAAATCGAGTAATTGACATGATTGATGAAAAACTGCTCATCCATTGGCCCTATGGACCTGAAATTCCTCTTTTGCAGGCTTTGCTTCTAAACGTCTCTAGAGGTTTACTTTATTAGTACTTTGCCAATCTACTATCCACGTTTGTAAGGTTGGATGGCTAAGCGAATCGAACGTGTTAATTGTCAGTAAATCTATTTCCTTTCTTAGATATATTCAAAATCAAACGTTTTTTAGATCAATAGAAAGGAAAGTGTTTTTGGAAGTGGGTATCTATGGCTGAATAGGCTTTTCAAGTGCCTAGGCATAAGGCACCGCTTCTACTACCTTTCTCTAGATTCCGCGCCTTCTATAAGTCTTCTTGCGATATCTTTCATTTAGACTTTTAGCCTGTGCAGTTTGTTTCTCGGGATACTGGTGTGAATGATCTGAATTTGAAAATCCTTCTACGATTAAAAAGCTTTCTCTTCCATCCTTACTGCGTACGCAATCCTATTCATTCGACTATTCACATCAAAGCCTCAATACTTTTGCTGAATGCAGATATTTGATTTGAAACCTGGTTTCCCCGATATTCATCGCATCAATTATTTATCCCGCTTAAATCGCTGCATATAACCTATGATATAGGATTTTACTCGTCGAGCGCCAAGATTGTTTTTACTGTTGGCATAGTCAGCTGGTTGAGTGATATTGTGTCCTGTCACCTGCGAACATATAGAGGTTTGAAATTACTCCGGAATAATCTTCAGATCAATCTTCTGTTCTCGCTAGAGGATCAGGAGCTCTTTAAAATTGGAAGAATAATGATGGGGAAATCATTCAAAAACAATAGGTGGACATAATCAATCAAACTGATCAATTTGTCCAACCGCTTAACCTTGTCTCTTATGTTTCATGTGAAAATATCAAGATTTTACACATTTGAAATGGCTGAAATCGCCAATATTTCTTTCCCCGTACTGTTAAAGTCGCAAGCTTAGAATTTGAGGATATTCTTAGAAAATTTTATCCTGACTTGAACCAATCAATGGAAACCTAGAGCGAAGTGTAGTTGTGCCTCTTCGAAGATCGATTGCCAATATTTGCCCGAGTCTTTCCAGCGGATATGGAGCTAAGAAGTTTGGATTCTGATCTTAATACGGTTCCTCCAGCGAAAATGGTCGTTCCATCTCCACTTGAAAACCTCTCGCACCTGTACTTTATATTTCCCTCGCATTAATTTAACACATAGTGCACATTCAGTCCGTCAGGCTGAATTTTACATCAATTAATGGCTCCGATACCCGAGGTGAAGTCTCAGCTACTGCCGCATTACGATCTATAATCTTTAAATGAATTTTAAACCTGAGCGTTGATTGCCAATAATAATTCTTCAATCAATCGCGTGAAGTTTATAATTTAAAAAAACCGACGGTATTTGCAATGCTGTTTCTTCGTTTCGATGATTCGGGAAAGATTAAGAATACTTTGAATATATCTTCTCATACTTCTCAGCACATAGTTCCAAAACAGATTGACCGACAAAGCGGCTCTCTTCCCTTCAATTTCAGGGATTTTAGGCTTTTCTTCCAATCTTGAAAAAAAATGACGGATGTAATCATCCATTTCCCATACTCCAGCCTTTGCCAAGTAAAGTGCCTTATTCCGTCCACATACCATTCTGGAAAGGAATTCATCAAAGTTAGACTGGAAAGCCGTCTGCCAACCCGATGAATCCTAGAGCATCTCTTCAATGATGACTTTAAGAAAGTAGCATAGATCAATCATCTTTTGAATCGGATTCCATTTGACCTTTGTAGGACACTCCGCTAATCATCGAATTAAAGTTAGTCTGTCTTCCTTGGGGCGTGAACTGTTCTTTTTTTAAGCCCAGATTTGCTTTGAAGCAACTCTTCAGGAAGAATTGTAAATGTATATTCTTGGCTTTGGTGTAGGCCTACGGTACCAATCATCTGCGGGTCAATCGATCAATTCTGCTCCAAGATATTCGATGCCAATTTTCGCATTTGCCCCACCCCGATTCCATAATAAATAGAACTTCGAAGTTATTTGAAGTGTAAGAAATACATTCAAATTGCTTGTGTTGAAAGTCTATTTTTTACCAATATCCGATCTTGTCCAAACTGCGCCGTTCGCGAAAAAAAGAGGAACTTAAACATAAGCCGGTAAAAACCAATCAATCCGAAACAGGTGATATCGCATTCGTTGTACTAGAAGTTGCTTTTAAATATAATTAAAAATACGTGCTTATGTCCACTTCACTTTTCAATGGGCGTATTCCAACAATACCCGTCCATTAATTTTACTAAAATATGGCACAAGAGAAACACCTTTAAGCTCCAAAAACCATTAAATATGTAACGTTTCTTTCTTCCATTGATGTTTCCTAAGAAGGCTTTCTGTCGCCGAAGTTGCTGGCCCTTAAATCCCTGTCTTATGACTTTTCATACTTTATAATGACATCATTTACAAGGATTTAAGTCGATTAAGTATTTCCTACCTTCGCTGATTCCGTGGGTCCCTCAATTCTCAAATCAATGTTTGCTGTAATCGACCCGGACTCGATGAAGATTAGGCCCAAGTCCTACTCTGAAACTCCTCGGTTAACGATGTAATTGATTAAATTTCTGTTCCACTTCTAAAAAATCTCACCTTGACTGGAGCAAACGGCAAAAATTTAAAGAAAGTTGAATTCATCGCACCCAAAACCATTGCAGTAAATCAAAACATCAGATTCAAGTTATTTATAGCGCCATTGTTTCGGCTCCCTTTTGATAATTTATCTTCCTCTAAAAATGATCGAAAAATCAAACTCTTCTCGAGCAGCCACTCATAGCATCTAAGAATTTGGGATTTGAAGCCAAGTGAAATTCTTCAGCATCTCCCCAAACTAAATCATAAAGTGAATTGAGACTGACTTTTATTATAAATTTCGTCAAATAAGGCGTAAATGCGGGGTCAGCACTATGACCCATCCACTCATTTGGCTTCATAGATAAAAAGGGACGGTAAATTTTCTGAATATTCAAGAAAATCTTGCCAGTGAGTTGCCTCGCAGTTCCTGATAGAATGGAGGAATTTCTGGGAAAAGCTGATCTGCTTTCCAAGTTTTAAACCATCTTTCCCATAATGGGATTAAATAAACCTGCGGCAAACTCGCCTGGATTTGATTTTCATTCGGGAGATCAAATCCGGACGGTTTTCCCCGCTTTCTAAGCTATACCCCAGCGAAAGCCCGGCAATACCTCCTCCTATTAGTCAAAAAATCAATTTTCATAGTCCCCAAATTAAAGGTATAAATTCTTTATTTTGCTCGATTACAGCGACATTACCATGCTTTACATTAAAGTTCTTTTACATTTAATCCTTTTCAGGAAAACACCTAACCTAATTTATGAATGAGTCTGGCGACCCACAATTGATCGATCCCTGGATGCTACGAGATAGAGGACAACTCAGATTCTCCTTGATTATACAGAAAAAAAAACTAAAGGTCACCGCAATTGATCAAATACCCACTGTCATGTAGATCAATGTTTGGGAATTTTGGGCGAAAAAAACTTTCAGTTTTGCCTTTGGAATTCCTCATATGAAGATCTCTGTTTTTGAAGTCCGTCGAAGTCTATGGTCCCAATTATGGGCTTTAAAAACTATCAAAGTAGCTGAGCAGATTATTTTCCTAAAAGAAGGCGAAAAGCTAAAAGTGGGGAAAAGATCGCTTGAAAAATCTATTTGTTCCCGGGCATTGCGCCTGGGCAATCTGGTTTTTAATTCATAAGCCTAAGTAACAGGCCATTGGTGGAGATACCATATTTTTCGAGGAAGTAATAGGTCGAACTGGGGACTTACCAGGGGGCAAATCATCAGCTTTTTTAAAAAAAATAAAATCTGAATTGCTTACTCTACCTGGATGAAACAGTGCTTTTTCCAGGTCATGGACCATTACGAACCGTTGCTTTTGAGAAAAGCCTCCAACCATTTGTAGGAAATCAGCTGTATCGTGAAATCAAATCAACTATCCCAATGGATTTTACCCTCCTCAATCTATTCTCAGGGATAATTGGGATAATTTGGGTTTTTTGCAAGGAGGACATCTTGTCGGCGCTTATTTTAATTTTAATCAGTGCAAGTTTTTGACCTTTTTCGATGGTTTGCCTGCAGAATTTTTAAAAAGTTTCCAGCGAAATAAGGAAACATTGGATTCCACCATCCTGATTAGTTTCTTGGAAGTTTTTGCCTGGATTTATTCTTTCAAAAAATGGCGGAGGTGCATCCGCTGGAGTGGCTCCCATATTTTCACGTTGATAGTGCCTTTACTATCGGCTTATCGATTGGCAAAATTCCAATTGGAAATACCCGCCAAAGTGATCAGTTCATGATTACCCTACACTGCAATGCACTAATTTTTAGCACTTAACCTTATCTAGCTATTTCCGGTTTCCTCAAATCGGAGTTTGGCTCAACATTCTTTTTATTTTAGTGATCTGCCTGGGTAATGCAATTTTATTGGTTTTGGAATCCCCTTATAGCGCTGAAATTTAAAACCTTTTCATTCAACCAAATGTAATTTAAGGTACGCACTCTTTGGGAAGGGGCGTTTTCTTATTCCATTTCTTTGGCCTTGCGGGAATCCCTTGGATCATAAATAGCGTACAATAGGTCATCAGTATTAGAGAATAGAAACAAAGCGGCAATGACCGGTATTTGGATAAAACTACGTATTAATATTTATTTTTTCCTTTTGCTTTTTTTCAGCAAAGCTCGCACCGTAAATTAATAAATTCAAAAATCGCAAAGAGGCAATTTACACCTTAACAGATAGCCAAGCCAAAAGAAGTTTGGTGCATCTTTCCATTTCCGAGGTTTCCTATTTTTGGCTATCCTGGAGTACTTCCTCAAAAACTGACACAGTGCAAATCTGGAAACTTCAGGAAATAGCAGCTCAAAGAAGTAAATGGGAAATTATTTTTTTATCTGAGTGACCCCTACAGCCCAAGTTATGATTCAGAAGGTTGGAAATTCAGTACAGTCCGAATCTATCTCAGACTCATTAGTTTTTTTTTGTATCTAAAAATCAACCCAAAAAGCGGAATAAAGTATTTAAAAGGAATCGCCACTATTCAGAATTCAAGTATTCTCTACCATGGAATGGCTTCAAGAAAAGAAATAATCTCTTGAGCTCCAGGTCGACGTGGTATTCAAAAGTCCTTGGCTCCAGGAATCACCAGAGGATTGGTTTCCCGCTTCAAACTCAATAAACGACCCTGGGGAAGTTTTTTTCAAGGCCATTCTCAATGCAAGCTCCTTGGCACCAAGCTTCTATACGTTTAGGACAGAAAGTCAAGTAATCACATCACAGAAATTGATCCGTTCTGAATAGTAACTTAATGCTATTAAAGGTCGAGAAAGTGAGGTATCAATCTTGATTTTCACCAATGGAAATAGGATCGACCGACTTTCCGATTGCCTTCTTTTTCATCCACTGATCCAAACGCCTCGGGCTATTTTTCAACTATCTTGGAATTGGATTCCTTAACTCTAGTCTGGATTTATTCTCATGGAACCTAAACTTAATCCCTCAGAAAAATTTAATCTCTATTTCGACAAAACTGGAACAAAAAATTTTTGGGAGTTGAGTGATTTCTTACCCCAAAGAATTTGGATTTGACCAATGGAAATGGAAGCTAATGTTCAAAAACTGGTAGTTTGACCCGAATCAAATCTTGAAATTAAAACCTTAACGCCTACTTCTCAAAATCTCAGGAGTCAAGGACCTTGGCCAGAAGTTACTTATTATTGCGCCTGCAGTTTTGAAGAGCTAGTTGAGAAACTTCTACTGCATAAGGTTGAGTATCGTGCGTTTTTGCCGAAATAGGATATCTCAATGAGATTTTACGATTCATTTTGGTACGGCACCAGACTTTGAATGCCATCGGAATTTTATCGCGTGGCATTACCAGCAGGGCGGGGAATTGAAAAATGTCTTGTATCTTAGGAAAATGGAACCTTTGACTATAAAGAAAACTTGGAGGCAGGCCAAATTTTAGTACCTATAACACCTCTAGAAAACAGCCTTTTAAACCCACTAAGCACCTTCAGTTCGATGTTATTTCGCTTTATTGGAATGGGGAAATGGGGTCTGGGAAGAGAGTCCGAGAAGGCGATGAAGCATATGAAAAATCGGAGTTGGAAGAACTGCCCTGTAATTAATGGATACAAGAAGCTTCGATAGGTCACTGCAATAAAATAATTGACTACGAGCAAATCAAAAAACCTGGTGATTGGAAAAAAACTATCACCCTAATCTAGCAGATGATGCAGACAAATAACATCCACCTCCGAGATACGGAGGCCCATGCAAGCTAACATTGCTTGCTTCAAAACCCTGAAGCTCAAACTTGAAAAACTCTATTCGATCGATTGAGCAAGAAAAATGGCACTGCGCCAAATCTCGCCAGAAGCGAAGAAAGCACTTGAGGAGCAATTAAGACGGGCACTTAATTCGTGACTATGTTTGGTCACGGGCAACGAAAACGACACTTACTCAAAGCTGAGAGATTTTTTTCCTCGTGTCCGAATTCCAAAATGGCAACAGCAGGAACAATTTAGCACTTTGGGTTACGCTACTTGCGAAATTTGGGCAGGCACGATAGTCCCGTTCTGAGGTCGGCAGCGGAGGAACTTTTGATAAGTGCCGATAAGGAGCGATCGGATTACTTACAAACAGGAGAGACCCGTTTTTTAGCAGTGTGAATTTCCTCTTTTTGAAATGAAAGCGTTCATATGAAAGACGGTTTTTTCAAGAAGAAAATGGAAAGTTTCAAGACCTCGGTACCATTTTCAAAAAACTAAGAATGGGGAGTTATGAATGGATCTTTAAATCGA
>Ga0163217_1018190_pt1 | contig 10185 bp, 14 predicted proteins | sample SynspAceP_FD_185933 | JGI IMG/M metagenome (GOLD analysis project Ga0163217, IMG submission 185933) | Saline lake microbial communities from Ace Lake in Antarctica - Synechococcus sp. Ace-P (PacBio error correction) | ecosystem: Environmental > Aquatic > Non-marine Saline and Alkaline > Saline ...
CAAAAGGGGAAAAAAAAAAAAAAAAAGAAAGGAAAGATTGGAAAAAAAAAAAAAAAAAATTCCCTTTTTTTTTCCCCCGGAAAAATCCGAAATCCTTTTAAAAAACGAAAAAACATCGCCCTTTCGGTTGGCCCGCCCCAAAAAATCCAAAAAAAAAAAACCCGGCCCTTTTTTTCCAAACGGGGCGCACAATGGGAAATGAGTTGGGTGGAGGAGTTCCGCTGGCGCAAGGCCCCCCTTCATCCTGGGATGGAAAACCAAGGACCAAAACTCCCAAAGGAACAAGCGGCAAAACTCCCTCTCCGGGCCGGCCCAGCAAAGCAACGGCCTCCTGCAATCGCCCCGGGCGAATTTGCGATTCGAACGGAGGTGATTCTGATGGAATGAAACCGTGGTTCCGGCTCTTGAATCCGATCTTCCACACTGGAAGATCGAAGAAATTTGAATGCACGAACTCAAAGAAAACCTTCCTCGATCCGTGATCGTGACCCAACAACAATGCAGCAAGGGCGGGGTGCGGGGTGTCCTGATCAAAACGGCTTTCCTTCATGCCGAGGCCCCGTTCGAAAGGTGGTACGGGCCAAAGTGGGATATCTCGTCCGAGTTGACGAAACCGAAAGAATCTTCAAATTCACGCCTCCAACCAGCCAACCCAGGACTACGTCACCGGCCGCTCGCTGAACTCGTCGTTGCTTGGGGATGTTTTATTCTATGGCCACAATCTATGGCCCACAAATTCCTAATTGGCCACAATCTATGGCCACAAATCTATGGCCACAAATTTCCCAAACTCTTGCCATCCACTTGTAAGGGACTTCTTGCTTTTTTAGAGCCCAAAGAAAAAGCCGGCCTAATGGCCGGCTTTTTTGGATGAACTACGGGAGAAGGGAGGGATTCGAACCTCGATAGAGTTTGCCCTAATGACACATTTTTTCCAGTGCTCGCCCCATCGACCACTCGGGCACCTCTCCATTCCGCAGGAACCAAGGCCACGTGGCAATGTAAGCAGGTCAGCCTTCTGACGTTCTCCGCCGCCGCTATGCGAAAAACTGATTCCGATCACGGTCTACTGGCGCCAGCAGAACCGGTGGATTTGCCCAATTGGAATCCCCCCCCCCGGGTGCCCGAGGGCGCACTACATCCTCGCGAGCTTCGCAGCAACAGGGAGAAAACCGCCTGCCATTCAGCTGCCGAAATGGGTGCTGCACCACCTGCGCCGTGCGGGTGAATTGAGGCCGCATCGACCAAGGTGAATCCCTTGGACTCTCCCACGAGCTGCGGGCCCGGGGCTATGGGCTTGTTTATGCGTCGCCAGGCACCGAAACCGCTTTGCAGGTGGAAACCCAGGAACGAAGCCGAAGGTCTACGAGCCTTCAGTTCGGTCGCTTTTCGGGCGGGGTAAGGGTCCGCCCCGGTCTACCGATCGAAGAAGATGAGCAGCAGACCTTTGGAGGCGGGCAAGCGGCCATCAGGCCTTGTCCCGATCAGGCCTTGCCGCCTCGGGGCTGGCTCCAACTGAGATCGAACGAACTCAAGTGGTGTAGCCCGTTCCGCGCCGCCGCGAGGAGCTGCCGTACTGCAGCAAGTTCTAATGGCCATCTTGACAGATTCCGCGAGAAAAGGCCGCGCTGGGAGATCTGGTCACAGAAGCAGATCTGGCTGCCGAGGCGGCGGTGCTGCGAGGTGCTCTCAGGCCCAAACGCCCAGCTCGGTGGTGCTGGCCGAGGAAAGCGGCCGCCACCCAGCGAGGCCGCGCTGGGAATGGTGCGTCGATCCCCTCGATGGCAACCACCAATTACGCCCACTCCTACCCCTTCTTCGCCACCTCGGTGGGCTCAACCTGGCCGGGGGTTGCCGCGCTGGGTGCCAATCGAGGCGCCGGCCCGCGCCCAGTGCTACTGGGCGGCCCCCGGTCCTGGGTGCCAGGTGCAAACGACCAGCGGCCTTCAGGTGAGCGGCTTTGCAGCGATCTGGCGCGTCGCTGCTATGGTCCACAGAGCGGCTTCGCCTACGAAGACCCGCCAGAGCCACCCGACAACCAACGTACGCCGAGTTCTGCTCGGTTCACGCACCGCACCCGTGGCGTCCCGGCGTGCGGGCTCAGCGCGGTGGATCTGGCCTTCGTGGCCGCCGGCCGGCGTCGATGGCTTAACTGGGAACGCGGGCTTCGAGCGTGGACCACCTCGGCCGCCGGTGTTGGTGCTCGTTGAGCAGGCCGGCGGGGTGGTGAGTCCGCTACGACGGAATCGCCCCTGCAGCTCAGCGAAGGGCGGCTGAATTCGCTTCGGCCTCCCCGGCTTCACCACCCCGTGATGGCTGGACTGGCCCAAATGCCGCCCCTGCCTGGCGGCCTGCTAGCGGCATCCCTCGGCCTCTGAGGCGGAAGCCTGACGAGGTGGCCTAGCGAGCCTTTCCATAGGATCGCCCAAAGACACCTCTGCCGGCCTGCCGTTCCCCATGGCCTTGCAACCCGCCGCCGGTGCCAGGGATCTCAATCCCGGCCAGGTGGATCCCCCCGCAACCGCACGCCCTCTGCGCCCAACGGCACGATCTATCGGGCTTCTGGGGCTATCAGGAAGTGGCCCCGCGGCGATTGAACATCTCGACACGCTCCAGCTGCTGCCGCAGCAAGCCTCCAGAACGATGTGCCTGCGATTGGCGTCGGAGGAACCGTGGGGTTTGCGGCCAGACAGCTGACGGCCCCGATCGTGCGTGCCGCCTCACCCGCGCCATGGCCTCCAGGCCACGGCCTCTGCCGGCTGTGGGCTGAGGGCCTCGATTTTTTCGCACCTTCAACGCGACGGCGCGCCAGCGCATCAGCGAACGGCCTGCAGCGCGGCGTGGAAGTTGCTCGGGTGCGCTCGGCCGCCGCCGAATGCGACTGATGCGCCTGCTGCTGGCCTGCACCGAAACCACTGGGACTCAAGGCCAGCCACCGGCCGCTTGTTGCCTGGTGGGTCACCAACGGGGCGTGCTCGGGCCTTGCTCGATCGGGTGCCGGCGAGCAGCGCACGCCTGCCGGCAGCCCTCACCGATTTCAACCCCCTGGCCCATCGGCAGCCGCTGGGAGCTGCGCCAGGGCGACGTTGCACCAACTGGCAAAGAGCCTGCAGCTGCGGGGCCAGCCCGCGCGGGCTGCTGGCCGGAGCTGCCAAGCGGCAATTGGGCCCCGACTCCCCTGGCCTCGCGGAGCTGGGCCCCCACCTGGAAAATCGTCGCGCCCAGTGGCCGGCGCTCGGAAAGTGGGGAATTCAGCTCGACCCAGCTTCAGCCCAGTTTCAACTACTACCGACGGAACGTCTTCAAGCTCGTCTTGGCCAGGGCGAGGAGGCGCCGGTGGAAATTTGCCCAGCGGTGGCCGGTTACGACGCCCTGGTGGAAGCGCTTCTGCCCTGATCCAGGCCGAGGCAGCCGGGGTGGGATTCGGCTTCCGCATCGAGGAAATCGCGAACCTGATCGGACCCGGCCAACCGGGTCCGCAAATCAAACCAGGGGATCGCGACTGTGGCCTAACGCCAAACAAGGCAGCAACTCATGGCGGCCTGGCCGCAGCGTGGAGAGGCTGGAAGCCTTGCATCGGCTGGCCAGTCCGGCCGAATTGATTCCCGATCCCTGTTTGAACAAACCGGGGCCCCGAGGCGCATCGCTCACGCGCCACGGGGCAGCAGCGGGCCTGGACTGGCCTCGGCTGAGCCCTGCGGCCAGACAATTTATAGGATCGGGCGAATCACGCCCAGCCCGCGCCATGGCCCACCCAATCGGTCACCAACGTCTGCGAGGGCGTGTCTGACTGCGTCGATGCCTGCCCCCGTGGCCTGCATTCAACCCCGGCGAGGGCGCCAACAAGCAAGGGGGACCAGTTTCTACTGGATCGACTTTCGACACCTGCATGATGCGGCAATCTGCCTGCAGGTTCTGCCCGGTAAGAGGGCGATCCGCTTGAAGAGCGCCCCGACCTGCAAGCGACGCTGAGCGATGGCCACGGCCCGAAAGCTTGCCCCGATTTCGGGGAATGCCCGGCTGGACCCGGGTTTCTCCAAATGCCTTGATCTGGCCCGTGCTGCTGCCTGAATGGCCGGCAGCGCCCTGCAGATCTAATAACGCCAATCCGGTGTTCGGCGGCCGCGAGGGAAGCCACCGGTTGGCCGGAAGCTGTTCACTCCTGGGGGGCTTCTGGCTTGGCAGGGGGCGGGACTGGCACTTCGGCTTGAATGGGCCTCTACGCCGCCCAATCTCGCGGTCCTGGGATCGTTCCTGCGCTCTTCGACCAACGGCCGGCGGCGCCTGCCCGATGCGGGGCGATCTTGAGCGGCTGCGCGCCCAGCGAAAACCGCCAGAAACGGCGTCTCGGCCCATCGCCTGGTGTTACAGCCTGAATGCTGGTGGTGACTGGGGTTCAGCCTGATCACAGGCCTGGCCAATGTACAAGCCGGCCCCAGTTCTGGTGGTTAATCGGGTCTGTTCAGGCTTCGCCGAACCTCCTCGGGATCAGCAGTTTTGGCAGAACCCTGGCGCGTCAGCCATCTGGCCACGATCCCCGCCATGCTCCTGCTCAACGATCAGCCATACGCGGTTCTCTCCTGGCGGGTTGGTGGCTTGCGCCTGCTGCGCGGGATGTTTATGTGAAGCGGCGCCAAATGGCTGGGTCCTTGGCGTCAGTGGCGGCATCCTCGCTGCTGCTAGGAGGCTGCGCCTTGAACGGCCTCAGCAAAGGCCGTGGGCCAAACGCCCACACAACATGAATGAACGACAATCGAGGCCCTGATGCAGAGCCGGAATCCGGTGCCGGAATTCCGCGTGATCAAGTGGATCCAGACGCATTCTGGTAATAGCTTCAACGGAGTTTCCCCGGCTGGAATCCAGAGAGCTAACCGGCTGCAGGTCGATGGATTCTGGTGAGCCCAGCCGCTGAACTTGAGCCTGGCCGATCTGGCGGCGTTGCCCCAGCAAATGATTTTCTGAGATACATACAACGCAGCATGTCTGCGTGGAGGGCCTGGCGGTCCGATCGGGCCTGAGTCGGGGTGCGCGCCTGCCCGAATGTGCTTCAGCCTGGCGGGGATCCTCCAGCCTGGGCCGGCTATCTGGCGAATTGATTCAGACCCCGACCAGTACCTTCTCCACCCCTCGGGATACCGCCGCAGCCCTCACCCCAGACCCTGCTGGCCACGGGCAAATGAACGGGGCACCGCTGCTCGGTGGTCACGGAGGCCTGTGCGCCTGGGCCACGCCGATCAATGCTCGGCCTACAAGCTCAGCAAATGGGTCACCCGCCTCCAGGTTGATCCGCCCACTCGGTAGAGCACTTACAGGGGTGTTGGCCGGAAAGCTGTCTCAGGCCGAGCAAGCGCCCAGGGTAAGGGCTCAGAGCAGAGGGCTTCGCCGGCTTAGTGGACGGGTTTAAGGTTTCGGTCACCCCTCCTGGCCGGGCTTGAGGGCCCGGCGCCCTTTCCTATAAGGTCTCCTTAGCTGATCTTTTTTCTTCTGAGCCATGACGGTGCTGGAACAGGGGCCAGATTCCAGATCCACACCGAGACATTTTTCCCGATCATCAAGAAGGCCCGTCTATTCAGGCCATGAGTGTTGCCTGGCCGGGAGCTGTGAGCATGGCGTTTGATAGCGATCAGCAAAGCGCCGTAATGGCGGCGATGGCCGGTGATTGCAGCGAGGGCGAAGAACGGCAAAGAATCCCAGTACGCATCGACCGGGAAAACAAAAACTGTCACCATCAGCGGACAAACGGCATTGGTTATGTCGCGCGTGAAGTGAAGCGCTACATTCAATCAGGTGGCCCTTCTCCAGCGCCGAAGAAATTTCTTGAGAAATCAAACCGCGGAAGATATTCGCTCATCGGCCATCATTCGGGCTTGGCTTCTATTCCAAGCTTCATGTTGCCGCCAAGGTGGAACTGGTTTCGCTGAGCGCTCGCCCAGAAGCGGAGGCCGGTGCGCTGGAAAGCTGTGAATGGCTCTCCCAATTTTAAGCCTTGAAGAAGGCGAGCGAGACACACCGGGAATCTGAACAATCATCCTCAACATGCATGAGAGGAACTGCCAGAAAATATATCGAGCCCGCAAAGAATCAGTGGCATTGATCCACCACCTACTGCGACTTCCTGCCCGTAGAAGTGCAGCTGGAAAGGCGAAACGGTGACAAGCCGTCAAGGCTCCCTGGCGGCAGAGGCGCCGTGATCTCACCGCAAGGACTAACATCGAGCTCTATCGCTAATCTTTACCCCTTCAAAGGCGATCCGCTGCTCTGGGTTCACCTCAGCGGACCGATTACCCCTACAACCTTTCAGGGCCATTCTCTATTTCAAAACTGCCGGTCGCGTGATTGGGAAAAGGCGAGATTCCGGCTGTACTGCAACCGAGGTGTTTGTCAGGCGATTGGCGAGTCAAGGACAGTGTGCCCCCGCTACCTGCTGCCCTTGCGCGGGCGTGGATTGAATTCACAACCGAACATCCCTCTGAACGTGAGCGCGCAGCGCCCTGCCGACCGACCGGGGCGTGTTCGCATCGAATCGGTGGCGTTCGTAGGCCAAAGAAGAGTGGGCGATCGCCTCCAGCGCTGCAATCGCGACGAGCCCTGAGCGTTGCAAACGAAATCTGGAGGGGAATTGCGCCGTGTCATCAAGAATCGGCGCCTCATGGAAGACGAGAAGTTCCGCGACAGGAGCGGATCTGGTGTTAGTTACGGCACCACCCGCGAGCCTCGGCCTTCACCACCCTGGCCGATTCCGCCGCCTTGCCGGCAGACAACGACAAACGGGTGCTCATACTGCAAACCGATGAGGCGCCAGGCCCGGACGCCCTGGCGCTGTGGAATGGGCAGGGGCCCGAAGTGCTGTTGGCCGATTCATCATTGACGCGCCCAGTTCATCCTTGGCTTGCGAAGCCGCCAAATGAGGACCCTCACCTTTCCGGCGCGTCGATGCCGAAACTTGACGAGAGCCTGCAGAGGAAGACAAGCGGCATCCCTGACGCCGAGGGCAAGGACAGTTTCCGGAGCACTGCGCAGCCTGGTCAAAGCAGAGCTCCTGGCCCAACGACAAGTGCACCCTGCAGGTGCAGGCACTCAAGGGTGAAAGCGCCCCTGCGGCCCTGATACCTGTTGCCCGAGCAGATTGAGCGCCGCCTCACGACATGGGAGCCCCTGATGGAGCAGACGGTTGCCGGGCTGCCCGACCATCCACGTGCTGCTGATCAATCGCGCACGCACCCACGCTCGTTGAAGGGGTGCTCAAGCTCTCGTCCGGAGCCGTGATCACCGCGGCGGCACCTGCCACCCACGCGCCAGCGTTGCTGACGCGAAGGCTCAACCCGCCATATCCCTTAAAATGAAAAGATGCGCCCGTCTCCTCCGGTGGGCCGTCGTGGAACCCCAGAGCTGGCCTGGCTTCCAGCGAGCGACGCGCCGCTCTGATGGGGCGGGCGTTGATGCACGAGGCTTGTCCTGATCGCCCGCAGGATCTCTTGCCCGGCCTTTCGGGCACTCCAGCACACGTAGATTCCACGGCACACCGTTTGATAAAAGGTGGTTGGTATTTGGGCTTGAGTGCCCAGTTGGTCGTGTCTGAATTGAGCGAATTGTCATGTCCCGGGTTTTGTCAACTCAACCGGCAAGCGCGCTCACAACGGCAAAGTGGCCGTCAGCCCATTCCCACAGTGCCGCAACTGGCAAAGAAACTCAGCAGGTGAACCTTCAGTGGAGCGCCCGCCCTTTGGTGGGCTAAGGCAAGCGTTGGAGTTGGAAGCTGCGCGGTCCGCCACCAGCACGCTGCGCACCATTGGGCAGTAAAAGTCCTCGGGACCTATGCCCGCGAAGCTGGGCATCCGACCTGTCCAAAATCTGATTTGAGTTGCAGTCTCCACGATCCAACAGCACCTTGATTAGTTTTGGGTCTGTTTGGTTTTGAATCCACGCCTTCACAACAGTTCTGGTATTTGAGCAGCGATTCAGAGTCAGCTTTGCGTGAATGGGCGGTTACGTAAGCCGGCTCAGCAATTTTCAGCGATTTTTGTTGGGTATGAACGGCCGGTCCCAAGTTTGCTTGTCCACAGGCGTCATGCCGCAGTCTTTGGCCGTTACAAGCTGGTCAGATCCTGGCAGGGGCAGTCGATTGCACGGCTTGCGGCAGCCACCCTTCCGGGGTCGTTAACTGAGCGCTCCAACGCAGGGGGGCGCGGGGCGAGCGGCGGCCAGGATCTGAGGCCATGCAGGCGCATGCGCCCAATCACCGGCAGCCAGCGCCACTGAACATGGTCTGGAAGCAGCAGCAGGGTGATCGATCTGGCGCTCTTCGCTGCGGCTGCCAGCAGCCGTTTCGGGCACGAGGCCAATCGGCTGGCCAGGTTTGGCCGGCAACGCAGGGCCGCGATCGCTTGATCGCGGGTGGAGAGGCGAAACCAGATCAACCTGCCGCTCGCAGACCCTGCCCAGCCAAGCTTAACTGCACAAGCCTCCAGCAGCGGGCTCCCACTGGCGGCCCTCCAGTAAGAACGCTGGGTCGCCAGCAGAGCACAATCCGGCGCACCAGCCCCTGCCACACCTGGGCCGGACAGCGACCAGACAGGGTCTGCAGCCACGTCTCCTTGGAGGCCCCCAGCTTGAAGGCCAGCTGCGCTGAGGCGGCGTCGCGCCAGCTGATCGCCCTGCACCAAGGGCAACAAAGAGGCGGACAACAGGCGGCGCGACGCCTGCTCAGGGGCCCCAACCGCCTGGCCCCCAGAGCAGAACGGGTTTGCGTCTCAAACGGGCCGCCGGATCAAGGCGGGCGTAATACAGCAAGCTGCGGAAGCTGGTGGAGTCCCTGAAAGCAGGCTGCCTCCCGCCGAGCACCAAGGCCTCGGCAAGGAAGCCCAGGGCTGCCAGCAACCGCCGGCAAACTGGCGGCCGCTGGGTGGTTCCAGTGCGAAGCAGCGCTTCGATCTCAGCTGGTCGAACGCCGGTGACAACCGGGCACGATTCCAGCCGGAGTTGGCCTAAAGGGCCTCCAACAGGGCGTACCATCGCCAAGTTGTGCTCGCCGTAAGTAAGCCGCAAAGCAACACCCCTGGGATCAAGCCGCGGCTGATGCAGCCCTCAGTCGGGTCGGCAGGGACGGGCCACCAGGCCTGGGTGTGGAAGTGGGAGGGCGCAGCATCGCATCCGCTTGTCTGGCCCGCTCGGGCGCTCAACAGCCCGAGTTCAAGGCTTCGTACATTAAACGGAATCTTCGACCGGCGGGAGACGATGGCATGCCCTGTCGCCTGGCCCACTGGTGGATCACATCGCCTCGGTGCTGGAGTGGGCTCGGCGAATCGTGGCGATCACCTTCTGGGGGAGAGGGCCGGGAATGAAGCCGTCAATGGCGGCCGGATCGCCCTGCGAATGCCTGCCTGGCCCCCCACCTTGGGGGTCAGCGCCAATGGCGGCGCTGCACCTGGCACCTTTGCGACAATCCCCGATGCCCTCAAGGGCCTGGTGGTGTCTGCGCAGGCCTTCACCACCCTGAGGGCAATTTGGGCCCTCGCCGCCGCCGCCTGACCTGCTGCCCGCCAGCCCCAGCCCATGAGCTGCTTCAGCTGGACCGGGCATCGCCTGCTGAGAATCTCTGGCAAGCGATTGATCCTGGCCCTCTGTTCGTGATCTCGCTGCTTCCCACCTGGCAATTTCTTGCGCTGGGCGGGGCGTAGTGGGCGGGATGCCAACCGGCTGGCCCTGCGGGGTTCAGTTCACCTTGGTGTTCGTGCGCGTGACGATCGTGGGCCAGCCGTGGTCGCTGAACAGCGCTTGCCGGGCAGCAGCTGGCTGATGTGGACGCCCCTCCACGGCGGCGCGGAAATCGTTGCTGACCGGTCGGCAACCCTGATGATCGCTGCTGGGGTTCAGTGGCGTCGGCAAGGGGGCAGCGAAGCCCGCCGAACGGAAGCAAGGCGAGCACTCCCGATGAACAAGTCTTAAAAGCGCCGTGACCCGCCGCCCGATTCCCCCGGAAGATGGGCCGAACACTCACTGCTCCGGCGATGCTCGCTCCGCTCCTGGCCCTGGCCCCCGCTTCATTCACTGGTCCCCAAGGTATGGCCCTGGTGAAAATGATCGTCTGCAACGTCGTTGCGATCGCGATCGGCAAGGGCCACCATCAATGTCCGGTCAGCAGGGCCGCCCTGCCCACCCCCCAATTCTTCCCGGAGGTTTCGGGAT
>Ga0163217_1024298_pt1 | contig 10185 bp, 10 predicted proteins | sample SynspAceP_FD_185933 | JGI IMG/M metagenome (GOLD analysis project Ga0163217, IMG submission 185933) | Saline lake microbial communities from Ace Lake in Antarctica - Synechococcus sp. Ace-P (PacBio error correction) | ecosystem: Environmental > Aquatic > Non-marine Saline and Alkaline > Saline ...
AGAGAGAGAGTAGGGTATACTTTTATTGAGTTATAATATACTTTCCCGGCTTTATGGGTAATTTAATGAAACAAGCCTTTGATAAGGGGCTTTCCGGCCCCGGGGGTTTACAAAGCGGGTTTTGGGGGGGGATTTTTTTTATCTTTTGGGTTTTTTGGGGTTTTGCCTTAAAAATTTTTTTTTTGCCCCCCCAATCAAGAAGGGGTGGTTCAGCGGGGTGGACTGTTTTACAGTAATGAGATTATCAGTAGGTTCTATTTACTAATATCTGTGTTGAGATTGACATTTATGATAGTAGTAAACGCATGGAGCTTTGGCACATATAGGGGTCTTTTATAGGGTGTAAATTTGTTTTAGATCTTCCTTCAAATCTCCCATTTGGCGGTTAAAATGTCCGCGGAAGGGGCGTATTTGGCGCAATTTAAGGTGTTGCGGCCCCCCTTTTAGGATATTTTTATGCGCGCCAACTAACTTTAATGGTCAAAATGAATATTGGTTGTTGGTTTGCCCAAGTTTTTTGGATGCGAATAAGCCTAATTTATTTAAGCCCGTAAAACGAGCGGAAAAGCACCTTTGAAACAACGGTAATATCGCAAAGAAATAAGAGGGGCGGGACAAGCAGAAATTACGATAAGGAAAAGCCGCCAAACGTAAAATAGATTGCTACTTTGGACAAGATTAGCAATCTGGTTACGAAAGTCTATCCAAGGCAAGAAAAGGATTTTTTATTTAAGGGCAGGAAAAAAGAATAAAAAGTGCAGAACCTTCAATTTCATTGAATAAATGCATGTTCTTCAAATTAATGGGGTTTTGGGCCTTATTGTTATTTCGGTTTCATGTTTTGTCCGTCTTAATTTCTGTGGCACCAATTTTGCCTATTTCTGCTATTCTAAAGCCTAATGGTACCCCTTTTGGGTATGTTTATTTGCTTTTCTTGGCCTATTGGGCTCTTTAAAAGAAAAAACAGTTATTTTGCTATCGGCTTTGTTTCTGGGTACTTGGAATATATATGGTTTGGGGAATTTTTTCAAGTTAAATTGTCCCTGAAGATGGAAATACAGGAAGAAAGGATCTAAGCATTCATGAGCTACAATGTTTAGGGGGTTTCAAATAAGTTTAAATGGGATCCATGATGCGTCCAGAGGCCGATCGTTATAATGGATTTTATTATTTCAGAAGATCCAGATATGATTGTGTACTTCAGGAGTTTAGCGGATTAAGGATAGGCAACTAAAGAAAATATATGCCTTTAAATAATGCTACGGACTATAAATAAGCCGAAAAAGAAATCTATCCAAGCCATTTTTCTAAGTTCCTATAAAATCAATTAAGGGTTCCTTGATTTTCGGACAGTGGAAATAAGCCTTTTCGCCGATATCGCTGTCCATAAGGATACGAATAAGAGTTAGTATAACCTTGCATCTAGAATCGCAAAGATAATACCCAGCGTTTAGTCGGTATCTCCAACGACCAAAGGTAGGTTTGTTTCAAAAGGGTTAGCAAGTCTTTTCGCTAAAACAGGGCGAAGCAGGCGAATTTTCGAACAAAATAACATAGGATGCAACGCCTTTTAGAAAATTGTCTGTGGCGATTTTAACATACCCAATTCTCCAATGTCTATAAAGTTTTATAAAGGGGATTATGAACCGACTCTTCGCTGAAGCAGGGACTGGTTATGGCGGGACCTTTATTTTAGATTTAATCGCGTGTAGGATAGAGATTTTATTTTGGCGGATCAAGCGTTTGAAGGTTGAAGCACAGTAAAAATCTCGATAATCAACTTGTCCGATGCGACTTTCCGTAATGGCATCATCAAATGGGCTCCGATAGTTTTAGTTTTTCTTCAGTTATTAAGTTTGAACAGAGCGAAGGTCTAAAGTAGGTCTTTTTAGTTTCTTAACTTTTTTGAGACTATCTCTCCACTAAGGTCACATAATCTTGATAGAGTTAAAAACAGCCTTCCTTGCGGTCTTGTTCTTCTGAGGTAACCCTGAGGGCAGTTTCTATTATTCTAAAATTTTTGAATTCAATTTCCTGCCCCTTCAGATTCGCAAACATAAAAGTAACCTTTTTTTATGGATGACTGCTAATACCATTTACAAATTTCCCATTTACGCGCCACAGTTTTATAGTACATCTACACACATATCACTTTTGTTAACTGTTCCATTGCCCTTTGCCCTAGTGCCCTAGTTTTCAATGATTTGTCCTGGTGCCGCCTAAGGTTTCCGGTGTTATTAACCCCACTACACCAAAGGTTTCCCCGTGCACGTATCGCAATGGGAAAGGCCTTTACCCGTCCTCTTATATTCTTGATTTACCCAGTCGAGTTCCAACATTTTGACTTCGACACTTCCAGGTAAGCGATTTCCTCCCCAGGTTTGGCATCGCTCCATACAAAACCCCTGAATTACCATCCGCTCCATTAATTCGGCCATTCTACAATAGGATTAAAATTCTCATATTGGTTTTTTTTCGGAGCCATATACACCAATAGGTTAAACCTGAACAGACAAGAATATTTTTTTCTTTTCGCCCAAGTTTTCGGGATCTGTATTTACATTGATCCAATTAATGGGCTTTTCTGCCCTTAATCTACCAATTGATCCATAAGTAGTCTCAAGTGCCGAAGTTTTATTGTTTGATTTGCGGCCAATAATGGTTACGTGCTATACAAATGAAAATAATAAGACTTAGGTTGTGAAATATCTTCATGTTATTTATCTTATTTGGTTTGGAAGGCATTAATTTTTTTCGGACTAAAAGGTTATTTGTTCTAATGTTTGGGTTAAATTATTTGTTTTACCGGCACAGCTATTGGTGCTGGTCGGCCATTTTAGATCAATATATTCTTCTACTTTTCGACCTACAGGATTCTTGTGAATTAAAGGCCTGTTCAGCCTAATGGTTTGTCCGGTATAGACCAACCAATTCGGAGCCCAAATTGGCCTAGCATGCGTGCTAGTTGCCATCCATTACCATTATTAATCGGATTTCCCCATTTCTTAATAGAAGCAAATAGTTCATCGTGTTTCTGTCTGGAACATATTGTTTCTCTCGCCCGCGTATGTCCATTTATTTTACCTGTTATTTCATACCTACGGCCAATATGTGACTATGGCGCTCTCCATCGCTACGAATACTTCAACGCTATTTTTTGTGAAGTATGCACTTTGTTGTCTCCGTAAAATGATACCCTTTTGCGCCATTGCGTATTCAAATTCCACAGCAAAGTGTATCCAAAAATATTGCCGTATTTTTTGTCCACCCTTACTTGTCTTCCACCTGTTCCCGTGGCACTTATGGGCATTTTATCCTCCCATTAACCCAAGACATCAATGTCAAACTATGAACGGCTTGTTCTACAATAAAGTCTCCTGAACAACCAATTTGTAAAAATAATACCCAGTTTCGCATGTTATAGTCATATCGGCCAATCTGGCTTGGCGGTTCCCTTTGTACCAGGCTTTCCCTCCATGATAATGACGAAAGGTGTTACCGTTTAATATCCCCATTTCATCACCATCCAAAACGGCGACCGTATATATGCCCTATTGGGATTAATCAATACCTAAAACAGAATCCAGAAACCAAGGAAAGAGGTTTTCTCTTTTGCTATTTTGCGGCGGCCAAAACTTTGTGGACTCCAGGGGCGTCTACGGTAACTGGTTTTTTCGCAAAAACATGTTTCCCTGCATTTACTGCTGCGTTAAATGGTAGGCCTAAAAGGCCTGGTGGGTAGTTTAATAGTACCTACATCAAACCCAGATTCATTACTTTTAAATAGGCATCCGATCCAGAAACTTATTTGTTGTCCACTTTTTATTTTGTCACCGGCAATCTTGACCAAATGCCGGCATGGGCTTCTTCAATCGGATCTTCAACAAACATCTCATGGCAAAGAGAACCACATTTTGGATCGGCCTCCAAGGCCTGTGCCGCATGCACCGGTACCCCCGACCTCACAACCGATCAACCCCACCTTAATGGGGGGTCCTTAATCCTGCCTTTTTAGCGCCAAAAGAACGAGGGGTAGACAATGAACCCCCTATAAGGGCTATTCGTTGAGTGAAGAGAGAGCTTCGTCCAGGTTATGGGGAGTTCCGTTTAGAGTGGTGGTCGTTTCAATTGTTCACGCACCTTTTGAGAGTAGCATAGTAGGTTTTAGGCTAAGCGCCATACAAAATGCGATAATTTTTTTTTTAAAATGTCATAGGATGCGTTTAGAAGGTTTGTGTCATGTTTACTTTAGGAGTGTAAGTTGGATAAACGAATTGGTGCCTAAAACAAGTCTTATTGCTAATAATAACAGTGGAACTGAGTGTTGGTGTTGATGGGAACTAGGGAAAGAAAATCTTTACATTAAATAACAATCTGCCATATCCGTTCTAAAATATGGGAATCAAAAATGCTAATTCCAAAAACTCTAGTTTTTTGGAAAAATAGTAAATAAGCAATAGCCTTGAAATGGCCCAATACGTATGAAGTGAAAGTTGATGCTGCAGCGATTAATGGTCAAAAATTGGATTTGCCCATTAAATGATCAACATCATAAGATATTCCTGCGAGAAGAATTGCGGAAATTAATTATAACCGATGGTTTTTTTATAAAAAATTACCCAACTATAATTGGAAGTAAAAAATGATGCCGTAGTGCACGCAAACCTAAGCATCGGGGAAGGTTTAGTTTGAGGGCTTTTAATAAGGTAAGGGCAATGGTTGCCTTCATTAAATAAATAGATCTAATACTTAAGTTGGATTGAAACATTTCTGTATCGAATACTTGAAACTGTATTTTGGCTTTCAAGTATTATTCTTTGTTTTTAGAACTGATTAAAAAACCGGCCATCCACTTTGTTGGTAACATCAGCCCCTCATAATTCTCGGTTGTCTTTACGGCAATATTAATTGCAAAACATTCACGAAATGGTTCTCAATACTTTTGAGGTTAAAATCCCAATAAGGAGTGGAATGTTATTTATGGTAATAATGGTGCATATCATCTTTCATAGAACTCGAAGAACGGAGATGTTCTATATGGCTGTTTCCAAGGTGCGGCCAGTGCTTTGTCTTTCTGCCAGGGATAATCATTATCTATTTTTTTAACGTCGCTATAGCGGTTTTTTTTCCCTTTGTATTTCCAACATGTTTAATGGGGTTTAAGCAATGTGCCAGCCCAATGGTCCGTACAGATCATAGACACCTATTGCGAAATGTCTGTTTTTGAATAGTTGTCGCTTCACCCTCCCAACAAACATTCGTTCTGAACGCCATCGCCTAGCAAAATTGTGAACGATATTAGGAAGTAGCCCGGATGAAGCAGAAGATTCATGGTTACGAAGGTTTTTTACTGTAATAATTGATCATTCCTAAAATGGGCATATTAAAGCTGTAATGTTCAATTACACATTAATTTATTTACTAGCTCTTTTTTTCTTTTTATTAAAGAAAATCAAAATAAACCAAGCGCCAATAGATTAGAAAATACTTAAAGTAGGAGGTAGGTTCACCTTCCCCATTTAACGGTTGTAAAAACCCTATCCCATCTCCCTCCAGTTGCTCATTACCATCATTGATGCCATCCTATGCTCATCCAAATAAAATAGGAAGTTACCTTAACAACAATGGTCTTTCAGGGACATAGCCCCAGAAACGGCTAATCTTCGCGAATCCGTGTCTGTTGTCTCCCATCATCCCATCGTAATTTTTGTTTAAAACGTATATGAGTTGGTTACTTCAAGCCATTAACGATAATCCTGATTTCCATTTAACCTCAAGGTCATTTCCTTCGTATTCCTCAATATCTTTTCATAAATGGAATTGTACTTCCGAGTTTAAGAGGTACGGTTTTTTTCCTTTTTCGGGATATAGATAGTAGCCATGTTTTGTCTACGTACCGAGATGTGCGGCATTTTGAGGAAAGATAGAAGGTAATCCGAATTCTATAGGAAAATTTGTCCGATTTGATGTTATTCGTCCATTGCTGTATAATTTTTTGGCTTCCTCCTCTGTTAGATTAAAGAGTGCCATATTTTTCATGTCTTCGGACTTTAATATTCCTTGACTTTCTGGTTCCCACATTTACCGGCATAATAAGAGTGTAGGGAAGAATCAGACTTTATCGTGTTCCAAGGTTCATGGCATGTATACCTCTGTTGCTACGTTCTTGCCTGAAGGCGAGGCATTAGGAAACCCTGAAACGTTTCCAGATAGGTTTTTCCCTGCCCAAAAGTTCTATTGCGGCAAATTTGGAAAACTGTCCATTTACTGTAACCGTGTGTAAAGAATTCTGGCTGCCCCATATGGTAAAACCTGTTTTTTTAACCGTTAATTGTAATACATAACACCATCTTTTTAATGCTCAAGGAATCGCCTGCTACTCCAACACAGCGGCTTTACCATAGTTCGTTTTTTGTTCAATGGGTTTGGCGCAACCCCCTTTTGTTTTTTTTTAAAGAACTGATAAACCGTATCAGCTGGCCAGCTAAAAACAAACGATATCGTTCTTTTTTAACCTTTTAAACCCAGGTAGTCCTTAAATAGGGTAACTGTAATTTGTTTCCAATTGAGGTTTTGTAACGTGCGGGATCAACATCGCGACAATATGATCTGGTTTAAGTACTGGGTAAGGTATCGTGGAACATTGGGTGCGCGCGACAGTCGTCACCCTAGGTAATTCCTAGCTCCCATAATGCAATTTCCTCCACGAAAAGGAATCGCCAACCAGTAGGGTTTTTTCTAAAGAACTGGTGGGATAACAAAGGGTTGAATCAAATAATGTAATGAACCAAAGGTAGCGGCCCCACAATGGCAAATACAATGGAAACTTACCCATTCACCTAAGGCAGTTTTTGGATGGGATATCCCTATGTTCGGACATATTTTACGTCTCGCAAAATAGTTAACATAGTAAATTGTAAAGACCTAAGTGTCCAATATGGCCACCCAGGTATGCCAATAAACTGTTTTTTCCAAAACTTCTCAGGGTTTCAACCCAGACTACTGGGAAACATCAATAAAATTTAATGATTGGGATAAAGAGCAAAATTACCCCCATTTCGGCCTATTTTAAATAATCTGCATCAAGAAACAAGGCAAATTGTTAAACAGGGGATTGCAGGCTTCCCATTGATTTTCCTACCCCTTTTTACATACAATTTCCCAAGGTCCTAAAAATGTTATTACCTGAATAATTAAAATCTAAATAATCCACTGTTGTGCCGTTCATATTGGGGTAATTATTATGTAATGATTGATGGTCTATTAAATCAACACTTCAATTCTTTAAGTCAGTTTAAGTTGCTCTTTGTTCGTTCTTTTAAACTAAGGTTTACAGCCTCTTTCCATTGTGAAAACCCCGGTTTTCCCCAACAATCCATCGGCTGCTATCACGGCCCCTAGGGCCGAAACTTCCCGGTTATGGCAGTATGCTTTAAGTTCAATACTGTCTAACTTCGCTTTCATAGGAAACGGTGTGGGTTCCCGGCTGGGTATCTGCCAATACGCTGGCAGCTATGGCGGAAATTTCCATATCACCGGGCATTGTCCAATTTCAATTTGGTATAAGAATTTCCTTAATAACACCTTCGGACAATGTAATGGCTGTAGCCCGTGGTGCATCCAATTTTTTGGGTATGGTGTGATTTTCTTCATCAGAAACTCGGTATTGGTTTTTGGACCCGATCATTTTGCCAAATAGGAGTTTTTTAGCTCCAAAAAAAAAGATTCACGCGCCAAACTAAAGGTTGGAGGCGTAGATAAATGCGCCTTGGGTTTGTCTTGCAAAGTCTAACGGCCTTTTGGTAACCTGGTAGCCACCGGTAGTTCCTGAAATTAGGTGAATTTGTGCTTTAGGCAGTTTTTAATTGTTTTCCAAAAGCTGCATTTGGCATACTAAAATCATCGCAACATCGATTTCTGAAAAATCAATGTCTGTTGCAATCCAAATCAATTTTTTGCAGCAATATAGTATGGTTTCTTTTAAGGGCGATCTGTTTCGGATCAATTTTAACCCATTTTACCATATCGAACAAGCAAATATTCATAAATTTAAAACTTAATGGTTAAAGCCAAACCATAAACTGGTTTGGTGGTAATTGGCTCTAGGTCCAAATAGGGTTTTTATATCCATACTTAGGTTCATCATCCACGTTTACATTGGTCCTTAGGTGTGGCAATCAACATTGCATCTACAATATTTAAAGGCATAACATAGCCAATGGTGACCAAAAGCCATTAATCTCTAATCTTCTTGTAATCTGTCCTGTGCAACTTTCAAGGTGCTTGGAAAAGTCCGGATCTGCCTCAGGAGCTTAGGCGGTTCCCCAGTATCATAAATTCATCAGTCTGTAAACCAGCTTGGTCTACGTTTAAATGCGGTTTCTATAGAACGATCATATAAATCATCGTTGTAGATGATATGCCATAAACTCCGCCGCCTATGATGGCATACACTAATGGGGCGCCTTCCGCAGTAACGTCTGTTATATATTTGACCAAGTCCGGGAAATACGGCTGAAAATAGAAAGGCGCGCTTTACCTTGGTGCCAAAAGGATTGATTGGCTTTTCTTTTGACTTTTAGGGTGTCTATCCTACGGTTATCCTCTTTTTTGAGATAGGTGTAATGGAATCTGATGCTGGGTAGTATTTTCCTGCCTCTGTGGGCAAGTCCGAAAGTTATAACAAGAATTATACAGCCAGAGAAACAAGATATTTTACTCACCCGTAATCAATTTTTTAATCCTATTGAATTCCTTCCTTGGAATGAAAGGTATGGGTATTTTACCTTTCTCCTTTTTCAGAAGGCTTTTTATATCTACTTTTACCGATAGGGTTATTTCTGAAAAGAACCTAGATTTTTTGTCAATGAAACATCTGGTTTATGGCGTGTTCCTTTTGTGTTTTGTAGCAAGGGACTTAATTGGGCGGCATCGGGTATTACCTCCTGATAATCTTTAACAGCTTTTTCCGTTCTCCCCTGACCGATAGGTTTTCACCTACGATTTTTTCCATATAAAGGCAATTTGATCTTGCTTTTTTTCCACATTCAACCAGTGCCCTTCCGTGCCCAACTTACAAAACCATCTTTATTCCCCGTTTGAATAATGGGGTCCGGCGGCAATAATCGCAAATAGTTTTGGTAGATGGTAGACGCGCTTTTTGCCTACCCGCGCTCGCTCCACCTTTTTTCTTGGGTTAACTGATTTCCATCAATCAACCTTTGGTAGGAAGTGCTGATTCTATTGGATCTAAATCCTGTCTGTTGAATATTTCAACTAGTGGCCATTTCCCAAAGATTCCTGATCGTTGGCAATTCGGAATATAGGCCGGTATGGCTCCAAACCATTAATTTGGATGCCTGTAGCCTACGTTCACCAGAAAACCAACTGATATTTGTTGACCATCCAGTTTTCTTAACCGTTATTGGCTGTATAACTCCCAATTCCTTTATTTGAGGAGGCCAAGTTCCCTGCAAGGCTTGTTTTCATCAAAAATTTGAAACGGGCATGAAATGGATTACGTCTATAGGCGTCCAATCCAATTACTACAATAATGGCCCACTACTTTATCTGCGTTCTGTCAGTAGCCGATTGAATATCGTTTTCCGGGTCTTTTAATAAGGGCTGATAAACGCGGCCTCAACGCTTTGCTTTTATTGCTTTCGCCATTATACTGTCTCCTTGTTTTTCACTACTACTCATTGCCAAATTTAAATAATTGGCTGCTCCTTTACACTGGCATCCATATTTAATAATGCCTCTCGCCATAACTTGGGGCTTCACTCAATCGCAGCATTTCTTTGGATGACGTAAATCGAAAACCATTTCATGAAAGTGCTTTTTAACCTCTTCACAACTTGTTGGATAGTCTCATCCTGGAATCGTAACATGGTAAGTACCATCCTTCTAAATATCAGATCCCGGGTTGTGTATTTTGAACACTTCTTAAGGTATTCAGTAAGCGCGCGAATCCTTCCAATGCCAAAAAATATTCGCACTGTATAGGTATCATACAGAATCACGCCGCCGTTAATAGGGCGTTTAAATGTTAGAAGTCCAAGAGAAGGGGCACAATCTATATAGAAAATATAGTCGTATTTGTCCTTTAGTCCAGACGAATCGCTTTTTTCATCATATAGTTCCCTGTCGTCCTTGATCTCTCTCATCAACAACCAATCGGAGGAT
>Ga0163217_1078841_pt1 | contig 10185 bp, 9 predicted proteins | sample SynspAceP_FD_185933 | JGI IMG/M metagenome (GOLD analysis project Ga0163217, IMG submission 185933) | Saline lake microbial communities from Ace Lake in Antarctica - Synechococcus sp. Ace-P (PacBio error correction) | ecosystem: Environmental > Aquatic > Non-marine Saline and Alkaline > Saline ...
AACAGAAGAAGAGAAACAACCCAAACATCAGCCTACCACAAAGTTCTTGACGGCTGCAAATCTCAAGGAATAAAGTCAATCAACCCTCCTAAGCATCCAATCCAAAGCGATTCCCTTCCTGCCCATAGGGGTTCAATGCTTAAGCCCCTTCATCCAGCGCATCCCAGCGTGGTTGAACCGCCAGTGACCAACAAGTCAAACTGGCCTTTAATCCTTCGTTGGTTGAAGCTCAACTTGGAAGCCAACTTCTGTTCGGCGCAAGCCCCACTGACGCCCGCTTCAGCTCCCAGCCACCCCATCGCCCAAACGCATTGACGCATGGGCTTGCCTGCAAATCACAGCCATGGGCCCTGGCTTGTGAATATTCGCCCATAAAGAAAACTATCAAGCCCAGCCAGCCAACTGAAGCGCTAACTCAGAAGGTCAACTCCACCCCCGTGGATCACTATGAATCTTCTAGAAATCCAACACCCAGAGCCAAGACACCATGACGCGCGCCGCACAGGACGCAAGAAGGAGCCCCCTTTCAGATGCCAAGACAAATGGAAAACTGTTTGGCGCCCTGGTCCAACCGCTTTAACTGATCGCCCTGCTGGCCAACCTGGCCCCCCCTATCGCTAGCTGTCCTACGCGCCTGATTTCAAAATCGTTGAGAAATCACTATCAAGAAATGGTTCTCCCAGCCAGGATGCGGCAATCCCATTTTCGTACTGTTCCTCTTGCCTTTTACCGGAGGATTTGATTGCCAGTGTTTCCCCCTGCAATACTGGCGCTGCTGCTCAATCAACCTGGAGCTATATCGGCAACAACGCAAAATATCAACCTCACGCGCCCAAAAAAAAGACCGCCTTCAACAAAGGCGGGATTATTCGTTCTTGGCAATGTAGTAATCTTAAGCCCTATTTCGGCCCTGGCCTCCTCCTTCGCGGGCCTAGTGATGATCGATAATCGCGGTTTTATCAATATTGCCCGTTGGAGGGCGAATCAATCTTGGTTGATGGGAAAAATGTAGCTTATTTGGGAGTGATCAAGGTGCCGGCTTCCTCAAGTCAAATGTTGGTAAGTTCAACGGTTTGGTCTTTTGGCGTGGGGTTTTTTTGACTTTTGCCTTGGGTCAGCTCTCCTTGCTTCCAGTCCGGTGTTGTTCGCAAGTGCTTTGCCGCTGCCGCTGCAAGCGGACTCCAGCCACTCGCTGTGCTAACGATGAAACAGCCCCTAATGCGCCATGGGCTAACACAATTATTATATTTTTAGCAAGTTTGTTGGCTGTGGTTTGGCAACAAGCCAAGCTATTACTGGAATATCCGAAGTAAATCACCAAGTTCGGGCAGTAAATCGCCTTGATCCTGCAGGACCTGGTACTATCTCATCAAACAGGGTAGGCTGGTTTATGGGTCCTAACTCGCAGCTCATTCCACAGCAGCCATCGTGATTGCCCTGAATGCAGCCCCCAAAAACGCAATAGTCAAGGTTTCAATTCAAGCAAAGGAACGAGAGCATTGGGAGTTGAAGCTCCAAGAGAGCATCTACAGCTCGCGCCGATCACTAAACAGCGGGGTTTCGCTGATGCGCTCAAACAGATCAGGCTTCTCTATCGGTTGAGATTCAACACTTTCACCTTGGAGCCCGCCTGGCGGACGTTTGCGGATCACCTGATCGAAGGGCGCGTGTGCCAGTCTGATCCAGATCCGTGCCTCAGCCATATCAATGGGGATTGCAAGGGGTGGGAACCGATGCTGACTTGAAGCCAACCAGCCCAGAAAATAAACGGCGCTTGACAAAGAAACAACTGACCGCCACGCACGGTGTAGTGAATGTGTTCATCCAGTCAACCAGGTGGATTCCACAAGAATCACTTTCGCCCCTTGCGGCTGAACCAGAATCCCCGCCTGGGCCACGCAAACCACAACAGCGATCGCCAGAATTGCCGCGTGCAGCAGAGCCCAGCACCAAGGTGGTGAACCATGATCGAACTATCGCTCTTGGGCAAGCTTTTCCCATGCTTTCAGGAAACGACTGCCAAGTTTCAACCGTGCTGAACGACACCATCAGCAATCACCGCGACCTCAGGGCCCCGCCATCGGAATGCGCGCCACGCCCAGCCGGCTCAAGTGAGATTCAAACAAGGCTCAACAGAGACAACCCCTGCTGTGAGGGTGGAGAGGCGGTAGCGACCGCCGGAATTCGATGTTGATCACACTCTGGGCCTAATCATGCGGCACCTGCCATGCCGCCAAACAGGCCCGCACCGATGGTTGGGCGAATGCCCTGAGCCTGGCTTCGGCTTCCATAATCCGAAGTCTTTTCCATCCACCAGGCCCTTCCACCACATTGGCCTGTGAGAAACGACTGCAGCAGCCCAACAAACGAGATCGCCAACGCTGTGGGCAGGATGATGGCGAGGGCTGTCGAAAGAAAGCCGGTGATCGTCCGAATAGCAAAAAAGACTGTGCCAGGTTCAAGGAAGTTTGGCCCAGATCTCCCACCCGCGGCACCTGGCAACTGCCACCCTCGGCGAATCACGCCGAATCCACCAACAATCGCCACCAAGGTGAGGGCACCCGTTTTGGTGAGGCGGGGAAGGCCGTAGATGATGCACCAGCCCAAGAGCCAACCAGAGCCCCACACGATCGGCCAGCCTCACAGCCTCCACCCCACCAGCGGTGAAGGGGTTTGTTCCACACCCGGGCGGCCAAAACCGAGCTGAGGCAACTGGGCCAAAGAAAGATCAGCACCCCGATGAATTCACGGAAGGCCCAACGTGAACCCGACGGGGGCACGAACGCCATCTGCTGGAAAGGCGCAAAGTAACGCCGCCAGGCGAAACTCTGAAAACAGGCCCGCCAAAATACAGGCGCGAGCCGATAGCTGAGGCCATGGATTGCACTAACCCGCCGCATCAACAGAGCCCACACCGGCCGTGCAGGCCGACAACAATGCCTGGCCTTCCGCCAGCAGGGCTAACCGACGATCAGAATGGCAGACGAGGCCAAAAGACCCACCTGCGATCACCGGCCACGATAAGAGAAGGCGATGGCCTCTGGGATATGAATGCACCTCAGGGCGAACCACGAGGCCAGCGAGTAATTCCTTGGGTAACGCTTTGGCGATTGGGACTCAGTGACAGGCCGTGGGCAAGCACAGGACAATCAACGTTGAAGGGAGTTGGAGATCATGCTAACGTAGCGGCCTCGGCTACAGGAAAACCCGAACCACGTTTAGAATTCATTACGCTCCGGAATTAGCTTGCAAATGGAAGTTTCAAGGTTGAAATGACGGAAAAAGGCCCAACTTGGGCCCAAGGAGGCCTGCTTTTTTCCGATAAGAATGCTCCTAAACGTACCGATCGTGATAGGAAGTTGCAACGCCGCGAATCCCACTAGACAGGGTGGCGGCAAGTAACGAGATGGTCTGTAACACAGATCGAATCCTCCTGCCTCTTCTGTCCCCCTAAGGCTGGCTGGTGTCATTCGCCCCAATTGCAAGGCCAGTGCGGGAGAACGACAAACACATTCGTAGAATGAAGTTTGTGTTGCTGATAGTACCAACGCCCTTGGCCGCCTCAGGACAACGAATGCGTCGGTAGAGCCAGCGCACAAAACCACGCGCAAGCCACAGGCGCAGCCGGTGCAAAAGGTGGGGTCCAACGAAATCGAAGTTAGTCGCTGGAGTGCTCAACGATTATTTTGTTCCGTGGCCCGGATGCAGCAAAGGCTGGTGGTGCCGGGATAAACAAACCTCCAACCCTTGATCTCAGAGGCCCATCGTCCACTCCAGCAAAGGCGGTGTCCGCCACTGAGCGCCACTGCAACGGGGCTCAAAGGAAGAACGTCGTCGCAGGCTGACGCATTCAAGCCCCTCCTTGAAGCCCTGGATGTAAAGGCGGTCCAATGCCTCGTTTCTCCTGGGTTGGATTCCTGAAAAATAGACCGACTCGTCATAAAACGCTCGCGCATTGCTCGGGCAGCAAGGTCCGGCAACGGTCCCCCCCCCAAATTAAAGGGGGCTTGGTGACAGGGCAACGGAGCGGGACTCTTCAGTGAGCGGCGGCATCGGGACCCGATTCATGGCAGCTCGATGGAGCGGGGGACATTTTGATGGTGACGGACTGAAGCTTTCAAGGCGCGCGTCGGATCCGCTAGCCGAACGCACCGAAATCCTCAGAAACAAGAAAAGGCAGAGAAATTTGGTGTTTGACATCGGCGGCGTAGCCATCGACAAGGGACCAAAAGGACCCAATTTTGGTGGACGATGCCCGCTCCGGTAAGTCCCTTCCCACCAACGACAACACCGGATCAAGGTCCCAACGCAATGGCGGCCCGGCCATTTAAAGAGTTCAGCTCTTTTTGAGTTGGGTCACCAGATGGATCTGCTCGGTGGAGTAGTCGTTGAAGTTGCGATTGCCGGGGATTAGATGTTGTCATCAATTTTAGTTGAGAAAAAAGAATTTGAATTGAATCCGACCTGATCGGAGCGGATCTGAACTAGTCAGAGCTGATTCTGGCAATGAAAAATGAGCAAAAGACCGAGAGTCAACGATCTTTACGAGCAAGTCGGAACGACTTCGGGCGACTGGAGAGTGATTGGAATGGAATCACCCATTGTTTTGACCTTCAGCGAGGGTCACGCGAGAGATCAAGTTGTCGGGAAAAAGATGTAGCCCCATCTCATGACGGTGAGGACCACCACAAAGAGCCGATCCATGCTGGCGAATGGAGGCTGCGCTGTAATCAACCATTCAATGCTGTCAACCCAAGCCGATGTTGGGGTGGGATGCCTTGGTCCAAGTGAGCAGTTCGGTGCTCGAGGCCGATGACGAACCAAGCAATGGCAGCCGCATTCAGGTTTCAAGCCGAAAGGGCAACAAAAAACCGAGCGGGAAGTGAATCAGCCATGAAGGAGTTTTCGAAATGCTGCAATCACTGTAAACAATCGTAACGTTTAGCTGCGTTTGGGCTTGGCCTCTGCTGGTGAGTTCCGATCCCCGCTCGATCCCCTCTTTCTCCGGTTTACCGGCCCAACACGGGCGTAAGAGGGCCAGGCGGGGGTGCAGGCTGAATCAAATCGACACAACGGACTTCCGCCATGAAAGAACTGACACGACGTCCTGGCTGGCTGGAGGAACCTGGCGCGGCCGGTGCTGCTGCAGGGCCCCAGCCGCAGGCCGGAACCCTCTCGGGCAACGGCGAGCTCACCGGGATAAAACGCATCGCCTACCGCCTGATGCGGTGTTCGAGGCGGTGCTTGGAAGACGGTGGCCGTAGCCGACGCAACGGCCCGGGTGATCGGCCGTGTGCGCCTGGAGCCGCGGGACAAGTCCCGCCCGTTTCGCTTCTCGATCCCCTACCGCGAAGCCGACCTGACCCCTGGCGGGCGCTATTCAAGTACGCGCAAGCGTGCGCCAGGGCCGGGCCGGCTGCTGGGTCACCCACGCGATTACGATCAGCCCAGTGCTCAGGGCGGCGCCAGCCAACCACTGAGCTGCAGATGGTGCGGGTTGGTGCGGGCCGTGGAGCCCTCGCCGGCAGGGTCCCCTTGGGCCCCGCTTGCCGTCCCAGCGCGTTGTGTGTGTTGATGTGCCGCCGCAGCGCCAGCAGCCCGCCTGGCAGCTGACCTGCTCACCGACAGCAGCTATCAAGCTGCGTCAGACCTAAATCTGGATCGCCCAGCGCCGAACAGCTTCGATGACATCGGCCGCTTGGCGTCCTTGAGACGCCCCAGCAACCGCCTGGTGCTTCAAGGCGGACTTGATTAAGGCAGCAAGCTGCCGCAAAGGCAGCCCTTTTTGGGACTAGCTGGTACGCCATATACCAGTCGTACTGCCATGGCTATTGAAATCGGATCCAGTTCTCCAGGCCAGCCTGTCGCTGCCTTCCAGTTTATTGAGCTCTACGGAACCGAGCAAAAATGTGAAGTTGCCCTGGAAAACAGGCCGGCGCTGGCCTGATGGTTTTTCCGTTGCCACGCGTTGGTGAGGGCAAAGGAAGTCGGGCTCATCATTGGCGGCGCCACAGCGCGCTATCAGTGCCGGAGCTTGTCGTCATCAAAAGCCACGACCTCACGGCCGGTAGCGCATCTTGGAGGCCAACAAAAGTTACCTCTGACCACCTGGTTCCTTGCCTTTCTGTACCTCGTCGGCTCAGCCAGACAGGAATTCCCTCCAGCCTGCTCTGCCGGCGTTCATCTCGGTGTGAAAACTACCGAACGGGCATGGTTGCTTTCAAGAAAACAAGATCATGGCAGGCAATGAAAGACACGTGATGGCCGCCTATTGTCCTCAGAGGAAGGGTGCAGGTGGATGATGCTACCTTGGCGGAGAACTGCTGTGGGTGGCAAGCCTGGTCGTGGATCGGAGAAAAGGTGCCGGTCCCGTGCAGCCGTCTTCTGTCGATGAGGCGGGCCACCCCCGGTTAATATATAAACTTGCCACCGTCCCAACGTTCTTTTGCCGCTATTGCTGATTGGGCCCAAGATTCACTGGCGATAGGCTGGTGAAGTGAATCTCCGATGGGCTGGCTTGCTTCGCGCACGTTGCAGAGTCGGTTTGCTTCCATCATCACTGTTGGTCGTAAGGGTCGTCCATCCCCATGATTACCAAGCAATTCCCGTTTGGATAACACGGTGCTCAGCACTTGAAAACAGCAGCTTCAGCGGGGCAGCTTCCAATGCCCTTCGCTTTGAAAAGTACGCTGATCGCTACTTGGGCGCCTTCAGCTACCGCTTCAATCGGCGGTTCAATCTGGCGGCAATTGACCGAGCGTGTGGTTAATGGGCCCCCATCTTGGGCGCCCCAAAGCCCTTTGTCCCCAAGGGGGGCGCGCCCCGCCCCCCAACGGGGGGCCCCCGGAATCGAACTCCTGAGGTGTGGACGGAGTTTTGCTACCTAATCGAGAAAGGCCGGAAGGGAGCGCCCGTTTTTCTGCAAGGCTCTGAGGGCGGCGGGCGCTGGCAAACTCGATCTCAAAGGGCGAGCCGATTCGTCCTCGCGCCTGAAACGATTCGTCTACAGCGCTGCCGGCACCCGAGCTGCTGGAGCGGCCTGCACCTGATGGGATGTTTCCGCTATCTGGCTGATGCGGCCAACCATCCGGCTTCTGCGCGTCACCGGCACCCTGCCTACCGTGGTCAAGAGGCGACTTTCATTCCAGTTGGAAGAAGGCCTACCTGGGGGCCCTTCCGGCTGGAGCGGCCGGAGAGCCGCTGTTGTGCACCTGGAGGGGCTGATCGGCCCAGCGTCCCTGCAGCTGAGCGGGCCGGGGCCGGAGCGCACTTGGTGGTGAGCGTTTTGTGGGGGTGCATCCCGGCAAGGCTGCCCACCGGTTAATGGCTGCCTCAAGCGTTCCTTCAAAATCGGCTGGTCGCTCCTACGCCCAAGCCCTCCTGCGCGCACCCCTCTGGGGCTGGCAGCCCTGCAGGGCGAAGACGGACCCAAGCCTTGTTGCCCGCCAGGCCAGCCGTGACTGCAGCTCGATTTGCCGAATCGGGGCGAGTCAAGCGGCAGCGGCGGTTGGCAACCGCCTGATCGGCGGCCTTCCAGTTCAGCGGTGGAACTGCTCAGCTTCTCCAACACTGGCTGGCACCAAAATGTGCGCTGCCCGCCCCCCGTGATGGACTTTGAGCGCTCCCGCTACAACACGGCCCTCGGGCCAGGTTGCGCGCTGGAGCCCTCGAAAGGCAGAACCTGCTGCTGCAGAACGAGCAAAGGGCGCACGCTGCTGCTGTTACAGCCGCGCCCCATCAGAGCGATGACAACAGCGTTCACTAGCGTCGTACACGGGTGCCCTGTGGACGACTGAAATGGTTGCATTGCGTGAGTTTCAGGGCAGGCGTTTCGTTTCACTATCTGGGTTGAGGGGCCCCTGCGAAAGCCTGCTGAAGCTGTCACGACAGCCCAGGCTCCAGCTCAACAAAAATGGGTCCGCCCTGAGATTCGAACTCAGGACCAATCGGTTTAAAAGCCGATGCTCTACCGCTGAGCTAGCGACCCGCCCGGATGGGCAGCCCTGACGGGCACCAACGGAACGTATCACGTGGACGGGGGGGAAAGTTGAAGCCCTTGCGATCGCCACCTTCAACCAGCAGGTCACCAACAATGGAAGCGCCCACACCTTTGCCCGTCCCGTCTGTGGCCTGTCGAAGTCTGCGCCGAACCCAGCTGACGCCAGCCTGGCTCAGCCCCCGCCTGGACCGGCCCGCCTGGGTGCACCCAGTGCCGTGGTGGAAGGGGAATGTTCCACCTGGCGGCCGTGCCAGTCCTGGCCGCTGGCCGTGGCCCGGGCGCGAATCTTTGCTGCGTATCGTGGTGGGGGAGAACAGCAATGTGCAGGACGGAGCGGTGCTTCAAATGCGATCCGGCCAGCCCGGTTTTTTTTTGGGGCCCCCCCCCCCTTTGGGAAAAAATTCGGGGCTAGTCCGTGAAGTCACGGTGGGGCCATCGGGCGGTGGTGCATGGGGCCGTTCTTGGCGATGGCTGCCTGGATCGGCATCGGCGGCCGTGGTGCTCAACGCGTGACCGGTGGGGGAAGAGCCCTGGTGCGCTGGGCGCCGTGGTCACAAAGCATGTGCCGGCCCGCACGCCTGGTGGCGGGAGTGCGCCGCCCAAGCCCCGCGCGAACTGAGGCCTTGAAGAGGTTTTGCTGCCCTCAGCGGCAGCACGCCTTGCGGTATCGCGATCTGGCCGCCAGGCACCCCGCCCGGGCGCCAACAACCTGGCGGCCTAACAGGCGAACGGTCACGGGGCACTCTGCGCCTGCCGGATTGCTGAGATTTTGGTCAACCCGACCCACCTCGCCCAAGGCCAGCCCCCTGATCCCTAGGATCACAGCACGCTGACAATGCAAACTGATGGAACGCTCGGCTCCTGCTGGTTACGCGCTCCGATCCTGAGCTGGCCGTTGGCTGGCGGTGTTTCAACATCGTCGGGCTGGCGGTCCGGTCAGCCGTGCCAAACTGATGCTCAAGGCGCTGCGCGCGCCCTGATTGGTGGTTGGTCATCGGCGCCGGCCTGGCCGGTACGAGGCGGCCTGGCAGATCGCCGGCTGGGGTGCCGGTCCCGGCTGTTGGAGATGCGCCCGAGCTGCGCTCACCGGCCCACCACAAGCGCTGAGTTCGCCGAGCTGGTCTGCAGCAAACAGTTTTGGGGCCTCTCCCCAGACCGGGCCGCCGCTGTGCTTCAGGAGGAATTGCGCCGGCTCGATCCACCGTGATCCGGCACCGCCGATCGCCATGCGGTGCCAGCCGGCGGAGCGCTGGGCCGTTGATCGTGGCCGCTTAAGCGCTGCCCTCCAACAGCGGCGTTGGAGCGCAAATCCGTTGAATCACGCGTGGAGCGCGGCGAGCAAGCGCGCACTGCCTGATGCCAACGAAATCTGCGTTCTGGCCCACCCGGTCCGCTCACCAGCGATGCTTCTGCGCCGAGCAGTGCGGCTGTTCCCGCCGGGAACGACTGCCAATTTCTGAATGCCCGCCAGCCCCGATCGTGGAAGGGGGAGGGTCTGGATCTCTCGGTGGCCTCCGCGGTTCCGCGCTACGACAAGGGCGATGCCGACTACATCAACTGCCCTCGATGGACGTGGGCAATTGAGGCCCTTCCGCGAACGCGCTGCTGGCAGCGGAAGCAGGCCGACTCAAGGATTTCGAACAGAGAGCGCCAACCTTTTCGAAGGCTGCCTGCCCGATCGAGGAGCTGGCCCGCTCGCGCGACGACACCATGCGCTACGGGCCGCTCCAAACCGATCGGCCTCTGGATTACGCGCTGGGGTGATCTCTTCGAATCGCGAAAGGTTGGCGCCGGACCCGGCGGCCTACGCGGTGGTGCAGCTGCGCCAGGAAGATCGCGACGGCCGGCTCTGGAATCTGGTGGGCTTCCCAGACCAAACTTGAAGTGGGCGGAGCAGAAGCGGGTCTTCGGCTGATCCCTGGCCTGGAGAACGCCACGTTTTGTGCCTTTTCGGCGTGAGCCCGCAACACCTTCCTGGAGGCCCCCCAACTGCTGGAGCCGCAGCTTCGTTCCGGCGGCGGCCCAACCCTGCTGCCGCAGGTCAGATCACGGCGACCGAGGGCTACGCCGCAGCGTGGCGGGCGGCTGGCTGCTGGCAACACACGCAGCACGCTGCCGCCAGGGCCAGGAGCCGCTGCAAACTGCGCCCCACCATGATCGGCGCCCCTGATCCCTTCATCACCAAC
>Ga0163217_1000231_pt1 | contig 10184 bp, 3 predicted proteins | sample SynspAceP_FD_185933 | JGI IMG/M metagenome (GOLD analysis project Ga0163217, IMG submission 185933) | Saline lake microbial communities from Ace Lake in Antarctica - Synechococcus sp. Ace-P (PacBio error correction) | ecosystem: Environmental > Aquatic > Non-marine Saline and Alkaline > Saline ...
AAAAATAGGTAAAGAATCTAGACCATGGATTTATCTGATTCAGCAACCTTTCATCTTACGTTTTTTGCCAGCATGTATGCCAGGAGATGAGATGTCCTTGCTTATTATCCTCTACTGATCGTTCCGGTAACTCCTCTGGATCACGGCTCAGGTTTCTCCAATGTTAAAGCGTTGGGTCTGCTCGAAATTAGTTGGATGCGGATCCGAAAGTGCCCGCCAAGTAATCATTGGGTGGAATTCCTTGATTAGCGCTACACGAAGCAGGACTTGAGGAACTACCAATGACTTTGGAACCAAACACACTATTTAGCAGGAGGGATGGCGCGCAGAGTGTCAATCCGCTCTGATTCCGGCTGGACAAGGCAATAATTACGACGCTAAGTGTTTTAATACAAGCTTACTGCGATAGGATCTGGCGGAAAGAGAGTGTTTTGAAGCAGTCAATGATCTCATAAATCCTAAAGTAATCAATACTCCTAATGTGGCTGCAGGGCTGCTGATGGAATCCCAACTTACGCTAAGGCATAGGGTTACAGTTTTTCGTGCAAACATTGCTTCCAGCTAGTTGGTGAGCAGGTGAGGAGACGAATACTTGCCAGAGTAAGGGGAAGGGATTGGTGACTTCAATCGCTCGGCGAGCTTGAATCATAAAGGTGGGTTAGAAAAAGTCCAAAGATAAAATCTCAAAGCTTGTTTGCAAAGAGATTGGATTGCAGGTATTTTGTTTTTTCTGCTTTTGGGAAATTCTGTCAATAGATATAAAGAAGCAGAATATCGATGTAGGGACAAACATAGGAGCAAAACCTCAAATTGATCAAGCTTCTGGCGGATCTTAAAAGTGGCTGAGGCAAAAAGCTAAGAGCGAAGAGCCAAATGCTGTGCGTGTAGAGCAAGAGATGATAAAGCTAAAAATGTGGAATGGCGGGTTGCGAAGGTATCGTAACTGAAACTGAGTCTCCAAGAGCAATAGCGGAAGCTTCCGACAGGTTAAACTTGGAGTGAGTTGATTACTAATCGAATTGGAAAACATTAAATGCAGATACTTCGATGGCGAGATTTCGATAGCCAATTCCTGATACAGATTCGAAAGATTCCGGGAAAAGAGGGAAAATCGGAATAAGAAATAAACAAAAGGGGCTTAGCCCTTTTTCTTTTTCTCTCAGAGCCACACATTGTCAAATCACTTGGTCATACAGGTTTTCGTACAAGATTTGATCCATTTGCCAGTCAATAAAACTTCTTTCATAGGCTATTAGGCAAAAGTACTTTCTCCTAGATCATCACTACTCCAGTTTTCCCTTCACGCTGCACGATATTCAGGTTTTCTATTTTCCCGTATACCAGAGTTTGGATATAATTCTTCTGCCTAAGCGGTAGAAATCTCTTTTCCTGAGATGAAAAAGAGACCTATTGTTCCCATCCTTTTCTATCCAAAAAAATTATCATCCGTAGTTCTGGAAATATTCTCAAACCTTCACTTGTTAAAAATATTGTCCTGACTTATTGATCAAGTAAATATTTCCCTGAATTCCTCGACACCCCCAACCCCATTTTTGAATGCTTCAAACAGATCCAAGTGGAAGAAAAATCTATTTCTCCAGCGAAATTAATCAAATCCAATTCACTATTTTGACAGCTGGCGATTTTGATCTTGAGAACGTCAACACGTTCTCTATAAGAACCAGGCTTGAACTCACCTCAACTTTCCCGAAAGGGTCATAAGCAGTTTGCCCTTTTTAATTTGAGCAGGGAATAGTTCTCGCTTCCAAACTGAATTTGATCTGCCAAAATCAGTAGGGTGACTACCAGGCCTTTCTACCTAAAAGACCACCTTACCCCTCTGAATTTCACATTGTATAATGTTTTTATCCATCAATTGGACTGACGCTCTATACCCACCCGAATGTCAAGGAGAAATCCCAGTCTTCTTCCATGGACTCTACGGAGTTTCCGCTAGATATATTCCAAAAAGAATTCCATTTCAATAAGTATTTTGTTGAAATGAATTAGTACCGGATATTTGATTTGATGTCATTTCCTTGGATCAGCAAATACTGGTTTTCATATAGCCATAGAAAAAATCCCTGTCTATTGCCAAGTTTATTCAAATAATCGGGTCAAGGCACATCAATCTCCCTCAAGGTTGAATTAGTCCATATCTGACTCTTCCTTGGCCAAACATATCTGCCATCTTTATCGTGTCAATAAGCTGAAGAACTTTGCACAGGGTTTTTTGGAAAGTGGTAAATAATCCATGGAGGAAGCCGGACGAGCAATGAGCAATCCAGCTTTGTAATTCTTGCTTCATCGAATTTCCCAAATCGACAGGTGATTTCCTATTTTTCCCTCGCTCAAAAATTCCCATATCATTCCTTTCTAGCAAGCAAAAAATATTGTAAGTAAGGTGGAGATCTCATCATAGGCTAGGGCAATAGACCATTTTGCCCATAATTCAATGGTATGCTCCTATTCCTTCAGGCCCTTTCATTAATAAATCCAAGGCGGCCCAAATACTGATTAACCGCTTTTGCCAGTCAATGCTTGAGGGAAACGGGCTAAGATCTTGAAGCTAATAAAAAAAGATCACCATCAAATTGTTTCCTTATTCGAACTGACTCTCCCAAAATATCTAATTTGATCATAAATCAAACCTCGATGAAAGCGCAAATTTGGGAATATATACTTCCCAGTTTGAGCTGGGCAAATGAGTGAAAACACCGAGAAATTAAAAAGGAATAAGCAACTTTGATGCCTTCTTTTTTCATTGAGGGATATTTTAAAAATAGGCCCTAAATGAAATAAAAAATGGACAAAGAATATTATAATCCTTTGGTCATTTCTTAATAGTGGTAGATTTAATTAATGGTCAGACTTTACCTTATCTAAGTCAAATAAATCAGAATATAAATTTCAATCATTTCCCCAGCTTGACACGCTGAGGCAGCAGCTCTCAGTGGACGACCGGTAACTTTTAGCAATTTTTTGCATCATGCTTTTGTGATTTTTATCAATCACCTCTCGAATTCTTTTGAATTCAGAATTTTAGAATCTTGCCATTTCTTCTTTTCCGAATCTGCTCTAGCGGTGACTTCACTATTTAAGTTGGAGAGACACAGCGATTTCCTTTTTTCCAATTATAAAAATCTTTCAATACTCTCAGCAATATGCCTCTACTTTCGGAACGGCGGCAAGTCCGCCTTTCCCAAGGTGGCCGATCTTTTACTCTTTAATATTTATCTACGTGTATAAAATCACTCCCGGTCATCTTCAAAAACGCTTTGTTTCTACGCTTCTTTGGCGAACGAAAAGATCTACAAAAAGCTATAACTTTTAATGTCAAATCATTGACAATGGCTTTCTGTGGATAAAAGGTTGAACTTTTGAATAGAGTCAAACAAATCACATCTTGCTTCTTTCATAGCTCAAGCAATTCTCGAATGAACAACTCAATTCCCAATTCCGGAACGCGATTTTGGTTTGCTTTTGAAAGCGTAACGATTCGTGATTTTGACCTTGGGCATCAGGTAAGCGTGAATCATGAGTCTTGCTTACATCTCTCTCCCGATTTCTCCAAATCCCGAATCACAAACATCCCGAGGCTGAAAAGTGTTTGAATGTTAATGGCTTCGATTATTCAACATCGTCGCAATAAGACAAGACGCCTTGCCCATCTCTAAATGCAGCTCCTTGACCACTAGCGTTTATTGTGAAGGGAAAATTGCATGCATCAAGTCGTGAAGAAAAGGCCCTCTGCCATATTCAAAATCAGCCGATGCTTGACATAAGCTGCTTCATCTTGGTTAGAAACTGAATATCCAATTACCTGAAGCGTCTAGGCCAATAGAGACTCCTAAAATAATGGGTGACTTGGCGGTCGGAGTCAAATTGAAAATCTCAAATATCGAGGTAATTGATGATTTCTGGAAGCCCTTTCTCTAATCCGATGAGCTTGATAATCCTCTTGCTCGAAATCTAATTCATGCTGTTAATAAACTCTGTTCGATGTGCAGGTGGAGAGGATTAGGGCATCACCCCAAACTGAAAAAATCCTTGCAGCTTTAGTAAAAAAATACTGTTGTAATAGCCTGCTCCACTAGGTGAAGGATCTCCTCGTCTGATTTTTTAAACAGTTGCATTCTTATGAGGATAGACTTAATGATTACTAACTAATCTGCATTATACCTCAAGTGGATTCCAAATTTAACAGACAATGACTTGGGGAAGGTTCCAATTTCATCAGAACATTTACCAACTTTGGAATCGGCTCTAAATTAAATTATTTTATTATTCTGCAAATATCGGAACTAGGTGAAGAGTACAAAGCCAATATTCAACCTGTATATCCGTTATTGATAAAAGCTGACAAACATTTTATGAAAAAAGACTTTTTTTAATTGGCTTTAAAAACAAGCCTGGGCCTTCTCTAACAAGGAGTCGAAAGGTTTTCTATGCTCACTCCCCTTACTTTTGATTGTGGCAAGCATCGCCATAGTTTAATTGAATCTTTTCGATAAGAAAATAGAAATGATTTCCTTAAAAAGTCATCAATTCTTCAATCGATAGTCCTCGAATCACTTGATATCAACATTTTAACAGGCGTTTCCCTCAAATCCACTTTTAATCCGGCAAGACACAGCAATCTAAAACCTGGCTTTCGCTAAGAAAAACAGAGAACCTTATAAAAATTGATTTTTGTGGAGGCAGATTCGTGTAAATTGAAATTGTGCCAGGAATTGGTGTTGGACTGGGAGGTGCGAATAATCAAAAATATCGTGAGCGACTTGGTGGGTTTGCATTCCATACATCCAAACTCCAGGAAATCTACGGCTCTAAAAGCCTCGAAGACCATCGAAGGGATTTGAATTACATTTGATTTCTCCCCTGCAATCACCAGGAAATCCCCATTAATAGTGCATGAGACTTGAAGAAATCTCAGCTCATCCCATAATATTTCTTACAGCGAACTAAAGTTATTGAATTGCCTACGAAAAGCAGCATGGGAAACTATTCCACAATTGCTGATTGAAGAAAATCTGAAAATTTTAAAGCCTGAATGGATTGATAAAATCGAGCCTTAATTTAAGGCCCTTCGATTGGACGTTTTTTCATGCATCTTGAGCAATGGATTCCAGAAGAACTAATCCAATACCCTTCCTTGAACCTTCCTTCGTTTTGATCCGAATTTGATAAAAAATAAGAGGGTTAAAATTTTGATGTGGAACCAATCCGTAAAAAGAGCCTCGTCTCACACCTGAAGAATGGGTAAGGGCAGCATTGGATTAATTTTTTTGATCAATCATCTAAAATAACCCCAAGAGGCTTAATTGCGTTGGAAAAGGGAATGAAGTATAACCATCTTCGAAAACGCACAAGATTTGGTGACTTTGGATAGAGCGGGGAAACCCTATCTACTTATCGAATCCAAGCGCCTAGAGGTAAGGATTCCAAAAGACAATGGAACAAGTAATGGTCTAATCACAAGAGATCAAGAGTGAGTTTTTGATTTTGAGTAATGCCTAGAGCAGTTTTCTTCAGATATAAAAACTGAAGAAAAACAATTTGTTCAGCTTAAAGGACTTGCCCAATATCTCCACGTTAAATTTCTTTTTAGTGAATTTTTCATCAGTTTACGTTATTTTGAGTAATAGTTAAACCGCTTTTGTGTACATGGGAAATATAAATTGCAATACGCCATGCGAATATGCTCCAGTCAAAGCATTCTATGCTTTCCTGAGCTTTACAGAGATTCATATCTGCAAATTTCTGAAAACAAAACTTGATTTCGGCACAAGAAGGGCGCAGATACTGTATTACGGAAGGCACAAGGCCGCTGGGATTTTTTGCTATCAACTCAAGGCGTGGTGAAAGTCTAATAAAATTGCTTCAAACGAAAAAAGACAAATCATTTCATTACTTAAAGAAGGTTGATTTCTTGGCTATTCTGCATTGTTAGGTGAAGATAAATTTATATCCAATTTGCGGGCACATGATTCGTAGAAGATGCTAAAATCTGTTTATCCAGAAGAAGTCATTTCTATCCACCCTGTTCGGTAATACCGGCCGGTTTTTCAAGCGGATATCGCCGAGGAAGAGGCTAAGATACAACATCGTGAGTGATGTACGATCTAGCTTAGAAAGATGCCACATCAAGTTAAGAGTATCGAAGGAGCGAGCTTGGCTTACGTTTTGCTCCATTACGGGATCCTTTGGGAGTAGAAGAGGCGGGGAAGCGAGACGAATCCGATCTGATCCTAAGTCGCGAAGAAAATACCGCAGGAATGGTCGTAGGACTCGCAAAACGTATGCCTGGCCGTGGCACCGAGCAGTAGATTCGATTGCTTTCAGAATTCAAAAAGGAAATGGTTTGAATAGAGTCTTCAAGGTAAATAAAAAATATTAAGGATAGAAGAGGATTATCGAGGTTATCAGATTTCTATGCCTTGAATCCAGACTGGCATTTCATTGAAAATAGTTATCATTCATGGAAGCTCAAGCCCCATCAAGTACTTTGGATTTTGATCGCAACCAGTTGTTGTGAAGCTTTTTGCCAATAGGCAGGTCATCTCAGGTCTCTTTGCCTATAAATACCCTCTGTTAGTAACCCAGTATGATTCCATATTGCCGGACTGTTAGGCCTGACGAAAGTTTCCTTCTGATTTATCCCGGTTTTCCAATATTTAGACAACGCGGAGAAAAAGAGAGTTTGAAGTCAGCGCACCTAAACGGGGCCGAAATGGGTTTGGGTTTGATACATTCCAAATTGGAAGCGGTGTCTGATTGGACAAAAATATAACGCTGTAATTAGTTTACTTGCACCGGTTGGACTAGATTCAGGTCTATTGGCAAATAAACTGAGCTGCCGGACTGGCTTTACTAAAGTATATAACTCTATGGAGACGGATCAATCTCAGTGGTCCAATGAGTCAATGCCTAATGCTTTTCCAAGAATGTAAAGCCAACTAGTTCAAGTTCATAACCTATACCAAGAGCTTTAGGGTGTAATTTGCGCTTCGAAAAAGGGCGAAAAAGTCTATTAATTTTTTATGTTTCCGTGTCTGCTTCCGACTAAAAGGGGAATTCAACTCATCCCAATTTTACTTACTGCGTAAATCAGGTCAAGACAATCCATCTTAATGAAATATTTTAGCCGAATTTCCTTTTAATCTTATATCAACATCAGTGATTATAGTGACAATCGATTCAAAATGCTTAATTGCCTGAAATGCTTGGAGACCACTCCTCCAGATCACTGAGCTTGGATAATTCAGTTTGCTGAAAGCCCAATGTCCTACCCAACTGGGGAATTGTCCGTCAAGCTTCATCAAAAGATAAATCTATAATTAGACGCTTATCTTGAAAACGTAAGTTGCGAATGCACCCGCCTGATCGAAAAATCTGGTCAATAAAATGATCAATGGCTTACTGGAATATATAGCTAACGCTTTACCCGATCGTTAATCATTCATAATTATCCCGTAAAAAGCATAAAAGATTTAGGGCCAGCTTTGAAAATCGTTATTAAAGATTCGTGGCATTTAAAGTTCTTCAAAATGGGGGTCAAGAATCCAGCTTAGATGAATCGAACAGTTCAATTTTGAGAAATGGAATTTGAGGAGCCGCGTAGAAATTCATTTGCAATCAATTCGTGCAAATCGGTTTCCCTGCCGCCATGTATTTAAATGAGGCAGTTTATGGGCTCGAACATTGAGTCGCAATTGTTAAGAGTGCAAAGACCTTTGTGAATGACATAATGCCAGAAATATAAATAACGGCAAACTCTGTGGAAGGATGTTCATCAATCTTCTCCTGGTTTCAGGGGTGATTTTACTTGAAAATGGTTCAATTGGATTTTTTGGAATAAGTACAAGCTCAATAGAAAAATTGATGCTAAAAGCATAGGTTTCTTACTAGATTATAATGGAATCTGGTTTTAACGGAATACCAAAGCTTTTTGTAAATTGCCGCTTTTCTGAAACCAACCCGAGCAACTTATGATGCGCAAATCCGCGCAATGTATGATCAATCGGTAAATCGGAATTCCGGTGTGAACTTGCCGCAATCGACACTTCGAAAACTTGATGAAAAAGTAAGAATCAACTTTTAAATTTCAAGGAGAATCAAAATACTTTTTTTTCCAGAACAGCGCTCATGTAAATCTATATGGGGCATATGAAATTGTTGAGCAATTCACCAACTCATATGAGATTGGGTTTGGAAAAAATAATAGACTCGAAACCAAAGGAGAAATGGGTTGAAAGAATGATTTATTCCCTCAAACATTTCTGTTTTCCGAATCAAGGGGATAATTTGGCTTAATGATAAGTTTGGTAAATCGCGGTAGGTTCCAAGCCAAACAAATTTGGTTCAGGTCAAGGAATTGAAAGGGGTTCAAAGGATGTATTCCAAGCAAGACTTAGAATTTAATGGAATCAAGCACTCAGACCGGTGTCAGTCGGCAGTCGAGTGGGGTGGTGGATTGATTCGAATAGTAGATGCGGAAATGCTGAGCTTATAAGAAATACCTGTGACCTTCCTTGGTTCGGGAGTCTGGTTTTTTGGGAATAATATCCTACCGAAAAGAGAATCAAAATTAGTTCGGAAAACACCATTTTGGACGGCATCATAATTGGACCTCCGATTGAGAATCTGAAACTAAGCTGAAATAATAGGAATCGGACTGGACGAGTCACTTAGCCATTCGAGACCGAAAATCAGGCTGATGAAATTCTTGCCCAGTTTGTGGACTGACTGCGGGGTAAGTCCTAATTATTGATTTTCTAAATGGAAGCTAATTAGCCTTTAAATCTGGTGTAAAAGTGAATTTGAATTTTCAGACCAATATGCCAAACGATCTATTCGATTGGAGAATTTGTGCTGCAATTTGATCAGTCTCGCGCTGTCTGATTCGTAGGCCACCTTGACATAGTCTGGTACACGGGAAGAATGCACGGCAGAAACCTAGCGCATACTTTGTGCAGGAAGACCCACCGCTTGACAGCGCGGGGCAGTTGGTGTCAACTCTGCAAAAATTTCCAGATATCGAATAACCAAACTGTAATGGTACTGGTTCCAGCCTTCATGGATTCAATCGTCAGTTTGTACTCCTTTTTTATATTGGGAACACTCGGAATAAAAGATACTTTCAGAAATGCCTGCATGGTAAATCTGGAAAGCTGGTTGGGATCCACAACTTTGGGATTTCGACTTCGCCATGAATTTTTTTGACCGATAGCATCTTGACAGAGAAATGTCAGTGGACTAAGGTGGGGTCGCCAAACTTGAACAAGGCGAATTTGATTCCAAGTAATTTTTTACGCACCTTATTACATGAGATTCCCAAAAGGAATTTAAAAGCAACTTCGGCGGGGACCTTTGCGATCTCGAAAACCTTTCTATCCATTCAAAAACTATTCGGAGCAACGTATGAAACTGATTCAAAATTAGGCTGTTACTTTTTCTATAGGGCTGGGCTCCTTTTATACTCATTCCTTTTGCTTAGGGCAGCTATCACTCTAGATAAGAACGTAATTACTACCAATGACAAAAGAAATCCATCAACGAACTAGTGAAATTCACCCCCGCCTGTTTAGAAAAAATCCCCGAATTTGGTTTTTTTTTTTTTTTTCCCTTGGGGGGGGTCGCCCCCACTTATGCACTTCTAGACTTTGGCCTTTTTAAAATGTGCCTTTAATGGAATCATCTCATTGGTACAATGATGGGCCATAAAGATAGGCTCAGTCTCAATGGGACAAGGATTTGGGATGATTATTCATTTGCTTTTAGCGCTGGCCGAAGTTTTAGGATAGTCCGGTTTATAAGATAACCCTGGTTGTTCTTAGCTGTCAATTGTTTGGCTGTATTGGGTGGACTGGTTTTAACCATCTACCAAAGTATCGAGCTGACGCTGAGAAAAATAATGTGTATTTTTCATTTCTTCATTTTAAGGAATAGGCAGGAGCGATTATTGGTATATCACTGGATCTTTCCTTAATCACTGACTTTACATCGTTTTGTATTCTTCCCTGTCCTACCTGTTATTGTTGGTTCGCTAATGGTTTTCCCGCGAGAGTGAATATGCTAATAGGTGAGGATCCTGAGCATAGTCCAATGGTTTTCATTATGGGCGGATCCGTAGCCACGCTTGCCGATTATTGTGGAAATGGTATGAATGGGGGCATTTTTCG
>Ga0163217_1067690_pt1 | contig 10184 bp, 7 predicted proteins | sample SynspAceP_FD_185933 | JGI IMG/M metagenome (GOLD analysis project Ga0163217, IMG submission 185933) | Saline lake microbial communities from Ace Lake in Antarctica - Synechococcus sp. Ace-P (PacBio error correction) | ecosystem: Environmental > Aquatic > Non-marine Saline and Alkaline > Saline ...
AAAGGAGAGATTTATCGAGTGCTCGGATTATGAATTGTGGCAACAAGGTTCGCTTTTTTTATAGTGCGATGATTGCTATCACATTTGGATTTTTACCTGGTTCTAAACTTTTTCGCAAGCAAGTAAAAATTATTGGAAAAACCTTTTTAGATAGTCCTTTTGGTTGATTGCCTTTTTTTTCAAATTCAATGGTGCATGACAAGATTTTTTTTGCCCGTGGAAATTAAAGGTTTGGGCCCAGTGAAGATGGGCCGTGGGTGGGTAATCCATCTTTTGTTAACAATGCTTACTCTGGTGGGTGGAAAATCCATTCGAGACTTTGGCTTTTTCGCAAAAGAAACAGCCCAAAACGTAATTAGGACGAACTGGTTTTCGGGTTTGTCTGGGGTTGGGTGTCCTGATTGGGTTGAAGTATTGGGGAATGCGGAATGGACGAACGGAAACCTGGCATTTGTATGCGTGTTTGGTTTTTGTTTTTACTCGCTATTTGCGAGTGGTTTGTCCTTTTCTGTTAAATGACTGGAAGTTTCAAGTCCGTATATATTCCGAATACGTTTGGGATTTCCTCAAACGGGATTTTCTCAATAAGATGCCGCATTCCTTTAGAAAGATACTCTATCAATACAAATCAAAAAAAGCGGCTCTTCTGTGTATTTTAAGTTACTTAACTTACGTAACGACATGTGTATAAAGAATAATAGAAATATAGAAATATAATAAGAAAACCATCATAGATTAAATGAAAATATAAGATAGAAATAGAGTACAGCAGATAAACCCATAGAGAGATTATAATGCAAAAGACGAACTCAATTCTAGATATATGATAGAAAGAAAGAGCCCGCCCACCGACAGCTACACCCTCTCTCACGACACTACCTACTCAGAGTTGATAGATGTTGGTAAAAAACCGCAATCCACTATCAACTTTTCTGCAGGAGCACTACCCTTAATTGGAGACTACTCAAAGGCCAGGGCTTTATTCCTTGGGATGATGATATTACGACGTATGCATGTTAAGAGAGCGAAATATGAAGCGGATTTCTACTGTCAGTGCCACAAAGAATTAAGCGAAAACTTTTTTTTTTGCAAACTACTCAGAAGATGAAAATTTCCAAACTCAGTATATACAACTCGAAAAAAAAAACACGTTATGATTGAAAACCTTGTTCAAAGATGTAAAAGATGCAACATTGGGTTTTTTTATGAAGAAGTATTTCCTATGATCAGGTGGACCATCGATAGTTTAAAGGTGAAATACAAGAATAGCGATAGATGAATTAAAGATATTAAATTTAATGTAAGAATTTATGATGAGTAACATAGTGAAAAAAAATCGGGTTTAAAATAAGCAAATAGGGCCTATTTTTTTTGAAAGTTATACTAAAAAATAAAATAGATTCGATCATTACACCATTGCGTGGTCTTTTAACGAAAAAGGATGAAGAAACGTTAGGGGATTGGAGTATTTCTCTGGTAAAAATGTATAACGACTCTTTCTGTCTTAAAGGAAGAATTTTTTTAAGATTCAATTGACTGGATTTTTCGGAAGGGCACAAGTTCCATACCTAAGCAGATACGAAATGAGATTCTAAGAAAAAATTATGGAATAATTGGATTTGCCCTCCTTAAAAAGAACAAGAACCACCTCATCGGATTGTTTGAAATAAATTTTATATACAGAAAATAAAAGGGAAGTGGAGATTTTGCACTATGAGACAGGGAATAAAAAAAATGGGCAATCAAATAAGGCAATAAAGAAAAAGTTTAGATTCAACCGTGTTTCTGTGATTGTTTCTGTGATGAACATGAATCATGATTATAAAGAACCTAACATACTTGGAAAAAAGGGATGCAACGATTCTTTAAGTTTGAAGTTAAAGATAAAGTTTACATCATTCGTGTACTGGAGCAGGCAGGATAAGTTAATCAATAGAGCATGAATACGATGTATAATGAGTGCTAAAGAAAAACATAAGGATAAGATTAATCTACAATTTCAAATAAGCGAATCAAGATAACGGAATTTTGGGGAAACAGCAAGAGTGAGTGACGCTTTTGGAAAAAGATATCAACTGTCGCATAGAAAAAATTCAGAGAATTCATAACAATGATTTAGAAGTTTCTCTTTTATCCTTTTTAAAGAAATGATTTTATAGAAAGCTATGAGGGCAAGCGCATCGGATGTTAAGATGACTGAAGTGAAGGATCACGTTATGTCTTTGGAAAAACTAATTGTCAACTGCTAAAAGCTTGTTTGGCTCAGTAGATTTGTTTCAATAACTTCTTTATTTGTAGAAGATGAGTATTTGTCATTGATTGGGAGTTACGCTGCAATGCAAGATCCCACTTTGAGTAGCCATGTGCAATCTATTCTTGTAATATGATAGAAAACGGACTTTCTAATTGATAATATTTTGCTCAGACGATGCACAAATGAAACACGAATGAAGATTTAATGTTACAACATGACAAGTGGGTTTGCTTTGGAGTAATTTGGTGTGAAATACAAAGATGCAATTATGAGTAGATTTGTGGAGAGTTGCATTAAAACATACGATTATAACGCAGACTATTATCCATTATGTAAAAGGAACTTCTCAAAGACAAAACTTACTTGGATAAGCGCCAAGGTAAGATAGAAATAAAGGGGATATTGGATGAGGTAAAGATAAACAGTACTTGAAGTGAGAATGCGATTATTATTGGCTGCGGGTGTTCTCGTTGCACATTTCTTAGAAATATCAAAGTCATTAGTAAAGTTAAAAGGCCAAATTTTGATAGAAAGAACAAATACTAAACAAGTAAAGAAGTTGGAATTAATGACATTAAGTTGTTTGATGGGTATAAAAAAGCATTGTTCAATACTTGTAGATAAATTACCAAGTTAAGTTAGTTAAAATTCTGATACAACACTCGTAATAATACACCAACGCCTATGGCAAGTAGAGAAAACTTGGTAATACGTTTATCTGTTCAGCAAGAACAATTTATTTAATACGCAAATGTTATTTGAACCTTATGTTAAAAGAGCCTATATCTATTCATCTGTTTTTATGAGGGGCAACGCGGTTGAATGGTGCATAAAAACGGATGAAATGGGTTGAATAGATTTGAAAATAGGTGGCGGAAAGTTGGTGATTGCGGGGAACGTAATTTTTTTCTAGTGAGTTTTCAAAGAATTTGTGGAATTTCTAGAAGACGTTATATATCAAGAAACAGCTTAATTTGTTGTGGAAAGCTTTATTTAATTCATATTAGATTAAATCTTTATAATTCGTCAATCTCAAGAAACTATATTTGAATTTTGATACTTAGAATGAATGAGAAGTTTGACCAACAATACATAACGTCAAAGGTTCAAATGATATTGAAAAGATATTGTGAACAGTCAAATGGCAAGAAAGGGACATCACTCGTATCACTCCAAATAAAAAAGACGGAGAACGTTGGCTTTTTTGTTTTCATTAGAGAAGAAAAATGATACTATATTTTAAAAACGAAAGAATTGAGCAAGTATAAATAGTGATAAAAACGTATAGGAGAAGGATCTATGGCTTATGGCTTATTAAGCAGGTTTTTGGGGATTAGAACCAGTTATCTAAGGGATTCGCTTAGTCAATGTCACGCATTTTTTATCAAGTGAACAAGCAATTTTTATTAGCACCGTTTTCACACATTTACCCGATTTTTTTGTTCTTCGCTATGGATGCTTTTTTATATGGGCATCAAAAAGAGTCGAAAAAATTTTTGCTGTTTAAAAACAAGAATGGTAAGTAATTATTTTGGCAGCTTTATGCGGCATATTGGGAATGACAGCTTACGGTTTTAAAATCCTAAATTCATATTGAGTGCTGCCTAATACGCATTATATCTCTGTCTGTTTCCAGGAGTGGGAGGCTTAATTGTCTTATACTTTTTTAAAGAAAAAATTGAAAGGATATCAAATAGCTGGATTAACTATCAGTTATTTTAGGTTTTTGCGTTAGCTATAATCGCCTGGCGGTAGTGAAGCAATCATATAAGATTATAAGGGAATTTTTTTTGCTTTAAATGTGCTCATTGGTGGCATCAGAAACGGTTATTATAGCCAACGGATTAAAATCAAGAAATTAAGGATCACCTTGCTCTTCAGATAAGACAGCTAACGTTGCTGTCTGCTTTATGGAGTATTATTATTCGTTGTTTTAGAGGATGGTCATTTAACATTATCCCTGATACTACAAAGACGCAGCGATTATTTTGTTAGCTGGCTTATTTGTACAACTCTTATTTGTTTTATACAAGGCCATTATAAAATAGGAGCTCTAAGGCGATGCTTTAAATATCACTATTGTGGCACGGTTCGTGTATTCGAGCGATTTTATTGAATTGAAGAAGTTTCTTTAAAAGTATTATTTTTGGCATTGTTTATTGTTGGCGGTTCTATTACTTGAGAACAGATGTTGGAATGAAATATGGTTAGCTTAAAAAAGAAATCAATTAGTTAAAACTGAAACTTATCTTCAGGAAGGCTTAATGGTTTGGAAAGTGTTTTTTGATTGAGGTGAGATAAAACTTCAATACAGTTAAATTAGTATAACAAATCCATACTAATCGATTATAAAGTGCAAGAAAGGAATGACTGTAATGGATAAAAATTTTGGAAGAGCGTTTACATTAAGCAAAGAAATGTTCGAAGTGGAGGGACACTTTTTGGGGCCGTATTAGTAAAAAATGGTGAGATTATTCTGAGGAGTTCAATGAAATTGCAACACACATATATAGCAGTGGACATGCAGAAATGTTGGCTATACGTAAAGACAAACAGCACTTAAAACTTGATATATCAGATTGATATAATGTATGCAGGGTGAAACCTGTTCCGATGTGCTTATCAGTGATGTTTATCAGATAAAAGGTACATATTGTTGCATAATTGAGAACAGCAAAGGAAAAAAATTGTTTGGGTGCCTCTAAAAAGTATATAACGAGGAATTTAAAAAAAGATAAATCAGAAGAGAAATGTTGATGAAATCAAATACTTAGCAGTAGGCAAGCAAACCCAATGGATAAATGGGTAGATAGGAAAAATAAAGAAGTGAACACGTCTGAAATTAGAAAACTTAATGCACGCAAGTGATTGGTTTGTAGTTCATAAGTTTATTTTTTTGTGTAAGATGAATATATCGTTTAGTCAGAGCAACTTTAATAAACAAAGGCAGTTTTCTTTAAAATAGTTCCGTTAACTCTACTATGTTATAATTTTGTTACTAGTTGTTTTTAAAATTTTTTTTTAAAAAACAATGACGTATGAAAAAATGATGGTTAAATAAAATAAAATGAATACAATTTCTTTAGAAAAGGTGGTTAAACATAAATAATTTCACTGACATTGCAGAAACCGGATCTTCATTCTTGAATCAACGATAATACGTATATTCTTCAAATATAATAATTTTATAAGAAAATAATAGAAGAGAAAAGATATAGTTTTAGAGAAAAAGAAGTATAGAATATATTAAAAGATTCATAGAGGATACAGCATAAAAGAGGAAAATGAACAAAAAGAATAGAGACCTCTAAATATCTAGAAGAGAAAGATAGAGTAATAAAGATAATTATAAAAAAATACAACTATATAAAGAAGATCCGATAAAGAAGTAAATAGATATAAGAGAAAAATAAATAAAAGAAATAGAGTAATGCGTTAATAGATACTTGTATTGATGTGATAGAAATATATTGAGTAAAGATAGACTATAACATTACCAAAAAATTAGATGTATTTCGATGAATAAAAGCAATACATCTATCATTTAAAAGATAGAACGATTTATGAAACGGAAATCTATATGAATGGTTTTAAAAGAAGACTACCCAATAATAATATCAGATGCAACTCATAGATTTATGTGGACTTATTCATTAGAAAAGCTGAACTATAAAAATCTAATTCCTTTTCAAGAAAACAAAAAAATTAAAGAATGGGAATAGATTTAAGCATAATGATTAACGATTTTGCAATCGATAATAATAGATGTAAGGAAATAATGTAAGAAATATATTGACAAAATATAGAGAAAAAATGAATTATCTAAATCAGAAGAAGTTTCGAGTTAGTCTGTAACACAACAATACAAATGATGGTCTCATAAGGTCACACTATACTCAGACAACATTATATTTTTAAGAGCCCCTATCTATATGGAAACTTTTAAAAAAAGACATATATAGAATAGGTTCTGCTAAAAAAAATAGAAATTGAACAGAAATGTTTTCATGTTCGTTATATTTAAGATAATGCATCTAAGGCATAAGCACTTTTAAGTAAAGAATTAGAGAAAATAGTTTGTTTTTTAACATAGAAAAATATCGTAAATGGCAATAATGAATGGAAAGAGATATTTAATGAGTATGTTTCAAAAATTAAATAAATTTATGATAGAAGACGAAATATATTAATTGAAAAGATGATAAATAATAAGAAAAGAGATCAACTAGATAAAAAAAGAATAAGATGATAACTTCCCACAGTTGCAAAGAGCAAAGAAGAGATCGTTTTGGATGATTAGTGAGGGATAAAGCTGACTGGATTTTAAAAAACTGATGGACAATAAAGAGCATCAAGATAAATTTAAAGAAGAATCATTTGATACACGATTAATAAAATGTAGGAAGTTAAGAACAAAAGCTCAGAGAATTGCTAAAAGCATGGAAATTCGAGTATTTAGTTATAATATTGGTAATAGGTGAGATGAAGAAACCAAATACGATGAAAAGAAAATGATTGCTTCTATGAGAGTACCTCTTACACTTCCATCTAAAAATAAATACTTCAACATCAACTAATCGCTAACCAAACGATAAGAATGATTTGAAAAAAAGATCATAAAACTAATCCGCAAATTTATCTTTGTTTCTAAGTAAAAAAGAAGAATTTGGATAGCGATTTTTAGAAGCCTATCCCAGAGTTTTAGTATTAGACTGAGGGGGGTGAAAAGTTATTTGAGATGATAGCAACGGATTCTTAATTGACAACTCTAATTGGGAGATAGATATCCAGCGCTAGAAAAATAAGGAGAGTAAATTTGAAAAATTCAAGATCTGGAAAAAAATAGATTTTATATAAAGATCTTATTGTTTTATTTTATCTTTAAAAAGGAGCAAATTGAATAACGCTAATCATATTTTTAATTGTCCCACATTTTATTTCATTTAAATCCTGCTTAGTCTTGCAAGAGTTAGAAGCTCGGAGAGATTTTGGATGCAGCAATGAGTTTAAAGACAACAATAAGAGGGACAAACTAAATACATATAGAAATTGACATATCAGTAAAATAAAGAATGATAGGAAAGCTAAAATAACGAACAACTGATTCAGAAAAAACGACTGATGAATTTTTTTGAAGCAACAAGAAAGGAGCTGTCGAACGCTCTTACACAATCTAAGCAGAGAAAAAGACATGCTTTACAAGAACTCATTTCTAAAATGAAAAAATAGATAAATTTTAGCTGTCGATTTATAGATGTAGATATCCTTGTTTATATGGTGTTACGTCTTGGTGTTTATTAAACCTTAAATCTCTTGTACATTTTGTTCCACCGCACATCACGAACACATCGATGGAGAATGAAATTATGGTGTTCCAATAATTGGCCTTCTGCATAACTGTTGAAAAAACAATGGAAGAATTAAAAAACACAGTCTCAGAATGAATTTACAAGTAAGAGAAATAAGAGTAATTGTAAATAGATGCTTCAGTTTGGTTCAGAAAAAAGCGATTCTTTATATTACTTTGATTTTCGATTCATTAAAAGAAAAAGTATAAACAAAAATAAAGATTATATATAAGAATTGTTTAGGAAGAAAATCATTGGATAAAGAATGGCTAGAAAAAAAAGACAAATAGTAAAAAAGACCCTATCCATGCGGTCGATGATACTTGAGCTTAATATGGATGTGAAAAATAATCTGGGTCTCTTTTTGATTGTTTCGCTTGAGACAACGCCGAAAATAAAAAAAATCGCTCTTTGTAATCATTGAAGCAATTATTACTCAAAAACTTTAATGCCTTATAATGGAAACTTATTTAGGCTGAGAGAGATATTAATGGTAAACAAGCTAATTTGCCAGATTTAATTATGCCTATGATTGTGAAAAAAGAATTAGCTGAATACTAATCTAAACATCGAAGAAAAAGATTATGAACAGCCTTGAAAAAATAAACATCATCAAAAGAAGTTACGCATTGGAGTGATATTTCTAAAAAAGAGGACCGAATTATCTGTTAAACAGCTATTAGATAGCCTTAAAAATAAAAATGTTTTAGATTTATTTAATCGAATAATCGTTAAATAACGCATTATTAGTATAATAGGAGCTGAATTTAGTGAATTGTTTCTATGAATTAGAATATGAACCAGGTTACAGAAAGTAAGTAGATGTAGAGGTGTTCCTCCCTTAAGTAGAAGCTGTTCCATCTAGGATTAATTACAGCCACTTTTTCGCTATGTTTAAGTATATAGCGTGTTCCAATATCGTAGGCAAAGAGTAGTTGGATTTCAGAAGATATTACTGTATAAGTTACAAAGTGCCATGATTAGGCTGGGTACGCACTCTGGATACATGTTATATCCAATAGTGGAGAGCTGGGAGCCAAACTTCCGTAATTGTAATGGGAAGTAGTTCTATTTGGTTTTTAACCCGACCAAGATATTTCCATAGCTAGCGGAATATGGAATCTGGATTATGGGGCGCATTTAGTTGTGGGCTCTTTTGTGGACAGGGTTGGGTTTCTTATTATCAAACCGTTGAGACGTTTTTTTTTCCAAAAGTTGTACGGAACCGTTTTTAACTGTATTGGCTTTATCTTTTACGTGCCAACGAGGTATAGACGCGATGGCTGCGGAAAGTGGTTCTTGAAACATTCTGGCTTCAGCGAAAATTGGGTTGGTTTCATTATTGTCATGTTTTTGGTGTTGCTTTTTAAAATACAATACGGAAAAGGAGATGACCTAAAAACTTCGGTCTATTTAATTACATATATTATAGGTTCTATGTTAGGCTCGTGTAATATGAGTTTGAAATTTTGGAGCTGTCAAGAAGCCCTCCTTTGGTTTTCATTATACCAGCCTTTTATTTCCATTGGTGTTTAAATGGGGGGACAATACCCCATGTTAATATGATTTCATCGTTACGCCTTGTAGAACCGTCTGGAGATGTTTCAGCGGATAACAAGTGGGAAGGGTCAGATAGAGAACAACGAATAAACGTATTGTCTGGAGCTAATTTTAGCAACGGAATTAACTCTTCTTTAGCGTCCATGTTTTAATGCCTCTTACCGAATTACATCTTTTAGCCAGATGTTGAATGGATTTCCTTTAACAAAATGAATGAGCCCGTTATAAGTCGTTGCTGTTGGTGCTCTTTCTTTTAATTGCAGCTGGATTAATTCACTAAATTGGTGCGACAAGCTATCTAGTTTTGCCTCAATCTGTTATCGGGGGAGCGTCCATTATTATCTGCTTTTCTCAATTAAGCTTTGAACAGGAATTCGGATATTAACATCAAGAACCGTTTTAAACGTGCTCGTTCAAAATGCTTATGGTCTTTCGATTAGTTATTTGGATTGGGATTAATAACCCAGTCCCGAAGCAATGGTAAGCTTGCCCAGATTTCTTAGCAAATCGTTGTGTTCGGAGAATCGGCTATTGGTGATTGCTTGTATCGTCGCATTAGTCATTGAATATTGATTATCCGGCAGGAAGAAAAAGACTCTGGGAAAAATTAAAATGAAGAAAAGGCACGAATGATTTTTGAAAGATGAAAAAATAAGTTTCGCAAACAGTTTTTTGCAACGATAAACTGAAAATTATGAAACCTTATGAAACTTCTTCTTTCTTTTTATCAGTATCAAACTATACCTATACTTGACATGAGTTAATAAGAAAGTAAAGTGGGAGTCAAATGGTTGAAAAGTATGATTATACATTGCTATCGTGGCGAAGCGGTGGAATGCTTCTATCGATCGGCAGATGCAGACGGGCTAAAGCGTGCATTAATCGAAGGAAAATGACTATCGCGGAACATGTGTAAAATGTAGGGTGTGTCCCCTAAAAAATATGTGGCATGGGAGCTCAAGTGGATGAAATGAATTGTATGCTTCCGGCTATGGTATTGCACTATTTCTTCGAAAAAAATT
>Ga0163217_1106504_pt1 | contig 10184 bp, 6 predicted proteins | sample SynspAceP_FD_185933 | JGI IMG/M metagenome (GOLD analysis project Ga0163217, IMG submission 185933) | Saline lake microbial communities from Ace Lake in Antarctica - Synechococcus sp. Ace-P (PacBio error correction) | ecosystem: Environmental > Aquatic > Non-marine Saline and Alkaline > Saline ...
CCGAAGAAGAAAAATCCTACCCAATTTTTGGGGGGGGGTGGGGTATTTGGGCCCTAAGTTATTTTTTTTTTTAAAATTTTGGGTTCATCCAGAAATGGCCCCAAAAATTTTAAAATAAAGGGTCAAAGATTTTCCGTTCTTTGTCTTTTTTGGAATACCGTTAGGGAAATAACAGATATCCTGTTCTTCCGTCTGGTCGTAAATCCCAATAATGCACTTCCCCACACTCCAATCGGTCGCTGAAAAATTCCCACTTTTGGAATAGCTTGGCTCCGGTAAAAGGTGAATTTGGGGGTGTTGGTTTTAAAAACACAAAAATATTCCTTCGAATATTTTGCATAGTGAAAAAATTACCCAAAACGGTCGCACTCTCAAAAATTTGGGGTTTGGGTAAGGTCCTCGCTTCAGAAAGATTTTTAGAAACCTTTTCATCTTTCGGGAGCATGGTCCAAAGAAATAAAGATCGGCGCCACCCATCATGGTTTTTTATATCGCCAACATCATTCCCCAATAGAGAATTTGGTGGTATGTGCCCCAAATAGTTCGCAATTGTTCCCAGCAAAAGGTACCATTACCATTGTTTTAAATTATAAATATAATAATCGTCCCTCGTGAAAATCGTTCCTCATAAATGTCCGGGATATCCGTCCTGATTAAACTCAGCTACGGCAAATACCTAATCCATATCCCTTGGCACACGTAAATTACCGGTTCTTCAATTCAAATCTACAAATAACACCCCCATCATTGCGCACAAAAGTTTGTCCCCCGGACTGTGCATTTCTCTTTTTCCTTAATTCCGCTTTCAATAAGATTGTGGGTATGCACGGCATGATATGAGTAGGTATATTCCAAATCCCATCCAATCAAATCGAGCAAGGCCGGCGGAGCTTGCTATAGGTTATCTAACATCGAGACCAAATTCGGCCTGCACTTTCTGTAAAAGTAGTAATCTCCATTATTTATATAGAGCTCATTTGCCATTAAACCATTTATTCCAACTACCGAACAAACATAGATATCCAATAGTTTAATTCCCGTCCCCATTTAAATGTCGCCCATTATGGCCCCAGTGTTCCAAGTACATTCCCGAGATTCCAGCAGTTTTTTTTTCCCCGGGTTAAAATTTTTCCCCCCCCTTTTTTAAAAAAAAACCCTTTTTTTTCCATGTTTTCCTATGTAGGTAATAATCTATTTTACCTGATTCCCCGGAAAGGAAAATATCGGGCAGCCCATCCCCTTAAATATCACAGTGGCAACCCTCACATTTTGTAGAAATTATAGGTTATCCAAAATGTTCAGTCCATCCGGTTTCCTGTTATGGTTTTTGAAAATCGATTCCCGTTTCACTTATGATGGGTTTTCCCTGAAAAATTTCACCGTTCCTTGAGCCACAACCATAGGAGAAGCACTGCAGATAAAGACCTATAGCGTAAACTCTACCATCTAGCGCAAATACCTTTTTGGTTTGTTATCAATTAATGGCAACATGACGACATCGTTTTCCATTTTTATCCTTAACTGTTAATATGTTTCACCTCCTCCTTAATAAAAAAACACCGCCTGTCATCGTAATCTTGCCATTTCAAAGTCGAGCCTTATCATTGCCCAAAAGATAACTTCCAAATTGGGCCATCAAGGCGTGGAATACTGAGTTTGAACCTCAAAATTATACCCCCCTTATTAGGTCTAATAGCCATCATTGTTGATATCGGCAATGTAATACCACAAACACATGACAATTGTAACTCGCCGGGCAATATCTTAAATGGTAAATTTTCCACTCCTTCATTAATTGCGATTCATTGGATTCTGTAGGGTCTTCTTTACATAGAAATTGTTAAAGGTGTCGTTGAAAAAAGTTGTCAATAGTTCTCTTGGCATATTCGAGGCACTTTAGGTTTCTGCTTTTTTCAAAAGCTACCATTATGAGTCGTAGCTCCTTCTTTTTTGATGATGGGATAGTCCTTTCTTCAAAATTTGCGAGTTGGTTGATTTGTTCTCATGGTTCCGTTGTTTATCAAAATCAACTTGACCCCAAAATTTCATGGGATTTTGGTTTTGGAACAAGTATAGGGCAACTTACTGTCCCTGATTCCCAGAATAAGGCATCATAGTCGCATCATTGTCCAATCTTCGGCTTTAACCGTGTTCCACCTCCGCTTAGACTATCCAATGCCGTATTTTATTTTTGCATAGTCGTTGCCGGAGTTTTTCATAGATTCATAGGCTTTCCCCAATCGGCCTACTGTTATTAATCTTCTCTTTCCATCTCCATTGATGTCTTCCAGATAAGCATCTGTAACCATACCGGCTTTGTTTTGGTATCAGTATGCCAACGTTCGGTGGCATCCGCAAAAAGTGGCCGTCAACCATTATTTTCTAGGAAATATGGTCCGGATCAATCCATAGTTACCAACAACACTTTAGACCCGATAAATACGTCCATATGCCGTCATTAATCAAAATCTTCGGGTGGCAACAAAGCCATATTTTTAAAAGTACTTGGCAAAACCTGATTGGAGGCTTTCCAAAAACCCTCTCCCATTATTTTATTATAAAGCTTGTTTGTACAATTTCTCATCCCTACCTGATTTTCCGCCTTTCCAACCATAAGGTCGCCTAGTCCCATCACATCTACATCTAAAAATGCTGCGCCCGTATCCTCCAGAGCGGCTATCCTTTTCAAAGCTTTTTTGTTGGGTTGCCGTTAATTTACCCTTACCAATCATGAAGATAAAGTACTCGGCCTGGTTGGCTCACGCCACCTATAAAACAACTTATTACCATCCCCATTTACATCGGCACTGTAGAGAGCTGGCTTCTTTGGGAAAGCATTTTAGAGATGAGACGCCTTCATAATCAAAATCATTGTAATTATTCTCTTATGTACAAGAGTTTGGAATTAACTCAATTCTTTAAGGAGGGGATTCACACTTGGTTTTCTTTTATAGGACCAAATATTTCTTTGGCCTCGGATTTTTAAGGGGTCAGGAATTGACTTGGTTTTTTAATAGTTTGAATTTTCTGGGACCGATCATCCCCGGCATATACCCTGCAAATGGAATCGATGGTGGTATTTTTAACCCACAACCAATGTCATATATAATCTACTGAGGAATTGAAGACCCTCTGGATAGGCATCAACTCCTGTAAATCATTGATGGTCAAAAAAAAGTTTTACTGGTGCTCCTATGGCAAATTTATTAGCCTGCTTTCTTCGATTTTAATTTAAGATAATTGTTTTCGGATTTTTTTATCCTGTGGTTCCTCATATAGAAAAGCTCCATATTAAACCGTTGTTGACCAGCAATATTCCAGTCGCCATGTTGTCCAACATCCATAAGGCGGACATTTGACAATACTAGGTATTTTCCATGCGCCCAATTTTGGTTTCATTGCGAAAATGTAATGTCCTTTATTCCTATAAGCGTAATTGGGGCTGGGGAGCAATAGGGGCTTTTGGCATGATAGAAATCTTATGGATTTGCTTTTTTCGCCGGTGAGCGCATTTTCTGATACATTTCATCTTGGCAAAGCCAATCCTACAAAATCCAGGTCTGTCAAATCATGGATACCGCATTGGTATATATATATGTCCTTTTAATCCATCAGTTGTCATATCAACAAAAGGCTGCCCACCTCCAATCGGTCTTGGCTACCCCACTGTAATTAGGCCACTTCAGCAAAAACGAAATTATTCCCGTTTTATTTAAATTGCAAGGTGTTTTGAAATGTACTGTTTGATAACATCTTTTGCTCTGCTTTTAATTTAAAAACGTTGTAGCCTTCAAACTCATGACCGTTTTACTCTTTGATCCCCCTTCAAGGTCGCATGTTCGGTAATAAATATGTCGCAGAAAGCGTCATTACTTTATAATCTGCCATATTCTTATACCCATGGCCGATAAAGTTAAATGGAGGTTCCATTGTTCTAATTCTCTTCCTTAAAAGGTACCATCCTTTTGAATATAATATAGAAGGTATCCCTTTCATAAAATCGTTTTGAACGTTAGATATCCGGATAGGATCTCCATTGCTATCCACTGACCATTAACTCAAGCTCAAAAACCTATTAACCTCCCATAGATACCAGCTTCTCTTCGCTAACAATCCACAAATTTTCCGTTGTCAATTTCTAAGGAGGCATATCACTACGCCCTTAAAAATGTCAAGGGAACTCGGCCCCAATCCTGAGCCTTACCTCGCGTTGTTCCGCATAGCGCAAACTACTGACGTCCGGCACGTTGCTATTATTTAATCTATAAGGCAATCAAATGACTGCCATCTTGCCGTAATCAAAGAATGTGGCATGGGTTAAGAAAAACCCGTTTTCGCCCAAAGTTATTCGGCCGCCTTTTCGTAAAAAGTAAAGATCCCCATTGTTTAATATATAGGTCATTGTCATGTTATTGCCTCCATATTTTCCGGGCATCTACTTACATAAAGATCTATAAACGTCATTATTAATATCAACCACTATTCACCCAGGTAGACCAAGGCTATTACCTTGTACTTCCAGCAGCTTCCGTAATATCCTCGGACATTTTAATCCTCCCTTTGGTTTACAATACACTCTATTGGGACTGCATATTTCCCAGTAAGATATATACTCGGACAGGCCAATCGTTTATTGATTCGCAATAGCAACCCCACTCCCATTGGTAGAAATCTTCGGTACTAAAAATGTTTGAAGTTTTTTGACTTTCCACCTTGTTTACAAAGTCGATTTCCCGTCTTATTCGGGAAGCCAATAGCGAGAATAAGGTTTCCTCCTTAAATTCGCCTTTTATCTCACTTCTTTTTTAGGGGACAAGAACCCCAACAGAAAACACAAGCCAACACCAATAAAGTACAGGTGTATCCTTATATTAACTTTTTTCCCCTATATATTATGATTATTTTTTATAACAGGTTAATTTGCATTAAGTTTATAATACCGCCATTTTCCTTTTAGATTTAAAACTTTTCCCCAACAATTTAAATTTCCGAGTCTAAGGAATAGCAATATTTATCAAAAAAAACTGTCCCAAAAACTACAAATTTATCAGCACCAATTTAAAATATATAATCTTTATATAGACCGTATTAACAGGAAGAAAGCCCACTTTTAAAATTATAGAGGCAAGATAACTAAAGTTGAATAAAATAACAGTTGCCCCGCATGTTAAAATTGATATTTTATTCTGCGCTTTACTGATATGTTTGTTGATATCTTTTTTTAAGGATGATTTTTTGTGTTAAATTATTATGCTTGCCTGATATTAACAAATAATCCAATATATTGTAGCCTGAACAATCAAATTAACTCTATTTATAAATGTTAGGCAATTCTTCTTTTGTGCGGCTTTACCTCATGGTTCCCTAATTGCATAACTGGCTACCCGAAAACGACTGAAATGTCTGCTGACCTCGGTTATTTTCTGGAGGCAGAAGTCTCAACGCTGGTGTAATTGCGGGTCCTTTTACTACTGACACACAACATTTCCACGAACATTGTAGGTCTCAACGGAAGTGCCTTATAACAGAATTGGTCTATTGGTTACTGGCCTGGGAGACTTTAGCTGCGAATTCCATGGTAGTTTTACCTGCCGTATTTGTTATTCGCCACAGTATCTAAAAGGTGACTCACCACTATTTTCCCCAATTTTTTGGCGAAGAGATTTGATGTTACCACAAAAACCAATAAACTTACAGGTCTATTTCTAACAGGCTCTATGTGGTAGTCTTTTGCCGGGTTTATTCATTATTCGGGTCTTGGCTATAAGTGGGTATGTTTCAAATGGTTCCTGAACTTTTGGGAGTGTCCCGACGACGACAGCCTAGTAGTTGTGGTTATTGGGGTAATTGGAATTATGGTTCTATTTTCAGTTTTTGGGGGACTAAAAAGCGGTCGCCGTTTTCAGGATAGTATCCAATGCTGTTGGTCCTTATCGTTGGTGGTATCCTTATACCAATGTTTTTGGTTTGAATGGCCATCATGGGACGGAAATATGTTTTGAAAGGTCTTGATAATTTAATTTCGTCGCATGCCGCAAGATTCGACTCACCGGGCGAAACGACTAGGAAGTCCGATTTTCCCACCATTTTTACGGAATGATGCTGGTTTCAACTTTTTTTATTGGGTACCCACCAACAGATCATTCAAAGGGCCTTGGGGCCAAAAATCTGGCAGAGGGCAAAAAGGATTGTTATTGCCTCTTTTTTTAAAGATTCTGGGACCCTTAATCTTGGCTGTTACCAGGAATGATTGCGTAAAATCCATTATTTTTGACGGTTGATTAGCCTCTAGCGACCTTGCCTAATCAGAATTGGTTCGGGCGTATTACCACAAACCTTTGGTCGATTTTTCGCTGCTGTACTTTTTGGCGCCATTTTAAGTTCCTTTAATAGTGTTTCTTACAGTTCGGTAACCTTTATTTCGGATAGATATAATACACTAGCACATATAAATACAGGATGCTCTGAAAAAACGGTTTGTTAAATACGGCAAAGGATATTCGGTATTTGCTTAGCTCTTTGCAGCCATCGTTCATAGCACATTGATTGCAAATGCAGGAAGTCTATTTAAACTACCCTACAAGAAATAAACGGAATTTTATAGCAATTCCTATTTTCACTATAAATCGTTTGAGTTAATTTAACCAAAAGGGTCGCCTGCCATCGCTGCTAAAATGCCATAATTCTCGGTCTTTGTTGTATATCATAAGTCAATTATTTCAGAGGACATTTGTAGATAAGCGTTTGGAATCGGCCAAGGGCTCAAGGGATTACAGATCCTGGGCGATTAAAAATTGGTGGAACGCCGATGCTATCGCATTACTTGCACATCCTGGATATTTTATTTTGTTAACCAATGCGCTGAATCGATGCTGATTATTGGCATGTTTTAATCCTAGAAAGGAAGCCTATGAATTGGAATACACCAGCAGGTTTTCTATTGAAACTTATAAATAGTTAATCCAAGTAAGGGATTGCGTATGCGTTATTAGTTAACTTTGGGGATTTATATCTATTCTTTGCCAATAAAAGATTGGGAATACAATTCGAGGTAGTTTTAGAACAAATTAAGATACTTTACTTAATCCTTTCGTGTTGGTATTTACCATAATAAAAACATTTATTTTAAGGCGACAACACTAGGTACGATTATATAAAATAAAAAGAGGGCTGTTCAATATGAACAGACCTCTTTTTTTCCATTAATAAACTTAAACTAAATTCTTAGTACCCCGGTTTGAACCAATTGGGAGGAAAAGTAATGCAGTTTCTGGAATGGGAAAAGTTCAAATTAGGATCTCCACTTATCTCTTTAAGCTCCAAGGTGCGGGTGAATTAATCAAATCCTTACAAATCGTTCCTTCTCCAAAATTCTATAATACAATTTCCTATCCTCTTTCTGCCAGTAACACATCTTCGGTTACACTTGGCAAAATCGGGGTATTTCGTCCCTCGCTTTGGCGCAATTCGTTCACCAATGGCGTAGCGTTCCGCCCATAGCATCATTGCTCTGCCTTCATTAGAAATGGGCAAATGCGGAGTATTGAAAAGGATATGGTGGCTTTCTAAAGAGTAATATTCTCTCCGTCATTTGGGTGATACTTAAGAATTCGCAGTACCTGCAGCTTCACCATTACCACCAAGAAGGGTCAACTCCTTGAGTTAATATTAGGTGCCGCCCTGGTCTGTTTTTCAATTAGTACCAAATCTTCGTTATACTGTTGGTATTAAAAAACCATACCCAAGCCCTAAATTAATATTATTGGCATTGGATGCATCCGGGACGCAGCCTCTTGTTCTCCTGGTTCACTCACCCACATAATTGGTGTCGGCGGCACTTTCAAAAGAAATCATAGATTCGGCCAATGTGGGAAACAACTCCGTTCCATCCTCCCGTATTAATCGGGGGAGTTTCATATTGTACAATGCATACATTCCCCAAATTTTCCTAGCTTCCTGGATTCGCTCTTAAAAACAGATAGTTTCATTATCATTCATCCCGAGGATTCGAATATTTGAAAATATCCCGTTTCTACAGCAAAACACTTGAGAGCTGCATATCATCAAACTGGCAATCTATTACTTTTGCATATTGCGTTATCAACAGTACCTCCATTGTAGATATGTGCATTTAGATACATTTTTGCCAATAAGGCAAATTTGCCGACCGCCTTTGTAGCCGTTACGGTTTAGCAGTTCCCGACTACATCGGGCAAACCTGGGCAATCGCGCCTAACAAATCGCTCTCCCTACAAGCTAAAGGCTTCACTCTGACAATACCTTTGGATTAATTTCAGGGCCTTCATCTTACTTCCTAAAGGTACGGACCAAAAAGTCCACTAGGGAAGAAACATATTGAATGCTCAAGAAATATTACGCTTCCGCCAAAACTGCAGCATCTGGTTTAATTCTCTATAATCTCACTTGCCGCGAAATACAGTTCTGATTTAAATTGTTCCATGCTCTTTATAAATAAATGTGCAGGGGTCCCAAGTATGGGTATTGCAATGTCGCCAATGCCGTTATCCCCCCAGTCGGTTTCCCGGGTCGAATCAACAGCTCGTCCGTTGTTACCTTCAGACATGGCGTAACATGGTTTTTCTTGGGTTGCAATCCCTCCTACTTTTGTTATAAGGTCACCAGTGAAGAGGCTGGATTGGCCATGGTGTAAAACCACTACCGGTCGCCTTAGTTATGATCGAATCCGTTTCTTCTATCTCCAGATTGGTACAGGCTACAAGGCCTACAATACAAATAGGAGCCGAAAACGGGTTTTTCATATATTTTTGTATGTTCATAATGCTATCGATTAAACAGTTACGTTCAATCTAATGTAATGTTCTTGGTCCTTGGGAAAGCACTGTAATCTAATCCCGCTATAGTAAGCCATTTAGCAGGGCAGCATGCCTGTGCTACACTTAAACTTCAGGGTCAAGACCACTATAATCTGTAATCAAACAAAAAGGTTTTCTGACCCGAAGACTTAGTCCTCATTGTCTTAAAACAACCTCACTTAAAGGAACATCAATAGGAAATTGATGCTGTTTGCAATTACATAATCTCCTTTTTCCAAGAATCTGGTCGAAAACGAAGCCTCTGCAAATCTTATCTACTCTTGTCCAGCCAATTCCAACTACGTTTTGCGTTAACGTTATTACCGCTACCAATAGCACCTCTGTGAAAAAGGCGTTTGGCGGTAAATTATTGTATATGTAGTTTCCAATTGACCATTGAAATACATAGAGGCAGACCAATTTTATAATTGGCACTTGTAGAGAAACTACATGTAATATCCGAAGGGCGACTTTGGCCCAAGAACTGTTGTTATCCACACCTCCTCAATGAACAGGGTTACCGTTACATCAAAGCCCTGATAACTTCCCTTAGATAGAAGGAATAACAAAGGCTGGTCCCCGAAGCCAAGCGTTGCGCAAAGGCATTCGACAATTCCTGCTCCTCGAATGGTTTCCTGCGGCAATTTTCTCCATCAAAATCGTTAAATTTCGTTTTTGGTTATAGGAGACATTAAAACGCAGCGGTCCAACCAAAATCATCCCCCTGTAAATATCGTATTAAGGACATTCAGCTCCTTCATTCAAAACTATTGCATCCAAAATTTTGGAAAACGTAGGTTGTGGGGAAGGTTTGTGCTGCTTCTATATTCCAACAAAAAATCTCGCGTTCCTTACGGTCCATCAATAGACCCACTAAAGCGATCATATGGCAAACCAAATCCAGACCAAACGTTATATCTTGGTTAGTTTCCTCCAATTTTTAAGATCCGGATTGGCAAATTCCCCTGTAGTAACTACCTGGTAACATTTTACCCTCCTCCATGCCTAATATCGGGGTCACCATTTGTAGATGTAGAATAACCTTCCTTCTCGCGAAACGGCCATACCCCAATCCGTCTTGTTACCCGTCTACCATAGGCTTAACCTAAGTTTTAGGTAGACATGGCAATCGCCCATAAAAACTCTTCTCATTGATCTTTCCAAGCAAAAGCACCCGGACGGGAAAATACCATAACGGTTATTTTCAACCAAAACGGGACCGAACCATCGGCCCCTAACCGTAGCTGTAAACAAAATTTACTTGCTATGCTATACATTGGCACGGGCAAAAAAGGGATTGCAAACTCATCAGTATTGGTCAAAGGTATTGGTGAAAATAGGATTTTAACC
>Ga0163217_1061785_pt1 | contig 10182 bp, 6 predicted proteins | sample SynspAceP_FD_185933 | JGI IMG/M metagenome (GOLD analysis project Ga0163217, IMG submission 185933) | Saline lake microbial communities from Ace Lake in Antarctica - Synechococcus sp. Ace-P (PacBio error correction) | ecosystem: Environmental > Aquatic > Non-marine Saline and Alkaline > Saline ...
AAGAGAGATAAAAGTTTCCAATTCGCCAAAAAAAAAATTTGGGTTGGGGGGGGGGGGGGAAAATGCCCCCCGAAATAATTTTTTTTTTTTGTTGTTTTTTCCTTTTTTTTTTTAAAAAATGGGGTTTTTTTTTGAACATTTCGGTAAGTCACAATGTTGTTTTTGTTTTCCCTTTTGGCCTTGAAAAAAAATTCGCTCCCGGTGGTGAAATTTTTTCAGTGTTATGGATTATTTATGTGGGAAAAACGAAAAAATTCCCCCAACGGCCCTCGGGTAAACTTGTAGTTGGTGGCTTAAGCCTTTTTTACCGGCTTTAACCCTGTATAGCACCCATATCAGAAAACCGGCGCGAAGCCCGCCCTGTTTTAAACGCCTAATTTTTTTCATTTAACTAATACTTTATCTTTTTAGCCTCTTTCAGGTGAAGAGGCTACTTTAATTTGGGAGGACACCAACATTGACAGCTCTTATGTCGAGAAACGAAGTAACCGAAACTGGTTGGTAATTCAAAAGCCGCAAAAGCCTAAACTTGCTTGAAAATTAGCCCAAGCTATTGGCCTTTAGTAAGGGAGTTGGACACTGCGCTTTTTACTCGGTCAAATGACCTTAAAATCGTAAAGCAGGGCAACTATCCCTAGGTAAAATGTTAGACCTACCTGAAGCTGGCAATATGTTCAGTTGCAAGGTGGCGCCCTATAAAGGATCTTTTGCGCAACCGCGGTGTGCCAAGCCGATCCCAACTGATCTATCGCTTTTAATGAATTAAATTTCGGTCTATGGTTCTTAAACTTTTAAAAGCCTTGATCCATGAAAGAAATTTTGGTGACGGCATTATGAGCGCCATTGACTTTGTATGGACTTACAGCGCCAGAATGATGCTAAGGGCGAATCGAGGTAAAAATCCTATGTCAGGTAAGTTTTTACCTTATAAAGTTATTGAAGTTTTATTCGATTGACTAAGCAGCTAAAGATAGTTTTCAGGGCAAGTACTCTGAATCAGGGCCGAAAGGCAAAATCGGACTGTCCTTGGCCCTGTTAGGCACAAATGAAAATACTGGTTACATAGCAAAGGCATTGCCATGGGCATTGCTTGATGGTATTCAGTAAGTAGTTCGGTCAGCCAAGTAGCCAGTCAAGCTGTCCCATTAAAGGCTTTTTAGATGATACTTTTGTAACCTCAGAGACCTGGTCGGTCAAAAATCTTGCTACTCAAGTACTTAATGCCAACTTAAATTCTGGCTTTTTTGCCAAACCGCAAAAAAGTGAGTTCCGGTTTGAGCGAGATAAAAAGGCTATGTTTAATGCACCTTAAGTGCTGTAATACTTAAAGTCGACAGCCTCACTGGTTTCAAATGTAAGGCGAATGCAGAATATCATGTGTTACGGGACAATAAATTACAGCAAGTGACCAATGATCATCGCCACTGGCTGAAATGAAAAAGACAGCCAATTAAGTCAAGCCTGGGTTATACATAATACCCTAGAGCCTGGACTGCGGCTCTTTTGCCCTGCAAACAAACGATATACTCCTGTTAATGACCGATGGAATTTATGAGTTTGTCAAGTGACGACAACTAATCAAATTATTAATCAACATCGGAAATGAGCTTAATGATGCAGCGAAGTTAATTGCCGACAGGCGTTTAATAATTAATAGCGATGATAATTTTTAAGTGTCCACTCGTTTAAAAATAGAACTCTCTGCCGACAATTGAATTTAAAAGAAAAAACTCCAGCAATTACCGAGTTACTTTCCCGCCGATGCTTGAAGGTCAGAGCTCAATTCGACCGATTACCTCATAGTTAAGGATGTTTTATGCGCAGTCGCAGCCATGTTTTATCTGCGCAAGACCTTAAGGGCAAAGAACGATGAACGGCCGCTTAATAATCAAAACACCTTCTATGGATTTGCGAGATGATGCTGTATCTTGGAACGTTTTTTAACAAGAAGAATGGATTTGCTCGGCGGATTCAATAAATCCCCATGTCTCAAACCTTAATGAACAAAATACGGCAGCGTCAATTTTTATATATTGCCCTTTGAATTATCGAGGGACAAACATTAAAGCCAATGGATTGATAGACAAACACCGACGCCCCAAGCCTAGAGTCAGTGCGTAATATTATTGAGCGCAGATTGCGACTGGTTTAGGCGCTTTTCACCGACTCGAAATGCTGCATCAAGATTTAACGCCCACGAAAATATTATGATCGATAAAATCTCTGGTGTGGTTTTTAAAAATCATCCGATTTCGGGTTCAACTTTTATGGCGGTTTAGCAGAAATAGCGAGCCCACTTGCTCCACAAAGCATGCCTTGGCAACCGGCCTCAATATAGCGCACACTGAATATTTCTAGGTGAGGCAGGTAGCACACAGGTCCGAATTTATTTTCAATTAGCCGTGAATTGACTTATCAAATGCTGACCGGCCAGACTCCCTTTGGGCGCCCAAGTGGGCAAAAGCCCGTACTTCGTGCAGCACAAAAAAGTTCATTATCAAAAGCGCTCCTCCATGAACGAAAAAGATATTCCGGCCTGGGTAGAATGCAACCCTAAGAAAAGCCTACAACCCAATTCCTTTTAAGCGTTATCAAGGAAGTTGTCAGAGTTTATCTTGAACTCCGCCACCCAGCCCAAGCGTTTTTATCTAAGGCTCCGGCCACCCTTGGTGGAGCGTAAATCCCAGTAGCAGTCTGGCAAAGTATTAGTCCTGATCCTGATGCTGGTAATTTTTAACTTTGGTTGAATCGATAAGCAGTTAAATTGGTCCTTGACATACCCTTTTTTATAAACAAATACTACTCTGTGATAGTTAATATTTTCCTGTTCGCAAAGCAACACTTTAGATTTTAGAGTTTTAATCCGTTGCTAAAAAGATCATGTCCATTAGACTGAGGTAAAGAATTTTATCGTTTTAAAAAGCGGAACGGATGCCTGTATTGCACGGAAGAATTTAACAACACATTTTTTCTAGGCTCTCCTGATTTATTCTGCAAACGTTTAATTAGTTGAAAAACTGGAGGTCGCTGTGTCACAAGCTAATGAAACGCATTAATTTAACTGAAGAACGAACTCAACAAGAAAAAAGACCAAGCTCACGCCGATTCAAGTTGGAAAGTGTTAAGTGTGGAAAGATAATCTAGATTTACCAAAATGCCTTAGTTTGCCAAGTTTAGAGGCTTTTAATATTACCAAAGCGCACTAACTACAAGTGCTCACCTGCTAATTTCCGCTTTTGAAGCCGGCCTGCAAGTATTAAAATGCACCAAAAAGATATTGGCCTCATTCTATTAGACTGTAGTGATGGAGGAGGATGATGCAGGACCGCGCTTAGTCAGCACCTCAGAGAAGAGCAAGGCAATGCGCAGGTCAGAATATGTACTGTTAACCGCTCAACCGGGTTTCCGCTCCTGAAAAAAGAATAAGTGAGTGCCTTAACTCGATTGAATATTGGAATAAGGCGAATCACCCAGAAAAACTACATTCTATTGTATCCAGCAACATAGCACTGGAATTACAATAGCCCGCTATTAAACATTTATGCAAAACCAAGGCTTTAAACAATAGTACTGGATGCGCCAGAAGCATAAAATTAGTCGCATGACCTGCCCTCTTTTACTCGCGCTGTTTATTGAATGAAATTGCCTATATTGGTGTCAAAAAAGGCGTAAATAGTGTGTACGGGGAATTGCTCGCTGCCATTTTGAACAGGCTCAGATACTGAAGCGCGAACGGGCTGCTTGCCCAATTTAGAAGGGGTTGTGGTCACCTTTGCCGATCAACAACCTTAGTATCATGCATGCAGACATAAAAGCCGTCCTTAGAAAAAGAAGCAGAATGGTCATAACACCAAAACAATCGTTTTTTTTATTTAGAAACCAAGAACATTTTTTAAAAAAAAAATGAAAAAAAAGGTGCTATTTGGTCGTGGCGTTAACTTCAGAGCAAGCCATTTAAACCTCTGCACAATATCAATTCTACTTAAAAGTATTTTGGTGAAATATCAGCAGTGGTTTACTAATATCGCTTATTAAATAAGGGTTACCGAGCTTGCCTAATACCCACAGTGAGCTGAATATTCCAAATCGTAAATTGCTATTATTTCAAAGAAATTCATAATATGGCCGCCAAGAATGGCGACAAAACCCGTTTATTGATGGCTTGAAGTGAAATTTTTTGATGGAAATGAAGTTTACTTTTGGCTATGAATTTATTCAGGGAGTGTTTGGCCCATATTTATAAACACTTACGTCAATATTGCCTTCCCGGCTCAAGAGTACATTGTCAGTCACAAGCAGTTTTTCATCTTATTAAGACAAGGAATTAAACTGTCGCTGAACTCAATCGACAAACTAACGATTAACGAGATTAAATGGAATGGTGTGGCAACACTATCTCATTATTAGGCTTATTGATATGCAGCTTGACACTATTAATCAAAATTCTGTAACTAAAATAGTCAGCAATGGCAGAATCAGCCTTAAAAGAAAGCCACCCTTAAAATATATCCTAATGTTCGCGTATTCACGAGAAAAAACCGACACCATCAGCCACGCTATTCTTTTAAATGACGAATACGGCAGAGTAATTAGGGAAGGCAAATTAAAGGTGATGCTTACAACCAAAAATCAATTTATCCACTGGCGACGTCGTGGGTTTTGATCTCTGGCCAAGATGGCAGCGTGATGATGGTAGTTTTGTGCCACCAGATACTTTATTGCATTGTGAAACATCAGGTTTGATTATTTCACTCGATTTGTTTGATTTTTGGAAAAAACTATGCAAGCTTTGCAAACGATTTACTTGAACTAAGGTACACATTGCCAGTGGCCCCTTCAATGCTTCATCCTTTTTGATTTATTGGCATCGCAGATATTTTAACTTATGTTGTCAGGAATGCATCAAAAAAATACGGTTTGTCTCCTGCTCTACTAAAATTAAAAGTAACAGAAACCCAAGCCATAACCGATTACGAGCGCATAAGACAATTCTCTACAACGTTTTGCTGCTTTAGGCATTAAGATAAGCCTTGACGACTTTGGTACTGGCCTATTCTTCACATAGCCCATATCTCAAATATACCGCCCACTCAATAAGAATTGATCGCAGTTTTTCAAGTCAACGGAGACGAGTGAAAATAAGCCCAACATGTATCAATATGATTTTGAATTTAGGTAAAAAAATTTAAACTTCACTATCGTTGGCTGAAGGTATAGAACTGACTATCAAAAACAGTGGCTTTAAACAAAAAAAATGGGCTGTGGAATGTCGGTCAAGGGTTATTTATTTGCCAAACGCCATTTCCACCGATGAATTTAATAGAATGGTAAAGCGGCCAAACAACAACAATCTAGTGACTGTCATTCATGTTAATTTCTAATGAACCTGAGGAAAAGAAATATAAAATTAATGAAATTAAACCTAATTTTTTATTATTTTTTTCTTTTACTACGCTTGGTTAGCCTGCCAACTCATTTATGATAATAAGTGAATGAATTAAAAGAACATTCAAGCTCAGAAGTTGTTAACCGCTACTTCAGCCTTGTTTAACCGCGAACTAGGTAGTTTAAGCTTTTATTTATTACTGTTTCTTGCCAGAACTAAAGCTCTGCCTAAATAACAATGGGTGATCGTTGGCAGAATCAAGAATTACCAGCCGAAATATTTACAAAATCAAGACCCATTTTATTCAAAATTTGGCCATGCTTCAGGGGGAGCAAAAATCGCTCAACCTGCGTTGGCTTGATATAATGGGCAGGAGATTGTTAGAGTGGATCTTTTCTGCTGAGCAAGCCCCCAAGGTAGCAGAAGCCAAAAGAGCGACAAAATAAACAAGGCAGTTTATTAATTTTAATCAAGCAATGAAAGTCGCTCCGCCCAATATTTTACTTTTCTCCATCGACTTTAACGTGGAACATAATAAGGTTGTCGAGCCCTATGAAACCTAGTATCAGAGCAACGAATACAAACTTCCTCTGAAACGCATCTATTTTGAAGGTTTTACTATTGTCCAATTACCCGATAGACAATCTTCTGGCTGTTTGCGAAATAAAAACAGGACAGTAATTGCTGAAGCTCAAAATCAACATTGTTAACCATCAGGGATAATTGGTTGTTAAAATCCCCAGCCAGAAAAAGAATGGGGTTTCATGTTGCAGCAACCCCCAGCTAAGCTTAAAAAAATGAGGCGCCCAAATTGTGGAGTATCAAAAGCCAACATCCCGCTTGGCGGTGATATTTATAAATCAACAATCAACTTAGTAAGTTTTGTGCCATTGGCTAACTTTTTTCAGGCTCAGAATACGGTGGCTGATACTAATACTCTAATGTGTATACCAATAAGTGATAGTCCGCTTTTCTTGCACAAGCTCATAACAAACTCTCTACTTAATCGGCATTAGGTAAATTTTTTTAAGCTTAACTTTAATTGGTTTAACCATAAAGCTGCGGAAGAAATATCGTCATCAAAGTCTGTTAATGGCAAATTGTCATTAAAACTTAAGGGTGAACAACCAGATTAAAGCGCGTTAATCAAATATTACTTGAAAACATTGCCCGCCAACCAATTGCACAAGAACGAATTAGTTGAAGCAAATAAAACTTTCTTCTTGGTTTAATGGTAGCCGGTGTTGCTCCACGAGCTTAAACACCCCCAATTGGTGGTGCATAATGGTCGGTTATCCAATGCAAGAAACGCCAAATGCCGCTACTTAAAAAAGCGATGTTAGAAGGCCATTACCAAACCCAATTTAGTGAGGGTGTGGATTCAATTGCTAGCAATCTAAAATGCCAAATCAACTAGATAAAGCCGTCGGCCACAATAAAACACTTAAAAACGCTTTGGCCATTTGATCAGAGTTAACGAGATTATATTGCATGTTTCATTGGATGTGATTTGTTTGCCGATTTAATCCTAAGTTTAGAGCCCGCCGACTAAAACCAGCAAAAGTGGCGCTTTGGTTAACGAATTGAACCTGAATTAGCATCTTATCAGCCGCCTGCATTATTCACAAGTGTCTGGTAAAACCTGGATAGTCAATATCCAACCAACGGATTTGAATCTGAACAACAAGGTATTATTGCCATCAAAAGCGCGCCGACTGGCTTGAAGACCAAATTTGTATTACCTGTGTCGGACAAATGGGCTCGGGCATCCCACAGGCCCATTCAAAGCCAACCTATTGAACCATTTTGTTACTGGCGGCATGACAGTAAGGGCAACATTGGTCTGGGCTAATATTGGTCAATCAATGGGTGACAAAAAGCTATTAGCGGTTTAAACTGAGTTTTGTTTTCTGAAACAAATGGCAAGTAAATGAAATTTGCCACCCAATTTCTATAATATTACCAGATCAATTCGACGATATGGATTAGAACTTAACAATTAATAATTGTCGGCCTCAGATTTTTACTAAAGCCGACAGTAGGGCTTCTTTAAACGGCATTTCTGCCCCGAGGTGAACTAGAGTGGCGGCGGCGTGTCTTGTTTTGGGTTTTCACTCATGACAGAATCAACGGTTTCTTTGGATGGATAACCGGCAAGCCATTAAAAATTTTTAGGAAGGCTTGAAAAGCTCCCGCACACCTTGGCGTTTGGCCGGCCCTAAAATACCGTCTGCTTGCCCACAATCAAAAAACCTAAGTCGTTGAGTCCTTTGTTTGAAACTCTGCATTTCAGCAGGGTATATTGGGGAAGTCAGAGGCAGAAGGCTTAGACAGAGGCCTTTGCTGCATTTGATCAGCAAGTTGACCAACCGCGATGGCCATAATTTCCCTGAGTTATTCCACGTAAGATGACTTCAAATTAAAATTATATATCAAAAAATGCTGGCCAGTATGCCCCGCGGGAACACACCAGCGCTTGCGGGCAAATCGCTATTGTTTAGCGCAATATTACCGACTCAGTAATGCTTTCCCCCGCCAGAAGGATAATGTTTGAACATTGCTTTTACCGGCTAACTGATAATCAAAATTTGTTCGGAATGAGCACTTCTCTGCCCCAGCGAAAACCTGCCCTGCCAGCCTAAAGCTTTTAAAAGTTGCCCGCCGAAGCTAAGGCATCTAACCACTATTCCACAGATCCATTTTCGCCATCGCCATCGCCGTCACGATGCATAGTTAAATAGGCAGTCGGCATAACTGTGTATGGCCCATTGCACCTGCCCACGACCCCACCACATGTCACTAACAGCCAAATCCTTCTCTTTCGAGTAACAGTAAAGCTGGATTAATTCAGCAAGAAAAGAACTTACTCCGCGTTTTCGTCGCAAGGCTAGGTGGTCAAAGAAATCAATAATTGGCTCTTACCCTTTGTAGTTACCAAAATTTAGTTCTAGGCCCCAAAATGCCACTAAGTAGTGCCCAGCACGCCATATTCTTTGGGTACTTAGCTAAAAAGTCTTATTTTGGCCACAAATTCGCGCCCTTTTTAAATGCGCCAAGTCATTGACATCTGGCGGAGAAATAGCCAGGAAAGGTCTGCACAAACTCCGGTTGATTACATCATATCAAGAATTTGGCCAAGTAACGGGCCTTGATGACCTAATATTGTTTCACAACCGTAATTGGTTGATATGCCCCGCACTTAATGCTTTTGCCTGCAAACGGGCCACGACACATTGCGCAAAGCTTGGCGCTTTGGGTTTGGCCTGCTCATTTTCAAGCAAGGGCTCTGCCGCAGCAATGGGCAGGCTAAAAAAATACACGCCCATGGTGCGCAGCGGGGTAAAAAAAACCAACGAAGAGAAAGGAAAACCAAACATAAATACCGATAAATCACTTTTTTTACTAATGGGATATGCCTAACTGAAGCGGCCCCCAAATAACAGCTCGAAAAATGAAATAAAGTGTAGCGTGTTATTGAAAATACTTACTAAAAAACGTTTTAAACTGCACAAGAGATTAAAACGAGCTTTAATCAAAGGAGCCTATTTATAACAAAAATTGCCGCGTTTTTGCCAAAACGGGCAAAACGTACTATCAGGCCATACACACTGCCGCAACTCCAGCCCCGCTAAGACCATCACTCGGCCAGTGCACCCCCAAATAGATACGACTCCAACCGATCAATATACACTAAAAAATAGCGCGCATGTAATAAACAGAATTTTAATACTGACCTAATTTGGCTATTAGCAAACATCAAAGCGAGGGTTAAATACACTAAAGCCCGACATGCATTGAATGGCCACTGGGAAACTACTGGTATAAAGACATACTACCATGGGCAACTAATCTGGGGCCGAGGACGACGAAACCATAATTTTTTAATAAACTGCTAGACAGCATACCGTCACAATCACTATGCTAACAAACATGGCCATTTGGTCGATCTGCTGCAAATACAGGTATAAGACCGTAAAAAGAGTGACAAAGCTCAGTACACCGGTTCCGCCCAAAGCCCGTAATGTCGCGCATCAAGTTCCTCCAGCCAGTAAAGGCCCAATGGGGTCGCTTAGTCCCGCAGGATTGCGCAAGGCTAGGATAATATTCGATCAAATACCATTGGTCCTCGCCAGCCAACACACTTAGCGCGGAGCTCTATAAAATAGGGTCCACCAACACGGCCGCCAAAGCAAACCAAAAATAGGCTTGCTAGGCGCATATCAAACTGATTTTATAAACTACTTTTTCACTTCTACTACTATGTTTTGTGCAAAATGAGCCATTACAGTAAACCTTGTTCGAGAGCAATGTAACCAACACTTACATTAGCCATAATGTGCTGTCCCTGTTGAATATGGTCTAACCAAGTCAGACGCAATTAAATTGATCAAAACTCATGTTAAAAAAACCGAAGCAACAAAAACCCTCAAATCGGCGATTAATGGGAGCGACCATCTAAATTCCTTGATAATCTACTTTCGCCGCATCGGCACGTTGTATTTTCCCCCTTAGTGCGGGAACCGACACAACATCCTTCCCACTCCAACGTTTGTTTCACTTTGACTGATAATACGCGGATTGATGAGCAACAAGGGGTCCATAAAAACGCGCATTGGGATAAACGCACAATTGGGCCTTGAGGCAATAATCATCATCGCCCTTGAGTTCAAATACCTGCCGGCGGCAAGCGATACCATACGTTTTGGCTCATGCATGGTAATTAGCAAAGCTTAGCAAAAACTTGCACTCAGCCCATTAAATTCGAACCCTCTTCCACCTGCCGAGCTGGTGTACGA
>Ga0163217_1014834_pt1 | contig 10181 bp, 6 predicted proteins | sample SynspAceP_FD_185933 | JGI IMG/M metagenome (GOLD analysis project Ga0163217, IMG submission 185933) | Saline lake microbial communities from Ace Lake in Antarctica - Synechococcus sp. Ace-P (PacBio error correction) | ecosystem: Environmental > Aquatic > Non-marine Saline and Alkaline > Saline ...
GTGCCTGAATATGCCTTTAAAACGTTCCCTATACGCTTGAATTAATTGCGGTTTCCTCCGGGTGGAATACAACAAGAGTAACTAATTGTAAAAGAAGATGTATTACCGAAGCTGAAAGGGCGCATAGCCAATTGGGTTTGGAAATGTAGCTTTCAAACACACAAAATAAAGAAACTGTAAATACCTCTGGGAATCTGCCGTAGTTGCAAGTAGAAAGCAAATTAAATGTGATTTTCTGGCGAATGGCGCGCACGAAAATCTATTTTTATGAGTAACGACGGTGTTGAGAACAAGGTAAGTGCACGCGAGAGACGACTTTTAAAGGAATAGAGAGATCCGTGATCTAGTCGGTAGTCGATAAATTAAACAAACATTATATAGCCCTGATGATGCATGTGCGATCGCGGATGTAAGGAGTGGCAGATATGAATATTTGGATTAAGCTAGAATACTAGGCTGGCAAATATAACCGAAAATCAACCGCGCGTTTAGTCTATGCACAAGCTATTTTAGAGAGCCAAATATTTCAAGCGAATGATTTATGCCCTTACTAGCTGTATGAAAATTATCCTTTAGACGGAGATATTCGTGTAAACCGAGAAGAAGAACTATTAGGACGGAAAATCCCCTCCTATCGCGACTCTTTTATATCGGGAAATGAATATTTGCTCATATTGATAGAAAACAACCGCCAAAATTCCGCCGTTTGGGTAAAAAATAGGATTCCCTTTGTCTATAACATGCCGTTACAGTAAATAATAGATATGGTGTATTTAAGAATGAATTGGTAAGGAATCGATACAAATAGTACACAAGGAGAGCCTGTAAAATATCGAAAGCCTACCAATACGTCTGTTAATCAAACTTCGTTCCGCCTTTAACCTCTAGGAAATTTAAGAGCACTGAAATTTAATCTATAGAACACCAGGTAATTTGTATCAAAAGGGCTACGACGCTTAAGTATAAGGAATGACAGCTAGCCCGCCCTTTTAGGGCGCTCGCGGGGCGGGGGATGTTTTGGCTGTTTGAAACAACGCGAGAGTAACAGTAAGCAGTGAGGCAGTAGTAGGGCAGTAAAGGCATAAGGCAGTGGCAGTAGGTACAGTAGGAGCAGTAGGAGCAGTAAGGCAGTAGGCAGGTAGGCAGTAGGCAATGTAGGCAGTAAAGGCAGTAAGCAGTAGGCAGTTTAGATGCAGTAAGGCCAGTAGGTCAAAATAAAAAAATCAACATAAACTTCAAGTACCACGAGAGAAGAATAAGAAAAAAATCAATGAAATAAGCGAAGTCATCATCTTATTACTATTACAAGCTTTTTAAAGGCTTCAAGAGAACCGGCAACGTTACTATAGTTCCTTGCAGTCGTTCTGTTGCCTGATAAGGTTGGGCTGCGGATGGGGTCAAGTAGAACAACCCCTTGGCATTGGAAAAAAGAGGGCGAATGAAATAGGTCGGGTTTTTAAATATGAGAAAAAGTACCATGTTCTCGCAATGGAGGAGCGCCGCGTCCATGCGCCATGTGAAAAAAAGAACAACTTGTACAGGGGAAGTTGGCCGTTAAAAGAGACCAAGAGCCAGGAGACGATTATGGAAGATTGGGAAGCACTTGGCTAAACTCGTGATGCAAAAGGTGCTGGCTGTATTTAGCTCGCCAGCTGTATATGGGGGATACCTTGGTGAAACCGAGAGCTAGGGCCCACGAGTGATGCTCTAAGGAAAATCTATGCGAGTAAATGAAATGAACTAGAACGAACGCTTTTTAGCACATTTGGACGTTTTTTTGGGCCGCTGAGCGAGAAATTTTGAAGCTCAGCAAGAATTAGTCTGCTTGGGCCTTTGAGATCCAACGTCATCAAAGGAAGAACAATATGTGTATTATAGATTTCGGTTGCCGTTCCTTAGACAGGTACTGAGTGTAGGGAAATAAGGCGACCGCAGGGACAGTCTTTGCTGGGACCTGAGCGTTAGAATCATTGGAAGGAATTGACCGGACAGACCCACTAGGGGGCTGAGCTGCAGTGGAATGTGGGGGATAAAAAATGTTATGGCTAAGTTGGAACTTTTAATTTCGCTACAGAGGGACTTTATAATCGAGTTGACAGCACATAAGAACGTGTCTATCGAATAAATCAAGACGCTACGAGCCACTTAATTGCGCGTGCCCCGCTATTGGCACGCTATCAAGAAAATGAATGAGGTGCAGGGAGGCGAGATTCTCTCTCAATACTTATAGGTAAACCGGATTCTATTCACCGCATAAGATGAGCGGGCGGAGCTTCTATCCTATCGCGGAAGGGTTTATAACGGGGCTTGAGAGAGCGAGTGCCATCAACAAGCGAGTCTACTAAATGGCAGGGCTGATAATAAAGTTTTGGGTTGTTGTTGGTCCGCGCATTTAGCAAAAAGAGAAACCGAACAGTACGATACTCGCGTCATGGGCAGTTTTAGTAGGTGGGAAGTTTGACGAAAAAGCGAGAGATGAATTTGGATGCCAAAATGCTTTGAAATAATCGGACGCGCTTTAATGTGCGGGAGATAATGGAACCTAACTGAAACAGTCAGGGAACTTGATATTCGATAACCCATACAGGACAAACTGAGCAGTTAAAGGGCTTAAACGAGTTAATTATTTTTACGCGGTTGTGAGCCTTAGGGGAAAATATGGGGTTTTCGTAGTGAAGGTCGTTCGCCTCACCTTCTCTAGTGCACGACCGAGTGATTCCTATCCACTTCACCGCCAATAGGTTGAACAGCAATTGTAAAGATCACCATGGGATCTTAAAAAATTAAAGGTGGACAAAAAATAGCTGAAGGAAGATGTTAGCGGACTATAGAATATATTTAAGAAGTAATAACGCCTGGAGGTAGAATTTAGTGAAGTGACTAAAGCCACTTTTACCGGTGAAACTTTTTGTATGGATACTAATCCCCTATAAAAAACCTGAAATGAAAAGTCTATTTTAAACTAAAGGGCAGAAGATTATCGGTATAGGATCTGCTCTGACTTTCGGAAACTTTTATGTAGACAAACCCGATTGTTATCCCTAAGTACCACCCTCGCCTACACGTTTTAAAAATTATAAAGTAACTAGTGAATGGTTGTGGGCTACAAAATGGATAAATAGCAGTAGCGCTGATGGAGAGCGAGGTTATACAGAAAAATAACGCAACACCGAATAACATTATGGGAAGAAAGAGTTAGTGTTTTTACAAGTGTAGTAGAATACGTAGATGTAACCGTAGATAAAAGCATAGGCTGCTCTGGAAAAAAATGCCTATAGCGATGATTGCCAAAGAGACGAAGGTAGGATTAGAAAAGTACCTCCAACAGACGCCACTGATGTATTATCCTGGAACGGATTAAACATAAGATGAAAAGATGACATTAAGTTTTCAGGCAACAGTGAACCGGGCCAAGTTGGCGTTTTAATTAATTGTATCAATGGGAGGTAAAAGATGTCCGGCGTTGTAGGAGAGATCGCTGCATAAATCGGGGTCGAGGTAACCACTGAGCCAACGGACTTAAAACTATATAAAGACCTTCAACGGATGTATATATACCACTAGGTTTTTGAAACGATACCGCTTTAGAGATTAATTATGACTATTGGTAATGCGCTGTAGCATTTAGTATTAGTCAACTGGAAGAACCTCACCGGGATATAAGGGGATTTACATTTTAAAGTATTAGGGTTATGAAAAGGTTATGAAATAATATTAATATATTTTCTTTTTCTCTTTTTTCTCTTAGATGCCCAAGAGTTCGGCTTAATGCACTTGGGAGAGGGACGTCTTCTTGTTCTGGTGGCGCTCGTTTTCCTGAAATTCTGTTCAATAGAACTATAGTTTACGAATATTAATGGTAATATTTTAGACCAAATCAATCTCCGCCAAACATAATTAGAACTACATAAGTTCCTAGATATTTTCTGTTCGTCCAACGAGTAAGTTCCATCAATTGATTGTCAAATATTGGAATAGGACCGATTGCGCGAGGGATTCATGCAATCCCAGTGAAGTAATTTTAAACCAGTACTGTAGAATTGTATTTCAAAACAACGGGGAATCTAAATTGAATTTGTTGTTGCCTCAACTTATTGTAGAACAAACCATAATAATACTTTTTGTGTCAACTCCAAACTATACCATTGGCAAGCAAATACATGATTGTAACCGGTAATGAACCTCAACTGGGTATTGATTCTAATTCATTAAATGGATTCTATATCTGCATAAATATTTAAGTAATATGGGAATAGCACAATACTAGTAAACTTTGAGAGTATTATAACTAATAGTGTATTCCAGGAAATCCTATTCATTCAAAGGGCCAAAAATAGTGATGATTTTACAATTGATTAGTTAATTATAAGTGTTATACTCCGTGCTCCCCTAACCTAGGAGCAAAAGCAGCAACAAAAATCGGATGCTACAGTGTAATGGAGCGGGACTGATGGTAGTGGTAACGCTAACTTTTGATAGAAATGTGAGCGAGAGAGGTTATGAAATGGCCGGTATTTTATTTATGCAAGAGAGATGCTACAGGTGGCATGCAGACACTGAACGGGCTGCAATTTGAAAGTGCAACCAACAGTTCAAATCCCCGCTACTTGCCAACAGCCAAATCCGCCGCAAGCCTTGCTGCAAGTTAAGGTTTGTCCACAAAATCCCTAGGTAAACCCAATGGTTAAGGGTTATTAATGATAATGGAAATACCACTTTCAGGCGAGTACTGTTATGCGTCAGTTAGGAGAGGAGAATAATTAGTATATTACTGTTAATGACCGAAGAAGTTAATTATAATGGTAAGTCGTAGAAAGTAAAAAGTGGAGAATTAGCTCCTAATTTTTTACTATAACTGAACCTACTCCTCGTAGTTTACAACCGACTATTGACTCTGCTACTTGTGGCAGTAATGCCAGCATTGCTCTTTTCTGCTTCAGGTGTAGTGCAACGAATGGAATATACTTATCAATAATAGTATAATAGACGAAACCTGATTGGGAAAATGCTGGCAAAAACCCCATTAGTCATAAACTCCAACTGCAAGTCTAACAAGAACCTGTTTTTTGGTAGAGCTGTAGTGCAGGACAATCTAAGATTGCTTTGAAATATAATCGATTTTGAAGTGCCCGGCCTTTAATCCGGCCTCTAGAAAATAGATCCTAAAATAACTCCACGGTAATAAATACTTTATCATCGGCATCGGCCGTGACAAGTGAGTTGCGTATAGAAATTCTCTGGAGGTGCGCCTAATTACACTACGAACTAAATAGAAGTTATAAATATCAACCAAACCCTACTGGCCTCTAATAACTACACTACCAGTTGGGGAAATTGTTTGTCACTTAATAACGGTTTTTTTTAACCTAACAGGCAAAGCTTATAGTATTAGGTACAGATGCCAACGGCTGCCCACCAAACTCTCCCGATCTTAGTCCGGAGGCACAGGACCCTGTCCCACTTTAGAAACCCTTTTAATTACACCATGGGTGGCTGTACTGGGAGCTGCTGGAAGTGATTTCTGTATACCGTGTATCGCGTGTATACGAGAGCGAGAATGGAAGTAATTAATGAGCTTGTGTTAGGTGCTGATAGACATCAGGTCGCAGCTCTGTCTGCAATATCTCGAGAATAAATAATATTACTTGCTGGATGAGGGCTACTTATAGGGCTTTAAGAGTGTCCAAAGTGACGCGCAGTTCAGCAGATGCGCAGATTTTTGGGATTGATGTCATGTGGCTATTGCAACAGGCCCATTGCTTTGGAATGTGCAGCGCCCCTGTCTGTGTAGTATACTCTGAATCGCCATGCCTACTCCCGAAAAGTTTAAGTACTACTTATTGGGTAACTGGGGGCGTAAGTGACGGAGGAGTATCGTACTCACCGGGACTGTTGCTGAGGGCGAGGGCACACGGCTTAGCACAGGTATATGATATATGGCCTTGTTAGGGTATAGACCCGCAACGGAGCTCTTGGAGGCTGGCGCTGAGCAAGCACACCGCCCACCGATAGCCGGGTTTAAGCGCAGGTACCTTTGATATTTGTAGTAATGTACCGTTATCTTGGAAAATTCAAGAAATAGATACTTGTCGAAGTCGCAGAAACCGAAACACGAACGAAAAAAGATATTTTTATCGGACGATGAACCCAATGCGCTGGAGCTTATTGGAAGGAGGTTGTTGGGCAGAAGGAGTAAGGTTAGACCAAAGATGTAACGGTAAAAGCGGCGGCGCTGATGGGGCAGGCTATTATTTGATACTCTGGAACGGAGTGCTATGTGGACTTCCACTAGCAGCCTTTAACCCTGGGTGCAGGACCGGTGACGTGGAATTTTGACGAGTGCACCGCAAGCAAAAATGCCAAACTGCCTTGAAGTATCGGTAGCGTGTAGTAGTCGTACGGGTTTACTGGGATGCTAGATTAACTTGGGCCCGACGTAGGACGAGTGACGCCTCTGGGAGCCAGTGGTGGAGGCGGTGGTCGAAAAGGATGGTTTTGGTCCCACGGTTTGTTTCATTAATGAAGGCCGCTTTGGGGTCCTCTTTTAGGAATTTTGTAAGGCAGGGTAAGGGTACTACAAATGCCGGACGAAGTAACATGTGAGAGGTGGGCTGCGGGGCTGACAGGGGAGGTATTAGGGCAGTAGTGCAGAATTGGGAACACCAACCTCCTTACAGATTGTTGGGGTGGGTGTTGACACCGAGAGTAGACGGGCGGTGCGCGCGTTAGTGTTTGACCAGGCGCCCAACCAAGCAAGAGCTAACAGGATTAACGAGACAGGCAGCAATAACCGTTAAGTTTAAACGATCGGCTGTCATGGAGAACCGGCCGCTGATGTCGGCCGCACCCGGGAAAGACGAGTGTCGGTTCGGCAAAGTTAATGAGCCGTTAGAATGTTTTCAGGTAGCGAGCGCAACAAGTTATTTACTGTGGCTGACGTCCATGTGCGAGAGAGTGCGTAGGCGGATATTAACATTAGCAACTAACTAAGTGGGGGCAAAGCTCCTTGGCCGGAGGTCTTATAGCTCTAAAGATGCGTTCTGCAGACACAAATACAGTGAACTAACCTTTAAGTGAGGCCTTAGACTGCTGGAGTTATTGACGACCGGTCCGACGGTTGTTTTTGAGTGCCGGAATGATTGTGAGATTTGTTATCGGAGTACTATCAGATACCTGGTGAGCATAGTGGCCATTATGGCTATCGCCATTTGGAGCACAGATGTAGTTTCATCGTAAACGTTGAGCGAATCTGGGTCGAAATGCCGATGGGTGGCAAATTAGGCACCTCGATTAGTGGCCGGAGCCCTGTTGTAACCATTAGTAAATTCTTAGTTGGTTCTGTGCCCGGAAAAACGGATTTAAAAGCGGCCACCCCAAAGAGTATCACTAATCTCGGCCGAGAGGCATTCGATTATTCTAAGAGCGACGGGTTACGGATGCCAATAACTAGTTCTTCTTCTCAAGAAATTTAACTAATTACCTGGAACCCTAGTGAGCTAACTGTTGTACGGCCTTACTCAAAGTTTTATTTTAGAATTGTTAACGGTGATGATTATGCCGAAAATTGTGGCAAACGGTTAACTGGAGAATTCCATCAATTATAGCTAGCCTAATGGTTTCAAAGTTGAGGAATGGATCGTTAAGTAATCAAACTGAAATGAAACTTCAAATATTTTTAGCCATTTTAAGTGTGCGGGTAGCTGATTTTTTGTGATGTGTCAACTGATTGCGAAATACGTTGGCTAAAATCAAATAAGGAGAGAGAGAGAGAGAGAGTGTAAACATATCAGTATACTAAGAGTTGAAATGTGCTTTGTAGTGGAAGAAACTACCGGAAGTATTCAAATTGCGTTTCTGGGGGTACTTCACCCTGATAGCCTTTTATTTGAATGGGAGACCTAAGCAAGCCACCAAAACGTGCAGCAATTTATGCGGCAGGGGATTATCTTTTTAGAAGTTATCAGGATGCTAATGGGGCTGTCTGATGATCTTGTAGTCACGTGTAACCTCAACCAAACCGATCCTTTATCGTATTCAAGGATGCCACAGTTATTAATTGCTTCTGACTACCGTAAAGGGCTACCGATGGCAGTGCCTATAGTATAGCTGTCGCTGGTGGGCGTTCCTGATTATAAGTGTTTGAAATGAGGCGTGTCTCTGGATAAATACGGGTCATCAGCAATCAATCGTGGTATTAGCAATTATAGCTGCAGGGTGTTTTAATGAAGTATTCATTTACCGAGATGCTAATACTTGTGCTATCATAAAAACCTATAATGACTCAACCATAATTATAGAAGAAACCAGTTGACCGGAACGCCTATCTTGGCCGGCTGTGTTTAGCTGATGGTAGTTTATCTAGCTAGTGAGATGAGGTAATGGCAATTTTACTATGAGTTTGGTCTACGGGAGCAACCACAAGATGCGATCAACTAATTTTATTTGCCGGAACTTGATACGGTAAACCATTACGGGTTTTTTGATACCCCTGAAACGCGTTACCTATACGCATTGAAGAACATCTACGCCATGGATTTGTTAGATTTAGGTGCCGATAGAGTTTCTTGGTAAAGGCAGAGTCTAGAAACTAGGAACGCCCACTAAAGAAAATGCAATGCCATATTACCATGGAATGATCCCGATACTGGTTTTCTAGTTCAAGGCCCAATATCCAACGGCTGGTCAGATAAAGGAAATATGAGTATCCGTGAGTAGACAATGGCAACTGGGTACCGGCAAACGCAGCACTATTATGGTTGTGGATGTAAGCGATGCAAAGAAATTAGTGCTGAATTCGCTGTTTCTTCTCAGGTATATGCAGGAGAAACTCTAATGTTTAAATAGATAGTTAGTTTTTCCCTATAGCCTTGATAGTATGGAAGTGGATTATCCGCCGAAGCTCAGCACGAAATTTTAAGCAAGATAAAGCGAAAGCAGAATAAGTCCCTTTGCGACGCCTGGATGATACGGGTTCGGTATTATTACCGCAACGCGGTTCATGTACCGAAATTCAAACCAAGAACATATTGGTTCTTGGCTAAGGGAATCCCACAGGTGCAGAGAGAAGGATACCCAAGGGGGAAAAGTTAGTGGGAAGTTTTATTATTTAGTCCGAACCCACAGTGGAGAATTTACAGCACAATAGACCTTACGGAATAGAGGGTAATATCAGCAGATTAAAGTATTCAGTGTGTTACAAAACAATATGCGTTTATGCCAGTGAAAACTCGAGAGGGAGAATCTTCCATATACGATTTCCCTTTAATATCGCAAACATGCCTGCAGGTGTATATGCTTGTTGTATTTGGAAACTCTCCCATTTGGTCACAGCTGCGGAAAAATAATTGTGGAGATAGATGAAAAAGAAAGAATCAAGTATAAATTAAATCTACTTGAGCTTTTTCTTTAAAAAATAGTATGCTTAGAGGCTTGTGAAAAACTATATGATAAGTGAAAACTTGCCATTTGTTCATATCATTTGCCTAGCTGTGTTAAGTTTTTATAAGCGGCCCAAAGACCAAACCGTAATAAGGCAATATCCTTCGAAAGATGCGGTAACATCATGAAGCTTTGTAACCGGCGGTACTTTCCAGAATTTTTAACTCTGGATGGTTTTGATCTTTAAAACAGGGGCCGAAAGCTCCTCCTGGGCCGTTATTGCCATTACGAATTTGCTAAAAAGTGTGTAGTGGTGTTTCATGCTAGCGGACCAAGCAAGGGTAGAGAGCTTTACAAGTAACGAGGCGAACTAACCCCATAACCAAGTGAACCCGAATGGATGAGGTTAGAGAAGGACTCCTCCCGGTGGATGTGGCCGGGAAAAAAAAGCAAAAAACAGGGGCCGATCACTTCTACCGGAAGCTGGCCAAAGGACCATCCCGAAAAGCATGGAACCCAGCTTGGCTGGCCGGCCCTGCTGCAGCCATGTGAGCGCGGCTCAGACCGCAGGCCGCCCGTAAACCTTCCTCGCTGAAGGCGCAGGAAAACCGGGGCTTGTCCTGAGTCCCGCAGGATCCGGCCCGGACCGGCGTGGAATCAGGTGGGGCCTCCTGGGGGACTGGCCCCCTTGGAGGGCGGAGGAGGGCCGCGCCAAATGGGCTGCGGGCCCGGCTCTCGTAGGGGCCGGGGCCATCGAAGGCACCGTGTGCCGCCGATGCCAGGGGATCTGGGGATCTCTGTCT
>Ga0163217_1032603_pt1 | contig 10181 bp, 15 predicted proteins | sample SynspAceP_FD_185933 | JGI IMG/M metagenome (GOLD analysis project Ga0163217, IMG submission 185933) | Saline lake microbial communities from Ace Lake in Antarctica - Synechococcus sp. Ace-P (PacBio error correction) | ecosystem: Environmental > Aquatic > Non-marine Saline and Alkaline > Saline ...
AGGGAGGAAGTTCTCAGGCGAAATGCACCGGTTCATTTCAGCCGTTCCTTGCAATCAAGATCAGGCAATTGAAAACCGGCCCCCCCCCCTGAAAAAAAACCTCCCCCCAAACCCAAAGGAGATCCAATTTTATTTTAAATGAGGAGAAAAACGTTTAAGTAAAAGTTTGCTTGATTCAAAATTAAATCAGTGGAGGCTCTCGCTCCCTTATTTCCGCCTGCAACGCTTTTTTCCTCGGGGGCCTCCTGCTTGGTTGTTGTCTTTAATCCGTTTGCTTGCCAAAAACGACAACGACCCTTCAATCAATGCCCGAAGGGAAAAAAGACTGGTTCCCCGGAGCGGGATTGTTGATGTTCGGGTTTTCTCTCAGCCCCCTCCCTTTCGTAATGGTATGATGACCGGGCAATATTGCCGGCTTTGGGCGATTGAGCCTTTGGGAAGATTATCCGCAAAGATCTGAAACTTTAACAAAGCAAACTATCGTTCTTATCAAGACATTCCGGGAAGGCTTGTCGATGCAAACAGCAGCGAGTGAATATTGATATTGGGCAAGTACGAATCTCACGATTACAAGGGCGCTGGTGAAGAAGCGCAAAAATCGTTTCACTCCAACCATGGTTTTGAATGCCGGGTCTGCGAATCATGGTTCGTGCTTGACCAAATGGCGTTTGACATCAGAGCAGTGGATTCGCGGGGGCTGAAATGGATTCTGGGCACTTTGTGCTTAAACGCTTTGGCTTGGCTTATTATTATACTGGGTGCAAACCTCTGGCCGGTTACGGTTGTTTGATCGGAGATTTTGAATCCGGATTTTCCAAAACGCGTTGGCGCGATGGAATTGCCGAAAGTTTCTATAACCGTGATGTCGGTTGGCAACATCAGGAAAAGCCTGCTTCGATCGCAAGAGTTTGGACTGGTTTGGCTTGGACGTATTTTGGGCGGCCGCCGTGCCTGATGTGTGGAGTTGCCCGTTCTTTCCTATATCACCGCTTGGTTACAAGCGTTATGACAATGCTTTCCCTTGAAACAAATCAGCATCACAGCACTTAAGTGATCTTCCGGTAAGACGGATTGGGGTTTTTCTCTGGAAGCAAACAGCAGAAGACTTAATGTGCGTGAAGTCGGGATTGATGTTTCCAAGCCTTTCGCAAGCCAATCGAGTCCGCTAATGCATCGTTACGAAAAAAAGATGTTGCGCCCATTTGTTGCTGAACTGCAGGCCTGTTCTTGAATACTATCAGCTAATAATCTAATTCAGCCTGTCGAAGTTGTGGGCCCAATATTTGAACCCGAATAAATATGGGATTTGCCGCTTAATCCTGGTAATCCCCTCACCGAGGCTTGTGACCCTCGAGCTGCTCGAAAGGCAAGAAATAATGACCTTGATAGAAACTACGCGCAGATTACTTCGGGAGAATAGGCCCTGAGGGAACCGTGGCCTTGCCGTTTGCGTAGAGCTTCCCGAAGCACGGCCCAGCACACACAGCCCCATCCATTCCAAGGCCTGACTCGCATTGGTACAAATCATACTCTTTTCCTGACATTAGGAATGGTCAATGACGCATCCTTACTCGCCCTTGCGCCCGTAAGTTTGCTCCATGGCATGCGCCCAGACATCATATGATCGAGACTGCGCCACTCAAACACGGATAGAAGATCGGATATATAGACATGCAGTGCCATTGCTTTGATCTGGCCTGTTTGAAAACACCTCGTTTACATGCTGCTGGTGGAGTTTTGAGCCGTTCTCCACAACAGCCGTCTGCGGTTTGGAAATGATAAATAAGCAGAGAGAGGCCTCTCCGATTTCCGCTGTTCCATTGCATAGGCCTGGGAGGCGTTAGCGGCAAACAGAAGAGCGAATCTTTCTCCCCATCATTGGCAGCCAATGGCCGCCATCAAGGAGTCAACAACACACTTGGGATTGTTTGGCCGGAGCTGTAGCGGGAGCTTGGGCCAGCTCAGATGCCCGCCACTGCCTTGGATTCTGGCAAGGTGCCTGAAGGGTTGCGCGCATTGCGGCAAGGATGGCAAAACCATGACAGCGGCAAACGGCGACGCCAATCCGCCGGGGTTTTTCAACCTGAGCCACTGCAAGGGAGAACGGTTCGTTCTACTTCTGATGGATACAGTAAGCCATTTCCAGCTTGAATGTATGGCCCCAAAAAATGGCCCTGTTCCGAGTTTCTGCATGCTTTCTGCACGGATGGTTTTAAGGGACTCGGATCAACAGGGAGTAAGTGAAGGGTATTCTGCTCCCTGGCTTGAGGCTCTGCTCTTCTACTCCGCTGCAGTGCCAGAACTTGAATTTAACGTGTTGTGTAGCCACCATTGGCCGAAAAATCGTCTGCCCGGTATCCATCAGCCCTCGGTGCCAGAATTCACACCTCGGAATCTATATCTTCAATCTGGGTGAGTTGGTTGCCCATCCTGGGATTTGGTGAACCGGCCACCCGCGTCAGTGTTTTCCTGACCATAGAAAGAAGGGTGTATCCATCGGGCCTGGTCCGATGGCTGTCACCCGAGAGGCCACGGATGAAAATTCCTTGGCGGCCGCGCGGTGAAAGTGCTCCACCGGGGCCTTGCCGCCTCGGCATTAGGTGGAGTAACCATCGGTAAAGGCCGCCAGGAGAGACGTCACCAGCGAGATGGAATTTTCCATTGTCGTGGAGATCTTGCGCCGCTTCTTTGATAAAGAAATAGGCTGTCTTTGCAAATTGAATATCAAAACATCGCGTCAAACTCGTCTTGCTTGTTTCCAGATTGGCTTGCGCAACACTTTGCCTACGGTGTTATGCGATATCAATGCGAACCCAAGGCGCTCCTTTGCCTTCCTCGAAGAACAGGCTGACATTCCTGCTTTGTCCAGATCGCCTTGGACGGCTCATCGCGCTCCCGGCCGAGTTCTCCAATTTGGCCTGCACGGTTTGCCAGCTTCTTTGTTCGGCCGATGGGCTGTGGTAGTGCACAACAATGATGGCCCCTTGCGGGCAAGATCGCGGACTGATCAGTCCGCAAGATTCCCTTGCGGTCCACCGGCAAACAAGCACCACTTTTTGCTTCAAGTTATCGCTGCATGGCGACTCCTGGAAGATTTGAGGATCGCCCGCAGTGATCGCCCCTGTGGAATCGGTGGGGAGGTCTCCAGACCTACAGAACCAACCTGAGTTGACGAAACTAAATGGGTAGTGGGTATAATTGCAATTATAATAAGTTGCGATGAGGCAATAAGCAAATGCGAGCTTCCACAGCTGTTTGTCCAGTGGTTGAAGCAGGAATGTTTCAAGCAGGCAGCAGAGCAGATGCAGATGGAGCCATCCCCTCGCTCAGTCGCAAGATAAGCGGCCTCTGGAGCAAGCATCTCAACTCGCGATGCTGCAGTCGTTTCGACCCGCCATAACCATCCAACCGAACTTGCCAACGTTATTCATGCCTGGCCTGTTTCGATCGTTCGTTTTCAGGGGGTGTTCCAGACGAAGCGCGAGGAGGCCGCATAGTTCCAGAGCAATTAGACCACCAAGGATTCGGCTAGCTGGGCCCAGAGCCGGTCTGCTGAAACGTGGCTGTAAAGGCCGAAGCCACACCCACGTTCGCAGGACCGGCACGGCGGCCACAGAGATAACTTCAGCAGGCCCCCGCAGCAAGGCGCTCCTTCTCGTTGAAGAGCGGAAGGTGAGGGCATTGTTTGATCAGGTAGTTTGGGGGCCGCGTGTGAAGCACCGCCACCGGCAGGAGCTGGTCAAAAACGCAACGAAACCAGGGCCCATCAAGGGCCCTGTAACGACAAGAAGTTGAAATGACCACGCCTGTGGCGCGCACAGCGCAAAGCTGAAATGGCACGGCGCGGAAATGGCCCGCCAACAACAGGGTGTGCAGGATCGATGATGCGAGATCCCAGACGATGGCCAAGATCCAGCTTCGAATCTCCGTGATCCGGGCCTGGAAATTCAAGGGAATTTCGCTCAACGTTCAGCTGCCCGTCGCTGATAGCCAGCAACTCGTAGAGGAACTTGAAACCATCACATCCACCCGCCGCAAACCAAAGGAATCGTGCGCTCCGGCCTGAGGGCGAAAAAGCCACTCATGGAATCGCTCAAAACGCGGAATAGCGGGCAAGCTGAAGCGGGGCCATGCCATTGGCCTCAGGTGAGATGGAGGTCCGTTGGCTGCTGAAGGCCAACGAGGCGGCCTCGCGATGGATAACGAACTCGCCGATCAGCCAGATCGCAAGCCACTTGTCGATCAGTTGCGCACAGCCGTTTCGATTGCAAGTGGGCTCATGCTGGCCGTCGCTGGTCCATGACGACCACCACATCACCGTGGAGTCGAGATGCCTCTTTGATTCGCGCTGGCCAGGCACCCGCGCGTCGCACACCTGCGGATCAGGCGAACGCAAGCCTGCTGAGGCCAGCTCCACCTGACGCGATCCGCCGTGCCATCGGCTGAATCAATCATCAAGCAAACAGGATCTCGAGATGAAACCGTTGCTTGGGAGCGGCAATAGCTGATGGAGGATCCGCTCAACGTTTGTCCGAGTTCTGTTTTGTAAGGTGGGGAGCCGTGGACAGTCCGCTCCCACGCTCAGATTCCCGTGAGCCTTTGCGTTCCCCGCACGACGCCGGGAAGAATCCTGAGGATTCCGCCCGGACGCCTTTTGCTCCAACGAGGCCACATTCAAGCCGTTGAAACCCTCGAACGAGTTGACGAACTCAATGGATTGACAATTCAACCGTGCTCCGCTCAATAGACGCTTGGCCGTGGCGACCACGTTGGCCACGGTGAAGCCGAACTCTCGAGGCAGACAGGCGCCAGGGGCCGAGGCAACCGAAGCAGATCGATCGAAGACGGTCGCACCGTCGAAGCCGCTGTACTTTGCCAGCCGAAGGAGGCCGGAAGCTTCCCCACCACGCTTTTACGCACCGGCGGCCGGCATGCACCGACTCCGCGAATAAGTAGGCGTCCTGCTCTACAACAGGCTCGACGCAAGGGGAATCGAGAACCACCCGCACTTTCTGCCCTCGGCGCTCAAGCTGCTGGGGCCCCTGACGCAGAGATCCAGTTTCGGTGCCTGAGCCGGATCAGGAATCAGCTCCGGTGTGCATCGCAGTCTCGAGGACGTAGCCCCTTTGGCCAACCTGGGCCGCTGAGCTGTTTCGCACTGTTAGCCATGGCCTGGCGGGCTGAGGGCAGCACGGTGGGGCGCCTTGCGGTTGCTGATCGCCAACTTCGTAATGCACCACTGGTTTTTTCATTGCCGTCGCCGGGGCCGGATCACCAGCAGGTTGGGATCGAGCGCAGCGAGCGGAGCGTCTCAAACGCCGGCTGGTGGTGGGGCCGTCTTCGCCGAGGCCGATCGAATCGTGGTGAGCACGTAAGATTCACCCCGAGTTCGTGAGAGGGGGCCGAGAGGCGCATGGCGGCCCACCAATGTAACCGGCGAAGACCAGGAAGGTGCCGCCATAGGGGATCCAGCCAACTGCCGTGGTAGCGTGCGTTGGGATGCGGCCGCCATGGCGTGCTCGCGCACACCCGAAGTGCAGATAGGCGGTTTGGTTTCACCTGCCCTTCTGGAAGCTGGTCTTCCCTTTGTGTCGGTCAGGTTGGAGTGGGTGAGGTCGGCGGAGCCCGCCGATCAGCCTCGGGAGGCCTGGGGGCGATCGCTTCAGGCAGTTGTAGGAGTACTGGCGGGTGCCAGGCCCTTTGCAGCTGGGGGTGAAGGACGGCAGCGTCCGCTTGCCCCCAGCCCTGGGGCAGCTCACCGCGCGCATCCTCTCGAATCGGCGCTTCAGCTGGGTTATGGCCTGCGGTCAGGTGGCCAGGGTGGCGGTCCACTCGGCTTCGGCGCCTGCCCGCGGCTGATTGCTTCGCGCCAGTGGTCGTAGGCCCCGGCTGGGGCCCTCGAAGTTGCCGTAGCTCCACTCCAGCGCCGTGCGGGTGAGCTCGCCTCATCGGCCCCGAGTGCGGCGCCGTGCACGCCGGCGTGTGGCCTTAGTTTGGGTGGCCTAGCCGATCGTGGGTGGGTCAACCTTGATTCAGGCTGGGCCTGTCGGTGACGGCCTGGGCGGCTTCGATGCCTGGTGATGGCGGCCCAACGTCGTCAGCGTTTGCCATCGCCACGTCGCTGCACGTGCCAGCCGTAGGCCTCTAGCGCTTGGCACGTCCTCGTGAAGGACACATCCGGTGTTCGCCATCGATGGTGATGTGTTGTCGTCGTAAAGAGGGCGATCAGCTTGCCAGGCCCAGGTGGCCGGCCAGGGAGGCGGCCTCACTGGAGATGCCCTCCCTGATGGCAGCCGTCACCAATACACGTAGGTGACAGGGTCGAACCAGATCGACCCAAAGGCCGGTTGAACTTGGCGGCCCAGGTGGGCTTCGGCGATCGCCAGCCCACCGCGTTGGCGATCGCCCTGACCGAGCGGGCCGGTGGGTGACCTCAACGCCTCGGGGTCTTCGAAAGGTTTCCCGGGTGGCCCGGCGTCTTGGAGCCCCCACTGCCGGAATTGCTTGAGGTCTTCGAGGCCGACGCTCTTGCGTAGCCGGTCAGGAATGGAGAAGGGAATAGAGCAACATGCAGCCCGTGGCCGGGCTGAGAGCACGAAGCCGATCACGGTTGAACCATTTCGGGTTCTCCGGTTTGTGGCTGAGCAACCTTGGTCCCAGAGGGCATAGGCCCATCGTGCGAGCGCCCATGGGCAGCCGGGTGGCCGGAATTGGCAATTGTTGACCGCATCAATCGCAGAAAGCGGATGCGTTGATGCAAGAGAGTGCTCGATGGAACAGGGTGTTCCAACGGAGGGGGCGGCGACCATGGCGATGCCAGAAGGGGTGGGGAAGGGGTCCTCTGGGGAGCGAACGGAGGTTCAGTCATCCGGGCGGAAGGCGAGCAACATTGTGACCGCCGAACCCAAAGGAGTTTGAAAGAGCACGACATCAATTGAGTGCCCCGGTGCTTGTTGGAACGACAATCCAGATCACAGGCCGGATCGGGATTGGTGGTAATTGATCGTAGGAGGCAAACCAGGTTGTGCTCGATCGCCATCACGGCGCAACGGCTTCAATGCCGCCGCTGCCGCCCAGCAGATGGCCGGTCATCGATTTTGGTGGAACTCCACTGGAATGGTTTCTGGGCGTGCCCCCAGGGCCGACTTGATGGCTGAGGGTTTTCGTTTGCTGGTCGTTGGCCTGGGTGCGGTGCCGTGGGCATTCACGCTAATCCCCTGTTCGTCTTCCAGCCGGCATTCGGCCAGGGCCAGCCGCCTGGCTTCGGCGCCGCCCGGACGCCCCCCCGGCTGAGGGCGAAGTGATGTGATGCATCGCAGTCAGCCGTAGCCGACGACCTCCGCGAGGAATGGTGGCGCCGCGGGAGCGGGCGTGCTCGAGGCTTTCAAGCAACCACGACGCCGGCCCCTTCGCCGATCACGAAGCCTATTTGCGCTCCCGCATCAAACGGGGCGGCGGGCCGTGGGCGGGATCGTCATTGCGGCAGGAGAGGGCCTTGGCACTTGGGCGAAACCGGCCACCCCAGGGGTGATCGCCCGATCCGGCTCCGCCGCAAACCATGGCATCGGCCAGGCCGACTGGATCAGGCGATAGGCATCGCCGATGCGTTGAAGCCGGACCGGCACAGGCGGTGGACAGCTGCCGTCTCGGTCCCTTGGCGCGATGGCGATGTGCCGGTCAGACCAGCCGCCCATGTTGGGGAAATCATCACGGCAGCGCAGAAAGGCTTGACCGATCGGGCCCGATCAGTCCACACATGGGCCTAGGTTTTCCCATCATCAGCAGCCGCACCTAACGCCGGAGACGATGGCCACGCCCACCCGCTCGGGCCGCGCCTCTTTGATCGCCCAGACCCGCCCTGGGCCACACCGCCTGCTTTTGGCAGCCACCACGGCGAAACTGGCAGAAGCGATCCAGCCGCGTGGCCTCTTTGGCTCGATACTGCCCAGCTGGGATCAGTCCTTCGACCCGGCCGCCAGCCCGGCAGGCATGCGGGACGCCATCAAACAGTGATGGCCCGACGCGTTTCGAACCGCGTGCTCCAACCCTTCCAATATTGGGAAATGGTGTTGGCCGATCGGTGTGAACCGCGCCAGCCCTGTGAAGACGACCGCGGCGGAGACCCCCACCAGTCAACAACCTCAGGCCTGCTGTCCGGAATGTACTGCACGACGGCATCACCACCACGGTGGTGAGCTTCGGCGGGATTTCATCGGGAATCTCGATGTCAAGGCTTCTTCCAAGCCATGACCCAGACTCGACGGTTGTCGAAGAGAGTCGGCGCCGAGTCGTTCTGGAAATCTCGATTCGGCTTCAACTTCAGCGGCGTCGACGCTGAGTTGCCGGCAACGATCGAGCGCACTTTTCTCGAAGATGCTTCCTGTGACAATGACCAACCGATCGAGTGAGAGGCCGCATCCTACGGGGTCGCACCTGTCTCAGGCCCTTGGCCGATTGAAAAAAAGGGTGACGGCCCGGCAGCGGCTTGCCAGCGACCGTTCGCTTGTGGGGGTACTTTGACCCCACCGAACGTTCCTTACCAGGCAAAGGGCATTCCATTCCGTCAGATCTACGACACCTGCAATCGGTTGCACCCGTGCGTCCGGGCCTGCCCTCTCGATGTTCCTTGAGATGGTCCCCTGGGATGGCTTGCAAAGCGTCCCCAGATCGCTTCGTCACCGCGCAACCGAAGACTGCTCGGTTGCAAGCGCTTGTGAGACAGCGTGCCCACTGACTTCCTCATGTCGCGTCCTAGTCTCGGTGACGAGACCAGCCCGCAGCAATGGGCTCTCCTACTGAGGGGTCCGGGCTCCCGGTCCTGCAGACCACCCGGCTTCCGGCCGGGTTTTTTTTTGGTTGTGAATTCGCCCTTCTGCTGTCCGATTGGGTCAGCGCCGGTCAATCCTTTAGAACAGCCAATCGGCCCAATCGGCCCAATGTTGTGGCAATCGTCCGGCGGGACGGTTCCAAGGGGAGGCCGCCCCCTGTTGCCCGAAGGGCCTTCGTCAACTCGAGGTATCTGGGCATGACTCCGCCGGGCCTCGCCCACGGTCGAGCCCTCGCGCCAAGAGGCCGGCATGTTCCTGCCGCCGCGCTCACCTGTCTGCGGCCGAGGGCAAGTTTGGTCAACCTGCAGCTCCGCTTCGACCAGCTCGGCCGCTGGGGGCAGTGCGGCAATCGGCATTAACGCGCTGGGCACCCATGGCAAGCCTGAGGAACGCATGCCGCACCCCATCTCGATGGGGCCAAGCGGCTTGGCCGTTTGGTCCAGAACGGCATCATCCGAGAACACCGCCAGCTGAGTGAGCAGCTGCAGGCCCGGGGTGTTTGTTTTCACGCTCCGAGGACCGATACGGATAGTCATTCCCTCAACCTGATGCCCAGCGCCTTGGGGAGCTTGACGCGCCGGTGGAACTGCCAGCGCCCGGCCTGTTGTCGAAAGCGGTGCAGCACGTTTACCCCCTCTGCAGGGGGCCTACGCCCCTGGGCTGTGGTCCTGGGCCGAATGCCCTGGTGGCCGCTGGTGGCAACGCGTCAGGCACCGTGCTGATCGGTCTGGGGAAGGGAGTCCTCTGCGCCAGTGAACAACCCCCGCCCTGGCCGGCTTCACCGCACGATCCTGCCGATGGAGGAACGCGAAGTGGGCCTGCTGACGCCGCTGGGCATCGAGTCTCTACAACCAAGGCCCGGTGAGCGGGTCAGCGCAAAGCACCAGCCTGCGAACGGGCACCGGAACACGTGGCGGACAGCGCAGCTTTCGCCACTTCAATGCACAAGGAGATCCACGAGCAGGCCGAAACGGCGGCGCCTCTGTGGCCCGTAACCTGCCGGAATCTGGCGGCGGTCCCCGCCGGGCTCCGTCCCCTGGGGTGGGGGGCCCCCCCCCTGCCCCTGCCGATCAGGTTGTCGACGAATCGGGTCGAGCGAATCAGATCCTGGCCTGCGGCACCAGCCGCCATGCCGCCCTGGTGGGCGCTACCTGCTGAGCAGACTGGCCGCATTCCCACCAGCGTGTTCCACGCCAGCGAGTTCCGCTATTGGGGGCCCCACTCCCCTGATGGCCCACACTACGACGGGGTCACCCAGTCAGGAGAACGGCGACACGCTTGCCGCTCTGCTGATGGAGCGCATTCGACGCGCCTTGATCGCTGACCCCCTTCGCCTCAACCAGCTGGGGGCAT
>Ga0163217_1119693_pt1 | contig 10181 bp, 8 predicted proteins | sample SynspAceP_FD_185933 | JGI IMG/M metagenome (GOLD analysis project Ga0163217, IMG submission 185933) | Saline lake microbial communities from Ace Lake in Antarctica - Synechococcus sp. Ace-P (PacBio error correction) | ecosystem: Environmental > Aquatic > Non-marine Saline and Alkaline > Saline ...
GCGTTGGAGAAATATTGGTCAACTAATTAGAGCAATAATTATCTTCAATTTCCTTAAGGCAACAGACATTTTCATATATTTTTCATTGTTTTTGATTTTCGGTTCTGACATTTTTTACAAACGGATTGCGGTTGGCAGAATGTTGCGGGACTTCGTAACCCGATTTCTTTCGCTAATATATAATTAATTGCGAAAGAAATTTATCATGCATGCCAGATTTTTCTTTTTCGCATTGCTGCAAACGCTGTTGTAAGTAAGTTACTGGTTCTTAAGAATTTAGACTTGGAAAAGTCGATTTTTGTATATATTTTCTACTTGAAGCTTATTCTAGATTGGCTGAGTTTTATAATTAATGACCACCTTGAGCAGACTTTTTAAAGAGATATAGAGTCCGCTGCACAAGTTCCGGCTCTACAACGGAACCAGAATATAGTTCAGTGTAAAAAGGATAGAATGCCTTATGGCAAGGCATCCACTTTCGGGTCTTGAAGACTCGCGTCGCGGGATGAGAATAAATGCTTGACTATCTATAGATCACTAATATGTTCTCTGATGTCATTCGTTTTGCAGGAGTCTCAAATATTCCAGGCTTTACAAGATCTGTCAGGCTTAGGAATTACTCTCTATGTGGGGCTTACCTAATAAAGTTAGTAACACGCTATATATCAGATAACTTTCACTATACTTGATTACAAATTTATAAATAAGGATTCATAAAAAGAGATGGAATGTCAAAGCATGGTTTTTTTTAAATTTTGAATTTCACTAAACGTATATTATCTTTTTAATGGATAAGTCTAAGCACATACATGCACATGTTTGAATGTTTACAGTTCGCCAATAAGTATTAACTGATAACCTGCAGGCTAAGACGTGGGCAGCTTTAACCCGGCAATTTTCTCTCCGAGAACGAATTTATGTTGGAGGTATCATCTTATTGTTCAGGTCCTCATGTTTTCTTAGGTTTGTGGTACAAATGAATGACAAAATAACGTTTTTTTTCTTTTTCTTGCTCTCTTCTCAGTCTCATTGTACGTTCGCTCATTTTTTCCCGATCGGGGAGCTCGGTCATTTCGGTTGCGTGTCTTGAGGCCCGAAATTAGTAGATAGACCGATCCATTGGCGATTAACATTTTTCCAATATGACTTTTTGAACCGCTACAGTTAGGCGGCTCGGACTGGTTCCATCTTATAGTATCTGTATCTTTTCTTGAGGCTCCTTTGTAATAATCGTCTTCTTATCGGCGATATGAATTGTTCGTCGTATGCATAGTCTCTCGCGAATAAGCACGTCTCTAATACGTCCTTTTCGCGTCGTTATGCTTTCAGGGTGTTCCCACTTTTTGCCCTTAAAAATCTTGTATCCATTTTCAGACCGAGCCCGTCTTCGTGATATCTCGAATTTCGTTTCATAATCTGCCTGAGTTCTGTCCGCAGACAAGGCAAACGGTAAATGGCAAAGGGCTATTATATTCGGATTCTCTTTTAATGTGTACCAGCGGTTATGTAGTATGAGCAGTAGTCGGCCTTACAACACTATCTTTTCTGTTTAGCAGCTAGACCCTTTAATTAATACATTTTAATTGGTAATAAAGCAACCGAACCGCTATTGGCTTATTATACGATGTTAGCGGTAGTTTTTCCTCGGTTTATTTTGAAGTTCAGAAGGATTCCATTTCGATTTTGGGCGTTCATTGTTTTATTAAGAAAAAAAAATTTCAGCTTTCATCTCTAATTTCGTAAGCTGTATGCTTAATTCTATTTCTTCGTCCTCTTTTAACATTCAGAATATAATTCTCTTGTGATTTGAGGAACATTGTATAGGAGAAAAATCCATCTAAATATTTTCAATAGCATTAATTTTTCTCACTACCATTTTTGTGAGTTTTGGTCTCATATGAATTCATATTAAATACTTGCTTTAAATAGTAAGGGGGATCAAAAATAAAAAATACATTGTTATTTTTTGAGATCATTTTGGAATTTTCTCAATTATTTAATAGGTCCTTTGTTATATAGTCTTATAATGCTTTTTTTTCTTATTTCGCTATTTTTTTTTACTGCGGTTTCAATTCAATTGATTTATTTCATACCTACAATTCCTTAAATCATCTCGCAGATTATTCAAGATACCACAGATTGTTGGCGACCGCAATATTCAAGGCGTTAATATTCCAGAACGATTTGTTCTGTTTAGTAAAAGTGTATGAAAACGCAGCGTCAAGTAATACACTGGATTTTTTAACGTTTTGAATTTTCTCTGCTTTCCATTCTTCAATACGTCAACTCTGCATTCTCATCAATCTTCGGAGAATTTATTTGTTTTATTAGTACTGAATGCATAATATGCATAAATTGATCCTGATCATCTATCGTGTTATTAGTAATCTCTTTCAACAAATCCTTCTAAAAGTAAAAACATGCAAAGCTGAAGCTCCACCAGAGTAGGGTTCAACGTAGTGGGAGCATTGATATTATTATAGAGGCGGCAAAGATTTTTGGCAATAAACTGCCGAAAGCTTGTTTTTCCCTCCTGGATATCTTATGGCGAGTTAGTACTTAGTTTCTCTAATACAGTCTATATAATTCTTGAAATAAACGGAATAGAAGTCTCAAAGCTATTTAAAAATTGTTTGTTTTAAATTGTGTGTCTGGACTGCTAGGTATAAAACCATTTAATCGTCGAGAGAATATTGAAGACGTGGGTCTAAACGAATCGCCAGCATATTCTTGAGTTATTTCCAGTCAAATTTTTGTGCTTTAAATACTCGAAATCTTTTTCTTTAGAGAATAATTTCTTAATTCATCTCTATTGGACGGTATTTAAACTCTTCTTCTATACCTCTGTTTCGATATATTTAAAAATTGCTAAATCACAAAAACTCTTAATGATGCATGAAACTGTATATTCTTTTATAATTTACAAGGTAACATTTAAAATTCCATTGAAGCTAAAAGCCTATAACTTATTGTTTTATCTATAAAGATTCTAAAACATTTTCGCACGGTGCTGGATTAACTTTTGAAGTAATTATGGGTCTGGTGCAGGTGGCGACTCCGGTTCAGGTTATTCGATGGTGGCAACCCCGAATCATCATTAATTTGGTTTTCTTCATGTGTTGGGTTCATTGCGTCCTCAACTTTCGTCATCATCTCATCTTCACTTATCTTCTCGGTGTCAAAACAACTGTTGGTAAAGAAAGCGAGACTTCTTCTAATCCTCTTTTTTAGTCTTGTAATTAATTTGTCGCGTCTTTATTTTACAATTCGTTTTATTAATTCTGTGATAAGCTGAGCATAAAACTTTCTCGTTATGAATGAATAATTAGGAGTCAAGAACATTATAATTTAACGCCATTTTTCTTTTTACATTGGCAAATGAAAAATACGTTCTAAATTGTTATTGGGAAAGATAAGCAATCGGCAATGAATTCTTCTTCTGTTAATTGTTTTTTACAATAATCTACTTTTAAAAAATCCTTTATTTTTAAGTCCTTATAATTCTTCAAGTTCACTCTTGTCATTTTCGTACTAGAACAAATTCTAGTCAAGGTCGCCATCGTGTTTTTGGTAGAGTAATTCCATCTTGTTGTTGACACTCCGCTCGACCTATTTCTGTGTAGTGGGGTGAATGTTTTTTTGATTTAATGTACCAGATTCGCGTCTTTCAAAAGATGGTAGCAACATTGGACAGGTTTTTTTTTCAATGTCGTAATATCTATTTGGGAAGAAAGCTTTACGAAGGGAAACTTAGTAATTGATTTTGGTGTTTTTTTGGTTCAGCGCAATAATTCATGCTACAACAACGACGGTTTCCTTCTGCAACATAGTATTTATTATTTTCTTTCATTTTGCCATACTACTAACTGGGTCAAGCTGGAACAAAACATCCGCGACTATTGAATTAAATGTTTAAAAATATTTTTTCGGGGTTGTAATGTAGGTTTCTGCGTATCACCTTGAGAGTTAAATGGTTTCTTCTGGATTTTAATTTGGATTTCTGGCCACAACTTTAATTGGGTCAACAGAACGTGGTGTTTTTTTACACAGCCAATCGTAATTTTATTCATAAATTGATTTTTTATACTGCAAAATTCAAAATTTTAATTAATTCTGTAAGGTTAGATTTTTTTTTAACATTACCGCTACAACGGTTCGGCTATGCGTGTGCGGGATTAAATACCAAAAACTTTAGCCTACCGATAATGTTGTAAAGTTCGTTTACTTTTCAATTTAGTACTCAAACCCTTACGTATAGCATTTGTTGTGCTTTCGTATTTTTTAACTTTTGTCTTTCCTTTCCACTTACTATCCGTGAATAATTCTTTTGGACTGAATTCAGCAATTAAACAGCTGCTAAATGGTGCCATAAACGCTACATAATAAGTACCAAGGATTGGATTTTCTTCCATTGGCTTTTCATTCTTTTGGTCCCAATTCTATAATAATCCTGTTACCACGAATGATGACACGACATAAAAAATGATGTACAAACCATTTCTGAATTTTTTCGCTTACTGTAGATTTTTTGAAAATGGATTTTGGACTTGCAAATTTCTCAATGCAGGAAGTGTGAAACGAATACTAACTAAGTCCAACTATACATAGCCAAATATAAATATGCCAATCACAGTTGTTTCTAATTCTTTTTGGCTAAAACAATGAAGTTGTCTGAAGATAACATCTGGTCGGTATCATTCAGATATTCTACGTATATAGCTTGCAACATTTAAATTTATTCAGCCACGCAAGCGAAAAAATTCCGTAATTAGCAATAGAAGAAATGAAATAGCTTATTGCCCAATGATTATTCGATAAATTTTTTGAAATCTTTTGTCTCTTTCATAATGTTCGTTTTTTTTTGTATGAGCAAATTGTTTATTGCTATAAGCCGTTTTGGATACTCTAGCTGCGTGATTTGGATACAATATACATGAAACTTTGGTATTGTTATTTTTTTACAAGTGTCGTCACAGAATGGACTTCTAATCTTTTGAAGGCTTTTGACTCACATGGTACGGATCTTCGCTGTCGTTTTACTGGAGTTGTGACCTAGATAATTCCTGAATACTACCGTGAAATCCGTTCCTGATTCTATAGATGAAGATGGCATAGCTAGACTAACAATCAAATGTTACAGGCTTCTTGAATTTTTAGCTTACCAGTGAGCAGATTTTTAAGTACTTATTTGCAAACTTATCTTCACTGTAACTTTCGGCCTGGAGTTTTGACTTCACTAATACATCCTCGGCTTCTCTACTGGTATCTCCGAAGTAATTCGAGGATTTTTTCACTGATAGGAATCATGCGGTCTTTTTTTCTTACCCTGAATTCAATCGAGCACTCCTCGTGCTTGAGTCCGATATCTTGAGGCTTCAAGTTTAAGGCAAGGTTCCGAACGTCTCAGTCCAAGGCTAGATCAGCTTAGGCATGGCTCGTGTTTTGATATTCGTTGATGAGCGAGTAAGATCGCTTTCACGTCTTCTTTGGATAATCCATGCGGTAATAGTCTCGGGGTTTTTCTGGTCGTTCGATTGCTATCGGTTCTAGCTTTCGCTTAACCTATTTGAATAAGTACAGGTTTCTCCACCAGCATTGATTACAAGTGGATTGAAAGATGCTGCAGTAGTTTTTTTTAAGATGAGTCTTTATGGAAGTTTTACCAGTCACCGCATTGCTGATTTCTGCTGGGTTCTTATTTCCCGTAAACATCAAAATAGTCCCAGGCTATGCATATAGTTTCGATGGTGGATTCGGAGTAAGTCTATTGCCGCATTTCCAATCGGTAAACTTAAACTTCTGATTTCTTGCGCTATTCTGCATCCATCTTGGTAGCGTTACTTTTTTCTTGAGTTGTTAATTGCTACTTTTTTTGAAACGCCGAATAATCAGCCAAGCGTTCTATTGACTAGGGAAATTAAGTTGGAAATACTTTCATCGGAATAGGGGATCGACCAAGCTTTCATTTTGGGCTGCCAATCTGCGCCTGGAATGGTCTTGATGAGTTTCTTTGAGCTCCTGAATCAATGGAAATTCGCAGTAGTACAATGGGCTTCCTTTTTGATTTCTCATTTCGTAAAGAATTGGTTTTTCATAATAGCTCTCACCAAAAGTACCCTAATATAAGTGAAATTAGTTCTAAAAACAAATTATTTATTCTCTTCTAAATCTCTCATAAAAGTCTTTACTTGTTGCTTTGCTATATTCAGATGAAGTAGTCTGCGCTGCTTGCGGTAGGCAATGTTTCGACACCTCTATTTGTAGATTTCGGTCTGTTGAAGACACAGACCGGGAGGCAGCGCATTCATTCCGTTCAAAAAATCTTTTGATACATCTCCTCCATTTACCTCATCAGCATCTACCTGAATCGTGTCCTTTTTTGTTGCCAGTGGTTTGTGTCCTCACAGACACTCTCTCTCACTCATTACTTAAAATTCCGCTTTGTCTGGTCCGTCTGCTTGCCGGTAGGCATGTATTCGGACACTCAATAGTACAGATTCCGGTCTGTGAAGACAACAGTCCGGGGCAGGCAGCGGCATTCATTCTCAAAAATACGGCTGATACTTCCTCCAGTTTAACTCACAGCATTACTGAATCTTGTACTTTTTTAGATCTAGAGCTTTGTCGCATATTTGGAGACATGAATCTCCTTGAAACCCAACTTCTTCTCCGCCTCAGCAATCCGATTTTTCGATTCGAGATTACCGTCGAATCTCCCACCCAGACGATCTCTCTGCAAAGCAAAGCTTCTTCGAACTGGCGTGTCCCGTATGGAAAATCAAGAGGCGCAGATCTGCTAAATCTAAGGCGGGTCACACCAGAATTCCTCCGCCACATTTAAGAACATCTTGCTTGGTCCCCAGTTTATACCACCCGCTTTTCCAATACCGGCAAAGCTATTGAGTCGCTGCGTCGTGTCCGGTTGCTACTGCGCTGTGGCGTGCCCTAAGTGCGGCTGACTAGCGATTGGTACTCTCGAATCAGCGCGGCCGATTTCCTTCCATACATCGCGCCGATTCGCCACGCCGTTAAGTGCTTCTTCCCGCTGGGTAAGTAGGATCTCGGAAGGATTCGCTCTGTCCGAAGCCCCTCCGCCGCATCTCGTAGATTCCCAGTTTTTCGTGGTGGGCAAAAAGCGATTTTGGAGGTCCGTAAGATCCGATAAGTCAAATGCGACGCTCAAACTGCAAGACGGATCCACCATGTGTTTCATCTTTTGGGCCAGCGATCGAACGTCTTTGGTGATAATGGCCAAATCGGAAAATGGCGTAACCGGTTTCTTTCGCAAATTTCATGAGTTGGGTGCGGTGCACTCCCGAACTGCGACACTGATCCGGCGGAAGATTCTACATACTGTGACTGGTAAGTGTCTGGATGATATCGATAATACGAAAAGTCGCGCTTTAGCACTTCGATCTGTTGAAAAATATGGCTGCGTAGTCGTCTCCGAAAGCACATAGCATCCGGCGTTTTTGGCTTCCATCCGATCTGCCCGCATCTTGAATTTGAGCTTCGCTTTCCTCTCGCCGGACTAGAGAATCGTCTTTCGGTCAAGATCAAAGCGATCTGAAGCATAGCGTGGACTTTCGATCCCAGGTTCGCCCCCGATCAAAACTAGTTTGATCCGAGCCAATACCGGCGCCAAGTACCCGACTCGAGTTCTGAGTCTCCGGTGAATCAGCGTGGCTTGTTCTTCGTCAGTTGACATCCTGAATTTTGCGTGGAAGTATTTACTTTTTATGGTTTCTGAGTTTGGGTTTTCCAACGTCATCTTTTCCAGTTTCTTCCCTTTTGGATGACTTCTTCGACATAGTATTCCATTCGCCATGCATGCTGACATTTACTGCGATCCCATTTGGCCTTTGGGGAGCACGTTTTGCGAAAAAAGAGGATTTGTTCTTAGCTTTGGAATTAAAGGAGTTTGAAAATATAGAACTGCGGAGAATCAATTTTTATTTTCCAATTTGATCATTTAAATGCTTAAAATGCGCTTCAGCCATCCATCCTGTTCCTACTTCACTTCGACGGGCCCGTCTCTTTTGATGGCGTTGGCATCAGTCTGGGGATGTTTGCTTGAGAAGTTCTAACTTCAATTCCTTATGCGGCATCGAAGACCAGTTCATCATGGACCGAAGAATCATTTTTGATTTCCAGCTTCTCCTTTTTCATCATTCATGGACGTGAAATTCATGGCGACTTTGATCAGATCGCAGCGATCCTTGGATGGGGTGCGTTGTTGGCAATTTCGCTCGCGAAGCCCCGCATGTTCATATTTGGCTGTTGATATCGCGTAGGTAGCGGCGGCACCCAGATATGGTCCTCCACGTATTCGTTCTTTCTTGCGCCTTGGTGATCACTCCTCCATGTTATTCTTTGACGCAGGGAATTTCCTTGAAATAAGCGTCGATATTTTCCTTGGCTTCTCCTCTTGGGATGCTCAGTCGTCTGCCGAAGTCCAAAGCTGAAATGCCATAGCTGATTTCCAAATTAGCTGTTCTGGCTTTATCTTCGCATGTCAGTGTTACGTCTTCGAGTGGCACTTGAAGAATCTTGGCAGCGGTAGTTGGGTGAATATCTCGCGGCCAGTTTCGGAAGGCTTCGAGCAATGCGATTCATCCGCCTGAAAATACGGTCCATGATGCGGAGTCGATTTGAGATAATCAGCGGCAAGGAGGATGATGATTTTCATCGAGGCAGCTAAAGGTTTTTCTGGATCTCTTCCCTCTTGCCGTTCCGGATTGGGATATTTTGAAGGTTTGGTTGGTGGAGGAAGGCGGCCTGTTGGCAGCACAATATTGATGTGAGGTTGGTGTAGGATTCTCGGTTTTGGGGGATTTGATCAGAAGTGGTAGTGAATCGACATAAGTTTGATTTCAACTTTACCATTTGTCGGTAATCCAAGATGGCCTGAGCGATCTCATGTTCATATTGGCGCATCGGCTCAAGACTTCTTCCCCAGTGCATACTGACCTGTTTTGGTCTTTTTTGCTTTAGCATCAAGTTTGAGCGGTTGTCACAGTACCTCGCGAGTTGCTTGGTGAGGCAGAATGATCGTACCCAGCTGATCTCCTAGACAGCCTTTTCGATTTCCCAAGACTCTCATTTTCTAGCAAAATGGATAATCTCGCTAAGACTTTCGGTATTGGAATTCGATCCTTCAAACTCATGTCCTGCAAGACATTAATCAACGGATTTTTCACTTCACTTAAATAGCTTTATTCCACTGAATTTTCCTCAGTGTCGGATCAAAAGCGGCTTTCCAGGCGCAGAAGTGTGATATCAGCATCTCTGAGAATAACCTGGTGACGCTCAATCTTCATGCCACTTCGCATATTTCCTTCGATTTTTCCCTTTTTTTCCGATCAGTTCGGTGTGGAAACAGTTTTTTGTAATTTCCAAGTTATTGCTCAGGCGAGCAATCATGGATGCTTTCCCTCTGGCTCTATCAAGTAATGTGGCGAGCATTGGTATCGTAGAGTGCCCTTTGACTTGGATCGTAGTTTTTTAGAACTAGGAATGTATTTTGACATTTTGCCGATTTTCAGATTGCTTATTTTCAAACAAGGGACGAAGATTTCTAATATCGCTTGGGTCTCTCCTGAATTTTCGGGGCAGGAATGTAATAGGCTTCGCTGTGACAAAATAGGCAAAATGAAATTCCAACCAATTCCGCTTCCCATTGCAATTGAAGTGAAGTAGTTTCGGGTGTCAAATGCACAGTTCAGCATTTGCATCTTGAAAGGTATTCAATAATTCTCTTGATTGCGTCAGTACATTTGTTTATGGTAAATTTGTGAAGGTTGGGAACTGAATCGTAAAAATCTGCGGGAGCTTTCTCGGTAATTTCTCACTATCCTCTTCGAAGTCGACATGGACGGGAAAAAAGGTAAAACAAAAGCCGCAAACGGATGAAGTGGCAGCAGGCGGTAGCAGCCAAGAGCCAATTTGCTATTTTTTTGAAGGCAGTCGCTTTCTTTCACCTGACTTTTTGAATACCCGTGCAAGCTAGTGTTCGGATCGAGTTCTGTAATATTGTCGTAGTTTTCCTCGTCGATTCGTCATATTTTAAGTCATCATCGTATAAAATCAATTGGACGTCGAGTTTATCGTGGCCAATTCCTTAGATAGGATTCCTTTGTTGGGCAACAGTTTTCAACATTTTCCTTCTGCTTTCCCTTGAG
>Ga0163217_1024884_pt1 | contig 10180 bp, 12 predicted proteins | sample SynspAceP_FD_185933 | JGI IMG/M metagenome (GOLD analysis project Ga0163217, IMG submission 185933) | Saline lake microbial communities from Ace Lake in Antarctica - Synechococcus sp. Ace-P (PacBio error correction) | ecosystem: Environmental > Aquatic > Non-marine Saline and Alkaline > Saline ...
AACCGAGGAAGAGGAAAAAACAACCAAAAAAAAAGAAGGGAGAAAGGGAAGAAGAAATTCTTTCTTCCTCCGCCCCCAGCCCCTCAGTCACGCGCGCACCCAACCCGCCCCGCCGCGCACTTGGCCCCCCCTCGCTGGCCCTCGGCGGCAAGGATCGCGTCCCAGCGTTTCCCGTCCGCCCCCGCCTGAAATCCCCCCTTGCCGGCGCCCTCTGCAGCAAACGGCCTTGCAGCCGGTCGACCCCCCTCAGCTCCGGCAGGCTCATCCGCCACCACCACGTGCCCATCGAGCCGAGCATCGCCCACCGGCCAAGGCGTGAGGGACGGGGCGGCGCGGCGGACGGCTTCAACGCGGCCCTTTGGCCCGGCGCGGTTGCTCCAGTCGCGGCGGTGCGCCCGAGTCGAGCAGCACGGCCAAACTCCAGAGGCGGCCAGCGGCCATTCAACAACGGCAGAAGCGATCAACCCGGTTTTGGCCGGGTGAGCCGGGCAGCAGAGCGCCCCGTGGAGGTAAGGCGCCCCTCCCTCGGCAATTTGAGGGCCCAGGCCGGCCGCCCAGCCCGGCGGGGCATCGACTCAGCCGCCAGGCTGGCCAGTCTCGCCGGGCCATGGCAGGGGGCCGCGGGCGTGTTGCTGGTTGCGGCAGTCGCGCTCAGCTTGTTACCCACCCCCTCAGCGGGAAGGGGCGTGCGCCTGTTGTCCTGCCACGGCGCCAAGTCCTCGTTGACCCACACCGATCACCAGTTCGGCGATCTCCGGACGGACTCCTTGCGACTGGTGCAGGGCAATTGATCAGGCACGTCGAGGGCCACACCAAATCGCTGGTGGCGAGATCCAGCCAGCAAGCGCGGGCCCCAGTCGTCCTGATACTCCAGCTCAACGCCGCGCAGATGGTTGTGCAATCAGGGCCGGCAACCCGACCTCTCGTTTTCGCAGCGCCGCGTCGCTGTCGGTATACGTCATCCAGCTCAGATCAGCGCCCTTCCTCGTTGCACCTTGCAGCGCTTTCCAGCGGTGAAGCCCGCAACTTGGCCGAGCGAAACAAACAAACTTCAAAACACCTGGTGTTCACATGAGGCCCTGCCTCTCGCCGGCCGGGTGTAGGTCGGCGGAGAACGGAGCTCCAGATCCGCAAGCAGTTGTGAACGGATCCACGTCCGAAAGTTGACGTTCCATGCGGCAGCGGCGACAAGAGGCAATAAAAGCGCCAACTAGCTGCAACTGAGCGGCACACTGCACCCTCCACTCTAGCGCCACGCTCCTGATACTCCCCAGCGCACGTTTGTGAGGCCCCTCCACCATGGCACCGCATTCGCGGTCCCACAATCTCCTGCATACCACGCCACGTCGCAAGTCGCGCGAGGCGCGCGCGAGGAACGGCGCATCGCAGGTGGCCGAGCTTAGCAGGGATGTTTGAAACGGCTGGATCGACGCGCCGAACAGAGCAAACGAAGCGGTATCCTGCCGCCGCCTGGCTGCTTGGTGCCGCAGGCGGTGCGCTCGCGGGATGACCTCCAGGGCGGGCGGTACAGCCGTTGTGATCACTGGATCGCTTCATGATGGCTGCGGAGCCTGAGCCCAACCGCACCAAAGTGGCATCGGCCCACGGATCCGCTTCGCGAGGCCGCGTCAATTGTGGCACGCTAGCCATCCGGACGAACCTCGCCAGCAGCCCGGCTGGCCTCACTGCTCGGCGTGGTTAAGTACCCATTTCCTCACGCACTTGCCGTCGCTTGTCTCGCACAGTCCGAGCGCGACTGCCCTGTGTCCGCAGAGCCACACTCTCGAGCACAACAAACGCGGAGCGTTCAGCCGCGTCGGTCTGTCCGAGGCTGCGAGGAGATAGTCTCGTAGGTCTGTGCATGGGGCCGATAGCCAGGTGCGCTGCGTGCCCCCTGGACCGCTAAGACAACAGCCGCGAACCTAGGCGGAGCAACTATCAGAACGGCGCCAGTCAACGGCGCTGCAGACTGGTCTGGTTGCACACGGTTGCACGTCGACACGAGCTGCAGTCGCTTGCGTCGATCCTGAGAGCCGGCAGGACCGCCTGGCCCAGGTAAGTTGGTCGGATGCCTGGGGCCACCTGAGCCGCGGCGATGCGAACGCCTAGTGGCGGCCCCAGACAGAGCGAGCCGCGATCCTCACGGGTTGGGGTGGTCCTGCGACTGGTCCACGCCCCTCACGAACTCGCACGCTGTTCTCGTGCTGAGTGTGGCAGGTCGATGACGCCGTAGCTCGTAGCTCGAGGGCCGCGTATTCGCCCAATCGCTTCCTCGGCGCCAGCTGCGCTGCTTGACGGGAAGTAAGCTCTATAATGCGCGAGTATCGGTCGGCTTCCACTGCCTTCTCGAGCGAGCATTGGATAATACCGTGGCCTATCAGAGCTGCGGGCCCGGTGTCGCCGAGACTCGCGAACATGCCTGTGCAGCGTCGCCAGCGAAGTGACCGATGAGCATGCCCGTCACTAGCGTCTATGGCGCTCGCGCGGCGAGAGCAGCCATCAACTGCGAATCTCCAGCCAGCGGGCCGCTCTTCTGCGACTGTCGATCGTCACCCGCGGTGGCATGACGTCCGCGCGTGCTGTTGCCTTTTTGCGCTATGCCCCTCGCCCACCTGAAGCGGGACGCGGCAGGCGGGGTCTCTGGTATATCATCGCACCCTGGAGCTGATTAGGGTGCAAGCGAGCCATCCCCGCGCGCGTTGCCACTTGGCGGCTGCCCGGCCGCCCAGGAGAAAAGGCGCCCCAGTCTCGTGTAGCCCGCCAGACTCGCGCGACGCGCCGCAAACTGGTGTACCACCGTCCCGATTGACGTAACGCTTGGCTGAGATGGCGTGGGTCCCGAAGATCTGCCAAGAACCCGGATCGGTGACCGAACCAACCTGCCCGGAAGAATTGAACTTGTACAGGGGGCGCAAAGATTCGGCCCTTTTTTGGCTTGCTGGTCCCATCCGGAATCCAGCAATTACCAGCCCATCTGGCACCAGGCTGTTCGGCAAATCCCGGGTTCCGTTTGACCTTCCCGGCCCGAGAAAAGAGAATTGGCGCTCTACAAACAACCAGCCCGTTTTGTAGATGTTTTCGAACCCAGACGCCCGTTCGCCCTGCCGGGCAGACCGGTAAAAGCGAACGCCTGGGGGTGCCGATGGGCCAATTGGTCTGGCTTTGGATAGTGGGGGAGTGGGAAACGTGGAGGGGAGGGAAAGGCAGTAAGGTAGAGGCGCCCGTCAGGGCCGCGGCCGGCCACCGGCGCTCGGGAAGTTCTTCCTTCCTGGCTTGGCTCAAGATTCCGATTCGATCAAGCCCGTACTCCAGGCTCCGCGGCGCGGTGCAGGTAGCGTTTCCATCCGCATCGGAATCCTTTGCTAGAGTGTTTGCCTCGGCGCTGGCGCCGGTGTTCCTTCCGAGAAGCATTGTTCGCCGAGCAGATGGTGCTTTTGTTGGTTTTGGCAACACCCGTCCTGGGCCCTGATCTGGAATGTCCCACTGCCTGACCGCGAGCGGGCCGAGCGGGGTGGGCTGGTGCAACAACATTTGAAAGGCGTTTGGGCGCCAAGGGCCGGCGCGTTGGCCCTTTGGCGCCGACCCCCCGAAGAGGATCCATGGCGGGCGGTGCCCACGCCCATGGCCCGATGCAAGATATCGTGTGCACCCGGGGGTTTTGACGGTAAAGCGAATCGGTGTCCCGCAAATAGATGGCGGGAAGGCTTTCGGTTCAAACCCGATCGCATCGCCCGGTGTACCAAAACTCGTCCCCGGTTGAGTTTGGTATAGTGAAAAAAATTGGGCTTTCTCGGATTGTCGAATTCCAAAGATAGAGCCATTCTGCCGCGACGAAATCACTTCGGTCACATCCACACGCCCATCTTGGCGCTTTTGCCGTCCGTCCCGTCGGAGAAGAGTTGGCAAAATCCCAGGATAGAACGGATTTCGCGTCGTTTTCAACAGCACGACGGCAAAAAGATCCGGCGGGCCGGGGTTGTCCGCATCGGCTGCGAATCCGCCGTAAGTAAAGGGGCCCGGGACCAAAACCGAAACATCAAAGGTTTTTCTTTCAACGTTTCAACATCAAGGCCCCCCGAAGCCTAGCGGGGCCAGCTTTTGTTGGGCCGAACCACAGCCCCCCTCCCCCTTGGGAACGTCTTGGGACTCGCAGCGGCAAAGACCATGCGGCCCCGGTTCGAAGGTCGCAGGGCTCCTGGTTCAAACGGTGACGGGGCCAAACCCGGTTGCGCCGATCCCGGGCTTTTTGCCCGCCCTCCACCTGCCACAACCATGGTGCCGTCCCCAGGGTATTCCGAACCCCCTGATCGCTTTTCCTTTGCCCTCCGCGCACGATCTTCACTTGCAGGGCAGTCCGCCCGGGTTTGGACCTTCTGGCCGCAGGGCGATCAGTCTCAAGGGGCGCCTCAAGTATCATCACGTTGAGTTCCCTGCACCTTCAGCCCACCTTGGGCCAGTTTTAAAAATCGGCCGGTGAGCAGGTGCCCGGGCCCGTATCCCGGCCGGTCCCCACTTGAGCACTTTGCCGTTCGGCCGCCCATTCCCCTTTTCCGTAAAGCGGGGTGGCTTGTTCAACCCACCCAGGCGGCCGGCCGTAGCGTCTCACCACGCAAGCACCCGCACCAGCAGGTTCTGAAAGGCCACTGGCGGCCCTTTGCCCGCGGTTTTTTTCGTTGTTTTTTGCTTGGCGGCGCCAGCTGTTGGAGTTTCGCTCGACTCTACGGCCCTGGGGCCCACGGGATCCACTGGGCCCCTCCAGCAGGCCTCGAATCGAAAGCAAGCCCACGGAGTGCGGCCATCAATGCACAACGTTCCTGTTGTCGAACGGATCTTTTGGGCGCTGGCCCGGGGTTTCAACACCCCCTTTTCTCGGCCACCAGCAGGGCGTCCCAACGGTTGCTCGCGGGGGTTGAACAGGGCCCGGCAGCTAAGGGTGCGGTCCCGTTGCCACCTTCGGCCAGGTTTTTGTAAAAAAACCCAGCACCGAAGAAAGACGTTTGCTGCAGCACCTGCCGCCAGAGGGCTTCACCGATCAAATCACCTTCTCCAAGGGGAAAGCGGCAAAACAGCAGGAAATGGGGGCCACACACAGGTGTTTGGCCACCAGCAGGCCCCATGAATCAGTTCCCCGACCTGCCGCGCTTCACCAGCAGATCGGTGGGCCAAATCGCCCGCACCTGCCGCATCATCCCGGCGGCCGCAAACAGCTGAAGAAAATCCGGCCAACAAGGGCCCGGAAAAAAGCGCCCGAAAGCCAGCCGCAACCCAGCGCAAAACGCCCCTCGCAAGGTTCGTTGACCTGCAATCCACAACCCAGCAGGCCAAGCAGGTTCCGACCGCCCGAAGCCAAGCGGTGGCAAAGCGCGCTCGAGATTCAGAAACGAACAGCAGGACTCAGCTGGTTCCAAGCCCCACTGGGGTTTGGTCTGGCCTTGACCTTTGGCTCATAGAAACTGCGTAAGCATGGTCCGGATCTTCCCCGGTTCGGATTTGCTTGTCTCGGATATTTTTCCCAATTACCGTTTGCCCCGCGGCCGGGCCCCGCGGTTCCATGCTGTGAAACCCCGCAGCCGCTCTACCTGCCCATCCCTTCTGTCCAGCGGCGCTGCTTCTATTGCGACCTTCCGCGGTGGTTCCCCCGGAGACAAAGCCGACACGGCGCCCACTTCCAACTCGATCGCCGCCGTACCTTCCGCTGCTTGCACTGGGAAGAATCAGCAAAGTGCCCCCCATCAGGCGCGCTGCCCCTTCTTCCACCGTGTACCTTGGGCGCTGGCAACCCCCTCCCCTTGCTCACCCTCCCCGGAGCAGATCCGGCGCCTGTGCTTCAGCCCCGCCCTGACTGCCATTATCGGCCTTGCTGCCGGTGCGGAGATCTAAAGCATGGGAAATGGACCCGCCAGCCTTCGACATAATGCGCCGCTCCCCACTCGGCGGTGCTCTGGCCGCGGCGTCAACCGCCCGTCAGCCCCTGGGGGGCAAGAGCCTTCGATGACGCCAAAATCTTGGAGACGCTGGGCCCGCCGCCAACCGGCCGCGCCGACCCTGCTTGACAAGCCGCCGGGCTGGCCTGCCCAGGCCCCCAAGCGGGCCATGGGGTCCCGCTTTGACCAAAGCCTTTTGGAAAGTCCTCGACTGATCCAGCGGCTTTGCCCAACAACGGAAACCCCCTGAAACCACTGGCGAAACAACCAAGCTTTGCGCGCCAGTCCCCGTTGGCCCGTGTTGACTGCCCCCATACCTTTCCCGATCTTACGAACCTGATTCGTCCGAACCCCGGCACCGTGTTCGCCTGGCGCCCAAAGCGTGGCGGCGTTGCACTGCCTCGATTCCCCGACCTCGGCGCTTTGACTACTGAGGCACCCCACCTCCCGAGCGCCTGAAGGCGCGGGCTTTAACGCCCACCTACGAAATCTTCCAATTTACGCCAGGCCCGCCATGTTTGTTTCACGCCCTACAAACCGGGGTGTATTCTGAGCGGGGCAGGCCCGGTGGGGTTTTTCGGGCCTGGGATGCCACCTCCGGCCCCCTCGCGGACGGCGGATTGGCCAGGCCAACGAACCCGGGGCCCGGCCTATTCGGGGAAAAGATGGCTGAAAGGCGGAAGCGAAACCAACCGAGCCACCGCCCAGGCCCGAGCCCGGGGGCCCCCGACGCCAGGCCCTCACGCCCCTTGAAAGCACAGAGCGCTTCCTGACTAGGTCAGAACCGTTTGGCAGAATCTTGTTGATGGTGGCCCCTTTGCCCGCCGGCGCGAAGGGTGCGAATGGGGCCAGAAATAGCGATCGACTACGGCCTTTTCAGCCCGCGCCGCGCACTGGCCTCCGCTGCGGCAGCGGCCTGCAGCCGTTCCTTGAAGAAGGGCCTCTTGCTGATTGAAGGGGAACCGGCTGGCGCCTCAGTGGACCCGACTGGCCTGGCCCTCAAGCATGCGCCGGAGTGTCTTCGCGGGAAGTTGGCTGGGCTTGGTGGATGAGCGTTCTGGGCCCGCAAACCCAACCTCTTTGTGAAGCGCCCGCGGAATCGCGCCAGACCACGACCAATCGATTCAAGGGCCGGGCTGGGAACGGAGGCTGGCGGCGCCCGAGCCCGAGCACAGATTCGGCCCGGTCCCCCCGCACCTTGGGCCGTCCCGCCAAGTCGGTCAACCTGCTACCCGATTTGCGACATCACAGGGAATCGCCCAACTGCCGCCGCAGCCGGGCCAGCCAACCGTTCCCGCAAGGCCAAAACATGTTCGAGTCACCAAAGGGCGAAAAGCCCAGCCCGCCGCCTGTCAGACTCCCTCGGGCCCTGGCCAGCACAAAGCCGCTCCTGCTGATCGGGTCGTGTGGCCCTGGCGGCCCCCGATAGCCTGAACGTAGTGCACCGACCTGGGGAGTCAAGCGAGTGGTTGCCCCAAATCGCACCGGGTAGCCTACACGCACCAGCGATTCACCACCCACAAGGGTTTCCGGTTCAAGCCCCCCCTCCAGCTCATAAACGGCCCCGCCCGCCCGGCCGTCCTCCTAAGAAACCCCCTGTCCGGCTGCCACGCCCACAGCCTTGAAATCAAAGGCCCGCAACTTGAAAACTAGCTCAAAAGGTGATAGGCTCAATCGCAAGATCAGCAAAGGGTTGTGACCGGGCCGCTTCGGCTCAGGCCCGGTGCCACGGGCGCGGGGGTGTGGGTGAATCAGATATTTTCGTCCGGAGCGTCACGCCAAAGGCTGGTGGGGTGAAAACCCAGCGGCCCCACCATCGCCAGCTGAATCACCCACAAGCAAGCGCCCTTCAGCGCCTGCCTTCCTCCCACCCAGGCCGCCGAGAGCGCATCCAGGGCGGTCCAGCAGCCGGATCGGTTTTGCCCTCCGCCCGTTGCCGCTCGAATGAGATCACCGGACGCATCGGCAACCCGACAGGCAAGGCGGGCTTCCTAAATCAGCGCCTTCTATCATCGCCTTCGACCTTCCGGAAACCGGATTGCGGCCCGGACGGCCCCAAAAATTCTGGTCAGAATCGCCGGAAGGGAAGCGGCACAACGCGGGATCTCCGAGGCAAGGCGGTCCGGCTCCCCGGGTCAACCCCTTTTGCCAACCTGTGGCTTGGACCTCAGGACGTTGAAAAAACCTTGAAAGTCAAAATCTGTTGGCATGCCCAAACGCAAGGCCCCAACGAAATCCAGCCGCACACAACGCAGCTTGCACGGCCAGCAAGTTAAAGGGATATGGGCCGGCCCCCGAAGCTCCGGGTCACTCGTCCTCGGTGCGGGGTCTGGCGGTTCAAGCAAAGGAAGGGAGGGGACTTTGGCACCCCGTGAATCCCGGCGGGTTGGTCAAGAGCAGCAGCTTTGGGCTTGGCGAAACGGGGGTGAACGTTGTCTTTGGGTGCTTGGTACGCGCAAATGCCCACTTTCAAAAGCCTGGTGGCAAATCACGGGGGCCGGTTAATCCCTACCTTCCGGAGCTTTCATCCACCACGGCGCCAAACAATGAAATGTTGGCAACGGATCAGACCCAGGTCGTAGATGACCACGGCCCGGCATTGGTCCCCCAAGTGTTTCCTGCCAGGGTCCCCATGTCCCTGCACCGCTGACTTGATTCACGCAGCCCTTTGGTCCCATCGATTCGTGCTTTGATTTCCAGCAGCGGGCTTGCTCAATCGCGGCCCCTGGCCCTCTTCGTTTGGCAGGGAAGCCGCCCTGAACCCCACGGCCAATGCCCCGCAGGCTTGCGCCGGCCCATCCGTCATCACCGAACGGACAATCCGCAAAGTCAACGTTGAACAACGGCCGGGGTTTTTTTTGGGGATGAGGTCACTGATGCCCTCCACAACCCTACGCAACCACGTCCGTCGCGGCGCGGAAACGGCTATGTCTTGCCGAGGCCGAACGGCCCGATCGCCATCCGCAGCCCGTTCATTTGGGGGATGACGATCAGGTGTCGAACAATGGCCTCAACCAGCCTGGCAAATGCCTTCCTCCCCGCCTTGCTTCTGCGCTTGCGCCCCTCGAACTGAACGGCTTGGTGCCGAAGCCAAACGGTGTGAGGCGGCCGCACTCCTTGCGGGACTTCGGCCGGAGGTCGGTGCCGCTCGCCTGTCCTGTGCCGCCACCAATTCCGGCGGCAAAATAAAGACCAAATCAGCGCCCTCCCAAGCGCCCCAGCAATTCGGGGCGCCCGGATTCTTCGCCGTGCCGCCCTTCCTGGCCGATCAACCGGTGCCCAAACCGCTCCAAGCCCCCGGAGGTCAATCTTCTGCCCAACTGCACCGCTTCGGGACGTATCCCGACTGCACATCGCTGAAGCATCGGTGTTTGAAGAACCCTGTAGCCCACCCCTTCGAGAATCGAGCGATCACCCGGGTTTGACGCGCGTTTTAACTGCCTGCCGGCCGGCCCGACCCCGATCCACACGTTCGATTCCGGGCGCGGTCTGGCTTGGCCCAACGATGCGTTGCTTGCTGGGAAGGGGAGTTGGAGGGGTGGGTGGTTCCCACGGAAAAGTGGCAAGAGAATCTGGTAAACGGTGGAAGTGGTATTGGGCGTCAAGGTTGCAGTCCCCGCCACGAAAGAAAACCCCCCACATTCCTCGCTTCGTCGCCATTATTTCCTGCCAAACGGGAAACTCCCTCCCTTGTTTTCCCGATCACTTTTGCCCTTGGAAGCCTGACTTCGAGACAATGACCCGGTTCAAATTGGTTCCCCGGCCGTTACGGTCCCCGGTTGGATACCCTTTTGGGGGCAAAGCCCTTCTCTTGCGGGGGCCAGCCGGCAGGCCAGTCCGGCCTTTGTCCCCCGGAATCACTCAAGATCAAATCGATTGATTGGTTTCGGCCCTTTGGAGTTGGCCCCTGGCACCCCCCGTGAGGTGATGCCCATCACTCAAGGCGACGCAAGGAGCTGGGGCAATCGGCCGGTCCCAATCATCACCTGCCCAACTGGCCCTTTTGTCGCCAAGCACAAGATGCCATTTCGGCCGAAACGGAATCTCTTGCAGTGGCTGCCATTGGCTGTTTGCGCCCGCTCGCAGATCTTTGGGCCAAGCCGGACGGTTGCCACTCCCTGCCCAGAGCCCAGCCAAAACCGAGACCCAAATCGGCTGCGGACCTGGTTCCTGGTTGAGGGCGACCTGCTGGTTGGCCTTCCAGGCTCACCAATTGCCCGCAGACGATTCGACCGTAGCCCGCTTCAAGAAACCAG
>Ga0163217_1064461_pt1 | contig 10180 bp, 12 predicted proteins | sample SynspAceP_FD_185933 | JGI IMG/M metagenome (GOLD analysis project Ga0163217, IMG submission 185933) | Saline lake microbial communities from Ace Lake in Antarctica - Synechococcus sp. Ace-P (PacBio error correction) | ecosystem: Environmental > Aquatic > Non-marine Saline and Alkaline > Saline ...
CAGAGCCGATTAATAGCGACCTTGCATCAATATTGTGCGGGTTTTTGCCCATGTGCATCCGCGGCACGGGTACCATTAAAGCGGCAAATGATTTCCCCAACCGACAATTCCGGCCTGCCGGAAAATGTAGCATATGATCTTTCAATTGGTGGATTAAAATAGGCCCTTTTCTTTTACGCCTTTGCGAGCTGCCGGGGGTCCTCGGGCTTTCCGACACGAAGTACAGATAAAGAAAGCAGTTGGGCCTAAGAACCCGCAAGTGGCAAGAAATTCATTTTCCCACGGGGCGCGGTCCCACCTGCTGAGTAGGTTTCCTGGCACATCTGTTTTTGCAATCAAAGGTCCAGCCCGAGCCCAGACTGACCGACCGCTCGCCGGCAACGTACATCTTTAGTAAATAACCTCGAAATATGACAACGGACTGTCTGGTTGAAATGGTGCCCGTCTAACCCGTACGAATATCGATTTCATTTTTTTTTTAAAAGGGTTTTTTTTTCCGCATGAAGATCAAGAAACACGCGAGATTCGCGCCGCCGTTGGCGCAGGTCTGATCGGTCGCGGGGAAAAGCTAAAAGGATTGGCAGCAGATCCGGAGAATTGCAACGGGGTGTGGGTTCAAATTTCAAACTTTGGCGGCACTATATACGGCTTCGGGGCACGATGCACATTGAAGCTTGGAACGATAACTGCGCTCGACGGGGCGGTTCTATTTCGAATTGGGGCGACGACTGTAGCCTGAAACCCCTACTCTATACTCATGGCAAGGTGGACTGAAATCGGCAACGGGTCCCGAATCGCTGCTCATACCGTTTATAGTCCCCCTCCAACCACCGCGCTTGACGATCTTGACCAACCGATTTTTCAAACAGAAATCTACCGGCCAAAGGTGTTGTGATTGAGGATCGGGCAATGTTCTGATCGGTGCAACTGCACGATACTTTGATTGGTGTTCGTATTCGCTAAAGGATGCGGTCATTGGCGCGGGCTCCGTCGTTTAGCAGTCGACGAAACCCTTCGGGATTTCTAAGCGGATACCCGCCGCGTCTTAATCAAAAAGCGTCGAACGAAGCTTAGTTCATGAAGCGGGACTTGGCTCTCGGCTGTAATGTCGATCCTGATTGCAGGCAGCCGTGCAGCGACGGGTAGCATTTGGCTTATTCAGCCACCGCGGCCTGTGACGTTCCCGGTGGCTGATATTTGACGGTGTTTTCGCGTCGACCAATACCGGCGCGGAACCGGGTCGCTGTCTCGGCGTGACAACAGCTTGACGAGGCTCCCGCCTCGGCGGGACATGCGCGTTTGCCATTCGATCAAAGTCACAAGCATGGATAAAGGCTTTGCCCGCTCTGGTCAGTCGATATTCATATCCGCTTGTGGTCAACGGGGGACGCTGTCTGATTAGAGCTCCCGGCGGCAAGCAACGCAGCCGCCTCGAGTTTGCGCACAGCGGTCGCTGAGACAGGCGGGTGATGCCCAAAGCCTCTCTTGCATTCTGCTCGAACCTGCGGACGCTACGGAAGCAATGTCGCGCAGCACAGCATGGTCAACGGTTCGGCCGACGAACACGACCGCGGGCGACGGGGCAAGGCTTCTTTGTGAAAGATCGTTCCATTTCATCTCTAATACCATAGCAGGGATTGGACAGGTTCCGAAGAGGAATTACCATAGTTAGTTCATAAAAAGAACTCAGTTCGTGGTCGTCGTGATAAGGCACCTGAGTGGTCAATAAGGGTGGCCTTGACGTAAGAGCCTCGGGACCATTTCGAACTTCAATGGTTGCTCCCGGATCGTGCCGAGAAAGCCGAAGACTATGATCCCCGCGCGACACCTACTAGCGGCCGCAACTCTCGCTGATGGCAGGGGCCTGCTTGCTACGTGCTCGCGCCGCGCCCTCAATGCTCGGAAGCCCGGATTGCACCCACTTTGGGAAGACTTGGCGGCACCCAACGTGCTCGCAATGTTCGTGCAGGCCGCGCAGAGCAAATCGCTGAGGCTTATTTCGCCCAGCCTCCTTGGCGTCACTGAGTTGGCAGGGCTGGCAATGGTGTTCCCGCTGGTGATGCCACACAGGCTTTCGGCCGGGGCGATTGGCGGGGGCCTAATCCGCTTGCACCTCCGCGCGCGCCAAATCGGAGCGTCGGACGTTGACCCGGCGCCGCAACGCTGACCTCGCCGCCTGGATCCAATCGCCATAATTTTCGCCGCTGCCCTCATGGCCGGTGCTGGTCGCATTATTTGGCACTCGATTTTCATGATGCTGGGCGGTGGAAGATGACACAGTCGCGGCAGCGACGAGCTATGCGCTGGTCTTTTTTTCCCGGTCTGCGCGGCGATTTGTGCTTTGCAATGCTTCGCTCAGCGTGATCTCGCGTGCACCGGCAACAATGCAAATGCTGCGCTGCTGTTGCTGATTGGTCATGGTCCATCTCCAGCCCTTTCGGGCGGCTTTTGGCCCTTGGATGGGGGCCGTTTGCTGCCCTTGCATGGCCGGACTGCCGCATTGGCGTGATTTTTTAGTGGCGTTCTCGGCCAGGCGCGTTTGTTTTCCATCGCTATATTGTCTTGGTCGGACGGGTCGTCCTTTGCGCGAGTAAAACGGCTCATCTCGGCATCTTCAGCGACATACTAAGTGTCGGTGCGCTGGCGGCGATTAATACGGGTGCTGATCAACCGTTACCATCATCATGATGACGGGCTGGTCCGGCCGCTATGGCGAGGGTCGCGCTGGCAGGTTACGGCCCTGGCGCGCGCTTGAAGTTCCTGCTTGGATCCCCCGTCAATTTTTCGGCATTGGTGCCGCCATGAACCCGCCATGGTCGGAGCCACATCGGGGCGGCCGCCCGAACCGCGCCTGCGCGTGCCTGGCACGCGGCTCTCCTGGCCGCGGCGGGTAATTGTGGGCAGTATCGGCCTGCTGCTGGTCTTTCCGGACTCTGGGCTGGGGATGTTCCTTGACCCTCTAATACCGTGGGCACTTGAAGCCGGGCGCCGCACTTCCGCCTCGTCGCACCGTTCTATTGCCGTTCTTCGGGTTGGGTTCTGGCGCTGGTAATTTCGCCTCGCAGGGGTTGGGCCGCATGGTGTGGCCGGTGATCAGCAGCTTGAGCCGCATGGCCATTGCTCTGGGTCGGGGCATGATTACTCACGAAATACGCAGGCATGGGAGTTGAAGGGATTTCCCGTTGCCATAGGCCTGCGCCATGCCGGCTACCGGGCTGAATCATCGCGCTAGCCATACGGCACAATGGCTGGCCGAAAGGGAAGCCCTGACAGCGCCTGTAGGGACGACTACCCCAAAGGGCCGGAAGGCTGCGCGCGGTGCTGGACCCTCGGTTCACAGCGACGTCTGCCTGGTGCTTTTATAATCTTGTTCCCACGAGGACCCGACGAGGTGACGGTATGGTCCGGTTTTTCTCCGTCAGCTTACGCCAATCGTGTCAAGGCGTGGCTGGGTCGATTGTCCCCGCTGGCGACCGCACTTTGAACGCGCAACCGGGTTCATGAAGGCGTGGGTCATCGCGGAAACGACACTCGGGCTCGCCGAGCTCGACAATCTCTGCGAACAGCGTATTTAGCCGCGTCCACGGACCATCCGCTGACATGCAGCGGTTCCGCTATCCCGGGCGTATCGATCACCCGCCCCACCCCCAATTCGCATGGGAGAGAGCGCGATGTGTTTTGTGTGAGCCTTAGCGTCGTCCGCGCGACATATCGCCTGTTGGCTGGGCGTCCTGGAAGACTTATTCGAACAGCCGTATTCAGCAAGGTCCGACTTTCCAAACCCCAGAACGATCCGCAAGAGCGACGGTCTGACCGGGCGCACCCAACGCGCCAAAATCAATGCCGACATCCGGTGGTTTTTCGCATTCAGCATGACGACATCCAACCGACTTTGAAGCGCTTGAGCCTGCGAAACGTAGGGTGCGGGATCAGACGTCTGGGGTCAATCTTGGTTACGATATGGGGGGGGGGGGAAGGAGGGGGGGGGCGATCACCGGAACCGCCCCTGCCTCGTTGGCAGCGCCCAGATACGCTCCAGTCCGTGCCGATTAAAGTCGTCATTGCAAGGAAAGTGACGATCAAAAGCGTGTCAAGTTTTGCAGCAATAAGCTGCGCTGCCGGCGGCCTTCGGCTTGGCCGCTGTAACTGCAATCCGTTCTCCTCCAGACGCCGGACCAGCAAGCGGTGTCTTTTCGCGGGCCACACGAACCCAGTCCCCCACGGCGAAGTCCGTCGGTTTTCGTCCGCGCGAAGTTTCAGCTCACAGGGCAAGTTCGGAACATCTGCAGTGACCCGGTCCGCGGTGTACGGTCGCGATGCGCAAATGGGGGGCAAGTCGGCTTCGTCGGGCTCCAACTGCGCGTGCGTAAAACGCCGACACCAAGACGTCCAATGAACTGGCGCCTGATCTTGATGCCTGATCTGATGAAGTGTCATGGCGATCTGAATGGCGGGTGAAATCACTTCGGTTTGCAAGCTTTCCTTGAGGCCGGCGCACCCGATGACGCGGCGATCGGGTCGAGAGCTCACGTCACCCGACGTACACAACCGATCGTATGGTTGCGCTTGAACGCGTCGATGCACGAGATTGCGGGATCGAAGCAAAGGAGACTACGACTATGATATCTAAGCGGCTTACAGACCTGCCGCTACCTGCCAAACAAGCCCGCAAAGCGTTGGGGCGAATGGATTACTGTCGCTTTCCGTGATGCTTCGGGCCGATCCGCTGAGCGAGGCGGAATTGTCGGAGCTGATCGCGAGTTCGGAGCTCGGCTGGTGGCGCGCAAATCGAACCGACTACCCGCGCGCTCAATAACGGCTGAACGAATTCGAAGCAGAGGCACCGATCGGGCACAGCAAGGTCATGGCGCGTCCGGTCCATTCGTGACGGGGAACATTCTTTCTAGGCTGGGACGATGCTGTTCAGGAAGCTTTGCTTTGGGGACTGACGCACAAATTGGAACGAACCGTAGGCCCAATTCAGTTGATCTGCTGAAGGCTGCACGAACGGGCCAATTTGAGACGGCATCATGGCGGTCTGAATGGGCTTAAAGTCGGATAGGCCCCTTCCTGCGGATTGCCCTATTCACAATCACGCAATCATACATCGCCACCGAACGCGAACGACAGCCTTACGACAAGCAGCGATCGAAGACAAGCAGAGCCCGACAATGAGCAACGAGGTGTCCCCCTGCCCAACAGGACCGAACCGCAGTTATGAATCCTTTTTAGGCTGGTTCGTAATCTCGTTGCGCGGCGCTTTGCGCATCAATCCTAATCGCGGATTTCGTTGGTGCTGATCACGATTGGATGCCGCACTCAGCGATTTGGGTGCCGGGCGCTTTGAATTCATCGTCGACATCGGCTTTTATACTATTCGGCGGCGGTGCTGTCAGCCCGCCTTACTTGCGCACATGGTGCCAATACATGGGCCGACGGCGCGGGTGGAAGCATCGGTATCCTTTGCATTGCTCGTCCCTTTGGCTTACGTTTTTCCTGATCGTGCACCGCACGATACGGTGATGCCGACACGTGACGGCTGGGTTTTATTCAAAAATATCTTCGTTCTATGCCCCTTGGCGCGGCGGTTGCGACGGTTGCTTTTGCGAGAGCCAGCCTGAACGCGCGACGCGCGTTTCTTCATGCGTTGGCAGGGTTTGGGCGCACTTGGGTCCGTCGCGCGCCGGTGTTCTTCTGTTCCTGCAACCGATATCGATGTCTTTTATGACGAGGTCTGGGGTTCCTTGCGAACGGGATCTGAAATCAACCTTGGCGATCTTTTTTCATTCGCACGCGGGCACATTGGGCCGCTAGATCAGATCGCTTTGCGGTCCGACGCCGAAGCAAGTGCAAACGGGCGGGCGCAAGATTGCGCCGCCGTCTTATTTTTAGGCCTTCTTTGCTGCAAGCACAGCATCGCCGGTGATCGGCAGGTGACGTCACGTGGCGGTCGCGTTTAAAGTCGCGTTGGCAATCGCCGGTGCAAATCACGGTTCGTACCAGGCTCGCCCAGCCCAACGGTAACTTCGTGCTTTCGACAAAGGCGATCTCGAGCTCGGGCACATCGGCCAGACGAGCGGCGTATAGGCCCCGAGGTTAGGTCAATACGTTGCCGTTCTCGATCCGTGTACCTTCGTGAAGCGCCAGGACAGTCCCCACAGGCCGCAACCTTCGCATTTGCGCGGCGCGCCCGTCGGGTCCCACAAAACGTGCCGCAAGTCGATACGCGCAAGCCACATCTTCTGGACATCCACTCGCCCGTTTTCACATCCCCGCCAGCTGTGACCGCCGGCTGTCCAGGTCGGCATGCTTGCGCGACTGGCAAAGTGGTGGCATACCGTTGCGGTGCCCTCGGCAAATCTTGCGTTACCAAGCCCGACATCTCGGCCACGCGCTGTAAAACAGCAGCCTGACGCGATGCACCACCAAACCGCATTGGGCGAGAGCCCGCGTTGATGCCTTCGGCCTTCAGGTGACCAAACGGAACTGCAACGGATCGGCACGCTTTATGCGCGGCGTTTCATCCATAAAGCTTTCGACCGCAGTTGTCCAGCCGGTCCAACGACCGCAGCCAACGGGAACGGAAGGTCGCGTTCGCCAGATCGTTCGAGTCGCCGCCCTGATGCGCGCCACCGTGTAGTGATCGGCACCATCGATGGCCCAAGGGCTCTAGGTTCTTGTTTGACGCTTTGGCATCAAGCCGGTGCATCCTGCGTGGCCACCGGCTGCGGCGTGTGTCTCCTTGACCGATTTGCTCGGTCAACGCATGCGTGTTTCTGCCCGGAACGGGAACGGATGCTGTCGACTGGGCATCTTCGGCGAAGAATAACCAGTTCCGTTGCAGTTTGACCGCAGGGCTGGGTGATTATCGCCATAGAACACGGAAAAAGCCGCCCCCAACTATAGCTGGCATCCGATTTGTCGGCAGGCACCTCCAAGGCAGCGGCAACGTCGCAAGATAGCGATTGCCACTGGTTCCCCGCGTGATGTTTTCCCAAACGCAATCAGGTTCGGAAGACAGTGGCGTTCACCGGTTCCATCTGGAATGAACCGGATTGGCGTGGTGGTATTCCGCCTCAAGCGTGTCCGCCGCCCCATCAACAGGCTGGCGTGGTGTCGGGCCTGCTCTGTGTGCAGGATCGACCTTCTTCGCCTTGGATCAGCTCGCGTGAACGCGCCTGAATGTCATTCCTCGACACATTTTGCCGTCTCGCCCGAGGTCCAGTCGACCGCTGAATTTCATAGGTCCGCCTTGCGCGCTGCGTGCAGCGTTTTGCCGAACGACAACGCCAACCCGGCTGTGCCGACGGATCTTCGAGCAGCACAGTTTTCAAGTAGCCCTTGATGTCTTTTGGCGGAGCGGTAATCGTCCACCGGAATTCACTTGGAAGGCATAGCGCGTGGCGCAGCATCGGCCACGCCGTAAACCATTCGTTCCGACCTTGGCATCCCGACATAGATTCGCCTGAACCGTGGTTTTTTATCCACATCAAGCGGGCTGCACGTCCTGACCACAAGGCCGCAGATCGGCGTGTGGGCTTGAGCGGAGAGCCTGCCGCTCTTCGTCCGGTGGAAGCTCCCGGTCGAGCCCTTTCGGCCACCAGATCCACCATAGCTGATGGTTTGGGTGCCGTCGGTCACAGCAAACGTCACGGCCGTCAGGCCGGAAGCGTCCTACGCCCCATTTGGCTGCCGCAAGCTCGATCAATGCGGTACGGCAGCGACCTGCTTGCGGTAGACGGGCGCAGCTTTGCCAGATCGCCAGCTGCCGCCTGTACCACAAGCCCCATTTCTCGTCTGGTATTCACGTAGGGTGATGTGTACATTTTCCCATGCGACTTCCAGCTCGTCGCCAGAATACGCGGCGCTTGGCGTGCCCGAGTGTTTTGGCCCCATCTCGGGCGATAATATTGACGTTGACCTGACCAATCAGCATCGAATCCAGTACCAATTGACGGCTCCGAACGTGTCCGCCATTTGGGGGGTGACCGGCGTGCCTCTGGCAATGCAGGGTTCATCGCGGCGTTCGACGCTGCGGAAAGCCAAGGCAAGCACCAAACGGCAGTCATGGAACAGGAAACCACGGCGGGACATCTGTGGTTGCGTGTCTGCGCTGTGAAGGCGGGAAATCAAATTAGCCATTGTCGGGCCTCCCATAGCGGTGGCGCATCGCGCACGGCTTGAACGGATACGGGTATCGGTCATGCAGCGGCACAGATTGCCTGGTCATCACCGCGTCGATGTCGTCATCGTGGGGTTGGGCGTGTCTTTTGCAACAACGACGCCGCTGGCATGATCTGGCCGGGAATGGCAGTACCACACTGGGGCACCCGCAGGTTGCGCCATGCTTCTTTGCACAGGGGTGCCCGTCTTTCGTCAACCCTTCGATTGTCGTGACTTTTTCCAGTCCTTCGAACGTGGAAAGATAGGTGATGCAGGAACCGAACTGCGCGCGTCGATGTGTACGGTACATCGCGCACCGCGCCGATGCCGCAGCCAAGACTTGGTCCTGTCAGGCGATCTCGTCACGACGCCACAACAGGGGCGTATCCGGCTCTGCGTCGACAGAAACCTGCCCGTCCGTTTAATTCGAACAATCATTAAGTCGTTGTCCCTTGGGTAAATTATGCCTAGGCGGAGCGCGCGTATAGCAGCGTTGAAACTGGACGGTCAATAATAAGTTTCAATGCCACCATTTTACCAGGTGCCGCCCCAGCTGATCACGAAATTTGTCAGACGTCAATGCGCACAGCGCCGGTTTTGCGATCTTACACGGAAACGCGTTTTCGCGAAAGTAAATTTTTCGCCCACACTTCATTACTCGCACGATTCTGACAGCCCGACTCAGCGCTGTTAGTCGCGGGCCGGCAGGTACTGCCCCCCTATCACCGGACGTAATCATGCACTGCGGTCACCAAGGGTTCGGGAACGTCATGCACAAAATTCACTGATCTACAAAGTCGAGCTGTCGGTTCGATATGGATCGCCCATTATTCAGACGCCAAGCTTACCGTGGCCAAACACCCTCTGAAACCGACGACGTTTGATGTGCGATTGTTGCCTATGCGTTTGATGCCCACGAGCATCTGGAGAGAATCCAAAGGCTGTCGACGACACGAACCTGATATCTGGCAAAAAGCCCTCAGCGACGAGATCGACGTTTGGTCGCTCTTGGTTTTGCCCAGCGAAAAGATCATAGCCGCCATAAGTCCTGTAACAAGGGCAGAGTGACCGGGTCGCGCTCTCCACTCAGATGGCGTAAAACGCAGAGGTCTGGGATATGCAGTATGAACCCAGCACGGCAGCTGCGCGGTGATTGACATTCTTGCTCGCGCTCGGCTCCGCTGATGGTCATGTAATGTGGGACGACACGTGCGGCGACTACTGCAGATACAGTTAGCCAGCACGGACGCTAGATGAGCTGCAGTTACCATGTTAGAGAGTCTGATGGATGGTTGGAGGTCATGGTCAGCGTGGATGATAGCGTGGGTTGTCTACCTTATGCGCCGACGCTTCTGGAAAACGCCGCCCTGGGACGCGCCAGCTTGCCGCACCTTGGTCGCCCCTCCCCTCAATAGCCCCTCGTCTCGGTATCTTGTTTAAACAAAGGCCCACACCCTATGGGGTTTGCTTTTCGCATGCGCCACACGCTTTGCCACATAAAAACACGTGGCATCCCCGGTTTGCCGCCTACCTTGATCCTCAACTTTCGCGCACGATCATCGAAAGCCACAATCAAGGAGCCTGCATCCCGACTGAAGGGTAAGCTATAATGTGTGGTGTTAATTGGGCGTCGAGTGGTGCTTAGTCGGTATCTAGTAGTGTGGTGTTCACGCCCGCAGTGACCTCACCGCCGCGTCTTTTGCCCACTCGCAGCTGCCTGACATCGACCCGTATCTTCCAAAGATCGACAAGCGAAGGCGGGCTGTATGGGCAATGTCACTTGCGCTTGCGCTTGAAGACGCGGGCCTGCAGTCCGGCGTCCGGTTGCAGTTGGGGCCGGCAACGGTCGGGGCAAAAGTTTGTCCGCGAGGGCTCTGCTGTCCGGGCAGATTCGGCATGGCGTACCCTGATAGGGTACAAAGGCTGGCGAACGCGGCGTTTCTTGTTGTCAAACTCGATATAAGGCCGAAGTTGGAAAGGACGCCAAAGCCGCCATGCCGCGCCGCTGAACTGGGCG
>Ga0163217_1088791_pt1 | contig 10180 bp, 6 predicted proteins | sample SynspAceP_FD_185933 | JGI IMG/M metagenome (GOLD analysis project Ga0163217, IMG submission 185933) | Saline lake microbial communities from Ace Lake in Antarctica - Synechococcus sp. Ace-P (PacBio error correction) | ecosystem: Environmental > Aquatic > Non-marine Saline and Alkaline > Saline ...
AAGTAGAGAGAGGATAGGTTGCTAGTGTGAAGTTACTATACAACGTTTTTTTTTCCAAAAAGGAAAAAAAAATTTTTTTTTTTTGGTCCCCCCCCCCCCCTTTTTGGGGAAAAAAAAATAGAAGGAAAACCGTTAACGAAGAAATTCATTTTTTTTTGGGAAAAAAAATTCGGCCTGGAATGGTCCCCCCGAACCACGTTTTTTTTTCCCCCCCAATTTTCCCTTGAATTCAGAGCGTTCCGACGAGCGTCTAAAAAGATAATACGGAAGCAAGTCCAAAGAGCATTACGGCAAAGGAAATATTTTTCAGCCTCCACCCGAAAGTGAAAAAGATATGCTTTGGGGGGGAGGTAAATTTTTGGGACAATGTGGGGTAAATTAATGTGAATACGGTTGAGGTCAGTAATGCGAATGGAAAAGAGTATTTAAGAATACTCGCAAAACCAGGGAAAATCTCAAATATGAAGCCGTGAGTACATTTAATAATCAATTACGTTTCATTTTGATACTCGATGGCTACTGCTCGAGGTAGTTTCATTTTGCCCCTTTAAATTCGAGCTGATTAGGCAAAAATAATGGGGTTGAACATGGTGGTAAGTAAAATGTCTATGGATGGAAATAAAATAAGGTAATCTTGCTTTGGCAAAATACAATTTTGCCAAAAAGTCAAAGACGATAAAGTCTGTTTTTTGAATCCAAACACTGAAATTATGTATATTATACTACAAAATCAATACTATGGCCATATTTTTTGGATTTACATAACCTACTGAAGCTTACAACATCTAAACATGTCGCAGAATGCATCAGCCCGATTATTGGTATTGAGCACAAATACCGATTGTCGTCGGACTACGTATTTGGGTGATGAAAAAAAGAAACCGCTTTCTGTTTAAAGAGGCCCAAAAACAACGCTATAGATCTTTTGCATGAAAATGCCAGGCGCTATTCAACACGTATTATTGAGGGTTAATGATACTAATTGTTGAATCTTTTTTAGGACGTATTGAAGGACCCTTAAAAAATGCTAGAAAATTACCTAAACATTATTATGACCACTGCTTTTTTAGAATCTGTAATGGTCGTTAAAATAAAACCTATAACCCTTGATAGAGATACCGAAATAAACATATTAAAAGCAGCTATTAGAGGTTCACAACATCTATAAAAACGTTGACGTCAATTATTAAACGGACGTATTGTAAAACATGAAGAAGAAATACCTTTTTTGATAATCTTTTGACTCGGTTACGGATGCCATTACATTGTGGGATAAAAGTTAAAGAGTCTTATAATGGAAAGTCCCTTACAACAGACTTAGCAGTTTAAAATAGGAATTAGTGCTGGCACTCGGTATACTGAAAAGAAAGTATTTTTGAGGAATACTATAAAACTCAGATTTTTAAGTGATGTTGCCAAGGTGATTTCTCTATCGCAACAGTTAAGGATTTTATGAATGGCGGCGAAACCAAAATAAGCCTTCACGAAAAGACAAAACTTTACTGTTTTTTGAATTCTGCAGATGAAAATTTTCTTGACAAATTAATGACCTACACGAAAAAATAGGGTCTGCAAAAGCATATAAGCGTTAGTGTTATTGAGGAAAACTTTAGGGTATAGTAAATCTAAACATAATAGGAATTTATGAAATTTTGGTGGCAAGTCCCAATATGTTTTTAGGGATTTATCGCTTAGCCAAAGCCCTGGAATTACTAAATACAAACTGACATATTCTGAATAGCGTAATCAAACCGGTTTTAGTAGTCATGCTATTTTTCATGTTTTCATAAAAAATATGGAATTCTGCTTCAAACTGTTACTCCACAATAATGAAAATTCTGGATATATCAATTAGTTAATTTGTTAAATTTTCTTCTGAATCTAAAAGTGCATTTTATTTGGTCTCAAATGTAGGTTTTAATAGAAAATTATTCTATTCTACTTTTGTTAAGATCAATTAAATATAAGATTATGAAAACAAAATTAATAGTGACAGTAATGATGATTTTTTGTGACTTTATTACAGGTTTTCACTACTAAAAGGTAAACTCAGGAAAGTAAAACAGTTTTAATTAACAAGAGTTTCGGAAAGCAAACAGGAAGGTAATTCGGAAACCTTTTGGCGCAATTGCGCAAAGCATTAAAGAATGGGGAATCTGGATAAGCTAATTTCTATCTTTTCATGCTTACGGTCCAAAAAGTTTACAGAATTTAACAATGGAAGAACCGCGGATGGGGATGTAGCTAATGAAGACAATGAGGCATATGTTTTTGGTGCTGTACGAAGTAGTAAAATTTGATGCCAAGATTTACAGTTTAGATATAGCCGTTTATGAGATGTGGCCAATTTAACATTTCACTTGATTTTCAGCTAAAATTCGGAGAAGACCTGTTGTTGTAACGACCAAATTACTTTATTGTTTGTGAATACTAAAGACGGTTGGAAGATGGTGCACGAACATATTCCCATTAAAATCTCAGGCAAATGTTTTTACCATATTATCAAATTAAGAATGGCCTTGGTAAGTATTGCTATCCATCATGGAAAGCACTAAGGAGTAGAGATATTCTTTGGAATTACAAATGGTTAAAACAATTGGATGTTACTCTTTTTAATAGTATAAATTATGAAAAACTATATAAAATTTTTTGTTATCTTATTGGTCTTGTCCTTGTCAGCTGCACTGACGATGACGGTCACCCAAAGTTGTTTCAATTGAAGCCTCCAGATTGGTACTTCCCGAAATTTCTGAGGCAAAACAAGAAGTAATGGAAACTTCGGGGCTATTGCTCAAAGATGAAAAGACGGAGATATGGATAAAATTATTTTCCTTCCATGATTTACAGTCCTAAGTTTACCGAATTCAAATGGAGAAGCAAGAAATGGAGGTGAAGCCAATGAGCACATGAACGCACAAGTTTTTTTGTGGAGTAACCGAGTAAGTGAAAGTTTGATGCGAATTGATTACAGATTGCAGTTTTATGGTGATGGTAGCCAATTTTAACTTTCACTCTGATTTCCACCTTAAATTCGGAGAGAACTTGGTTGTAGTAAATGAACAAATAAGCTATTGTTTGTGAAGACAGATAATGGGTTGGAAAATGGTTTCCACGAAACATCATTCACCTTTGAGATATAGAAGATAGCTAAAAACGTACTTCACTTTTTAGGACACTGTAATACTTGGGTCTATAACGCAATTTTTAAATTTTGACAAATTTTATGAGTGCAAAAATGAGGATATGTGGTATAAATAGAAGGTAGGGGAGACCTAATTAATTGTGTCTTCTTTTGGCTTTTGAATTCTAAAGGTATAGCTTGTGTATTAAAAAAAATTGGCACGAACATGCCTTTTAAGTAAGTATTTATAAATTTAATAAATATTCAATGAAGTAAAAGGAACAGTAAAATTTTTTCAATGCAGTCTAGAAGGATTGATTTATCACTGAAGAAAGGAGTTGAAAAAGATCACTTTGGTATCACATTTCAGGATTAATATGACGAATTCGGAGGGACGAAGTTGAATTTTGATCTTCCAAGAGAGGAACAAGGCCTTTAAACGCGTTAACGTAAAAGTTATCTATAATCATTACTTCAAGATTTTTTATAAGCCCATCTATTAATATTAGAGGGTTTTTTTTGTGGGTTGGCATACTGAACATTCTTTTAAATAAAGTAATTATGCAAAGAGATAAAGTCTTTTAGTAACAAGTTGGCAGCAGTGAAATCTCCAAAAAATTCTCCCAAAGTTAATGTCATCATAGTCTGAGAATAAATGTAATCTGAAGTTAAATAGAACTATTTAATTTTCAGGTACCCAAGCGGCGCCTGCCACACGCTTGTTAAAATTGTTAAAAGCGTTAATACGTTATAAAAAATAAGAGTGACCCTTAAAACAATCTTCTTTGCTTTTGAACAATTCTAATTTTAAGAATGAATAAATTATTATCGTTAACCGCTTGAACCGTTTTTGGATTGGCAAAATGTACATTCAAGACTTCAACTCGGTGCTACGTGGGCATAACTTGCCTCGATCTATGGGGACAGATACGGGGAGACTAGAACCCTATAACCAAGCCTGTTAAATTTTGGTGTTGTCGCCGAAATGCCATTTAGGAGAAACCTGTCGTTTTCACCGAACTAATGTTTCTATTCAGTTATAGCATTGGCGGAAATGTAGTGGCATTAAATTTTTTTGAATCTTCGTTAATGGGTAAAATATTATTATCAAGGGTTTAGTGTGGGAAGCTGGTACAAATTGGGTTTTTACTTTCGCGAAAATAATGAGATTTTGGTAGGAACAAGATAATTCAAACCATTGATTTTGGTGTAAACCTTGATTGGGATATAACTAAACAACGGACTTAATTTTGGGGCACGGTACGCCTTTTGGGTTATCTAATATTATGTGTAGCTGGTGTCGGATAATACAGAAATGGGGGTATATTACAAGTTTTCTGTAGGTTACTTTTTTTTCGCGCATCTTTTTAATTTTACAGGCCACAAATTGGCCTCAACGTAGAGCCATTTTATTTTTTTGTACTAAATTGACTAATAATGTCTTGAGATGGGGCCAGGTGTTCTACGATATCCCTTTTAGCAAAAGGAAGGGATAGGAGGGGAGAATAATGGGTGTTAAATTGGTAATTAATCGCTAAGTATAAATTTTTATTTTAATTCTACTGGGAAAATAGATTACTTTGGATACAACCCTATTCTACACTTTTAATATTTCCATTTCTGACTTAATATCACTAGAATACTTAGCTTATATTCTGATAGACCTTTATGCCCAAGGACAATTATAGCCAGCAAAATTTTGTACTTAAGAAGGCGATTTTTCAATATAGGGTATTTCTTATGATGGTAATAGCCTATGTATTTTGGAAGCAGCAGCTTTGTTGGTCTTTTCGAGAAACTGACAACCTATAAAATTTATTTTTAATTTTTTATTATTAAAATTTACCTAGGGTAAATACTATAAGTATTCATACAAGAATACGTGGATACGTCTTAACTTACAACATTTATTTTTTTCGATTGTACAATTGGATAAAAATTATGAAATGAGCATAACGAAATGGTAGTATACCAATGACGATATGTGAATAACAATACCTGTTACTGAGGTAGTCGAAGGTAAATCAGTTTTTAAAAACAATAAATAGCTCATATGAAAAATTTTCATTCTTTAGGGTTTTGTTTATAGTGGGGTTCGTAACCAAAGGGGCACAACGGCTGCGATCAGCCTTTTTTGCAAGATAGCGCTGTAAGTTCTCTTTGAAGAGAGTGAGGGGAATGGTAGGATTTTGCTTCAATTGCAGTTATCGAATAAGGCCATTAAAGTGCTGTTCAATCAGGGCTACTGCTCACATGAAAAAGAATGCGAGAAGAATGTTTACAATATAGACATGTGTCCGGACATGAACATTTGTTGCATTGACCGAGTATCAGGTCAATATGTTTTATTTGACAGACAAGGTGGTTTTTGAGCAAATGCGGGCAGGCAGTTATACATCGACCATAATATAAAGCTCCAGCTATGGGCAATAGGCCCTGATTTTTTTGACCATGATAGCAGGAGAAAGCGATTTTGCTATTTTTAAGACAACAAGAAGTATGGAGATCCTCATCAATAGCCTTATCCGATTATCTGTACAGTATGGACCAATTCTGGTCAATTTTTTGCTTTTGCTGGCAGCGGGACTTGTACCAGGTTGGATAGTCGTTTAAAACGGTAAAAGAAGGTATTGAGCCAATAATTTAACCTGCTTCAGTTTCCTATGAAGATCCAATTTGTTTTTGGGGCTACCAGGAAAAGGTTTTTGGCGTAAAACATTTGCCTTAATTCAATTGACCAAAAATTACATGGACAGAAATTAAAGTGTCGAAAATATTCGGGTAGCTTATGGTTGGGGTCAACAAAAGGTGCCTTTTTAAACTACGTGAAGAATGGCAAATAAATGACTATTACGCTTCAACGATGGCTGGTAGACGATCAGGTGATCGACAATGTAGAAGGTCTGACCCGGAAGTGTTCTGGTCCTGACCAAAAGGGGATGAAGCAAAAATTGACTTTGTGCTATGACACTAGCGACAAGCGGATTAATTTTCAAGAATTCAGCGGTTTGGACATATTAAAAGGTATGGTTTACCCTTCAGATTTAAGCCATGAAAAACGCCAGGAGACTATCTACTTGGCTTCTTTCATGAATACGATAATGACGGACTTTGGACATCATGTATTTTGGAGTGAAGTTTTTCGTTATGCGTACCAAGTCCGAAGATGCAAGTTAATGTCTACGAAGCTTTTTGAGGCATGGAGAGGTTAACGGCACTTCACGACTTAAAGGGTTTCCCGCAAGGTCTTTTGAAAGAATGGCTAATGAATGGGCTACATGCAACGATTTTCAGACGAGTGGAGAGAGAAAATGTAAAAGAAAACGGAGAATTTGCAGTTATCAGATGATGAAATTTGAGACTGGAAAGTTCCACCACTAGCGCGATGAATCCTGGGCCATTTTTGTGTATGCATTTTTTTTGCTGATGGCACCGAATAAGGCTTGGAGAGATAGGCGCTAACAAAAAAATATCGAGATGGACATATTATGGATCGATTGGCACTTGGTGGATTGGAACGGCAAAGCTACGCTGGGGAAATGGAATACTGATTATGTGAATGGATTTCTATAATGTAGGGGATGCCGACGAATTCGACACTTATTTTGTCTTCTTGCAAACAGCTATATTTTACAAAAAGACAAAATATTAAAAAAAAGGGGGCTGAAAGTTGATAAAAAATATGATATATGAGAATGCAATAGACAGGCCTCGGTCATGCTTTGTAGAAGGAGAGGATTTAAGTAATATTGGAAATCATTCCGATGATGACATGTAATTTTTTGACCATTCCACTTTTTCAATTTATTCCTTTTTCCGGAGGAACAAAAAGAAGCGCATTTTAAACATTCGTAAAAAGTATTGGGAAGTAGAAGCTCTGAAAAGAATCCGTTTGGAATATCTTTTTGCACTTTTGGAGGCAAAATATAGATAGTGAAGAATCGGCTGGGTTGGTTGCGCGAGTTTCCCATGATCTTATCGATTGGAAAATTTGGATAATCGAGCAACCGTAAGACCTGACGAAAATTGAACTGAATTTTAGAGACCAAACCATAGCGAGGTGTTGCCAGGTTGACGAGAAGGCCACTTCCATTTGTCACAATGGGAAGCGTACCGAAACAATTGGGAAGTGATGGCAAACCGGGGGAATATGCCCTATATTAATTTGTTGCCCTTTATTGGCAGGTATACTAGTTTGATAGCATAAGTGCAACGCAGGCTGAGTAAGTTATATTAGTACAAAAAGGAAGCCCAGTGGGCTTTCTTTTTTTTTGTGCAGTTGGCGCGGTAAGGGTATTAGGGCTTTCTCCATATTTTTCGACCACCACGCCTGCTTCTAATATTCCAAAGATTATCCCATCCTTTAAATTTAGGGGTGTAAGAAACGCGATATTAGATGAGTCTATGTAAGAGGGGAGATTCACCAAGCTATTAGTGAGGTGATATATTCCTGATTTAACATAATAACCATGTATAAAAATTCTTCGCTCTATATTTTATTCAAATGTATAACGTTTTTCTCTTCCGTTTGAGGCGGCATTAAGTAATTGGTTGAAGGTTTTTATACTATCAAATTTCGGGTAATTCCTCCCGAGAGGCAAGTCCAGTAATGCCGTCTCCAATATAGGGCAACAATCTGTTCTGGTAATGCCTCCAAAACAAGAATTGGGTATCGGATTTTAAGATTCTATAATCCGCCGTATACCCGTTTAAGCTAAACAGGACTTAATGCGTTTTTGGTGGTTACCGAACTACAAGGACGTATAACTAACAGTCCTAATAAAATCACCCAAATAATGAACCCGAATATATCCATTCTTTCGCATTAATCTTTCCGCATTTTGAGGGTATTTGCGTTTACCACAATCATTTTGCAAGTATACAATGCTTTTCTAGCTAGGGTAGGGTCGGCTCTTTTGTCTAAATAGGCCATCTGCCTTACTTCTTTGCTACTTTTATAATGTTGTTAATAATTAATCCTGGTTTGAAAAATGGCAGTGATCTCTCTAGCCATCTTGGGCAATTGAGCTTTTTTTTATCTGAAACATTATTTAAAGTCAATTGCCTAATTCTAATCCAAGAAGTACACGCTTTTTGTATGTTTTCAAATGCGCTTGTTGGTGAATTTCCTGAGATATATATGTAGTTTAAGGTATGCATCATGCCTTAGTTTTGTAATTGAATGTAATATTTTTTTCATCATAAATGGTAGCGGCCAATTACTGGCTGATTTATGGGCGTGTGCAGTCCAATTCGGCGCACATTCGCACTCCAATATGGTGCACTTTTATACATTTGCTTCCAAAGGCGGCTACATGCTGCAAAGGGTACTGACCGGCACAAATGATAACGTTATACACCGCCAGCATTTCTCGTGCTTCATTTTGAACATAATGCAAGCATTTTATCAATTTTGTGTACTGCAACTTGTTGATAAACTGTACATTTTTCTTTTTCAGGGTAGCACGATGGATCGACCCGTAGTTTTGCCCAAGTTTACCACCAAATTTACCCCTTACTGCCTTGAAATAATTTCTCTTTGGTGTGGAGGAACTTCTGCGTTACAACTTCGGTCCATCCTGGCCTTCATTGTTTTTATCTATTCCCCATTCTTTTAACCAAGCGTCAATGTTTAAGTGCGGTGCTTTCTCTTCAGTGTGCTTTAAATATTCTGAACCTCAAAACCAATTCCCACCACCAAATAACGGAACACGTTTTGCCAACAGGTTTTTTTTAAACTTTAAAACATCAATGTAGTTTAGAACTTTTAGGGTGATCTATACCGTCAATTTTTGGAGTTTTTGGTTTTAATTCCTGTAGCTATTATTCTCGTCAAATTGCGGTTTTTTAAAGCCTCCGATCTACCGCGTTAATTTTAATTTTAAGTTACATGAAATGCAATGCAATTGGTATAATAAATACGATGGTTTCATAAAATTCTTCTTTCCCGGATATGCTTCGCATGATTGAAATTGTTCCTATTTCTTTATCGGCATGCAAAAAGGGTACTCATGTCCGTTGTGCTCTACGGTTTGCCGCCGCCAAAACTGCAGGACAGCGCCTACCACAGCAATTTTCTTTTTTCTTTTTTCCGTTTGGAAGATAGTTATTAAGTTTTCGTTTCATGACATGGCTCTTGAATTACAAGCAACTGGCTTATTTTCGTTTAAATCGTGGTCAAACACGCTTGATTACAGCTATGACAGGTATTTTATTTCGTCGATTTATTGGCTTCGGCACTTATTTACCATTCTGATCCGCTAAAAAACGGCGCTGGCATGGAGATCAGGGTCCGCATGCCTTCTGCCAATACTTTTCAGCGTTTTCTTGGCAATTATTCTGTTGGAAGTAACCATGGAATAGAAAGTTCTTCTCTTCATTTTTTGTAACCCAGGTAAGGCTGCCTTGAGCTGATCGTTGGCAATGTGGTAATACGAGCTTCGTGCACCAATGCCTGTCATTTTATAATAGTGGCAACCGCTTTTTTCAAATTTCTTTGCCCAGGGCTACTACTTCTTGCCAACTGCTTCTTTTTCTACACAGATCCAACTGGATAACGATAGTATGATAAATTCCTTTCCAACGGTTTGCGGTTTTGCTTTACTAGTTTCTATGGCAACGCATCTGATTATTCATAGCTTCCACATAATTATCGGTTCGGCTTATTTTGGTTCTTCAGTAATAAATTGATTGATAGATACACTTCGACTCATAATTTGACACCATCATAACTCTGCAATTTTGATAGTTTTGGCGAATTATGAAGTCGCGAAGGGTACGTTTAATGCCTGATGGCTTTTTAGTTAAAAAGGTTTTAAAGGGAGAAATTGGTGATTTTATGGCATGACGGAGCAACCGCAAAAGGATATATCCGTAACGTCCCCTGCATGTAAGAATCTGCATACATATTTTACACCCGCCCTCTTTGTGCCTGCATCTGTATTTACTTATGATGTTTTGACGTGTTTTTTGTGCTCATCCGTGCGAAAAGGGCCTGTCCAGTCTTGGAACGTTAGGTGGCAAATGCCCAGAAACAATTAAAAGCAACCACCCTTGGCG
>Ga0163217_1089123_pt1 | contig 10180 bp, 11 predicted proteins | sample SynspAceP_FD_185933 | JGI IMG/M metagenome (GOLD analysis project Ga0163217, IMG submission 185933) | Saline lake microbial communities from Ace Lake in Antarctica - Synechococcus sp. Ace-P (PacBio error correction) | ecosystem: Environmental > Aquatic > Non-marine Saline and Alkaline > Saline ...
ACACAGGGAAAGAGAAGGGATTTTTTTCCCTTTTTTTAATTCTTCCCCTTTTTTCCAAAAGTAAAAATAATCGTAAATACGCACCCAAGCCCTTCGTTGGATTAAACTCAACAATGAACTGACAGAAATAATCTGTAAAAATGCCGAAATATTAATCCAAATATTCGGCATGAAATCAAAATAATGAAGTTAAAGGCAAGACAATATGAAATCGCAGAATTTTAGCGACTTCAACCCATTATTGTAAATTGTTCTAGCATGTAATCGGCTGTCCGTTTTCTGAAGCTCCCCTTCACCAACCTAAAAGCTGAATAAGCTCTTGTATCCGATTGGCAATGTATCCCCTGCTTTTTCTCCACCTAATCAATAAACGTTACTTAACTCTTCTTTCAAACATCTTAGTGGTTTGAGTTCTTCCTTGAATCGTTCCCTTTCACTGACTTCTTGTTCATAATCAATTGACCAATCGAAATGGTACTTCACCTTATCAACTGTTTAAGCAATTACATAGGAAATAGAAACTTGCTTTGTAACAAAACTAACTTTCAGCGAACTTGAAAGAGTGCCAGTTTCTAATGTTAAGCCAGTACTGAGTGGACTAGCTGCTTCCAAAGATTGTTTGTAAAATATCATCGGTTTTTTCTCCAAAAATTACAGAAATCGCATTGTTTTTTTCGATAAGGCCTGATGAGAAACTTGCTTCTTGGAGAAGGACGCCTCTCTGCAATCACAAATTTGATGGTTCGGAAAATCTTTTACTAGCGCTTAACATGAGTGGCAGCATCGTTTTGAGATTTCTTGCTTTCCTAACTACAGGTATAAAGCCTACAAATTTGGTTTTTCTGACTAAATTACTTTGACTCACTAAAAGCTTTTGAAAGCTTGGTTGTTCTTTGCGCTCATTCGCAAATTGCATCAATCATGGTGGCCCCACAAAGTCACATCTACATCAAACTTCTTGTAGAACGACTTCTCAAATGGAAGGATAACAAACATCCTTATCCACCACTTTCTAATCTTATGAACCCGATTCCTGTTTCCAATGCCCAAATTTTTGAGGAGAGATATAATAAGAATAACTTTAATAGTTCAAAGTCTTTACATATTCGCTATTCCGAAGATTAAATCCCAGATAATCGATCAAAATCACACAATCCGGTTTGACATTAGCAATATCTTCCTTAACAAGAAAATCAATGTTCTTTACCAGGTCGTAAAGTTCAGTCACTACTTCTATAAAGCCATAAAAGCTAAATCTCGAATAATGCTTCACAATTTTCCTTCCACAACTGAGTTGCATCATTTCTCCTCCCCCAACACCTGAACTGTGCGAAGAATCTTTCCTTCTTTAAATCTTTCATCAAGTTAGAGCGCGTGCAATACCCTGAACTTCTCCGCTATTAAATAAATCCTTACTTTCATCTAAAGGGTTTCCGTTTAAGCATTTATAAACAACTACACAAAAGCATATAAGAAAGTAGATAAAACTCCACCCTCTAGCAGCCTGTCCTCCTCTTTGTAATAAAAGAAGAAAAATATTCCCATATTGGAGATGGCAATAAATAAACTTAAAAAATTTCACCATGGTTTTCCGCAAATGCCAACTTTCTCAAAAATCAGGAACCTGAAGATAAGCCATAGTAGATAGGTAAAACCCTCCTAAAACAATAATGGGTAAAAGTAAACAACTAAGAACCCAGCAAAGATGAATCCAATTTAACTTCATTTCAAAGTGCTTTATTGATCAGATCGATTTGTCAAGACCTGTCACATCATATTGAAACTGGAATCTATACTTACGAATCCATTTTGCAAGCGCCCTCATCAGTGTCTCTATTTTCAGGTTTCATGATTCACAAACTTCCCACTCACCCGTAATAAGGTTTTACCTGAAGGATCATGACGTTCATCAAATTCCTCTTCCCAAACTGGCAATTGCTGTCTGCACACTTACCAGAATAATTCAGCTTTAAAGCCGGAAATTTACATTCCAACACGTTGATTTTGCATGGATTAGGCTAAATCGAACCTGATAATTTGTTCGATAAATGGCTTTTAGAAGGAATAAGTCTGCATCTATAACTGTGATCGCACAATAAAACCTATTGATGAAATCCGTCAATGGCACCTTCCACAGCTGCGACATCGTACAACTATAATTACATTAAGGATAGAATTGTTAGCCATGGTGATTCCCGAAAAATTAAATCAGGATTTTGGGTCTCCCAATACGTTTTGCCATCTCGGCAATTTTAAACGACAATCTACAAGAGTACCAGAAAACTAAATGCCTTCAACTCCTTCCAAAACTGTCGGAACAATTCGCAACACTCGAATTCATTTGTGATGGCGTGCCCCAATCCAACTTTGTGCTTATCAGGTGCCGACTACAGACGATTAGTATTCGATATTTTCTTTGCTGTTTCAATCAATGTCAAAATCTCTGAGCAAGTGATTTCATCATCGTTCTGTAATAAATATTCAAGGGAAGTTTTCCTTTTAGACATAATTCAACCTCTGAAAAGTGACTTACCAAACTTAAGTACAAAATAATAAAAAGCGGTTTGCTACTGAGTGTAATAAACCATACTTTTTCTAAGTGGCGGTGTGAAGAAAAAAGTAGCCATATTGGTGGTGGCATCGACTTTTAATAGCAGCTAATTTTTTAAGTTGATCAGTTTGAAGTTCATATCTATGAAAAGAAAAAACGATTGGTCGAAAATTCTTAGTTGCCCGTAAAGGTGGTTCAATCTGCAAATGCGATCTCTCCCAAAAGAGTTTCCTTCAAGTAATACGCCCAGAACCGAAGTTGACCCAAACGCTTCTTAATGCGTTTACTAACAAATTCATTAAGAATTGTGGTGGCTCAGCTTTAATCCCAACTTTTGAAGGAACAGTGGAAGAGTTTTTCCTGAAGAAGAATAAAACCCTTCGAGGTATTGAGCAAAGATTGAATATACTTTATTGAAAAAGGGGTAAAAATTCATACTGCATTTTCGAATTGATTGATTTTAACGATGAAAGTATCCTTCCTTTAAAAAATCAAAAAGTTTAAACAACCGATTTTCCTAGTTTAGCGCTGGGCGGTGCCCTCTTGGAGCAAACCTGGGTAAAGTGATTGGAAATTGGATCAATTGTCAATAAAAAAGGGGTTACAACTGTGCCCATTTCAAGCATCACTGTGGAATTGAGTCCTTGGCCTGCCTCCACTTTTAAGATGCCCATGAAGGGAACCCTTTAAAAAAACATGGCCATTACTTTGCAATGGAGTGACGATATAAAGGGAGCCTTTAATCACCAAATATGGGTTGGAAGGAATGTAATTTATCCATTCTTGCAAATCATGAGATTTCGATAAACAAGAAATTGCACTAGAAATCAAATTGAATTTTAAAAAACCACAAAACCTTCTGAGGATAATCATTAAAGTCTCATGCGAAGGATTATAAGCAGGTGCAATAGCACTTCTCAATTGGCTCTATTTAAAGCTTTTCAGAAAGAGAGTTTCCCTTTCTCGGTAGAAAAAGCTGCAACATTAATAAAATAAGCTTAACCATTCTATTATCGGGCCCGACCGATAGAAGAAGCCATCTCACAGTTGGAGGGATCAGTTTTTGATGCATAGAAGATGATTTTTCACTAAAAAAACTAATTCCAATGTATTTGTGATGGCCGAAATGTTAAGATTGGGATGCCCTAACGTGGCGGTTTTTTTATTACAGATGGTTGTTTTCTCTACAGGCTTTTTGGTACTCAAAAAATTATCTGAAAAGCACTCGAATAATGGCCTTTAAAAAAAAGAATGGTGAATGAAAGTAATAATTTTTTAATTCATCAATTAAGCTACTTTCCTCATTCAAACCTAAAAATTCGATCAATCGAATTTCCTGTATACATGGTTTCAAAAGGTGTGGGTCGCTTTCAATTTTCTGCCTAAGGCACGCTCTCAAAGATAGCATCAATAACCAACGACTCCCTTTTCTCCACAATACTTCAATCCAATGGGTTGATTGTGAATAATTCGCTGTGTCATCACTTCTGCAAATTTCATTGAGCTTTAAATGAATAACCCGTGGAGGGGTTTCACCAACCTCCTGCCGTGCCTATTAGCGTAACATTTGGCAAATGGATGATTTTCAAATGGGTAACCCCCCCCCCCAAAACTTTTCCCCCCAATAAAAATTTTTTTGGGGGAACACACTTGTTCAGTTTTCACTAATTTTATATTGCTGACAACTTTAGCTTTTCCTTCTAAATAGTTTGAATAGCTTGAATCATACACATCCTCTCCCACTAGTGGTGGAAATTTAAAAAAGGTAAACTCCAATAAAGCTCGATTGGTGGAAAAAGCAAACACATACATTAAAACTACAACTGTTCTGTAGTTAAAGAAAAAATCCATCAATGGTAAACGAAGAATCGTCGATATACTTGTTCTAGTCCTCGACAATCTCCTTTAAAATTGCGCTTTAAATGTAAATTTATGTTCCTCAAAATGCTTTTGGACTCGAACAATCAGAAACATGTGACTATTAACTCATTTGAGTTTGTTCTAATTTTTGCACTCCTTGGCGACATTTTAGACAATTCAAAACCTTCTGCAACTGAATGAAAAATGAGGTTTTCGTCTTTAAAATCTGGTACGCGCATTTAGAAATTTAGACGCCATTGACAGTATTAATTAAGTGTAATCCTTAGTGCTATCCTCCGCTCTAAGTTTCTGATTTAAATTGGGTATCTTCCATTGCTTTTCAATAGAACGGATACTTAAAGGTCTTGGCTGCCAAAAACTCCACTTTTTATTAATACTCTCCCTAAATTGTATCTAAGACAACGATCTTTTTTGTTTCAAAAAAGGTTCTTTCGCAAACGTAGCGGCAATGTTCATTCCTGCTGCCCGGCAACCATAATCGCATAATCGTATTTAAGCTCTATATCATGATGTTTAAATTGCACTCAAATTTACAACTAAGAAATTGAATACAGAATTTTTGTGTTTAAAGCGAACATAAGCTTAATTAATTAAAAAATCGATACAGCATTATATCCAATAGTAATCAAAAGAGGAAAAAAAATAAAAACCCCCCCCCTCCAAAAAATAGCCATTTAATCAAGCAAGTGGTAGAATCACTTCTTTTGTCACTAGAATATTTTATAGGTAAAATATATTGCCTAAGCTGCCTAATAAAATAGATAATAATGCTATAGGAATATCCAATATCGCTGATTACAATGTTAATTGTTCATTGGATTCTTCGATTATCTCTTACTTGTAATGATTTCGATTTCATTACCAGAAATCCTGTAATAAAATGAAGTTTTGCTTAGTAATTACCTTTTTATAAACCCTTTCATTCTCGCTCTCTTTGAACTATAAGGATAAATTGATACTTGATTGATGCCTCATCTAATTTTGAGAATGAAATTCTCTTGACTTTTTTTTAGACACTTTCCTTAAATAAAGCCAACAAACTATTTAAATTGGCTTAGCTCGAGTAAGAACTAAGCTAATTTCAAATTTTCTCATCTTAAACGATAATCTTTCATGACAGATTCATCAAGAAACTTTCCTCCTCCTCGATCTAACTGATCAATTCCCTCTTGCTTTAGCTTTTTCCTCTTGCTAAGCATTATGATGACCATTCTGAAGCTCATCTTCTTCCGAGACCTCAGTATTGACTTAATGGCTGTATTAATCAGGGTCTTTTACTTTCATAAAGCTTGACTGACCACTCATTTCTCTTTGTACATCCATGTCCCTTTTCAATTGATTTTATCAGAGTTAATTATTTACATTGATTTAATTTCTACTACTAAAAATGAATCATAAAAAAAGCCCACACTGACTATTCAGTGCGGGCTCATTAATTTTTAGAGTAAGAATTACTTCTTATCTTCGGTCACTTCTCGAAGTCTCATCAGTTACTTCAATCTTCACCTTGAGCAACCCGCTTCTCCTTGACCTGCATCATGCAACCAGGATTCTCCTTGGTATTTTGATACATTGTCCGAGCAGCCTTCTATGGAAATTACGTATTCAACCTTATCCATTGCTGGATTCTAAAGCATCCACTCTTGTGCTTCGTGTGCAGTTTTCAATTCAGCCAACGCAGCTTGCGATAGGCCTCTTTCTTGTCAGCTTGGCAATTTTCACCATACTCTTTCAATTGCTCTCAGTTTGGAAGATCAAATGTATCCGCTTTGTTATCTTCTCCAACTCTTTTTTTGCTTTGCAATCTGCTTCAGCATGTTTCTTCAGCATCTTTCTTCATTTCTCGACTTTTCCTTCGTTCAGTTAAACCTGACAGAAGCTTCGGAACGAATAGAATGCTCTTTATTTGTTGTAATCTTTTGCAGAAACATCAAGATACCGTTTGAATCGATGTCAATGTTACTTCAACTTGTGGTACACCTCTTTGCTGCTGGTGGAATACACTAAGTGGAACGACCAATGAGTTTTTGGTTCCTGCAGCCATCGGACGCTCACCTTGCAAATACGTAAATTTCAACTGAAGGCTGAATTGTCAGAAAGCTAGTTGAGAATGTCTCAGACTTCTTAGTAGGAATAGGTTGTGTTGCCTCAATTAATGTTAGTCATTACACCACCCATGTTTCAATACCAATCGATCATGGAGTAACATCTAATAAAAGACTCTCACTTCACCTGTTAGTACAGTCCACTTGATAGCGGCACAAATTGCAAACCTTCATCAGGATTAACCACTTTTGAAGGCTCTTTTCAAAGAATGCTTTAACTGCCTCTTGAATAGCAAGGAATTTAGTAAGAATCCACCAACTAAGATTACTGTCGTCGCGATATCACTTAATTTTAAACCTGAATCTTGTCAATGCAGTTTTACATGGCTCAATAGTTCTTTTGATTAAAGAGTCAGCTCATGCTCAACCTTAGCTCTAGTTAAAGGATCTTAACTAAGTGCTTTGGTTCAGAAAGCCGTAGCAGTAAACGTAAGGCAAGTTGATTTCAGTGTGCATGTGCTGATCAATTCAATTCTTAAGCTTTTTCCGCAGCTTCTTTCAAACGTTGCAAAAAGCCATTGGGTCCTGTTTCTCAATGTCAAACTTGACTCAATCTTTTGAATAACTCTTCAGCTAACCAATCGATAAGTTACCTTGGTCGAAAGTCATCACCACCTAAGTGAGTATCAAACCATCTGTAGATTTTAACTTACAAAAACGCCATCACCTAATTCTAGGATAGAACACATCATGAGTACCACCACCACAGTCAAAAAACACGACATTTTCCACATCGTCCATTTTCTTATCCATTTCGTAAGCCAATGCCAGCTGCAGTTGTGGTTCGTTTACTGATTCTTTCTAACTTTCAAACCAGGCATTTCACCAGCTTCTTTAAGTTTTCGCCATGACGCTGAGAATTGTTAAAATAATGCAGAACAGTAATAACTGCTCTGTAACTGTAGTTCCTAAATAGTCCTCTGCAGTCTTCTTCAATTTTTTGAAGAATCATAGCTGAATTTCTTGAGGAGTTACTTTTTCCTATCGTCGATTTCTACTCTCGCAGTAATCGTTATCACCTTTACTACTTGGTAAGGTACACGCTCCAACTTTCTTTTTCAATTTCCGCTGAATTTAATTTCCTAAATCGCCTTTAATCGAGTAGAATGTTTGTTGGGTTGGTAATGAGTTGTCTTTTCGCAGGTCTCCTACTTTTCTTTCTCCCTCAATGAAAGGCTACAAATTTTGAAGGGTGTTTCTTTTTCCTTCGCTATTTAGGGGATTACAAACAGGCTCATTACCTCCCAATTACACAGATACGCAAGAGGTTAGTTTTTCCAAGTCGATTCCTATAATTTTACTCATACTTTATTCTTTTATCGGTTTTTCTAACTATTCAAATTGATTTCGTTTTGACAATAGTCCAATGACTGTGGCCAATAGAAAAAATCCAATGAGAAATATTGGAAATTTATGACATAAAAATAGAAATGGGCGTCAGAAAACGACTGACAACTTATGACAAATTCGTCAGTCAATTAATTCGGTCGGAAATTTTGAGAAGAATTTTGCCCCCTTTTTTTTTAGGTTTTCCCCCCCAAAAAATCGCCTTTTTTTTCCCCCCCATCAACTTTGAATACTTTGCGAATGTGAATGGAAGTTGGTTTGAATTATCACTATTATCTCTAACGGCATCTCGATATTCTCGAAGAAAATATTCCAATACCATTCCCCTCAATTAGAGATACTAGATTATTGATCGACATCCATTTGCAAGGTTTTTGTAGCATCTATATACAATGATAAATCCTTTCGTGTGCTGCAGTAAGTGAAGAACTTCAACCTTGGTTTAAATCTACACAGTATTATCCTCCTAAGGCGTTGGTAATTGAACTCAACCTAATCTGTGTATCAAATAATTTCAGGTGCACTGTAAAGTTTTTAAAGTTTAATGACGTTGCTAAAAATTGTTAATACGTGAACCACAAAATATTGCTATAGTAACTTTCCAATAGTGGGTTATCATTTGGTTCTAAGTATTAATTCAGGGTGTAAAACAAATCGTAAAACAACTTCATACTTCACTAGCAATTCGCAGAGGATTATCCACTCAATGCCAAAATTAAACTCCCAAAACATATCGGTTCTTGTTTGGACAATTTCAATAAAAGTCACATCGAACTAGGATTTGGTTCTTGCAAAAATACATTTCAAATTAATTCTGGTTTCTCCTCTAATAATCTCTCCTGTTCTATTGTTTGGAAAACTTTCAAACCAAAGTTACTCCAGAAGTAAATACTATGGGCATTGGTCGTATAATAACGATATGATCTGATTATTAAAGTACCGTCGGCCTTAGATATTTTTACGATGGTTCAATAAATTGTGTTGTTTTTCATCAAAATTATTTCAACTTTTTATATCACCTGATTTTAAATAATTGAATCGAATCTGAAATATTCTTGCCATTTCATTTTCATCACGCTAAAGACCCTAGAAAAGCTCGAATTCACTCTTACAAAACTGTGTATCTGCATTTTGATCTAACAAACAAAGACATAATGAATGTTTTGATAAGTGTCAGTTAAGTTCTACATGCAGTTTCACAACCTACTGTTAAATTGAAACCAAAGCAAAATAATAAAAGATGGATTTTTTTCATAATGCTAAATTACCAATTTATATATTCCCCAAAAATAAGATTTGTAGTTTTTGTTGACGACTTAGAACAACTAAAACGGAGTAAATGTTCTAACAGAAAATCAAAAAAACACGAAAGAATTACCACCCATCACCCTGCATGGAAAATGAAGGCAAGAGGTGAAAAAATATCAAATGCTTAACTAGTTACGATTATCCGGATGGGCGAAAATGTAGATAGTGCAGGCATGAAATCATCTGGTAGGCTGATTCGCACGAATGTAAATGGCTGGTCTATGAAACGACTTAACCCATCACTTGGACCAATTGTTTACTCATGCGTCCCTCAGTAAGTTTCGCCTATTGAGCATTGTTCTGGCTAGTCTGTAGATATGCCATTTGGTACTTACAAGGTAATCAAAGAGGCTTTATTTCCGCAATTAGAATCATGAAGGAATTCAGGTGCTCATGCTGTATAAGAAATGGAGGTGGAAGTGAAGATATTAAGTCCCTATTACTTCGAATCTTATCCGCACGGAATTCCAGCTTATGGACACCTTGACTAACCCCGCAATCAAATTTAACAAATTTGGCACTTACGTAGTTAGGGCCGAAGGAAGAAGAAGAACCAGGCCCCCAAAAAAAAAATTTTTAAAAATTTTTGGGAAAGACAAAATTGGCCCCCCCCTAAAAAGTTTTGCTAGACAGAAGCAGTTGTTTTAGTATTGTATTGAAAAGATTCGCAAAATTTTTGGCTAAAAAAGTGTCCGCAATCTGTTTCTATTCCATATAGGGATAGGCGCTGGAAATGGTGTTTGACGTCAAGTATTAGTTATTCATGATTTGTTGGGTATCACAAACGATTTAAATCGCTCGATCACAGAAGGTCACAATAATTTGTATGAACAATCGAAAATTCAAAGCTTTTGAACACATTAAAGATGTAAAATCTAAAAGATTTCACCACACGAGAACGAAAATATTAGAATTTTGAGCAACTTCATTAAAGTTTTTATACGAAGACCAATCATTTTAATTGCAGTTAATAAGCGATTCCGGAAGG
>Ga0163217_1089308_pt1 | contig 10180 bp, 12 predicted proteins | sample SynspAceP_FD_185933 | JGI IMG/M metagenome (GOLD analysis project Ga0163217, IMG submission 185933) | Saline lake microbial communities from Ace Lake in Antarctica - Synechococcus sp. Ace-P (PacBio error correction) | ecosystem: Environmental > Aquatic > Non-marine Saline and Alkaline > Saline ...
GAGCAGCGCATCACATCTATAAAGCGGGGCTGCGGCAAAAAGCATGGGCTGTGAACATGAAGGCGGCCCGTTGAGGAATGGCGGGTTGTGACTGCGACATGGTATAGCGTCTGCCCGTTACACGACTTTCCACCGCAGCACAAAAAAAGCCGGGAGCAAAATTTTACTGTATCGGCCTTGATCAGGGATAATCGAAAAGCGGCGGAATATCTCAGGGCGTTAACGGCAGTTCTTCTAAGAGGCTGGTTGAATACGACACTTACCGGCCGGCTGTGCCGACGCTCTGGACTATCATCAATCAGGTGCCAATGGTCCTCGCACATATCCTGAAAAGCCAGGAAATTGAAAACGTGCACACTCCGATGTCTGCTCGCCTTCCCATCCTTTCTCCTCTCTTTACCCCCCATACATACTTTTTACGGACGCGCGAAAACGACCGCTTCAAGGTCATCAACTTGTCCGATCGGGGCGCATGGAGCTGACGAGCAGACTGCAAAAGGGAGTCGGACGAGAGCAGGGTCAACTACCGAATGCGTTTCCAGGGTGCAATTTCAGCAATTCTAAGAGGTGGGTCATGAGCACCAACAGCGCGTCGGGCAGGTCGCATCCAAATCGTCATCAGCTCGGTGGTGCCGAATCGCCCAGGAAGGCACCCAGAGTCTTGCGCGAATGCCTGAGCAGCCTTGTCCTAGTTCACAGAGTCACACGAAGAGCGCAGCCAGGGAGCCAGCATCCGAGCCACTGGTTGTTGAAGGTGCAATTGGCACTGGCAATGGACCATCCGAACCAACGGGTCGAGCTGGCGAGTAGTCTGCGGCCTCAGGAATTTTTTCAGAAAGGAAGACGTGATGTTTGGATCACAGTATTACGTCTCCGGCGAAGAGGAGCGTTCAACGCCTGCCCGTTGCAAGATCAGATACGCAATCCAAACCCTCAAGCCGCTTTGACGGCAAAAAGACCGGTTTCAGTGATCGGACCGAGTGGTCCGGCTGACGCGATAAACCGTTCGCAGTGCGAGGGCTCGCGGGCGGTGGAACGGGCTTTCGGCTAAGAGACTGTGCGAGCTGCGCCGTCTCGCAAGGCCTGCAAAGCCCGGATCGACCGGGGAAACAGCGGGCATTGGCCGAAGCTTAAAAACTAAACGCGCCCGACAAGATAATCGGACGTTGCGTCCGGCGCATGCGGCGCGAGCGGGTTTGCAGGTCGTGACGGATCTATTCAGTACAAACCAAACCCCGAAAAAACGTCAATATCGAGCGATTTCGTGCCGGGGATGTCGGAAGCGGTGTCTGCAATCCAGAATGGGCGATCATGTGGGAGTCGGTGAAGGGACTGGTGCACAGTCTGGAACGATATGGCTGAACGAGTGATGATGAGCCTTGGCGTCACGAGGCCTTGAACTGCAAACGGCGTCGAGTCAAGATCAGCCGTTCAGATTGGGAAGCGCGAAAGCCGCGAGGATCCCTCTAAGGCGAGGCGTTGCAAAGTCTTGCACGTTGGTGGATCACACGACCACCGGAATAGTCGCCCGAGAGATCTCTACCGAAACTGCCCACCGGCTGCGGTCTTGCGCGAGTCTTATCAATGGGACAAGGCATGGCAGTTACTGTTCGCGAATAAGGCCGATACAAACCGAAGGCAAACGGCAGATCACGCGGCCATTCTTGGCGGCGATGCTGCGTCGAGCTGATGGGACCATGCGGCAAGCTGATGGAGGAGGCCATGCATGATGCGCGGCCAGGCTTCATATGCCGAGGCTGAGATGGATGCGCGCAGGCATCCGAAAGCAGTGTTGATGAAGGTTGAAGCTCGGGACAGAATCCTCGAACGCACAGCGGCCAAACGTCGCTGAATTTGAGGCCGGCGTTCGGCGCTCACATAAGAAACTCGTTGGCGAGCATCCGGCCGAATTGGGGCAGCGCAGCAAGCAAACTTGCCTGAATGTGGGCAGAGTGGCTCATGGCGTCTGTCAGACAGACCTGGCGTAAGGGCAAGTGATGAAATTGGATGCGCTTGCCGGCTCTGTCATCTGTGAGACACGTGGCCCATGAAACACGCCCAGCCTCGCCATGGCCGAGTCGCACCTAAAGCTGACACCAATGGCCTGTACAGGAATGTTGCCGGGCGTGGGCGCGTGGCCACGACCAAGACTACCAAACCGCGTGGAAGCCGGTTGGGCCGCACAGTATTGTGAACGTCCAATCGCAAGCAGCGAATTGAACGCCGTGACAGTGCTGATCTAGCGTAGGTTGAGCAGGGCGTGGGTGGCATGGACGCTGACAACAACGGAGAAGGCTATCTGGAACGCGCTCAAGCGAGCTGGCCTTCGTTGGATGACAGAACGCAAGTGGGTGCGCGGCGTTGCTCGCACCACTGAGGACCGGTCCCATCCGGGCGCTGGTGCGGGGGCGTCCGTTGGGTGATCGAGGCTTGCAAGCGATCCATATCAGTCTGGATCGCGACCTATGTACCTGTCCCCCAGTTGAACGCGAACACGCTCCTGGAAGTGAAGCCACAGATCCTGATTGGTACAGAACGACGCGAACCACCGGTATTTGGGGGCGGTTTCAGGCAGTTGGCCTGACACTAAAAAGAGCACGCGGTCTCTATTCCGTGATCGGATTCTGATCTAGCTTTGCGCACGCGCGGGCGCGATTAAACAATACCCAGTGGGATACCTGGATTGATATGACATGGGATCTGCGCCAGTGCGGAAGACCAGATTTTTTTCCCTCGCTGAAAAAGGGCAAATTGAATCGATCACGAAAACGAAATCACGCCGACACCACTGGGCTAGAACGATAGCAAAACCGAAAGAAAACGTGTACGAGAAACCGCACACGAGAAAACGGGAAAATAGCGCGTGAAAGCAAATACTGCCGGGACATCTCAGGCTGGCGCGGATCAAAAGAAAAACACACCTTAGGTGAAGCGGTGCTTCAGGCAAAAGACGCGAGCAGAGAAGAATAAAGGCACCAAAGCATAAGATAGAAGAAGATAAACTTCTTCTTCTCAAGAGGCAGAAGTTAATCAGATGATATTTGAAGGCCATCCAAGGCCTGTCTACAGCGATGCCGGCGAGGTGCTTTTGCGAGATCTGGTCCGCAGTTGCTGTCGATCCTGAGCGGATCATCGGCCCGTCAGCTCGATCGTACGCCGACAGGGTCGCGCCAGAACCGTCCCGGACTGGTCCGTCCGCGGGCAAGGTGCAAGCAGTTCCGACAATAAATTATCTCGATCGCGGAGCGCGGGCAAGATGGAGCCTATCACGGTCAAAAGCCGTTGAGCGTCCGAGCGAAGAGGGCGTCTTTTGGCGTTCTACTGCGGATTGTGGGTTCTCAGCAAGAAGCGGACTGCCCCGTCTACGGTCAACAGGCGCATGGCCGAAGCTCTTTGGCGGCTGTTTGGTGACCCGAAGGCGACTACAGGGCGGCAGGGGTGGAGCATGAAACCGACCCGTCTCGAAATCGTCGCGTGTTGCATCTTGAAGCGTTTCGGGTTGAATGCGGTTCAGATCCTGAATGGTGATCGCAGTGACCTGCACTGCCGGCCGCGATTGCCGTCTGTCTGATCGCTCACGAACCTCGGATACTCGCACCGCAGATTTGGCCGGACGTCTTGGTGCGAGTGACTCCAATCCCGGACGTCGATCATCAACGCCTGAAAGCGAGCGTCGCGAGATTCGCACGCCGCAGACGGAGCCGAATATCTGGATCTGATCGAGAGAGATCAGGGCGGCCGCATGCCGTGACCCAGAATGCCATTTTTAAATTCACAAAGGAGCAATCCTGTATTGAGAACCGAAGCCACGCCCATTGAAGAAGCTGACGCGCGAGCACCTGGAGGCCCGCTTTGGTCGCGCCGGCATATCCCGATCGCACGCATTGCGTCTGCTCTTGGGGTGGACCCCTCAGGCTGTAAGCGTACAAGGCGAAATTATTAGGCTGCCACCAGACGGGGCCACAAAGAACCCATGAAAAGAACGGATGATGCCCCGAGTTTCGAAGCATGTGGTCCCGGCAGGGGTGAATAACGAACGGAAATGGCGAAATTGTTTGGATATGCCCAACGCTGCATCTGTTGGTCCATCGGCGGAATCAACTTGGGGTCCTGCCCGGAAGGCACAGAGGGAGGCCGGGGTACAATGTTCGCTACCGTTGGTCCGAAACGATCAGTTTTGGCGCAGTTTCCGCGAGATTGCATTTGCACGGGCGGTGCAGGGCATGGTCCGCAAGCCACTCAAAACACGGAACCACAAAGGCAGGCTTTTATGAAAAACTTACACAAAAGGCGCAAAACTTCCGGGCCAAAAAGGCAATCGAACACCGCTGGCTCGGTTGGCGGAAAACACTAAGCCGTAAGTCACGGGGCTCAAAGCGCAAAGCAGGAAATCGGCGAAAAATCCAGATGCAGAGCGTACAGTTCTTGAAAGCCCGCGCGCGTCACTGGCGGAAATTGTTTCTGCCGACAGAAACTCAAATGAGAGATCTAGCGCTCGGCGAGGCAGCGGGGGAGGGCATCTAGCGCCCACTCCGGCGATCACGCCAAAAGATGTGGGATGCCTATGCACGCGGGAATGAACCAAGGCAGAGGCAGTCTACATCAAGACAAATCTAGGTTATCGATCAACGCCCAAAACAGCCGAAGGTCGAATATCTGATCGAGACCTTTGAGGCGAGGTTCGAATCATAATCCGGATATGCGGAGAGGAAGACGCGCCCGGGACGCATCAAAATAAATGGAATTGCGCTGGCGTGGGCTTTATCGGCATCTCGCGCGGACGAACCAAAAGCGATTATTTCCGATGTTCACGCGATATATTAGCCGGATTGAACCCGACTGGGACGCGTGGACCAATCGACCACGCCCGAGAGCGCATGCCCGTTCCTGTTGCCGTGAAGTGGTTGGCTGACGTCCGTTGGCATGTATGAGACGAATAGGACTTGGACACGCGCGCCTTAGATATATTTGCGAAAAGCAAGTTATGTTCGACGTGAGCCGGCCGGGGAAACCCGCTGTCGCGGCTTTTTTTCGTTTCCCAGCACCCGCCTCCGTCTGCGCGACGCGCACCACCGCCCGGAAGTCGGTCCAGCCTTCATTGCGCTCAATCAACGCATCGCGGTTGGGATTTTCAATTGGTAAACGAAGAGAGAGGTCGAGGAGCCGACGAGGAGACCAGTAATGTTCTGCAGCGTGAATTGACAACCGCGAAAGCAAGAAGCCTTCGCGCTCTGCATATTTCGAGCAGGTAATTGCGGCACGAAAGCTTACCGCGGCATATCGATGGTCGCTGAGGGCGAAGGATCACTTTGGCCTTTATGCTCGCGGCACCAGCCAGCTTTCTCACCACCCTCCAACATCGCCCCTGAGGCTGGAACAGCTAGAAGCCGCAGGCCCAAGCCTGAACTATCTAACACCCGCCATAGAGGCATGGAGGAACTGAGGGAGGCCGCGGCAGATGGCAAAGAGAAACGCCCAAAGCCGCCGCCAATGGTCGGGGCCAACGTCTGCAAGATCAAAACTGTTGGGCTCGACAAACCAAGTCGTGAGAGTACAAGCCCTGACGGCAGCCAAATGACGCCAAATTCCGCCATTACTACTGCTCACCACCTGTCGGACGAGGAGCTTGCACACTTGAACCCTACCGAAAAATCGCGAAATTCAGAGGGAGTGGGCAAGCGGCATAAAGCCTGGGGTTCGCCCCCCGTTTTGTCGCTTGACCCCGCCGCAGGCCAATGGCAATTGATGGAGGCCCGCACCATTCGAGTGATTCGGGGCCGCTGGACCAGTGCTAGCTGGAAGATTCCCCGCCTGAATCATCACCTGCGCCAGGTTTACCTAAGCGAAATGGCGGTGGTCCATTTTCAATCGCCCGCGGCTTTGCAGATCAACCCGGCAATCGCGGCCTTCAATCCATGCCCACATTTTTCGGACGATCTGGCCCGCGAGAACAGCGACAGATCAAGCTTGATCGAGTTTGCAGATTTGCAGAGATTCAACCCGTCACGATCAAGACAGAGCGACACCGGCTGCCGAAGGAATCGGTGGAAGACAGAAACGAGGGCGGCGGGATCTGGCGAAAGACTGCACAGGTAGGGAGGCCGATCACAGGTTTCCGACGCGGATACACTGGACAATAACGCCGGTTCAAACGGTTGCGCTGGTGATCGATGCACCCTCGTAAAACCGCAGACGAAAGCATTTAGCCCGACGAAGCGGGCGGCGGTCAACAAGAGGGCAACCAACACGTTTCGCAGCTCGAATTGCACATGAGGATGTTTCCGATCGATTGTGATCATGTCAGCGCCTTTCATGCGACGCCCTTCGCAGGTCATTTGCCTGACAGGCGGGAACGGGGGAGATCTGGGGATCATCTTGGATCTACCGAGTGATGATTGAGCGTGGGCTGGATATACCCCGCAAAGGAAATGGACGCATGGCAGGCCCAGTGCCAGCCGATCTTCTCGGATGGTCCGCTGTGGGCCTCACAAGCACTCGGCGGCGCAGATGTCGAGGTTCCTGAAGCCGCGCCTATACCTTTATGCCAGTTTCAGTACATGCCAGCGCCCCGTCAGCATCGAGGGCGGTTGTTCGATATGGCTGGCTTTCCGAATGGTTGGACGGAACTGCTCTGAATTCGAGTGGACATGTATGTTCGCCGACACAAGCAATGAAAAACCAAATAGGCGAGCGAAAGATTTCTTCGGTGATACAGCAATTGAGGGGAAAAAGCAACACGCGCCGTCTATTTGATTCGACAGAATACGCGGCAAGTGAGGAGCCCCGACCTTTATGAGCGTCACACGTTGGCGTTTTTGGACCAAGGTGAAGGGTGGGGTTCGCCCAGAAACTGCGAGTGAGGATAAGGCGTCCAGTACGGGCTTGATTCCAGTCTATCACGCAGGCAAGGCGGTATAAAACCCATTCTCAAGGCATTAAGCAGCGAGAAAGCAAATACACACGCGGCCTTGCGATACAGCGCTTGGATTCGTCAACGGTCCAAGTTGGCTGCCCAAGAATGCGTCATTCACCCGCATCACTGCGACACGAACTACACAGATATTTTTGGACGGCATGGCTACTGTCACGATACTAGGTTGATCCGTTAAATGGCCACGCGATTTCCGAACTGTGCGCAAAGGAAACCCTACAACACCTTCAACCTTGCGGGAATGGCAAACTCCTTGAAGTCATCATTTTACATACCCATCGCCGATGGCTGCAAAGCCTTGGCCACACGACTGGGGACATCCAGCTGACAAGCGGCCGCGACGGTCGCTACGCGGTCAATATGACTGGATGATCAGCACTCCAAGCCCCGATTCCGCACGTCTTGGATCATGCGCAAGTTGTCACCATCCCTGCCGAATGGACGCTGTACGAAAATGGCGCGAGTGGAGCGGGTGAGGGGCAAAGGAAATCGAAGGCGACTGCGAAAGACGCTTTTCGGGTCCGCTCCAAGAATAAACGAAGCAAAGTGGAAAGCCGGCTATACGGGCGGGCGGCAGAATTCTGATCCGGGACAGGGACGGGAGGAAGCTGAACCAAACCCCCTCGACCTCCAAGCAAACCGCAAGGGTGATCTGACGCTATCTATCACGGTTAGTCACGCGCAATTGACCATCCGACGCGGCATCTGGCGGACATCGAGCCCCTAGCAGACCCGCGCACGAATCGTCTTACCCATCGACTTATCAGTAACAACCCCCGCGGGAAGTTTTGGGCGCGTTCACATCCAGGCCTTGTTCGAATTATCACGGCGAAAACGTTGCCAATAGCAATTCATCGCGGGATCTGGGGCCACACTATGCTTGGGGTGACAGCGTTTTCTGCAGTCGTCTTAACACGGCCTGCCAACACATCGACATGACGATGGCTTACGTCGCTTTCCGCTGGTGTTCGACGCCAGACTACATTATCAAGATTGGGGGGCTTTCACCGCACAGAGTGATCACTGGACCGAAATAACGCACAGAAGAATGGCCTGCTCAGAGGGGAGCTGCAACGCGGGAAGTGGCAGTTGCGCTGGATTGTGTTTCGGTTGTGTTTTGGGTGAGGGTAAAGGGGGTTTGGGGTTGTGGTTTTTTTTGTCAAAAGCAGTATAGGCCACGCAAACCAACTCAAGAGCGTTTCTCAAGGGCAAACAACGGCCACGTACGCGCCTGATCCTCGAGCGAGGAGTACGAAGCAAGTCATTCTCGTCAGCGGACTGTCTGACATCAGCAGACCGCTTCATGCAGGTCGCAATCCGGGCGGCTGATATCCCGTGCACACGCCCTGCTAGGTTACATCACCGGCGGGCTGAACGCCACCGGCGAAAGCGAGATCTGAATAACTATACGATCGAGTGAGGGCTATGCAGACGCTGGAAATCGAACCGGCGATGGAAGCGTTCTCGAGACGGTGCTGATACCGGTCTGACCGATGGTGACTAGGGCCAGCGAAAGACGACATACGAAGTGCGTCCCGCTTAAGCAGATGACCGAAAACCCAGGACCCAGGTCAGCGAAATCCGCAATTAGCACGGACGCGCGACACGCTGAGCAAGCTGGCACGCGCATATGCCGATCAACGGTATGACTGGACGAAATCGCCGCCGCTGGTGCGCAGCACTGTTCCGCAGACCGGGCATCGACGCGCTGACGACATGCCGATGACGGCCACGGGCGATGATGACGATGAGGAATATATTGTGTCGATCGAGGCAGATGCAGCACCACCATGGCGCCGGACCCGTCCATGAGTAGAGAACGTTCTGAACGGGTGTCGCGAGTAATTATTCACAATATTACGTGCTCGGCGGAGAGAACAATCACGGCACTAGCGCGGTAAGTCAATGTATCCACAACTCTGCGCCTATGGTGTCAGTACTTGCAGCGTCCACCATCGCTTTTAAGCGGAGATATTGAACTGGAATGGATGTTGGCGAAGCCTGGCAGTCGGAAAGTCCGAGGTGCAATCGAACCTCAGACGCATTGCATCATGGACATGTGTTGCAGGATACGGCTCGCGATTACGCGTACGTTCTCAAAGCAGTGATTGATGACCCTATGAAGTGGTCAACGGTGGCGAATATCATACAAACAGCTGGCGCAAGTGTGCACCGATGCGTTGTTATGCGCTGAGTATAAGCCTCACACATCACCGGATGACCCTACGACCAGAGCTCCCGACATATATCGGCACTATCGGAGCTCAACCAAGGCCCGATCATTCTCGTCCTGGGTAATTTCCAAAGAGGTCAACAGAAGATTGGGCAGGCACACAATATCGAGGAAATCGAATGACCGAAATTGTCACGGATGCCCGAGATTCGAAATCGGCGGCAAGCCGCGCACAAAACCACGTGATTGGATACCTGACGGCCCGCGTAAAAAGCGGCGCGCACGGGTAATCTAGCAGGATTAATCATGGGGTGCAGATTGAGCCGAAGGCCCGAACCTCGAGCCAGGTATGCTCGTGCTTATCCCGGGCCCACGCTGACTCATGGACGCCTGTCCAAATATCTGGAGTCCCAAGCAGATGCGCCAGCTTCTCCAGGAGGTCACAAGACCTACACCTCACTCGTTACGGAACCCTCCGAAACCGAAGCGGGTGCGGCGGCAGAATATCAAGCAACGGCGAACTATTGCGTCCACGGTGCGCCGATAGACACACAATATGCTGGTGTCAATAGTAGGCTCTGCGCGGCTTGTAAGTGCTTGTTGCCTCGCCGTGCGCTGGATAGCGTGCCGTTCACAGACGGCAGAGACCCACCCAGCGGTGGCTCCGCAGTGCGAGGAAGGCGCGATAGTTGCCCCGACCAGGCGCGCGGGGCCGCAGCGAGCTGTCTGTTGGCTAGTAGTGAACTCGAGCGGGACTGGACCTGCCCGGCATCGCGAGCGCCGGTGGCCAAGCTATGAACTGTGGCGGCAGACGTCTCAATTTTTCACGGTCAGCGCCATCCTCGCGCATCGTTCCAACAGCGGGCATCGTCAGCTGGCCAAGAGAAAATTTTCGCATCGGAAACGGCTAGCGGATTAACTGGGAGGCGGGCGAGCCGCTCACGAGAATGCCGACCAACGCCAAGCCGACAAAGCCCATGCAGCGCCGTCAGCGGAATAGCGCCAGTAATATGCACGCCGACCCGTTTCATACGGTGGCCGGGCCCACCAGCCCGTGCAGTAAACCAGGGTCGCCT
>Ga0163217_1093087_pt1 | contig 10180 bp, 10 predicted proteins | sample SynspAceP_FD_185933 | JGI IMG/M metagenome (GOLD analysis project Ga0163217, IMG submission 185933) | Saline lake microbial communities from Ace Lake in Antarctica - Synechococcus sp. Ace-P (PacBio error correction) | ecosystem: Environmental > Aquatic > Non-marine Saline and Alkaline > Saline ...
TCACAAAGGGAAAAAGGGGGAAAAGGAAATTTTGGGAAAATTCTTGGGGTTCGAGCAGGTGGTAATTATCAAGAAAATTAATAACTGGACTACCTCGCCGAGCATCCCCAGTGAAGGATTTGGGGGAAATTAGCTTGCAGTTTAAGCCTTTCCTCAGATTTTGGCAGGTCAATGCTTACTTTGGGAATGAATTAACAATAGTCTCACAATCGATGATTTAAATGCGGAGAGTCAGGCGGCCTTTTTTGGATTTACGTTCTCATTCGTAAAAATTTTTTCACCGTTGAGTGAAAGATTTGGATGTTGAAATTGCGACAGTCTCCTTGTTTGTTATTCTGGATTGGAAAAAGTTTTTGTTCGAAGAAATCTCATAGAAACAGACGGATTTGAATATTTTGATTTCGCAAAGTTTTAAAGGCAGAAAGGGATATGTGAAAAGTAGAAGAACTGGCAATTTTTCTTTCGGGAGAAACTGCAGAAGTTGGCTTTTGAACGGCAGAGTTTTTTGGCTTTTTCAGACTCTATGTTTTCCTGTAGAAACATCCTATTGACTCTTAATCGTTTGATCTTGGTTTGAAGTAGCATGGTAGAAGAGGCACCTTTCGAGTTGCCCTGGCAATTGAAAGCTTGGAGAAAAGGTTTAGGTTATGATTGTTTGGGTGAGATAAATAATAAAGTGGCTGAGGTTGTTCAAGAAGTAGGTTTCCAGATTTGAACCTGGGATTTGCTTTTGCAAAAAAGTGCAGGGCTAAGAAGTATCAGGAGATTTCAAAATTCTGAGGTGAGAAGAGAAATCTTTCATTAGTAGTGGAAGGATCTGTCACTATGATAAGTGAAAAAAGTCGCTTTGAAATCAGGAGGAGATTTATTAAAGAGTTGGGGGTCCTTGATGTTTCTATCAGGGAGATAAATTGATGCTGGGAAAAAGCTATGCATTAGTTTTCACATTCAGGATAGGAAAATACACTGAAGGATAAGTAATTTGCAAAAAATGAGTAAATTGGAATTCAAGCCTTCGAGAATGAGTAAGGCGCATTGATCGTACATAGAAATGATTCAGAGGAAATGCAAAAAACTGGAAAGACTGGCGATTCAGGCTAGTAAAAAATTGTCGGAATTGACTGAAGAAAACCAAAATTGAAGATGAATTTGGTTTCACGCAAATCAAATATTGGCCTGAAAAGAGCAGGAAATCGGAGCATATTAAAATAAGAATTAAAATTAAGTAACATTGTGGAGACCGACCGGTGAGTCCCAAGAGAATCGAGAAATGAGTGACTTAAATAATAATTATATACAAGAAATCGACATTTTGATTCACGCTATTTATTAGATTGATATAAACATTAGCCATCAAAACTTAAGATAGGGGATCGTGAATATCCATGCGCGTCGATTGGAGGATGAAATAAATAGGCATGCGGCAAGTTGATCAATGAAAAATTGAGAAAATATAAAGACGATTTGGAACTGGATTGATACCCAAGAATTATTAGCAATGGGTTGCATTTGCACTGCATGGTTGGAGTTTGGAGACAAAGAATAAACGCAAGGAATAGCGAACAGCTAAAATCAGTAAATTTCTCCATATTAGTATGCTTTTGGGAAAAAGCGCATGTAATTATTACAACTTATTTTCTTAGACTTTCGGATTTCTCCTAGGTGACTAACTTAAAAAACTATGGAGAAAATATATATTGTCTGGGCCTTAATTGGTTGTACGCGGGAGCTGCGATTGTACAAGTGGGCATGATAAAAATAAAAAGCAAAGGCTCGAGGAAGAAACCAAAGAAGGGTGAAATCATGCTTTCGTGAGGCGAGTAATGCGGAATGATCAGAAAGAGCGTATTCTAGAATCGAAGAAAAATATCATGAAGCTGATAGAGTTGACGGAGGGGAATGAATACCAGAAGAAATCATGATCACCAACGAGATAAAGTAAGCAGCGTGGAGCAAGTATCGAAAGAGCTGAGCGGGTGAAGCGTAAGAGGCTGGAATTAGATGTAAGAAGAAATCTTACTGTCGCTGCATTCTGTCCAGTGAAAAAGGAGAATGAGCGGATTACGAATCAACGATTGGCAGATTTGGGAAAAAGTAGCCAATCAAACTCGTGAAGAAGCCGGATGATTGGTGAAAATGCTTACCGAAGAGGCCGAATTCTAAGGCTTCTTCCATCAAGACATTCTCGATGAGTAACAACGGCGCTAGAGGCTAAGAAATTGTATTGGATACCATACAAGAAGCAGAGCATGCTGTGGAAAACTGCGTTCTGATAGTATGAAAGCGATGATATAAAAGGGAAATTATGTAGTGGGGAAGAAATAATCGAAGCGTGGAAGCAGTACGGTGTTGAAATTGGTGGTAGAACGATACGCCTGAAAGCATCATTATTTCTGGATTTGATCCAGTTCGGAGAGAATTTGAAGACTTTACTCTTCACAGATTGGTCAAGATGGAAGAATTCAGCCTGCCCGAATCGAGAAGTGTTGCTAAAACTGAGAGAATATCGAAGAGAATCGTGAATCGGCGAGGAACTTGTATCGATCTTGGTATCAATGGTATTCCATACGATAATCGAATGGTAGGTCGATATGAGATATCGTTCTTTAGGAAGAACTATTGCAACATTCGAAGAGAAGTCGCTAAGCTTTGCGCACTGGGCTGGCAGAGATGGGTTTTGAATGATAAAATATGGCGAAGCCGTGCTGGCCTGCTTCATGATATTTGAGTTAGGTTTGGCCGAGGACAAGAGCCTCCCTCACCAGTCCTTGAATGGAGTCGCGAGCGGTACAAAGAGCATCCTGAAATTTGCAATGCTGATGGAGTCACATGACGAGATCGAGATGATACGATGATCTCGATAGTTCAGGTTGTGATGCGATTTCCGGAGCTCGGCAGGACCGAAGAAGTGATGGATAGATACATAGACGTGTTTGAATAGATTTGGAAGAATAGCACTTGCTTTTGATGGCGTTAACAAATGCTTCGCGATGCAGCCGGGCGAGAATAGAGTTTTGGTAGATGCAGATTAATGTCGATTGATGGCTACAGCTGGTAGCTTTCCTTCGACATATTCTTTTTCAAAGAATCGGAAAAGAGATGGCATTCCAAGAAAGATGCAAAATTCACAGTATTCGTGAAATGGTGCGTGAAACTACGCTAGATAATTTTCTGATTGCAAACATTAGAGATGCAAGTTATTTAGGTTTTACTGCATTTTTTGTTTTTTTTATATACAGCAGCAAAAGTATTTCAGTCCGTGTGAATTGGTGGTTTCAGGAGGCTAGGGTAAACTATCCAAGGAAGCTAAGCAATGAGGATATCCGAATTTTTAGATGTTCATTTCTTACTAAAAATCTCGCACGCTAGCCCATCGTGAGGAGTTTATGCAGAAACTATCCGGATTCTTTTCGGTAAAGGAATTGTAGGAAAAAGGAGGGATTGAAGACGTTTTTCAGAGATGGAAGATTTTGAATCGGAGCTACAATATGTGATTGACATTTTGTTGGAAGCGGGAATTCGTTTCCTCATTTTGTAAATCCTGATTTATCCAAGCTATTACAGCTGTCACAAGAGCTATCATGGAGGCGAAGTGAATCCGGGAATATGGGATTATAGTTTTGTCTCGTGGTTTGGTTTTTTTAGATGGGATTGAAAGACAGTCCGATGAATAATCTTGGAATTCATGAGATCGCCAATGCACTCAAATTAAAGAAAATCGATTTATTACATGGAGAAGTGAGTTCTTCACCAGAAGCGTGGATGATATCAACATGGGTTCTCCTGAATGGCATAAAAATCGAGCTGGAAAATGGCTTCGCTCTAAGAGAACTGCTAAGTCTTAATGAGCAATAGAATTTTTTTGCGTGGCATTGAGAATTTCCTTCGTGAGACAAATCTTTTTTTGATATCATCAGCTATATACTAGGCATTGGGTTCAGGCATCCTACGTAGTCTGGTCTGGATGAGCTAAGAATCTGTTGATACTCTTCTCCAACTCGTGGATTAATCTCATAGTTTGCTAGATTATTCCCCCAGACTTTCATTAGTAATAATTTCTCAAGGTTTTCAGTTAGGTTGGGTTTTTTCCAGAGCCGAGAAAAAAGGAAATCCCTCGGATCATCATTTAAGGGAAGAAATTCCTCTTTGAAATTTTCTTGTAGAAAAGACAGCGCAGCAAGCAAAGTCAGGTTTTGAAAGGCCAAGATTGATTTTCTCCCATAGAAAGTAAGGAGGGAGCACTCGAATTTGATTTGATAATACTTCAAAGCAATAGGAATTTTAATCGTGCGAATAATGGATTTGCAAAGCTCAAGACATTTTCGAAAAGGCTTTTAAATTCTGTTCGCAAGTCCAATACTTGGAATGATTTCTCAAAAACGCCTTCTTCAAATAATACCCATTCTCGAATCTTCAACCGCTTCTGAACGTTCGGAAGCACTGGAGGTAGGCATACGGAACCAAAAGCGTAGTGCGCCATTTTGAATCCGCTTTCATGGTTCGGGTGGGGGAAAGATTGCAACAAATTTTTACATTCAACTACTAATCACATTGGAAATAAGTTTCTTCCCTTTCTCGGGCTTGATTGCCAGAGATGTAGGGCTCTAACCATACTGCCAATATTCATCCTGAGCGGTTTTTTCTCAATCTATCCTAGATCCTTTCGGAAAACCGGGACATATCCGATCTACTAGTGTTTGCAGAAATATTATTGGACTCATCCATCTGAAAATTCACTGGAAGAGACAAAATCAGCGTAAGAGGATGCATATTTTGAGTTTTTCCACAGTTATTTTCAATCAATTCGCAAGGCAAGAAAGATAAACCTTTTTCAGGATTTTCCTTGAAAATGGGTTGATCGAGAAAGAAGTATGCGTGAGTTTTTCCCGGAAAAGTTTTTGAATAGCGTCGATTGGAAGATTCTTCGGATGAATCGGATACCCGATTCAGTATATTGGAGATCAGCAAATTCCAATCCGGATTCTCCCGAGTTCAAATGGAATCATTATCTTCGAAAATGGAAGTCACACGTTTCGGACACAAGAGATTAATGTGGCTCGTGACCAATTCACCCTTATTTGACACCGCTCGATGACATGAAATAATCGTCTTTGCTTTTCCGATTCGATTCGCGACATCGGTACTATGGATTTGAACTCCTCAATTCTCCCTTAATCTCTTTTCTCGTTTGCAGCTTCGACATCCAGTCGCGAATCCTAGAATTCCTAACAATTGTAGGATATTTAACAGGGGCGTCGATGAGGAAAGCTGTTTTTCTGAACGATTTTCATAGATGTTTGATAGAATTTGATTCTTTGAGTAGTTTGGAATCAGATAGCTAAAAGTAGAGATTTGGATGGAATTCTAGGAAGCTTTAATTACATTCTTCAATATTGGTTGCATCCTGATTTCATTCTTATGGAATCTATGAATTTGAACTTGGCTTTGAATGTACCCGATGCTCGGCATGTCCTATGGTAGCGAAACCCATTGGCCTAAGTATAGTCAAAGTTAGACATCACACTACATGACTTTTCTGCGGATGAAGTGGTACTATATGCTTGAAATTTATACTTAATCCAAAAGGTGAAACGCTGGATTTTCAATGCTTTTCATCCTTTAGCGGTTATTTGGCTTTGGGTTTCTGAAATCCAACGCGGGATAGGAGCGACTCATTGAAGAAGGGCGAGCTATTTTCTGATGAAATTTTAACCCGATGATCACATTTGATTATGCTGCGGGATCCTTGGGGGAATCTCAATTCACTTTGTAAAAGGCTGCGCAAATCATAGTTGAAATAACTAATTGGAGTTTATGGAGAGTCTAGAGTCCCTTTTGAACCATCTAGTTACAGCACTTATCCGCTAATCAAGCAGGGTTTGAGCAAGATCGGCTGTTGCGATTGTGCGACCTTATTTGTCAGCAGATCGGGATGGGGCTGATCCCATGGGGTGCATCGTTTTTTCCTATTTATTTCTATGACCTATAAGAAGGGTTCGTAGTCGGTTCCTCTTACCAAAATGAATTATTGATGGAACAAATATTGCGCGAAGATCGATTGGAGCGTAGATAGTATCGCGGTCCGATCTGGGCCAGGGAATCTAATGCTGAATTTTGCATGGTAAGAGCCTCGACTTTGGAAAGTTCCTTTTGGGATGAAGCGAGGTGGACCTGAATGATACGAAACATGGTGCGAGTGGGAAATTTGGATGGCAAGCGCGATGCGGGCTGCATCGGATTTGTTTTACCATAACATTGCCAATATGCCTGATGGGGAGGAGTGAGCCAACTTGGAAATAACCCTGGTGGTAATCGTATTCAGGAAAGTTCGGGTCATGTGGTGCTGGAATGGTTTGTCTAATTTGCATATGGGAAAAATGGAAATTGCCAAGAAATAAAGTGAGAACTTGCAATTTGATGGGGGATTTGACTCGAAATGGGAATTGACAGAATCACCTGGGAATCCTGATGAGTCATTTGGCTTTGCAATGAATGTGGAAAGGAGCCGGGCTCTCGCGTCATGTTAAGATGCTACTCGTCACGGTTCTTTATCTTGAGAGGGAATTCGACGGAAGTTGGAAAGGTGGGGTAGAGAAGGGCTCTCGCAAGTCATTTATTTGTTTTGATCGCAGTAAATTAAAAATTTGACTGATTGATGGAGTCAAAATAGATCAATCATTGAGATTGAAATCTCTTCGTTTTGAAACAAGATCGGTTACGATATCCTGGTGGCGGGTACTTCAGATTAGAGAAATGATTTGAAATCAGGAAATTCCATCAATATGAGCTTTGGGATAAACTTTTAACGCTTTCAACATCATGAAAAGTAGGAATTATCGGCTGGTTGCATAGCTGGTAATTCATGCAGCGGCCATTAGGCATTGAAAAATGCGGAGTTGGTAGCTTTTGCAGTAGTTCTTCGATGCGCTAGGGAAGTGAAGCATATATGGAATCAAAGCCTATTCAGATGTTCAAGGCATGTTTTTGGAGCATCACTTTAGATGTGTCTGATTTGCATCCGAGTGGTGGCCACTTTGGAGCCGGCTTTTAGCTGCTGCAAAAGCTGGAAAGCTCTCGTATTGGAGAGCGCCATCGAAGTCACACTAGCAGAGGGATCATTGATTGAAGCTTGCCAAGTTATGGAGTGAAGTAGGGTGATTTCCAAATCGTTTTTCTTAGACTATCAGAAATTAGAAATGCCGCAGTGGGGCGGTTTATTCGAAGCTTTTGATGGGATGCCTATGTGGATTGGTTCGAATGAGGAAATATTAACCGTAAAAAGTGATTGGAAGGGGACCATTGAGGTAGATGGTGCGGTGCTTTGATAAAATAGGGGATTCATACGATTGATCTTTTTACTGGATTGATGGGAGAAGTTTACATCCCTTTTTGGACAAGTGAAAACTGCTTATCATCAGATTGAAGGGCGAGATTTGGGCGTGTTATAGTTATTTCAAAAGTGGAGGCATAGAATATTACCTCCGCACCGGGCATTGGGTATCGGTGTCCAGTAGCCGAATGAGATCTTGCTAAAGGGAAGCGCATCTTAGCAGGTGGTAAAATACTCATTGGGAAATCAAGGGTTCGGAGCAACATTGAAAAGTCGGGTTTTCAGTTCCTCCGGGGCTTGCTGATTCCAAGGTATAGTGGAACTCCTTCTAGTTACAGTGGGCTGAGTTGTTGATTCCTAGAAATGGAAGAGAATATTCAGTGGATGGGTACTGACCGCACGGAAGTCTTTTTGGAATTGATTCGAGGAATATATATCTCATCAAAAGACAGTCATTTTTATTTTCCTTTTCAAGGCATAGGCTTCAGCTAAACAAAGTATTGTATTTTTTAGCTTGTTACGAATCGTTTCAGGTATTAGATTTTTCATCTTTTCAATTTAGGATTCAAAGACCTTTATTTAAACTTAATGGCGGTTTTTAGCGATATATAATTAGTAGGAAGAACAATCAATTTAATTTCTGAATCTCAAGTGTAAAAAGCGCTAGCCATATGTGATTTTGAAAATGGCCGAGATAAAGATCTTTAATAATAATGGCATGGTGATCTGTTCAGTTATTTTCTTAGTCTTGCAGAAATCGTAGTAAGGACTAGCTCAGATTAAATAAACCATGAACAATCCTTCTTTTTATGCCTTGCTATCCTTCTGGTAGGAGTGCTTCCTTTCCTGTGGTAGTCCTAATTTTCAAAATGATCAAAATGGGCCTGCCGCGGTCACTAACATGCCGTGCATGAGGCGATGCTTTTCTTGCAAGGTTGGAAGAGAAGTCAGGATGGGAAAATGCGGTATGAAAGTATTTCCAAATCAACGTTGGATTTCTGAGGGAGCTATTGACTTCTGAATCGGAAGTTTGGGAATGACAAGGTATCAGCTGCAGAAATTAGAGGCTTTGCCCTGACGAATGTCACTGTCTTCGGAATTACTTATTATTTGTGATGAGCCGAATCAAAAAAAAGTATTGAAGGCCAATCGGAAGCCTCTCCTAGTGGTGAAAAAATATTGGCTGCGTGGACATGACCTATTAAGATGCGGCAAGGAAGTTTGTTTACCAAAGATAAATTCGTACTAACATCCAGGGATTTGTCAGGAAAGAAGTTCGGGTGATGGAAAGTGTACCGCTCCATATGGTAAAGCAAGGTGGTAACTATCCCTGTAATCCTACGGGGAATTGTATACCGCACTCAGCAAGGAACGTAGATGCGAAGAAAGAAATCCTACGAGTTTGTATAACCTCCAAGCATTATGGGTTTGGTAAATTTTCTAAATAGTTTGGATGAGCATGCGGCTTGGCCTGATGTCGTCATTGTCAGTACAAGGTTATTTGGAAATCATTGACCCACAGGAGCAACATGCTTAAGAGGCGGCAGATGAATCAGCAGTCTATCAGTATGAGCTTTTGGGCAGCTTCAACTGCCGATCTAGCGGGGAATTGGAAAAGGCAGGTGTCACTATTATCATTATCGGATAAAGCTCTTTCCGCGAAGCTTGTCAAAGGGTCTCGATCAGTTAGCGATCGAACAACTGAATAATAAATCGCATTGGCGATTTCAAGCAGTTAAATTACCAATAAAGACAAGCCTATGTTTTTCACTCGAGACCAAATCCAAATTGGATCGCTTTATTTCACAATGCTGTCGTATTGATGGCCTTGATGGTGATCAATGTTGACTGGCAGTCGTACGGTATATTTTTCAAGATAGTTGTTGTTACGGATGGCTGCGAGATATATGTTGTTTGGTTGGGAATGCTTGGCTAGCTACGTGAAGGCAAGAATGGAACATTCGGCGATATGATAATTTTTGACTAGTTTTGAGTTCACGAAATCAGATGAAACTCTGGTTTCCATAGATGCTGCCGCATTGTTTTTGCATTGACAATATGCCTTATGGCGGTTCAATCTGGTGTACATCACTTATTTTAGGACAAACTGTCGGCGCTCTATGATTACCGTCCTATGTTTATGGCATTATTCGTTTAGTGGCTTGCTGGTGATTATTACAGCTCGTAGAATGTTCTCATCTATTCTAGCTATTAAACATTCCACTAATGGAGATCTTCCAATTTTAATTCTTGTTAATCATTTATATTTTTCTTAGGGGATTGGTGTTTCGGTGCGTTGGAGTTTGGGTCTTAAGCATGTTTGAATTGATGGGTGGATGTAGCGAGTATGCCTGCCATCACAAGTAGCTCAGCGAATGGAACAGGCTTAGATCGTTTTTCTTAATTGGCAATTCCTTCTTATCCTTGCTGGCGAGTTTGATGAATAGTGGAGGGATTGCAATCGGTTACTTGAATTTGCGAAAGCCTTTAAGGTGACTTTCAGGTGGATTACTACATTGAAACGTGTTGTGCTTATCTTATGGGGCAATCGCCGGATGCGTAGCGGGCATCTTCATGGGTGGGATTTAGGAAGCGATGGAAAGGAAGGTCTAATCAAAAGAGCTTGGCTGCTGCAGTGAATATTAACTGCATCGACAAACAGGTCTGAAATTATCCCGCCTTTCAATGTGCTGATCGTGTATTCCTAGCTCAGAGGCGTTTTCAGTTGCGGCGTATTCGTTTCAGGTTTATTTGCGGTTTATTGTAGGGCTTTTCTTGATTGATTACTGCGGCCATTAATGGTGAAAATAAAAAGCTTCCCGCTGGTGGACCTTCTTCGATAAAGTTGGT
>Ga0163217_1036936_pt1 | contig 10179 bp, 10 predicted proteins | sample SynspAceP_FD_185933 | JGI IMG/M metagenome (GOLD analysis project Ga0163217, IMG submission 185933) | Saline lake microbial communities from Ace Lake in Antarctica - Synechococcus sp. Ace-P (PacBio error correction) | ecosystem: Environmental > Aquatic > Non-marine Saline and Alkaline > Saline ...
AGCGGGCTGGTGGCCTTCAAGTTCTGGGCGTCACGAGGCCTGGACACTGGGCCCGTCGTCGCCGGATGTTATGCGTTTGTCGGCGCCTGGTTTCGACAAAACCCTGGTACCCGACCCCGGTCACGATTGCCGATGTCGCTGGCATTGCAGCCATTGCTGCCTGTGGTTTGTCGAGCGCATCGGATGGGTCTGCTGAAACTAAAAACCGTCTTGTGCGATAAATCCAGGCTGATACGCAGGATCGGTGCGACTGCTCTGCATCCCCGGTCGGCGCGGGTGTTTTTGGCCAAAAACTGGTTGTTGACCGCTTGATCTTGATCAAGGCATCTTGTGTGCGCGGGCTGGTGCAGCCCAAATCAAGTGGTGCCCTAGAAAACACCAAATCCTCCCCGTCGCGTCAGAAGATGCGGACGAATCGGAGCGGCTTGATGCGAAATCGGTCCATGCCGCTTGGAAGCGCAACGCTTAACGAGGCGCGCAAGAAGATATTCCCGAAACGGGCCGAAGGTACTTACAGGCGGTTCAATTGGTTGGGTGATGCTGTTCACCCGGCATCTATTACATCCACGCCTGGCTTGAGATGGGAATCGCGGTCCGTTTGCGCCTGTACCAGGCGGTGCTACTTCGATTTCGCCAACCGGCGGGTTCTATTTTCTCTTCATCGAAATCTGGCCGCAAGGAGTTCTCTCGTTTGGCCGGTTCTTTTGGTGATGGCCCGGGGTTTTCGGGTTGTTCCTGATCACATCGGCGGTCGGTCCGCGCCTGGTGCGTGCTACAAACCGTGTCCCGCGAAACCGTGTGGGGTGGATCTGTTTCTGGTGGTCGAGCCGCTGCCCTCGAGGGGCGAGCGCAATCATAGCGCATGAAGATCCGACGCTGCACCCTGTGAGCGCGTCAAAAACTGGCCAATCGGGTGCTCACAGCAACGCGAGCCTGATTTTTCATCGTGCATTGCCAACCGGCGGTGCTGATCTTCTATTTGCCGATGCGCAACGCTGTTGATGCAATTCCTCAACCGGCAATGCCGCTCACTATCGCCTAATATCACCGTGGCTGGTTGACTGCGAACGACCTACATACCTTGCGGGCCTGCATGCGCGAGCAGGTCTGCATCTGATATGTGCCCATGGCCGCTGCATTCAGGCAGCGATTGCTCGATGATAAACTCGCTGTGGTTGTGGACCTATAATGACTGGCGTCGGCGAGCCGCGCGAACGTGCAGCGAAAAAGGCTGTGCGCAGGGGCCTGGTGCAGGTGATTGCGTCCGATTGCAAACGCCCTGTTCGCGGGGTCCTGTCCAAAATGGTGGCATCGACATCCGTGACAGGTCAGCAGCTCGAAATGCATCACCTTGCGCGCTGTGCATTTGATGCCTGTGACACGGTCATGGACAAACCTCGACCGGTCCGCGGGGCTGATCTTCCTCACGCCGAACTTTGGTCCGATACGCCGCAACATGGCGCTGGCTCAAGGACCCTGCCAACCTGGCGACGCTGATCCAAGAAAGACGCCGCACAGCAAGATGGCGGCTTGTCGATGCGGTCAAGCATTTCAACTGTCGCATCGTTTCCGGGCGCGGTCCTTGATGTATATGTGAGTGTGTGGTCGCTGGTCGGTATTGCCGCTGGTGGTGGGGCCTTTGTTTTCAGCGCGACCGTCCTGGAGTCAATCGTGCGTGCATGCCGCAACCCGCAATTTGTTGCTGAAGAATCGAATGCGACATTCGCAAATGGCTATTCGGTGAAGATCTGCACATGAATCCCTGAATCCGCGGGTGTCTTCCTGTCGATCGAGGGCTCTGCCGGGTGCGACAATGCGGAATACCAGGGCATCGATCAGCCCGCGGGGTTTTCCTTCGCCATTCCGGTCGAGCCGACCGGTTGCGTGAATATGCGGTCATATGTGCTTCAGCCCAAGGAGGTAGTTACTCCGACATCCGCGAAGTTCGCTTCATCCCTCATCCGTAAGACAGAGCCAGCCACCGAACGCGACAGCTATACGCCATTTCCATGGACCGGGACCCCAGTGGATGCAGATGAATCCGGGCAATTTTTCAATCCAAGAATTTAAACCGGCAAGCACAATGCTTTTCAGCATGGTGGCTTTCTTGGGGTGATCATCACCTGTCAACCCTGATATCATGGGCGCGGTTGCGATCCCAACCCTGGAGCGGGCTGGTTGTGGCCCAACACCTATGTGGCGAGCCAGCAGTTCAAACGCCAAGGCAAAGCGGAATCACGGGCAAATTGCTTTGCTCCTTTGGGCTATCAGAATGAAGCTGATCCCCGATGTCGGACGGGCCTTGAGATAGACTTTATCGATTCAACCGGAAACCTGGCACTGGCTGACACCATGATTGCGGCAACTGCGTCGTCCGGATGGGCCGAGCATCATGAACGACATGGTCTTGAGCCGCGATGCTGACGGTATCTAACCGGGTGCCGGCGAGCTTGCTGATAGGCGGAATGAGTCGCCACCGTGTACGCGACCTGCGAAAACGGCGAGACGATTTACAAGCGGGGCAAGCGGTTTCAGTCAGGGCGGATGGAAGCCTGCGGGCCACTTGAGCTGTGCGCTGCAGGCAACGGAAAAGCGCTGCGAGCTTGAGGCGCTAAGATCCGTAACGGGGCTCCGTCAGCCGAGGAAATGTGGCTGTCCAGCCGACCGCTCAGTGACGGATTGCGCAGGTCGATCTGATCGTGCCCGGGGTGCATGCGGGCGCTGTATGCGCCTGCTGGAACGCGAAACTTCCCAAACGGCGGTGTCCGGATCATCCCGGGTCATATCTGTCGACCCGGCCGGGGTGCGGTCGGTGTTTTAACCAGGACAAATCTTGGCATAAGGCAGACAGCCGGTGACCAGCCGAAACCGTGCTGGCGGCGCTGGTGAGAAATTCAAGGCGCTGGGCTATCCGGGCGCATTTGCCCGGTGGCGGCGAAGCAGGTTTGCCGATCCAGCCTTTCGCGAGCTGCTCAAGGCGCTGGCCGGTGGCGGGCTTTGCCTCGAATGAATGTATGCTGTTGTCGGCTCTCGTCTGGTCGGGCCGCCGATGATGCAACGCGGGATCTGTTCACTGGAATCTCGGCGGCTGAATTCGCGCTCCGGCGCTGCCTATTCTGGCCGGATCTTCTTCGTTCTGCTGGGACGCGCTCAAGCCATGGCCGCTCTATCTTCCGCCGGTCTGGGCCGCCGCGAGAGAATGATTGGTGGGCCGCGATATCGGTCGGGTTGACTTCCTGGTTCTATGGCGATTTGTCGCTGTACTCGAGACCATCACCCATGGCGACAATGGCCTATTTTTCGACGCTTTCGACGGGTGCTGTCTCTTTCTGTGCTGTTGCGGCCGTTCAGCGTCTCAGATCGACACCATTCTGGATCCGTGAAAACGTCCCCGTCTGCGGTGCGCTAAGTCTGGTGTCGGCGTCCGCCAGCGGCGCCATGGTGATCAGGGACGACGGCAGCGGGACTATCACTGGCGCTCGGACCGAGATCGAACCGGCATGCGGCTGGCGATAGCGCCGGCGACCGGATCCTGGGTGCGACGGACGGGTGTTTCGGGCCGCTCGGACATGGATTTCGCCGTCCGTCAATGGCCGAGAGTGCGCCTGCTGGTCGATTGGCCGGATCGCTTACCCCGGCCGCACCTGAACCTGACCAGGATTCGCCTTGGTGCTGGAGCGACGAAAGAGCGCCCGCAACTCGTTCCTGCCGAAAGGTCCTCGAAGATGGAGCGCGAGAGCGGCAGGGCCCGGTTACAGGCGGATTGCCGACCGGGCTCGTCGATCTATGCGCCCGCAGGTGCATTTGCTGGCGCTCGGCACCTTTGAGTTGGCTGGAATGCTGGTCGGCGACTGGCGCATGGCAATGATGACGGCGGTCGCCGTGCTGATCATCACCTGTCCTGCGCGCTGGGCTGGCGGTGCCGGCTGGTGCAGGGTGTTGCTGCGGGGCGATTGTTCGAGAACGGCATCATGGTCAAGGACGGCTCGGCGATGGAACGGCTGGCCAGACTGATCATGTCGTCTTCGACAAGACCGAACCCTGACGCGGGGCGCCCGCCACTATCAATTCTGCATCGGTCACGCCGAATCATCTGCAATCGGCGGCGCGGGATCGCGCGGCCTCACGGCATCCGCTGAGCCAGGCGCTTGCGGTTCATGACCTTGCTGGCCGATGCGGTTGCCGGACTTTGATAAATACCGAAACGCCGGCGATCGGAGTGGAGGCAATCTCGCCCGAAGGCGACGTCCTACGGGCTGGGCCGCGGCTGTGTTTGCCGCTGATGGCCACGATCAGGGGCTCGACGCGGCGGCTGACCGGCAGCCAGGTCGTCCTGTCGAAGAATGGCGTCTTCTGGACGTATTTTCTGTTTTTTTCCGACCAGCTTGCGCGCGGCGCTGCCAGGCGGTGGGCCAGATTGTCGGCGTTGGGTCACTTGATGCCGAAATCCTGTCAGGCGACCGGGGGCACCGGTCCAAGGCATTGGCAAGCGAGTTGGGCATGCAAAACTTATGTCCGCCGGTGTGCGTCCGCGCGGCAAGGTTCGATCGGGTCAAGCCGCTTGCGGCAGCACGGCGCAAACCGTTGATGGGTGGAGACGGTCTCAATGACGCGCGCGGCTTGTCGGCTGCGCATGTGTCCGATGGCGCCGGCCAGTGCTGCCGATGTCGCCGGATGGCGGCGGACTTTGTGTTTCTTGCACGATTTTTACGCTCGAGGCGGTGCCCTTGCAATCCTCCGTGTCACCGCAATGGCCGGTGCCCTGATCAAGGCAGAAATTTTGCGGCTGGCCATTATCTAACAATTGTGTGGTCGGTCCAGGTGCCGTGATGGGCTTATGCACCTTTGATCGCGGCGCGTCGCCAATGTTCGGTCGTCGTCGGTAATTGTGGTGTTGAATTTCGCTGAGATTGCGTCGCAAAGACGACGGTCGAGAACTTTGCAATCAGTTTCCGATCAGGGGGCACCGGTGTTGTTACCGATGGCCAAGGTCTTGGGGCATCCTGCAATGAGCAATCTGGATTTTCTGATCTCGATTGCATTGTTTCTGGGCGCGCTGGTCCTCGCCGGATTTCTCTGGACGATGAAAAGCGGTGTCAGTATGAAGATCTGGAAGGCGCAAGCATGGCGCATTCCTGACGTAAGGTGATGACAAGCCGAAATCGGATTAAGGTGACGTCGGCGGTCCGGTATTCAAATTGAACTGAAAACTGTTGATCATCTCTCCGGTTGAGCGGATTTGATCGCCCCGGAGGCTTGCTGCCGGATCGGCCCCAGGTCAACAACACGATGTGATAAAAATGCCGAAGGAGAAACCGACATGGCCTGAAGCGGGAAATAGGCGTCAATCGGACTGGGCGTCATGGGCGCCAAACCTTGCGCTCATATTGCAGACAACGGCTATCATGTTGCCCTGTCTACAACCGCACCACTGCGCGACTGACGAGGTTTGCAGCCTCGGCAGGAGAGTTGTCTGACCCGGCGTGGACGCCTGCGCCACGCTTGAAGATTTTGTGGCAGCATCCGGCCTCTCGCGTCCGGTCATCAATCATGGTCAAGGCCGGTGAGCGGTCGACCAGCAAATTGCAAGCGTGAAGCCGCTTCTGCCTGCCAACGACATCATCCTTGATGCGGTACGCCAATTTTCCGTGACACAATGCGCCGATTCACCGATCTGGAAGGGTTCGGGCTCACCTTCATACGGCATGGCCCGTGGTCCGGCGGCGAAAGAAGGTGCGCGGCAACGGGCCATCGATCATGGTCGCGCGGCCGAAGACGCCCTGGAAAACGCGTCGAGCCGGTGCCTGACAGCGATTTCCGCAAAGTTCGAATGCGAAGCCTGTCGGCCTGGCTCGGCGAGAACGGCGCCGGGCATTTCGTCAAGACCATTCACACCGGCATGCGAATATGCCGAACATGCAAGATGATTGGCCGAGGTTTTATGGTGTCCATGCGCTGATCATCTGGGCATGATGCGCCGACGATTGGCCGCAGTGTTTCGGCCTGGTCAAACCGGACCTGCTCGATTCCTACTGAAATCGACAATCACCGCTGAAGTGCCTGATGGTGCAGGCTGCCGCCACGGCCGGCCGATTGCGACATCATCGTTGATGCTGCGGTCAAAATGGGCACACGGCCGCCTGTCGGTGATCGATAAGTCGAATGCATGGGCGTTCCAGCGACAGCGATCGAAGGCGCGGTGGCTGCACGCAGCCTGTCCCTGCGAGCGCGGGAGCAGCGTGCGCTGGCGCAAACAGAACTGTTCGGACTCCAGAGCAACAAGGTCGGAAGCAAAAGGGCAGGAGGTCGTCAATGATCTCGAAAAGCCCTGCTTGTGGCAGGCAGTTGCCGCCTAATGCTCAGGGTTTTTGCAGCATGGCGAGCAGCGTCTGCAGAATTTAACTGAATTTTGCCGATGGCGACAATCGCCCCGGATCTGGCGTGCTGATGCATCATCCGGTCGCGGTTCTGATGAATCGCCACCGCCTCACCACGACCCGAATGTGGCAATCTGGCGCTGACACCTGCGTTCCTCTGACATGATCATGCAGACCGACTGTGAGCCTGCGGCGCATTTGTGGCCGAAGCTGCGGTTGAAACGGCATGCCTGTACCGGCGCTGGCCAGCCTGCGCTTGGCTATTTCGATACCTATCGGCGCGCAACGCGGTAACCGCCCACCGATCCGGCGCAGCGCGATTTCTTCGGCGCGCATGGCCTTTTGCGCGACTTTGACATGCCGCTGCGATACAACCACGGTCCAATGGGTAGCTGAACCGACGCGCGGGTCCTTAGCGGCGGTCGAGCTTGTTTTCGATGGCGTGATGCCCGCTTCTCGAGGTTTGGGCTCTGCACCTGGATTGGCCGAGCAAATCGGCCCTGTAAAGCCCTTGGCCTCAATAGGTTCGGAGCCAGGGGTAAGCAAGATCGCCGATATCGCTGGCGGCCTTCGCGCGTCCAGTTCGATGGCTCGACCCGGCCCGACGGTGTCGCAGCCTGCCGGGAGATCCTTTTGCGCGTGTGGCCATGCGCCCGGCATCGCCCGGCTGAATCTTTGGTTTTGTGCCATGGATGAGTGGGCGCCGATTTCATCGCGTAATGCGTGTGAATTGGCCGATGGTGCCAATGTCGCATTCTCGGCCGGGCCATTCCAATGGCCCGTTCCCGAACAACGCTGCGAACTGACGCTTGACGATTTCGGCAGCGCTTGCCAGCCGGTAAGGCAGGAAGCCCCTCCAGCGCTAAAGGAACGTCCCATCTGCAGGCTCATCACCGTTGGTCGCGATGCGGGTTCATTGATTATGTCCAGGATCTGTTGAATTGTAACTGTTCGGACATAGGGCCAAACGGTTTATGCATTCAATTGGCATGACCGATCAAGGCTCTTAAATCCTGGATTCAACAAATTTGAAAACCGGCTTCGGCCCGGAGGACACCATGGACACGCAGCCAGATCAACAGAGATCCCTTGAGGAGAGTGACAAGTTCATCGGTACTTCGATATTGATGCGCCCTTTTGCTATTGAGCCGCGAAAGAATGCGGGCCCGCACGGCGACAGATGCCAGCAGCATTCGCGGATAACCGTTGGGCTGGGACATCAACGGATTACGCGGCAGGGGAATTTTCGAGGATCTGGGCCCTGTTTCCTGTTCACCGTGCGCAACTGGCTCTGCGCCGATCTGGCCGAGGGCAGGGGCATGTTGGTATGCCGAGGAAGATCATATATCGCGCAAGGCCAGATATCACCGATGCATCCGGCATTAACTATCAAGGCGGAGACATCATCAATCGCGGCGGCGGCAAGCTGGTGCTGGAATGTTCGCTCGACCCGCGGATGGATCGGTCGACCCGACGCGCGGTGTCGTTCAACAACCGATGGGTGGTCCGGAACATTGGCGCCGGTGGTATTGCCTCAACTGACCCGGGCAGAGTGTCACGCTGCTGCCGGGCGTCTGGCACGCGTTTGGGGTGAGAGGCAGTTGAAATGTGCTGATTCGGCGAGGTATCCCCCACCCGGGACCCCCCCCCCGTTTCCCCCCCCCCCCCCAACTGAGATCTGACCGAAATGTCCTTCCGCGAGCCAATTGCCGGTTTTCGACAATCAATCGAGGCATGAGCAAGCCCGAAACATCTTGGTGTCGGATTATGACAGCTGGCTTTGATGGCCATCGGGACCGGACGCGCTTAACCATGGAGCGTCGCCGCTGTCGAAGAGTCAGCACCGTTCTTTTGGGGATGTGTCGACGTCAGCCGGAACCCCGCATGGCTCCCGGCTGACGTCTAGGAAAAACTGCCGCCTCAAGCCGATCCCCCGCCCCGAGGTGGCTGGGCTGCAGTTCTTCGTCGGCGGCAGGGCCTGAGTCCTGGACCTAACCACAGGTTGCTGCAAGCCAGGAATATCTTGTGTACGGTGGGCGTTCAATGGGGCCACTCGAACGCGATCATTCAAATTACAGAGCCCCGCACGCCAACTTGATGCATAAGGAACCTGTACTCATCTTGATTGATGCAGTTTCGTTGTCGTTCAGATGAAACCCATTTTGAACGCGGCAGGCATCAGGTTACTTTAGCTTTGGCGTATGTCGAGAAGCCCCAAGCTGGCCGCTTTGCCAATCCGCCATGCGGTAGCGCGTCAGGCACGTTTCATCATGATGACAAGAGAAAACGACGATTTTCACCTCACCGGCGTCAGTTCCATCTCTTTACCGATTTGAATATCGGTGGTGACCTTCTGCGAACGGCGCAGGCATTCATCTCAGGTTCGCGTCCATGGATGAAAAAACCTCTTTTCTTTGCCGAGATCCATTATTCTTAATCTCTTTAATTTGGATCGCCCGGCCCTCTATTTGGGAGCGAGAAAATGCGGGCGGCCAAAGCCCGCCCGCGAAAACCACCAGTTATGTTTCAAATGTTGGAGCTTAATTGCACGAGTTGCGGCGCGACCGTGCATCACACTGGCGCGCCAAATAAAACTACCTTAAATCAGTTTTTCTTGATTTATCCTGATGGATTGGGGACCGTCGGGCCCAGTGGGCTCACGCAGATCTGGTGTGATCTTGACGATACTGCTGGGTGTCATGTCAAACAGCGATTGCCGATCGTAAAAGGCGGCGGTGCAGAAAATCCGAGTTTGTACCCAATGCTTGAGAGGAGAGTGGTGTCGTCTCCAAAAGCGACGCCTTGCCATTTCCCTGCGGCATTCATCAATGATGGTTGCATGCTGGTTCCGCGGGCGTCCGGTCAGCAGCCGTCGCTGCAAAGGGTGTCGGGAGCTTCATGCCGAGTCTCAGCGGATTCGCTGGCCTAGAGTGGGGGTGTTGAAGGACACTTTCGCCACCGTGAATGCGGATGGCGACCAAAGACAACTGGCATCGTGCGACCGAAGCGGTATCGCATCCATGCTGCCCTGGCTCAATCATGGCAAACCGCTGGGGTTCGCACGGGTTGAATCCGTTCAAGAAATCCACGGCGCAGGATCATGGCAATTATGGACGCGTTTAAGCTGACGTTCTGAGTTAGTACCTGTTTGTGTAAACTTGTATTTTAAATCGGTTTCTTGCGCTCAAGTTTCGAAGGCGCAAACCTTATTGATTGTCGTCCTCCAAGTAGAGGTTCGCAGTGAATGAAGGTTTGGGGCCGCACCAAAATCGACTATAGTTGATCGCGGTGCATGATCCAGACGGAAGAGTATGTTCCATTCAAAATGGGCGAGCGAGCGCCGATCTCCAAGAGTGCAAATGCGGTTTCGCTGATCTTTTCTGCATGTTGCGGCCAAAGAAACATAGGAACTCGCGCACAGTTGCCGACGTCATCAGTCATATCCGAAGGGGCCCGGACCGAGCCTTTTTCAAACGATGAGATCCGATTTGAGACCCCAAGCCATCAGCGCCCCGAGATCAGCGCCTAAGGCCTCCAGAAACGGGCACAATCCGGTCCAGGCTGATCCGTTCATTGAATACGGTGAACCGGTCGGGATCCAGACCGCAAGCCCGGCTAATCGATCAACCTCCATCCCAGATTGGGCTGCATAGCGGCTGAATCCGACGCGAGACCGGCAGCGACTTCAATCTGGTCAGCAACGTCCGTAATCATTCAGTGGCTGCCCAAGGTAAGACTGGCATGTGAGTAAACGCCAATGAGGTGACGCTGTTCGAGTTTCAAAAGGTACCAGATACGGATA
>Ga0163217_1055612_pt1 | contig 10179 bp, 3 predicted proteins | sample SynspAceP_FD_185933 | JGI IMG/M metagenome (GOLD analysis project Ga0163217, IMG submission 185933) | Saline lake microbial communities from Ace Lake in Antarctica - Synechococcus sp. Ace-P (PacBio error correction) | ecosystem: Environmental > Aquatic > Non-marine Saline and Alkaline > Saline ...
TAAAAAGGAAGGGGACGAGGAATGCCAAAACACCAAAAATCAGCCAAAGGTTTATAAAAGGGATGCAAACTGAAATTAATTTTAATTTATTTTTTTTTTTGTAAAAAACTAAATATTTAAAGTCACCTAAAATGGTTTCTATTTTTATTCTTTTTTTTTTTGTTTTTAAAAAAAAACGTCTATCAAATGGTGATTAATTTTTTACAAAACCAACTAAGATAGATAGTAAGTTTTTTAACAGAGTTTTTTCACAATAAAAGTACTATAATGAACGTCCAAACGTTTTTTTATCGACCAGAATAATAGGTATTTGTTTTAGCGGGTTTAAAATCAAACCCCGTTTTTATGGCTTTTTGGTACTAAACTTGTTTTGTCTAATCCATCTCGCAAATTTCAGCGGGGTAATGACCCACTTTTTGTATGACATGTGTTTTCCTTAGGGTACTAGGTAAAGAACATATTCCGCACCTAAAATCCCAATAACCCACATTTAATAATTCTAGTTTTTAAAGAGAAGAAAATTAACCGCCTGGTTTTTACGATAACCTCTGCGCAGTCCCTTGGGATACAGAGGCCGGTCGGGCACCAATGTTCTAACATTTCCAAACAGTAAACAAATATCCTAACTTTCAGGAAAAGTCACGTGCGTAATCTTCCGCACTGCCAAAACTATAATGACCACTAACGCCTGACTCTAATCCATTAAATTCGCCACATCCAGCGAAATCTAGCTAAACAATTCCAGTAACTAAAGCACCAACCTTAGCCCATCGATTCAAGCAAGAATGCCTCCCGCCGCAACCTACATCCTAATATGTCTTTTGAAAACAATCCCTGACTTTTCTTGTATAAAAGCGAGTCCGCCAACCGGATATAATCGTGAAGGGGTTAAAAACCAGCCCATTGAAAGATCCCCACCACTTGACCGCTAAAGCGGAAAAATTCGCTATTTCATATTAATCAACATTAACTAACCGGTCAATGTCATCCTCAAAAGAATTCTTGTTTTCACCTTAACCGCTGTGAAGCATATCAACCGACAATTTTTATACGAAATTAATTAAATGACATACCATTCTACCATTCAACAGCCTTTAAGAATAATAGCTATAAGCCAAGTCTCTAACAATACAATGAGTGATTTACTCAGGTCGACGTCTATTTAGAGAAATAGAATAGCATCAGTTTTTGTTAAATGCTCTACAAATAATAAGGACATGCAGTTCATGACTGATAACGCTAAAGAAATCCTGCGAATTAATATCGAAGAATGAATTAAAGAACCTACCTATGATAATCGTGAGTGCATCGGTGGGTCTGCCTTTCCGACGTAAGAAATGGTTTTTAAAACCAGTTCACCGCCGAAGTTTTTATTTGCGATGAATGAGTTGAAAAATGATTTTCAACAAGCCTTATAAAGAAATCTGCCCCGTCCGTTGGTGCGTCATTGTAAGTATCACCCACCACGGTGACTCAGCCGTTATACACTATCGTCCGTATGCTCAACACTTTCATTACGCACAATTTGGTTGACGTCAAGGTAAACTTTGTTCAGTGAGGTGATCCGCCGCTGCAGCCAATGCGTTAACAGACCGAAATTCGAATGCGAAGATTGCGCATGAATTGCTTAGCTGACCTGAAAGAAACGTCAATTTTTGTTCCAAAACTATGAGGGTCAGAGCATATTCCTAGGGTTTTACCACCAGAGTCCCTAAATTATTGTTAATGGTTCATCTGGTAAGCTTTGGTATGCACAATATTCGCCACACAACGTAACCGAAGTGTGAAACGGTTGTATTGAACTTATCAACAATCCCGATTAAGTATCGACGAATGTAGAAAATTATTCCAGGCCCGAATTTCCCCTACAGCACTTTATTGTGTTAGAAAATATTGTAGAACTTATAAAACGGGTCGCGGTAAAAAATTACCTCGAGCAAAGCTAAATTGAACAAGAAAGATAATGGTAAAAAACCCATTAATTGGTTCACCGAACACCTTACCAAGGCTTAACCAAGCAACGTCTTATTGAAAAAATTGCCGACGTTAAAGTTAAAGAAAAACTATGAAAGGTGTTTCTGCCCGCGCGACGAAGTCTGAATAAAGACGGAATGCGCATCGTAATTGAAGTGAAAACCAAATGAAGTGGGTGAAGTATTATTAAACCACTTGTACGCAACACACGACGAACAACTGCAAACCTGTTTGTACAATATGGTTGCTTAGATAATAAAACACCACGCATTTAATCTGAAAGAAATATTACGAGAAGTTTGTGGCATCGTCGCGAAGTGTTACGCGAAAGAACTGTGTTTGAGTGAAAAAACGCCACGCCGATAGGGCTCATAGCTGAAGGCTTAGCTATAGCATTGGTCAATATTGACCCTACATCGAAGATGAAAAGCGTCAAAAGCCCCGTCCTATGCGAAGAAGCGTTGGTCCGCTAAGGTTGGGATTTAGGTGACTTGCAGAAATGCTTTCCACAGAGCCGGTAACATGCAGCCGTCCTGAATGGTTAGCCGCAGATTATGTAGTCGTGACGGGCGTACTTCAACAGAAAAACAAAGCTCAAGCAATCCAATTTACTTAAACAAAATTAACGCGGTCTTGAAGCAAACGACAAGATACTGAATGAATAATAAAGCATTGCCCTCGATATAGCCGAACACTACACTTAAGCTAGTTCGGCAACGCTTGATGGAAAATCATCCGTGAGGAGTTAGAAACGATACGTGGATGAATTCGTGACGAGCGCGCAGCAGTAAAATCACTGCCGCTACCATGACTATCGATATTGAAGATTTAATTGAACGCGAAATGTGTTGTTACTTTATCTCGTAAGGCTACGTTAATTATCAAAATATCTACTATAACTCAAAGACGCGGTGTAAAGGTAAGTCTGCAACGAAAGATGAAAGGCGAAAACTTTTTGAGAAGTTGCTAGTTGCTAATACTCATGATCATATACTTTGTTCTCACAAGAGCAGATAATATTTGGCCTAAAGTTTATCACTGCCGCTCTGCAGCCGAAATGCACCGGATCGTCCAAATTTGTTAATATCTTCCTCTGAGAAGGCGGAATCGTATACACAATTCTTTCCATTCAAAATTTGAAGCTGGCCAAAATGTATTTATGGCAACCACAACGGTACGGTAAAGAAAACCGAATTAAACTCAAATATTAAGCGCCCAAGAGCTAACGTAATTATTGCGGTTATCTAAATGATGGAAACGACATGATCGGTGTTGATTTAACCCGACGGCCAAGGAAAATCATGTTTTGTCTCTGACGCTGGTAAAGTAGTTCGATTTACTGAAGAACAAGTTCGTGCCAATGGGCAGAAACAGCAAACAGGTGTTCGTGTAGTTCGCTGATGAAAATGAGAAGGTCGTTTCTCTATTGTGCCACGGCGAAGGCGATTTTTAAACAGCTACTGAAGAATGGTTTTGGTAAACGCAACTCCAAGACCAATACCTCGGCCTAAGAGCAAGCCAACTAAAAGGGTTGTTTTCTATCAAAGTAACTCAAGCGCATGGCTTGTTGTTGGTGCTATTCAGTCGATGAAATAAAGAAATACATGCTGATTAGTGAACAAGGGTACGCTTGTTCCGCACTCGCGCGCGTCAGAGTGTCCAACGTTGGCGAAATACTCAAGTGTTCGTTTAATTAGAACCGCTGATGACGAACTTGTAGTGGCAGCTTCAACTATCGATGAATTGAACAAGAAATACTGAAGAGCTTGATGGGAGCAGCAAGCGGCTTGAAAACGCAGCACGTCCTAACGAAATGATCGCAAGTGAAACGCCTGATGCAGATAACGCCTCCAACTTGACTCAGAATAAGCATTAATTACGAAAAAAGTAATTCGTTAAGTGTATAAAATAAGCGGCGTTTTGCCGCTTTTGGTTTTTGAAGATGAAAGTTAATCAAAACATATTATTTTAGTGCAGGGTTCCAGCTATGCTTCCGCCCAGAAGTATGCAAGCAAGCTCAAGCAGAATTCATCAATTGGCAAGGTCCCTTGGTACTTCAGTAAATGGAAGGAGCCATCGAGGGAAACCCCTTTATGGAGGTTGCTGAACAGCTGAAGCCGTCTCGGAGTTGCTAAAGTATCCCCCTCCAACTATACCGTTCTATTTAATGCCTGTGACGGCAAGACAGTTTCAAGCAGTACCCGTTGAATATTTCAAAGTCATCTGATAAGCCAGCATTTAGTACACAGGGCAATGGTCGATAGGCGCAGAACAACGAAGCGCAAAAATTTGTAGAAGCAAAATTCGTCGCTACTAGTAAAAGAAGTTGATGCAAAATGTGTGTGTACCCAGCACGACGAGGTCAATTTGCTTGAAGAGTCAGCTACTTAACTATTGTACCAATGAAAACAGTGGACGGTATTGAAAATTAATTGGGTGCCAAAATCGCTAGCGGCAACGTTCCCAATCGTACTGACATGTCTTCGAACATATTGTCCAAAACCTCTTAATATCGAAGACTTTGGATTAATTTATGCCGGTGCAACAAAAAATATAGGTCCGAATCAGGACTATCCGTGTGGCATGTGCGTCTGAATCTCGTCGGTTAACTTGCTAGAAAAAACACTCCAGCTATTTTTGACTATCAATTACAAGCAAAAAGTGGTCAATGTAATAATACACCGCCTAACCTTTTCTTGTACTTACTGGATAGTTTTTTAGAGTGGCTAAAAGCTCAAGGTGGTCTAACGTAATCGAAAAATTAAATCAGCAAAAAAGCAAGTGTTATATAACCAAATGATGCCTACTGGTTTATAAAAACAACATACACAACGAATTACCGCAAAACAGTGATGGTTTACTTTTTAATATTTAAGTGGACGATCGCTCAATGGAATTTATTCTAGAACAAGCTGAAATCTAACGGTTTGGTGCAGTTAAAAAGGTGACATAGAGCGGAGAGGGTTAATGCGTGCCAAGTATATACCAACGCCATCCATTAGCTGGCGGCTCAAGCCTTATCTGATTTATGCAGGAATTGAAAAGGAAAAATGAGTGATGGAAAGCTTAACTTTGCAGTCCCATAGTTCATGTTGAAGGCGAAATAAAATGTACCAGTTCCAAAAAGTTTATCAAACCGTGGCGTTATTGTTAGCCGCCTTGGCAAGGGCAATACCACGGTGACTAACTTATTAGACAGTGAACGATATAAAGACATGTTTAGGTGCACTAACCCAAATTAGGTTAGTTATTCGCCAAATGCTGAATAAAACAAGTGCGAGTCTCGGCTTGTAAAAGCGTTTTTCGAGGCTAACCCCCTTTCAATTTGTTTGGGTAACGAGGAACCGCGGTATGCCTCCGCTTGTGCAGTCACTAGCGTTTTCGACTGTTGACTGTTGAAATTAACGGCGACCAAACGCATGGAAGAACGTCCTATGAGATTTGGTTGATGAATTAATAATGCGGTGCCGGACATAACTTACTTAAAAAATAAGGGATATCCACCTTAACGCATTAAAGTAAAAAATAAGAAAACATACGTCATTTTGACATGACGGATCGTTCAAGTCTTTTTAACATCTCTGTTGATGGCTACTCCGCTGCTTGGACATACGTGAGTAATTCAGATCATAGCGAACTACAGTTTCAAAGCCTACAATTGATATTAACCTCTCAAAACCATGGCAAACCTTTGGTGTGAACGTCACAAATGAACGGTTATCCAGTCCTTACTATTAGAGCCGGCCAACAAACCAGTCACCAGTACTTTTCTCCGTCGAAGGACGCATCTTCAGCTTCTTAATTCCCTGCTGCTGTGCCAATAAAAAGGTGGCACGCTTAGGGTAAAACCGTGTAGGTACAAGCCTCAATTCAAAGTGATAACGCGTTGCTGGATGTACTGAAAAAATGGGACCGAAATAACTGGGGTGACGAATCAATCTCGTAACCGCGCTCCTTTGAGTGCTGTTGATATGGACTGAAATCATATGCCGGATGCTTGCAATAACAATTCTACAACCGCGTTATTTGCGAAAGGAACAACCTGCATTTCAAAATGTGTACAATTGGCGCTGGTTAAAGAAACTGATTCCGCTTGCCATGCAAGGCCACTGAGTTAAAAAAAGGTGGTGCTATAGTGAAGAAGGGTTACGATTAACATTAAAATCACGCCGCCCAAACACTAAACATGCGTAATTGACACGTCTAATGATCACCAGAGTCGCTATTGCTTTCATTACTAGCGTTAGGTAATTAAGGTATCACAAATTAATGATCCCGGATGCACAGCTAAAACTTCCCGTCGCTATTTTGACGAATTTTCGTAAAATAGCGAGGTAATTGAGTTTCCGGTGGGAATAAAATTTTGTAAATCGTTAGTTTCCATAAACAGTTTCAAAATGTCTATAAGGGCGTGCACTGTGTGTGCATGCGCGATAATTGCCGGCGTTTTTCGAAACCACAGCAAACGTAATGGATAAATCATGCAAAAGGTGGCCAGTCCGTAACAATTGAACGACTCCAGTGTGCAAGGAAAGGACCTAACACGCTTTTTAGCTGAGCATCTATCAAGTGGAGATTGTTTTAGAACAGCGGTGCATATTTATAGAGACCTGCTGTTGCAACAACTCATCACGGTATTGAGCCTGAAATGACGAAATAGGTATCGTTTTCCGTAGCTGCAAGTTGGACGTTACTTTTGAGACCCAAAACGGTGACTAGGGTTATATTAAGAAGGCGAATGTTACGGATACATCGAACAGAAAAAGTGGGTTCTGTGCTCAAAAGAGCCGCCTGCCGACAGTGAGAAGAGGCACTTTTAAGACGAACAACGAGCGTTTGTTGAATCACCCGGACTGTTTCGCAGATGTCAGACATGGGCACTGTGTATTCCCCTAACGCAGATGTGAAATATTTTTGACGGAAGTGCGAATTCGAGAGCGCAAAAGACGATACCGAATCAGTTGAACTAAAAGGCTATGATTAAGTCTTCCGCGCCTTTTATCAGATATAACAACTCGCGATGAGCGGGATTCAAGATCGTTCGGTTGCTCCACTAGTTCAGCAATGTTGACGCTTTAGTAATTGATTCTCTACCTCTATGGGTATCAAGCAAGTTACTTGATAAAGGCAAAATATTTCATTGAATCCACACTTTGGTGACAAGTTTAAAGACTGTTGTTAGGGACGACGACGGTATTATTAACAACCACCCGGAAACCGCATGGATTGATATACGATAAAAAGGACTATCAATACTATGCTGAAAATTTTGCCACAACTTTTGAAGAAAGCTTACAACAGATAGAAAACTCGCCCAGGCGCAATTGTTAAAGGTACAGTAAGTAACTCTATCTGATAAAGACATTGTTTCTTGTTTGACGGCAGGCCTAAAATCAGAAAGTGTATCCCGGTAGACCCAATTTAAAGCGGCTGACGGTACTTTTAGAAAATCGCTGTTGGTGATGTTGTTTGACGTTGAATTAGGATGCAATAAGAAGATGTTTCGGTGAAAACTATCCTCTCGTGAGAAGCGAAAACGCCAACGAAACGTGGTTGAACTTGAAAGAGCTTACGAAGAAAAAACAATTATAAGGTGTTATCAACGGTAAAAAGTTAAGGGCTGGTTTTTCACAGTTGAAGTTCAATACTGTACGCGCATCTTACCGGGTTCAACTTGTTGAATGTTCGTCCTGTTCGCTGAAAACAGTACACCTTGAGCAAAGATTTAGAATTTAAGTTATTAAGCTGAGCAAAACGTAATACGTCGTTGTTTCTCTCGTGCAGTATCGAAGCAGAAAAGGGCAGCGTTCAAGAACGTGATCAACTGTCTTTCCAACTTGGAAGAAGGGAATGAAAGTTAAAGGTACTAGCTAAGAACCTTACTGACTACGCGCCGTTCCGTAGAACCTTATTTGTTGTAGATGGTTCTTGCCTACTACATCACTAGATATGGGCTTGAATACGCGTTAAGTCCACCTCAATTGATGATTTCGTAATTTGTTGTGATTGAAATCTAATTCGTTTTATAGTCTTAAGTTCGACAAAGAAAAAATCACGCGTTTCATTAGGTAAGAAGCAAATGGGCAACGACCATGGCAAGAAATTGCTAACCGTTTACCCCAGAAGGTGCTCGTTAAGTGGTGCAGTCAAACAACTAACTGACTACGGTTGCTTTGTAGAAATTGAAAGACCGGTTGTTGAAGGTCTAGTCACGTTTTCAGAAATGATTGGACTAACAAAAATAGTTCACCATCTAAAGTGGGTTAACACTTGGTGATGTTTGTGAAGTATGGTACTTGGTAAAATTGACACGAACGTCGTCGTATTTCGCTTGGCCTGAAGCAGTGCATCGATAACCCTTGGAAACTTGTCGCTTAAGTCACAACGAAAACAGGGTGACAAAATGTCTGGTAAGATCAATGTTCAATTACTGATGCTTGGTATCTTTATCGGCCTGACGGGCGGCATTGACGGTCTTGTCACTTATCTGACATTTCATGGCATAAAAACGGGTGAAGATGCAGGTCCGTGACTAAAATAAATAAAGGTGGACGAGATTTCAGCTGTTGTTTCTTTCAAGGTGAACCCAGAAGCGTGAGCGTATTCTCACTTGGTGTTAAACAAATTGAAGAAGACCCAATTCAATAAGTACTGACCAGATAATAAAAAGGTGCATTGTAATGGAACAGTAATAGAAAGCCGATGCTAAAGGTGTTAACAGTTCAACTGTGAAGAAGTTGTCGTTATATCCGTATTGGTGACCTTACAAACGCGATAAGAGTGAAGATGCTGGTGAAGTAGTGAAGGTTGGTGATGCAATCGACGCTAAATTCATGGTTGTTGGACCCGTAAAAACCGTAATTGTTTAATCTTTCGGTAAACAAGCTAAAAGGACCACGCTGGATGAGAAGAAGCGATGAAGCGTTAACAATAAGACCAGACGAGCCGGTTTCGCTACGCTGATGCAGAAAGCATTTAAAAGCTGCTAAAGCGAGAAAATGCAATTCGGAGCGACAGTCCTTCCTCCAAGTTTCCTCCCCTAGTTGCTTAACATCCATTCTTTAAAGTAGGAAAGGATTGGCGTGTACCAATCAGAACTTATTTGATGCGTTTTAGGCGAGAAGTACAAACATTGCAGGCAAAGAACTGAGCTTGCAATCAAGAATTATTAGAACAAATGGCCAAACCTTCAAACGCGGGTTGACCGTATTGAAAAAAGAGGTTTTTGGCAGTTCCTCTCTACATTACCGAAGCACCTCGCAACGGGTCGCAACCCTAAAACGGGCGATACAGTGGAGTTGACAGGTAAGCATTACCGCATTCAAAAGCAGGCAAAGAAACTCAAGAGACAGAAGCGATCTGTAAATATTAGTATTTAGTATCCAAGGCTGTTTCGATGAAAGTAATATCGTTTTTCGTTGTTATTATATTGTTGTAATGTATCGAATTGTTATTATATTTGGTGTCCAAAACACCCAGATGATTAACTCGTCAACTATGTCATTGCTAAAGCTTACTTAATGAGTCTCTACGTTTACTGGTTATAACTAATTTCGTTAGGGTTCTTAATCGGTTTTTAATGATGTCTACGTATCGTTTCCTCAGTCTAAAAGAATGCGAAATAAGAAAAATTTTGCAAAGAAGACTGGAAAAAATTATCAAAAGATTCCGCATAAATGGTAGAAAGCATAAATTCCTAGCGTTGCTGTTGCTTGTTCGCTTAATGTTGGGTGATGGGCCGAAATAGTCCAGAAAAGACGCCAACGCCCGAAGAATCATCCATTCTTTCAGAAAACACACTACAAAGGGTAAACTTCCTGCTTGCTGATCAACCAGATAAAAGCAAGTTGATACCCTCAATAAAAATGAATCCAGTGTGTAATAACGCACAGTCGAACCCATATTGCAATGGAATTTCTTTAGACACCGAGGCGAATTAGATAAGGGCCATTTAGGTTCATCAAAACTAATTTAGTAGAGACGAAATAAGTTAAAATAAACAAAAATCGTTCGCACTACTCGAACTGGGTACTGACTATTTTACTTGCCGGGTTTTTTAGAAACCGCTGAAGGGGTCTTTTCTGCAATTATAGAACAGGACCCAACACTTCGTTTTATATAGCGCAACAAAAATGTTTATATTTAATCAAGTAACCAAAGAATGGAACAAGGCGATTGATTTAGCTAAGCGCGAGTATTCAGATA
>Ga0163217_1055679_pt1 | contig 10179 bp, 10 predicted proteins | sample SynspAceP_FD_185933 | JGI IMG/M metagenome (GOLD analysis project Ga0163217, IMG submission 185933) | Saline lake microbial communities from Ace Lake in Antarctica - Synechococcus sp. Ace-P (PacBio error correction) | ecosystem: Environmental > Aquatic > Non-marine Saline and Alkaline > Saline ...
GGCATGTGCCGGGTGCCAAAAGCCACAATGGACACGGGACGCAAATCTCGTTCTGCGGCCGTGCGGGGTTTTTCCCTGTTCTGCGGTGAATGTGGTTTGCATGAAAGCTCCGGCATGGCGGGCCGCGGACCCTAAAAACTGAGTTTAGGTTAAGGCGCGAGTGCACTGGCAGCAGATCAGGCCGAACCACGGCAGTGTCGTGCCAACGATCCCCAGTACACTTTGACCACACAGCCCGCGGTGGTGGCTTCCGGGATAGGCCATGGCGCAAGCACCTGCGCGAGCAAAGGCGCAGAACGGCGATCCCAGCAGCCCCAGATCAGGCAATCCCCCCGATCCGAACGCAAATGCAGGTTTTCGCCCCAAGTACTGCGCCACGGCCAATAGCGTATCCCCATCCCCAGCCACGGCACATAAAAGGCCAGCAGCACCAGCCTGCGCAAGCTGCGACGGGCTGGGTTCGCCTCGCACTAAAGCCAGAAACACCAATGGCCCCGCCGATAAAAGACGATAAGAAAGACACCCAGCAAGGTCATGCGACGCGGTCCGCTGACCTGCGTTTGAAAATGCCCTTGGGGTGATGCGCGCGCAACGTGTTTGTCAAACGCGCCACGCCTGCAGGTTCGGGGTGGAATCACGCCCCAATCGGCCCTTGGTCTGCCGCATCGGCCCCGCACCAGCGTTGCATGTCCATCCATCAGCCCGACAGCGGCGCAATCATGGCCCGCAGCGGTGTGCAGCAGATCAGCCCGCCCGGCCCAGTCATATGTCCATTCTTCTGCCCCGATCGCGCCGCGATACCCCGGCCAACAGAAGGGTTTGCAACGACAACCCGCCACACGCGCCTCTGCCCGCCGTGAAACTGCGCAGCAACGTCCGCGGATACCGGACCACAGGCCCTGCGTCGCCCGCAACTGTCGCGCTTGTTCGATCTCTGCGCTGGTTTTCGACAGTAGCGATTGAAGCTGACCCAAACGATAGGCGACCGATGCCTCGAACCCTTCAATCGGCAGCGCGGTTTCGCGCGTGGCGGGGTCGGTGGGCGCCCCTGTGACCTCGAACGGAACTGCCAGTGGCCCCCGCCCATCGGCAGCGACAGCGGCTGCGTCCTCAGCCCGTGCAAAAAGCCAGCGTCCGGCCTGCGTCCTCGGGACGCGGCAGCACCTTCAATCGACACTTCGCTGAGCACACCAAGGGTACCGAAAGACCCGGCCAGCCAAGCTTTACCAGAATCATAGCCCGTCCACGTTCTTCATCAGCCGCCCGCCGTTTTTTCACGGCACGGGCACCGCGCCCGTCGACAAGCGCACCCCAACAGAAAAATCCGCGCGGCCCCGACAAGAGAATGCGGCGCGGCCCGCTGATGTTGCCCGCCATGACGCCGCCGAATGGTGGGCGTGGCCCGGTGTGCCCCAACAGCCCGCGATGGTCCATCGGCTCGAACGCGAGCGCTGGTTCTGCGCGACAATGTCTTTTTCGGATCTCGGCCACCGCGTGCCGGTTTTCTCGCCTACAGTGTCAGCGCGCCGGCTCGTATCAGCGTGATCCCCCCAGCCCGCGACAGACACTACACGACCCTTGTGCACGGTCTCGCAGGAATATGCCGCCTGTCTGTAGCTCGTTCAGACCTGATGGAGCTTTGGCTGGCGTGCTCCGCTTTTTCGGATTTGCGCATCGTGAGCTTCATTGGTGCTCTTTTCGAGATGTAGAATCGCCATAAGCTGTGGCTCTTCGTCGGTCAGTTAGTGATCGGCGTGCGTAATAACGGGTTAACGTCGGAGATATGAGTGCAGGTCTGTTAGATGCTCTGTCAACGTCTCATATACGCATGCGCGCGAGTTGTTGCGCGATAGTACGACGTCCGTCGGCCAAGAAATGTTTGGCCGCGAGAGTAATCAGCACCGCCACTTGCAGAGGCGCCACCACTCGAACACGTCTTTCACGGCCATCTGCGCCCTCCAGGCTCTGTGAGAGGTATAGCGCTAATATAGGCAATTACAAATTCGTACATACACGGACTGATTGTATATAACCGTATGCGTGACATAGGTATTGACAGACTGTCAGATCATCATGTGAGCTCCACCTCTATCGCAGAGGTTGAGGTATTTCAGCGCGAAGTTCGCTTCGCACAGCCTCCAGACTCACCTGGGCTTGTTCGACATAACGAACAGGATCAGCGGAATGCATAATTGCCGGTCGCCCGCGTGAAAAACGTTCCCGACCTTGAGCCCATATCCATCGCTCATCTTCTTTGATCGCAGTCTCTCTAGAAGAGCTTAGGTAGAGGACAACGCGGACTGTCTAAAGGAGTATGGTTGCCATCCAGACACATGTAATCCGTTATGAGATAGACATGCCAATGCAGTCTCTGCTCAGACTCGATTTTGCGACAGGCAGTCAGATATATTCGACGCTATATGTCGCATGCGCGGATTTGATTTGCCGCCAGCTCGAACCGGGATTATGGCGGCTGCGCAATCTGGGAGATATCAGGCCCAACTGATGGTCCGATCTCTGCCGCAGAGCTTCGACCTCGGATGATAGCAAGGCTTCGCAAACATGGGGTAGCCGCTTTGGCGCAAAACGCCTCGTCGCTTCGATGCAGGGGCGGTCCTGAATTCGATCGCGACGGGCAAACACCCCGCCTTGGATGAATGTCAGAGACGCTTCCCCCGCGACCTCGTTATCGTCGAAACCCGATCAAACGGCCGCGCGCCTTCCGGGTTTGTGCAAGATGCGCAGGGTGGCTTGCGGTCACGACCCGCCAATTGCCCTTCAGAGCCGCAGATCAAGCCCCAAAAGATCCAGTTCCGCCACCCGCGTCCAGAACCCGCCGCCGACCTCGATCACCTCGCGTCCATCAACACCATGGTGACGCCCATCAGGTTTTTGTTCGTCACGCCGTATTTAAAACAATGCGGCGCCGAATTCATCGCGATATACCCGCGATGGCACAGGCCAGCTGGCTGGACGGGTCGGGCGCCGTAAAAGAAGCCATCCTCTTCGACCGCGGCCGGTCACGTTAGGTTGGTCGCCGGTTTGCACCTTGATGATCCGGTTGCGTAAATCGTTTCGATCACGTCATTCATGCGGGCCACGCCAAGGATCACGCATCGGCCGGTGGCAGCGGCCCACCCGCCAGCGATGTGGCCAGAAGCCGCGCGCACCACGGCAACCCCTTCTTCGTGACAGATGCGTAGCAACATCGACACCTGCTGCGTTGTATAGGGCGCAACGGGCCACCATCGGGCGCATTTATACGCGGTCAGCGCATCAACATTCATAGGCGCGCCCGTCTCGCGTCGTCGGAATCACAGCATCAATGTGGCAAGACTGACGCAGCCTGTTCAACGACACGCGGCCTTGCGGCGATTACAACCTGACTGGGAAAGGCATTTACATGACGAACCTCACAATTTGGTAAATAATATGAACCATTAATGAGGCATTGGCAACACAGAACCAGTCGGCCGTATGCAGCTTAGCATGACTTGGTGGATCCGCATCGCCCTGTTTTCAAACGCTGGATTATGCCGCTTTGGCAATGATTTTTTGCGCTGGCTCGCCATTGTTGGCGCATTCGGAACACGCCAATCCGGCAAAGCCGCAGTGTCGCTTATTAAATGGCGCAATACCGCGTGAGTGGATGGCACAGATGGTTCACCCGACAGCCCGCATTCTTTGATTCACAGATGATCAGCACAACTGCGTCCAAAGCACACGTTTTTTGCCTCTACCAGCATGATCGCATTAGGTGGGACGCTGGCGCTTTTGGCAATAGTGAACGGCGTCCACCGTGGTCCGCAGACCTTGCGCTGACCGCCTGCCAACGTGGTGTGGGAATTCAAAATGCTGTTGCCGCTGTTCTTTTTTAAACCAACGCTTTTTGAATTCGTCCTGTCAAACCGGCTATTCGGGTACTGCCTGTCCTTAATGGCCGCTGTTCCCAACGACCCGAATGAACCGCCGCCGCACCGGCCGGCTGGCGTCCAAAGCGCAGAGATCAACATCACCGCCGCCCGCAGTTCAATCGGGGGTTAACGGTCGCTTTATTTCGCGATGGTAGTCTGGCGTGGATCATCGGCCCCGCCACTGATTATTGCCGCATTGTCACAGTGATTTATCATCTGGCGCCGCGAACTTTCACGTCACTGTCAAGAGTTGGAACATCGAGGACGGCTAGTCTTCTGTTTGTTTTTTAGGCGATTGGTGTAGTCATGTCAAATTGATCCTTTCCATCCCGCTGCTGTTGCAGACACAGTCGCTTCGGCTGACCCTACCGGCGATTAATTCGTGCGCGTCTCGAAGAGAGTGCGGCGGCATAGTAAAGACTTGTGTTTTTGATCGGTGACCATTTCAGACACTCGTGCCGAATTACTGGCTGGGATCAACTATTTCAGACCGCCTGGCGGCATTTTGGACCACCACTCTGAGGACGGGCATACCAAGGCCGCAGAGAAGGAATTACGCTGCAGACGGCAGCGACCGGATTGGAGTAAGTGTAACAACCACTCGGACAACGGTCGCCCTCGGTTCGGTGACGTCATTTACTAATTGCCAGCCGGCACGACCGAGTCGGCATTCGAGCGCACGCGGACTGCACTCCTCGCAGCATGGGGGCATTGAGGGAGGTGACATATAGATGTACAGATAACAAGTAAGGGCGGACGGCGCGCTAAGACGCGGTGGTACCGGTCCGCCCGACAGGAAGAGGCCGCGCGATACAGCCGTTCTGTCAACATGACGCGCACGCATTCATATGCGGCGACCATCTTGCCAATGGAACAAAAGGCGTGATCTGCCTCGCGGCGCAGCTCCTTTTCGATTGCCATCTGCCCGGCCAATGACAAGCACAGTCGCCCCGCCCTTGAATCCCGCCAGCCTCCCAGACGGTTGGCAAATTCGGTGACGTTTTTCGAACACTGGCCCTCGTTCGTCGCAGTCGAAGGTATTGCGGCCGGCTGTGAATGAAAATTGCCTAAAAAATGCCAATCGAAACTCCCCAAACTGGAATCCTGGGATAAGTATGGATCGACCGGTTGAGATCGCGGATGACGATGCCTATTCGATTTAGATTAGATTAAAACCAAACTCTTAAATATTTCCCATTGGAAGCTTTACCCTCTAACGTAAAAGCTTCCTTTTTTTTATGGCTAAATTGGTGTGGCCTCTCAATTCAATAATATCCATGTAATAAATCAGCCATTTCCTAGCAATCCTATCCCTGACTTCTTTTGATCCAATGTAACTTAAGAACCTGAATTTGATATTTGATTTATAAATGGGAAATTTATGGATGGAACGGGTTTCTTGCCTTTTCCAAGGAGATTTAGGATCAAAGCTGATGAATTATTTCAATTGGCGATCTAATCCGAATTTCAAATCCCAAAGAACGATAGATGCAAAGGTTTTGTGGTTTCCCCCTGGGTTTTATCGGACGATGCACACGCATTTAGAACGCCATTATGGAGATGCCGCTTTAGCTGAAAGTCTCTGTTCGTCCAAGGTGGTTCACTGGCTTTAAGGCGGTCCAGACGGGAAGGTAGCCCATGGGCCCTCGGCAGCTATTTAGATACTCTTTGACAATTTTTGGTTTGGGTGTAAATTGTCGCTTTACCTAATTGGCCATAAATACCATTCGGAAAGAGGTGATGGGGCTAAGAAGACAGGCAACCCATCCTCAAGAATTACGAATTGATTGAAGAGCTATGTAAGCAAAGAATGGATGAGGGGGCATTCCGGAATTTCACTGGGATTTGTAAATCATTTACGGGACTTTTGCAAACATTGAATGAGGTAATTGCCGCTATCAGCTATCGCTGCCCAAAGTGGAGGGATTTATACTTTCGCATTTACGAGAAGCAGGTTTTGGGACTTATAGAAGCTGTTTCGGGAGCTATTTCGATTTTCAAGGCAAGCGCAGATCCCCGTAGTCCTGACGCATCATAAAGCAAATCGGAATAAAAATGTGGGGAGCAAGTTCAGAACTTTTAGCAATGGTAAGATCTGCTAGAGCATAGGGTTGATATATGATGGATCAATATCATAACACTGCAAGTCAATACAGGGTAAGCGTTTTGATTCTGCAGCTGGGCTCTGGAAAATGGTGAATTTGCTCACTCGTGTAGAAAACCCAGCACTAAAAGACAGTTATTAAAAAAGGAAATAATTTTTTTAATATTCTAAAATGACCGTGGTGGAAAAGGATCTCAATAGATTCAATTTTCTAGAAGTAGAGTGGGGATCCAAGTTTATGAAGGAAAACGCTCAATGATTGGGTTATCAGGAAGGTAAAAGGACTAACTAGAAAAATGGGGCCCGAACTAGTATACAAGCTCACTCAATGGAGGAACAGGAAACAATTTTCTATCATGCCATGGACGAGTCTGATGTGGAGGCGAATCATGAAGCATCCTATGACTATGATCGGCTCGATGGAAGACTTTTCTCAACCCGGAGAACGGACACCCACATCCAAGAGCTTATGGTAACTTTCCCGAAGAGTATTGGATATTATGTCAGGGACAAAAAAGTACTAACGCTTAGCGAAGCTATCCATAAATGACTGGGGGAGACTGTCCGCCTTAAGCGATTGGGGATAACTAATCGAGGGATTATAAGGAAGGAGCTATTGCTGACATTAACTTTATTCAGTGCGACCGATATCGGATCAATCCACCTTTCCAGACCCACAATCAATATCATTAGGGATCAAATTTGTGGATCATTTAATGGAGAAAATTGTCGTGAAGAATGGTGACCTATCTTAGCAGTACCTGCTGGAAAGTATTCGTAAGACAAAGTCTTGACTAATTAAAGCAATTAGGCTTGCTCTTTTTTTTTCCAATTCGTCTTTCATCAGAATTACCCTGCTTTTGCAATTTTTCAGGCATGTTAGACTTGGACCAATAAGTAATTGATCTCTCGAACCAATCTCCTGGCTGATGAAACCCAATTTCCTTTCCTTGCATAGTCTCCTCATTGAGAGATTTTTGAAAGTACTTCAACAATGGGTGTTCAACCTTAACTAATTCTTCGGTGATGTCCTAATTTTTTTTCTCAATAATAATAGATAAATCAACCTTGCTCGAATCGATTGGCATCAAATGAAGTTTCGTCCAGTCCACTCTTGAAATGACTTTCCGTTTTAATGCTTAATCTTATCCTTCCTCTTTCCTTCTTGTGATTTTATCTTGGTCCAATCCTGAAGTAATCGTATTGAATATTGCGCTATCAATTTTTCAAATAGCGAATTCCCTTCATCTGCCTAAATGAATCTACATTTTCCTTAGCGCTTGTGTAATCACATTTTTCACTTCAATCATCCTGTTCATTCTCTTTTGGTCCTTCTGAGGAATTTGTGAAATTACATTTGGAGATTGGAAGGGGCTAACTTAAAGATATCCTTCATTCGAATCATTGCGCGAGTCGAGCAAGTTCCCTTTTTTTAAAATAAACTTTTTGCGTAGAAAGCCTTGAATAGCGATCATTGATCGAGACTGGAATATCACTGGCTCCTTTGGTAGAAAAATCAACTGAAATACTAACTTTTTTCGCGATCTAGGTAGACTGTGCTAGGGTTCTATGCTCAGTTCTTTGTCCGAAAACTGGCTGGACTTTCGGAATAGAAAGGTCTAAAAATTTTTGAATTAAGAAGATTTGAACTTCACCTGAATTATCAGTTTGGTCATTTTCAAATCCGGCCATTCCGTAGCCGGTCATAGATTGATCATAATTTGGAATTTAGAAATTGAAGCTAAAGTTCATAGAACTTTCAAAATCTTCTGTCTCATAATTTTCCTCAATTGGTCTGCCAAACGTCAATTTCACCGTAGTATTCAACAAAGACTGTCCGCAACCCAGCACCATAACTCTGAAGCCATGGGTTTATTGAAAATTATTTAAAACAGATGGTAAATGGGATCCTTCGTGTTGATTCTTCAGTAATTTTGATCATCTGATCTTTTCCCAGGGCAAATCATTCCAAGCTCGATCCAACCTCATAGGAATCCCCGCAATTGGAAGTTTTTTCTGCATAAAATTAGAACGTAATATTTTCCTCTGGTCAGGTAAGAAAATAATGGATTCTAAAGTTCTGAAGTAAAGGTATCACAATTCCTCCTCTAATCCTCATCATAGTTATATCCCTAAGATCTACGCCACGTCTGCAAATATGAATATTGGAATTTTCAACTCCAAGTCGGGTTTCGAACCGGTGATGATTCGGACGATTTGCAGGCGGTCCCTAATAAAAATCATTACATAGCAAATTTCCATACCACCCACCCAAATAGGTTGGTGGATTATTCCCATAAAAGAGCCACATATACATCGAGATGCAAAATGATGTTTTTATGAATTCGTTGGTAATTTCTAAGATCTGCATAGAAAGTTGCTGAATGATGCTGCCAGAATTACCCAACGCCGCGTAATTAAAGCATATCCAATTTGCCCTGAACCCTGCTTTGTGTGTATAGTCAAGTTGCTCGGTGGCGATCAAAAACTAATTCTGGGCTCTTGCTCCAATGTAATTCACATCCAGTCTAATTCTGCTCGGGAAGGTTACTTAAGATTAAAGAATCAGGATTCAAATTAAAATATTGGGTTTTCGCAGAAACAGGGAGCATCGAACTTTGCATTTGGATTTAGTGATAAGAGAAACTGGCTTTCAACTTTGTAAGTACATATTTTGGGTCAGTAATATTCTGGTTAATGACACGGAATCGTTCTACGATCATTCTTCCCTTTTGAAGTCAACACGACTTTTCAATCTTCATCATTCCGAAGAATAAATCAACTCCAGGATCTAAAAATCCGATGCTAATCATCACTCAGGCCGGCAAGGAGCAGGAGTGCGACACAGCAGGGGAACGCGGAGTGACCTAATGCTATGGAGCGGGGGTTCGACTCAGGTAATGTATTGTGGAAACATGATGGCAGCAGAGTGAGAGTACTGGCGACATTGGGGGTGAGGAACGGCTAGGTGGCAAAAAGCCCCATGAAAGGAAATGATTTATCAAGTAAAATCTGTAATTTTTCCTGTCAGGTAATTCCAAAACCTCGAAGGGGATCCACCAAATCGAGTATTGACATGATTGAATGAAAACTGCTCATCCATTGGGCCTAGGACCTGAATTTCTTTTGGCAGGCTTGCTTTTCTAAACGTCTCTAAGAGGTTTTACTTTATTAGTACTCCAATGCTACTATTTCTACTTGTAAAGTGGATTAGGAGCGAATCGAACGTGTAATTGTCAGTTATCTATTTCCTTTTTCTTAGATTTCCAAACTCAAACGTTTTTAGATCAATAGAAGAGGAAGTGTTTTTGAAGTGGGTATCTATGGCTGCAATAGGCTTTTCAAGTGCCCGTAGGCTAAGGCACCGCTTCTACTACCTTTTTCTCTAGATTCCCGCTCTTCTATAAGTCTTCTTGCGCTAGTCTTTTCATTTAGAGCTTTTTAGCCCTGTGCCAGTTGTAATTCTCGGGATAACTTGTGTGAATTGATCTGAATTTGAAAATCTTCTACGATTTAAAAAGGCTTTCTCTTCCATCCCTTACTGCGTACGCAATCTTATTCCTTCGACTATTCAAAATCAAAAGCCTCAATACTTTTGCTGAATGCAGATTATTTGATTTTGAAACCTGGTTCCCGGATATTCAATCGCATCAATTATTTATCCCGCTTAATCGCTTCTATAAACTATGATATTAAGGATTTACTCGTCGGAGCGCCAGATTTTTACTGTTTGGCAAATTAGTCAGCTGTTGAGTGATTATTGTGTCTGTCACTGCGACATATAGAGGTTGAAATACTCCGGATAATCCTTCAGATCACATCTGTTTCTCGGCTTAGGAGTCAGGGAGCTCTTAAAATTGGAGAATAAATGATGGTGGGAATCATTCAAAACATAGGTGACAAATCATCAAACTGATCATTTTGTCAACCGCCTTACCTTTGTCACCTTATGTTCAATGGCGTGAAAATATCAGAATTTACCATTTGAAATGGCTGAAATCGCCATATTCTTCCCGTACTGTTAAAGTCCAAGCTAGAATTTGAGTGATATTTCTTTAGAAAATTTTTTCCTGACTTGAACCATCAATGGACCTTAAGGCGAAGTGTGTTTTTTGTGCTCTTCGAAAAGATGCGATTGCTGTTTTGTGTTGTGTGGTGGAT
>Ga0163217_1058009_pt1 | contig 10179 bp, 17 predicted proteins | sample SynspAceP_FD_185933 | JGI IMG/M metagenome (GOLD analysis project Ga0163217, IMG submission 185933) | Saline lake microbial communities from Ace Lake in Antarctica - Synechococcus sp. Ace-P (PacBio error correction) | ecosystem: Environmental > Aquatic > Non-marine Saline and Alkaline > Saline ...
ACAGAGAAGATAAGGCCGGATCTGCAGCCAAGGTCATCTGGAACCAGGCGGCCCCGATCCCTTGGAAACAAACGCCACGCCAACTCAAAGGTCCCCCGGGGGAGGGGGTGGCCGGAAAACTTGCCCTTGTTTTCCAGCCGCTTTGGGGGGTAAAGGCCCCCAAATTCAAAACACCAGAAAAAAAAAACCCCGGCCCCCATCCAGAAGCGCAGCGGCCAGCGGCTTGCAGCCGGCGGGCCCTCTCGCTTCACCGCGGCCGGTTTGCTTGGCTTTGCGTCGTGTTGCTGGTCAACAGCCCCACGCCGCGGGCCGCCGTAACGGGCCAGGCCCAGAAGAAGCCCGAAGAGCGACTGCGTGCTCGAGCGCAGCGGGTCTCGTACTGCTGCTTGCAGGTTCAGCAGGCCAGCCCGGAGATGGAAGTTTTCCCTTGGGCCCGGAACATCACGCCAAACCCAGCCCGGCAGTGGCCGGGCCTGGCGGAAGAAAGCAAAGAAAGGTCCCAGGGCCCCGCCCGTTCGCCGCGCCCGTTGGGATCGAACGGCCAACCCAAACGCTCGAATCGGCCTATGGAACAGCCCACCACTCCGCCCCCGGCGTTGGTTTCCCTTGCGCCCAGAGCAAACACGCCAGGGGAAGCATGTGCCTGGGGATCATCAACGTTGCCTGGGGCCGCCGTTGCGGCAATCCACCGCCGATCAAGGGCGCTCACGTTCAGCAAGCTGCCGTAGCCCGTTGCCCGGAGCCCCGTCATCAAGCCAGTTGGGGCACGACCCACCCGCCAGCAGCGGTGTTTCCCAGATCGCTTGACCGGATGCACCCACTGCAGCACCCAGTCCCCTCGGTGGGGGTCTGCAGCCCCGCAGCACATGCCTCGTGGCTGGCCTGTCGCATCGGGTGTTGCGCTTGAAGCACCGTCAGCTGGGCGTTCCTCATTGGCCCGGCGGTGGAGTTCACCGTGCAATGAAGGCCAGCAGCCCGCGAGAAGAACTGGGAGTTACGGGCGCGGTGCCGCCTGCCGCTCTGGCAATCCAGCAGGGGCGAGGTTGCGCAAGGCCACCACTGAGCGTCAATGGCGGTGGGGATGCGCACGGCACAGGTGCCGCCGACTGTGAAACAACAAAACTTGCCCGGCGGAGCCGTGTCCACGCTGGGATGTCCACAAAGGGGGTCAGCAGGGCGCGGCAGAGAAAGTTCAGCGCGGCAGCACCAAGGGCCGGTCGAATGATCAAACGCCTCTGATAAAACGCTCATAGCTCTCGTCGAGTTTCACCACCACCGGCCAAGGCGAACGAGTTGCCGAGCAATCGGCTGCCCACAGCCGACTGGGAGCCCAGTGGCGGATCAGTTGACGGAAACCTGGAAGCCGCTGAGCGATCGGTGATCAATCGTGCAAGCCGTTTCGCAGATAAGCTCCATCACCAGCCATTGCCCCTCGCCTGCACCCTCACGGTGAATCCAAGAAACAGCAGGTTCGATTTGCGAGCTGCTGGCGCTGGCCATCGACAGGCCGAATAACTCCTGGCCTTCTGTCTCACCAGAGAAGAGCAAAGTAGTCCTGCAAATGTGGAGGATTTGGCCCAGCTGTTTGGGCTCAGCCTGTTACTGCCAGCTCGTATTACTGGTGATCAAGGCCTTAGCGCCAAAACCATCGGTCCGCTCACGGCGGTGTCCACAACACCCGCAACGCCTCGCGAGCTATCGAGCGGTCGTAATCGGCCAGCCAGGCCGAACCAGAACATCAAAACGGTTCTGGCCGGTCCGGCCCGACAACAACGGCCCGCCGGCAGCATCTGGTCCACCAAAGCGCCTGTGCTTGCTCTCGATCTGCAGCGGGTCCAGCCGCACCAAAGCGCGTCATCCGCCGGGCATCAGCACCGTGATCTGTTGTGCGGGTAGCGCCGCGTTCACTGCAGCGCCAGCCAGGCCTCCAGCTCGCAGCAGCGCGGCGGGCCCAGATCGGGCCAGTCGAGCGTCGCGCCAGCCGGTGGCAAGGTAGGAAGGGTTGCGCATCAATCGGTGAGCACCACGGCCTTCGATGGCCACACGGGGTTGAGCGAGCCACCCCCCCCCGCCGCCCCCAACCGCTTCTCTCGATCCGCAGCCCGCCCAAAGCAAAGCGCCTCTGCAAGCGGTGCCTCGGCGTTGGAGTAACTGGTGCTGGCGCCAAGCAGCAATGCACCACCGCCCAAAGCGACGGGATAAGCGCAGGGTCGGGCCACCAACGCCGCTACCCAGGCTCTGGATCCCTGGTAAAAGCCGCAGCAGGTCGCCTGGAAGGCCGCCTCAGAGTTGTAGAGCGTGATCCAGCTGCCAGATTCACGTTCACGCGCCGGAAATCAAAAGCATCAGAGAGCCCAGACCAATCGAAGGCAACCGTCGTGGGTCGCTGGCCGACCAGCAGCGGCACGATCACCTCCTGCAGCTCACGCCGGGCGTGTTCGATCCGGGCGATCCAGGTGGGCATCAGGGGATCACCGCATCTTGCGGATCGGCCGCGTCCTGCTGGGCAAAAGTTTTGCTGTTCCTGAACCAGTTGCCGTAGTACCAGTCCTGCAAGAATCACATTCTGTTGCTGAACTCTGCGTCGAGTAATTCAATCTGTCCATCGAAGAAAGCCTCAGCAGCGCCTAGCTCGAAAGAATGAAAGCTGTGCGGCCAGGGCTTGAAAGGGTGTAATTCGTCCCGTTGGCGGCACGGCATAAAGCATTGGTGCCCGAACTGATCATTGTTGCCTTCATCACTGGTCGGCTGAAAACGCCGATAGAGAATCTCCAGCTCATAGAGAGCCGCACATACAATCGTCCAAATCCTGCGATCGGTCAGTCCCCGCCGCCATTCGTTTGGCCGGATGAACTCGCAATCCTTGGCCGCCCTCGCTTGTTTGGCAAAGCCAATCGAAGCTGTTTGTCGGCTCCGCTGCTCGCCGTGTTCGAGGTCTTGGTCTGCTGGCTGCTCAATACCCGCCGCTTTGGCGCAATGATCAGCGCATGGTGGCCCACGCCCGTGGCGCTCTGGGAGATCAGCCGCGTAATAGCCACCCGATAGGAAGAGCCATCGAGGAAAGAATCACCTATAGGAACACCCGCAGGGCAGCACCAAGCTGATACACCTCGCCGTGAAGTGTCGAGATACAAGATCCACCAAAGGGATCGGCCCGCAATTTGAGCCAAGCGGCGGCCTGTGCCCACAAACCAGCCCGTTGCCGCGGCCTGCCAGCCGCTGCCAGCGGCGCCAGCACTCCCGGCACGCCCCTGATGCCCTGCTGGCCAGCAGCGCCGCTGGGCCAACGACGCCAACACCCTCAGGCCCCGTCGGGCCCGGCAGGGCCTTGCGGCCAGCAGGAGCCTGCCGGCCCCTGGAAATCTCGCCGGCACACCCAGCCCGGCTGCGCCGCATCCCCTACGACGTAGAGCTTGTCGTTCTCAGCTGAACCACTAGGCATCGCCTGCTGCTGGCCAGTAACTGGGGCAGATCGCAAAGGTGGCACCGAACCCTGAGGTTGATGCCGGTGGCCCGCCGGTCCCTGGGGCCAGGCCACCGGCAGGGCCAGAGGTCCAGCAGGCCCGCCGGGCCTGCCCCGCAGGGGCTGCCTGGGCTGCCCTCAACCTCCGGCAACACCCTGCTCTGAGCCGGACCAGCCGCGCCTGGGCTTCCGGCCGGCCGGGGCTTTCCCGCAAGGCCCAGCGGTTACACCCTGCGGGCCGCGGCATGCGAGCGGTGTTCGGTCCAGGCCATCAAGCGAGAAGCGGTCTGCTCCTATTGCCAAGACGCTCACGCACTCAAGCGGTCGCCTCTCGCAATACAGCCGCTGCACGCGAATGTGGCGAAACGCAGATTGATCGTCCTGCAATCTGGAAGCCAGCACGCAATGTAAAACCGTGCCAGCCAGGAAAGGCTCAAGGTCTGGGAACCTTCCGCCAGCTGCTCGTCGTCAGATCAGTGATCGACCAGAACACCTCGCTCCGGCGTGGGTGGGCAAAACACCCTGAATAAAGGCGCTTCAAGAGCAGAAATGCAGTCCCCGTTCCTGCAGTTGCAACGTGACGTTGTGTCCTTTGGTGGCAACTGCCAGTTGGCTTTGAAGCACCGTCATCTGAATGGGCAGCGAAAGAAGCCGCAGTAGTGCCCAGCCGGATTTGTCAGAAGCAACAGAAGACGACATGGGTCTGACTGGTCAGGCGCAGAACAGCCGTGTGCCGTAAATCAGGGCCGTCGCTGTGTAATGGTCAGCAAGGAAAAGCCCAAGCCGCGCCGCAATAGAAAAAAGCCAGCGGCACAGAGCCGTTGCGCGCGTCCAGATCACGTCCACGGTTGCCGGTGCTGCGTGGAATCCGGCCAAAGCATTGGTGTTGAAATTCGCCATCCACGCCGCAGGCAAGGGCTCGCGCCGGGTGGGAGTCGTGGCCCACGGAGGTCAGTCCGCCACCGAGGCCGACAGGGGAGGCTGGTCTGGTTCGGTGACACCAAGCCAGAGATTGTTTCTCAAAGAGCGCCGGCTGCAGCACCGTGCGCAAGCCCGATGCCCCGCTGGTTGAGCAGCATCCCGGGCCGGCGAGCTTGGCGCTTAATAAGCACTGCCAGACGCCATCCAGATGGTGCAGACGGCCTCCGCTGACTTGATGTTGAAATCGACCGCACTGCAACGGCTTCCGTTGCCCGTGGCCACGCCTGGGCCAAGGTGGCCCTTGTGGCCCGGAAAGGCCCTTGTGGCCCTGAAATCGATTCGCTACCGTCGGGGTTCCAACTCATCGCTCAGGCCACCACTCCATTAAACCAGGCCCGTCACCCGGTCCAGAATAGAAATCAACCCGGCGCCGGTGGGGCTGGATCACATCCATCCACGCCTGAGTCGGTGCCCGTTCACCGGAGTACCAGCGACCTGCACGGCTGGCGGCGGCCGCTGCCGTACAATCACGCCCAGGGCGGCTTGCCAATCCACCGGGCTCGCAGCAGAGCCAGTCCGCCAATCGGGGTGTAGCCAGGAAGCCGCCACCTGCTCCGTGGCGCTTGCCGTTGTACGGCTGGCCATCGAGGGCCATCACCGGCACGCAGGGCCTCCACGCAAGGAGGGCCGGGCGCCGCCTCCTGCCTGGCCAATCGTTTGGGCCCCAATCATCCGAACACCACAGCCGGCGGCAGCGGCAAGCCCCAGCAGCGACAGAGCCGGCAGCGAGGCCACATACAGCCCCAAATGGCGATGGTCACCACCAGGTGGAACGCTCGCTTGTAGACGTGCCGCAGTTCGGGACATCAGGCCGTCCGATCGTCACGGCACCAGCTCGCCTGTGCAATCTCCCCAGTCACCTGGAGGTCCTGCAAATCGGCACCCAACGGCTGTATCAGATGCTCAGCTCGATCGCGGCCGTGCCCAGCTCCCCTCAATCTACAGCGCGGCTGATGGCAACCACCACGTTCCAGCGTGCTGCCGGCCGGCACACCGCGGCGAGGGCGAATTAAGCGCGTCATGCTCATTCCCAGCCATGCGCCTGCACCTGCGCAAGTGACGCGCGAAGTTCGGCGACACTCCTCGCCGCCGGGCAACCCACGGCGAGCAGGCGCAAAGCGACCGTCATCGCGCTCCGTCGTGCCAAGTCCAGCGGATAGGGGGGCATGGCAGACAGCCAGCGGCAGGGAGCTACCACCCTTTGCAGCTCAACAAAATGCCCGCCGTCAGCACAACCGGGTAGGTGTCTCTCCGCGCAAGCGGGATTAACCCAGCAGATCGCTGGGGGACATCTCCAGGCCATCACCAGCAGGGGATCGGCATGGTGGCCACTTCAAGCTGCAGCCGCTCGCTCAGACAACATTTCGGCTTTGGTCATCGTTGGATCCAGGTGATCCGAAGTCCTGCAGGCAGTGATCGTGAATCTTCAGCCTTCGTCATCGAAGCAAAATCGACAGGTTTCGCTTCCGGCTTCCCTTCAAGCTTGCTTCCGCCTCCTGCTCCAGGCGCTCGTCCTCAGCCACCATCTCTTCTTGTCATCGATTTGATCCAGGGCCGACGCCGTGAATCCCCCCCTTTTCCCCAGGGGGGCCCCCCCCGCCGCAGGGGGTTGAGATGTCATCTCGTAACCTGGTCATCGCGGGTGAAACCAGAGAATAGGGCTCTGGCTCGGGTTCACCTCGATCTTGGAATCAACGGGAGCAGGAATCATCTGGTTGGGGAGGGACTCAAGCTCGCCGGATCACTCTGATACCCGCGCTAATTGACCAAAGAATCACCGCAATTTAATTGGCCGTCTGATCGCGCTTGGAATCAAAGAATAAAACTGCCACTCTGTGTCGCTTGTAATAGTGTATTAAGAATCAGCAGATTGCAAGGTCAATTCACGAGAAGATCACCTGTTGCCTCGATGCCGGTGCCGACCACTGACAACGTTCACAGGCTTGCCCCCCAACCTCCAGAGGCTCTCGGGATTGAGCTCAACGATCACCGCAGCACCCGACCAAAGGGTCCGGGGGGTCAACGGATCGGTCGGGTCCGTGGGGTCGGTGCCGCCATCGCCCAAACTGCGTCTTCGAGACGGCAACACCGCCTGGCCACTCGCAAGGCTTCAACCAGCCTCGCAGGTGCAGGGAATGAACGAAGCGATCCACCTTCGCCTGGCTTTGCGGAAATGCGCAGCATCCCCTCCGGCGTCTCCAGATAGGGCGCGCTCGCCAGGACGGCTCGCCGCACGGTCGATCCACAGGTTCGATCGGTCGCTGATCAGGTTTTCAAGTCCATGCAGAAGGCCGGCGCCAGCAGGTCCGGGCGGGCCGACACCTCAGCAGCCTGCGGGCGGCGCCCACGGCTCGCCAGCCTTTCGACGGGATCACGCGCATCGTGCCCTCTTGAGCCTGTAGAAAACGGTTCCCAGTTTTCGGCATCACAAGCACTCAGGTGGTGAGACGGCGTAGGCGCCAGCGGGGTGCTCGAGTCAAGCGTGCAGCGGCATAACAAAAGGCGTGCTCCTTCACGTTCGCCGCAAAATCAGCCAGGGGCCATCAGTCCAGGGCACCGCCGCTGATCGTTGCTTCCACTGGCCGCCGGCAGCCGGCACCGCCACGCGACGCTGCCGTGACCCAGGTGCCGATCGTGCCGTCCTTCATTCAGGCGCCAGCTCCAGCAAAAATGTCACCGCAGCAAGCAGCGCCCGGGTGCCTGAGCAGAAAGGTGAAGGACCCGCTGCATCCAGCGGCGGCTGATCTTCACCACCTCACGCTTGCTCTGACCCGCTCAAAGGATCGGTGGCGCTGTGGTTGATCCAGCCCACGCAACGTTCGTAACTGATCAATCAGTTTGTTTGGCCATTGCACATGGTCGTGTCCTCTCAATCAAGGTGGATAGATCTAAAAAAGGAGTGGGCTTAGGTTGAGCAGTCGAGCAATCAGGTCACGACAGGACTGACGTCATACAGCCGAGCAATTCGCCCGGCTGTTGCACACCGCAAAGCCCACGACCTAAATCCACCCGGGTGCGAAACACCGGGGCGTCCTGCACTTCGCCGAAGTCCCGCACCGAGAAGCCGTAGCGCCCTCGAACGGTCCCTGCAGGCCGGTCATGCAGCTCATCAGCCAGGGCGCAGCAGTAGAAGCTGGTGGTGCCGCCGGCCTTCATCGAAGCCCCAGCACCTGGTTGCCGCTGCGTCCTCATCCCACGAGGATTTCGACGTCCTTCCAAACAGTGCCGGCCATCCACCACCTGGTAAGAGACCAGCGCTGAGCAACCACTGGCGGCTGGCGTGGCTGATCTGGGCGGCGACCAGCCTTGCTGGTGGATCAGCCACCTTCTCGCCACCGTTGGCGTTCACCGAATCCACCAGCGATTCGAGCTTGGTGAGCTTCACCGAGCCGCCTTCGTTATCGATGGTCTGGGGAGCAAGCAGGGGGGAGACGATTGCCTCAGCCCGTGAAGGCACTGGATCAAGTGGCATCGCCGTTGATGAATCGCCGCCTCCAGGGGATGAGGCGCATCGAGCGCCACTTCTGCTCGGTCTGGCTGGCCGCGGACTCGGCATTGAGGTCAACGATCGAGCGATCCACGCGAGAATCGCCCACGAAGAGGTGCACGAACTCCGAATCGTTCTCGACGGCGCCGTAATCCCTGCGGTAGCCCTCCATTGAACAGCGCGAAGCCAAACCGCGAGGCAGCTTTCACCTCTTTGGGCGAATTGCAAGGCACCACAGCAAGGTTGCGGCCAAGTCATGCGGGCGAAGCAGTTTCACCTTCAACGAAGGTCCTGGTGACCGCAGGCGTCACCCTCGTCCATGCTCATCGCCTCGATCAAGGTGAGGCCCATGGTCACTCCGGGGGTCCTGGCTCCCCAGCAACGTCACCACCTATTGCCAGCAACGCAACCCGCAGCTGAATGGGATTGGGGGGCTGACGGCTCTTGTGAGCTGAGGCGGCGGCGCGGGGTTCGTCACGATCCACGGCGGGCAAAGGGCGGCGCAAGTCCGCGAGCCGCTGCGCGTCCCGCGCCCCTTGGCCTCGCCGTGGTTTCGCTCGAAGTCCCTCCGGCCTTCCTGCCTGGACCGCAAATCCTGCTCACCAGCGCCGCTTCTCAGCATCAGTGCTTACAGCGCCTATTGCTCAACTCAAGCGCCAGATCGCCCAACGATGAATCGCTTCACCCCCCGCGTCCTCGCCTGGCTTGGTGCATGCCCCGCTGCAGGCAACTCTCGGCCTGGCGGGGTTCCGGCCCGATCTGGTTGGCCCATGGCGGCGAAGTGGGCGAGCGCGCCCACGAGCTTGGAAAGCTTCCGCTGGAGGCTCAAAAGGCAGCACGATCATCCCGGCAAGGCGGTGAAGCGTCATGCCCGATGGAGATCACCGCGCTGCGGGCACTCACTGAAGGAAAAGCCGAGCATGCCCACAAAGATCTCTGGGGCTTGATGGGGGCCATCACCCAGGCCAAAAGCCGCTCGATTTCAACTTCAAGTTGAGGCTCAGCCCCCCAGGAGCTTGAAAGGCCTATGAAGCGGCGATGAAGCGAGGCTTGAAATGCGCCCATCGGTCTCTGGCTTGGTCAAAAGAGCGCCGCAAACAAGGCAGTGCCATCGGCTGGGCGGCCTGAGGCCAAGGCCCAGCGGGAGCCTCCATCCCGGCACCAAAACACCGTGTGGCGGGCGGCCAGGCGGAGGGGGATCAGCAGCTAAGTCAGTAGAGAAACACGGTGACGGCGGCGGCCGTCGCTTGGGTGGGCTGCGCACGAGGCCCTTCATGGGTTCGTGGGCGCCTCAGGCTGCGCAAGGCCGGGGCTTTGGTTGCGCCGCTGCGCGGGCTGTGGGGCTGGCGCAGGCGCTCCGCACGGCCGCTGGGCCGGCCCCTTGACCCGCCCACCGGCCCTGCCTTCTGGGTCCTGCGCTGCGCACTAATGGCCACCACGCACCGCTTCACCCGCTCCCCGCTTCAGTGCCTTGAGCTCCAGCCGCTAGAGGACTGCAATGGATCGCCTCAGGTCAGCCGCGCCATGCGCCGTGTCGCGGAGCTTGGCCGGGGAATCCTTTGGAGCGCCGCTCGGCCACTCGGCCCGCTGCCCGGTGGGGGTAGGGCTGCAGGAGCTGCCACTTCTAAGGCGGCCGGGGCCGAGGCATTCAAGCGGCGGGCTTCTGCCCCCGCCTTTCTGCCTTGACACCTTGGCGGCCTAAGGCGCTGCAAGAGGAGGAGAACGTCGCCAACAACGGCAAAATGCCCACCCCCATGACCGTGGCGCGGTTGATGACCGCTTCCGTAACTTCGAGAGCAAACAGCAGCAGCAAGCGCCATGGCGGATGCTGCACGACCGCGATCGGGCGGAATCGAGCAAGCAGCAGGGCCAGGCCGAAATCCTGCTGGAAGAGGCGCCATGGGCTCTTGCGTTTCAGCGAGTCACCGCCAGCACCGCCGCCCCAGACTTCGCCAACTCCCTGGTGGTGCCCTACTTCTTCCCAGAAGCGACAACGCAGCGGCACCCGGCTACCGCGAGTGCTTCTCCTCGAGCCTGCGCCATGCTCGCCGCCTAACTGGCGCAAGGTCAGCAGCGATGACCCTACAATGGGGGGGGGGTGGACGTCATTCGCGCCAAGTACGGCGACAGCACCGGAGCCAGGCCCCAGCTCTCAGCCCTGCCGTTTCGCTCGGGCTGGAAGGCCAACTTTTTCACAATGGCGTCCACGTCCGATCTGATCACAAGGAGATCGACGCCGGCCGGCCCG
>Ga0163217_1004628_pt1 | contig 10178 bp, 13 predicted proteins | sample SynspAceP_FD_185933 | JGI IMG/M metagenome (GOLD analysis project Ga0163217, IMG submission 185933) | Saline lake microbial communities from Ace Lake in Antarctica - Synechococcus sp. Ace-P (PacBio error correction) | ecosystem: Environmental > Aquatic > Non-marine Saline and Alkaline > Saline ...
GCATAGTGGACCGGCCATGCGGTCTCGGCCGTGCGATCAATGCGCGCAGCTCAACCCTTATGCTCGGACCAACCCGCGGTCATTTCATTGGCGCGGCGCGCTCGGTATTCCCTGCTACTCGCCGAGCCGTGGTCTTCTCAGGAGCCGGGTCACGGCATTGGCGCGTGGTCGGTTCTTCCGGCGCCTGAATGCCCGATCAGGATGAGGCTTCGGCGATGCCTTCTGTTCGAGTAAATCGGCTTAGTCCCTGACCGCAAGTCCTTTTGGGAGGGTGGGAGTTTGACAGACTACAATTCTCGTTTGACGGGGCGCTGACCAACGCGTTTCGCGCAGCGCGGCACTTTGCCGTTTCGTGGATATATGCCACTTGTGTATGCGCTCATCGTGGGGGGAGGGGGGAGGGTTTTGCTGTTTTACGCAGTTGGCTGTGTTCCTGTTCGCGCCGATGCGATTCCTCGAAATTTTCATACCCAGGCCGATCGGGAAGCAGCTGGAGAGGATTGCCAACCTCGGTGAAGAGCCGGGCCCGCAGAAGATCATGCGCAAGGTTTTCGCAACCCTGATGCCATTTCTTCGCCCATACTGCGAGGTAGAACGTTATGATGTGGCGATCACCGCGGCGAGAGAGGGCCGTATTGATAGCCGCGATCCCGCGCCCTGCTAGTGATCCCGCTAGACGAAACGATTTTTCGCTCCGGGCTACGGTGCTTGATGATATTGCAGATGATGGTCATGTGGGACTTTTGTGGACTCCCTTCTCAACATCGGTGCCCTGCTTCCTGCCGCAATGCTGTTCGTCCTTTTCGGTGGGCTAAGAAATTCTCCTTTTCAATGCAGGTCTTGAGAACGGTCAGTCAGCGCGGCCAGTATGAACGAAAATCATCAGCGTCCGTGTTTGGGCGTCCGGGGCTCGAGTGGCCTGATGCTGCTTGCTGTTTTCCCGATCTACGTCTTTCTCGCAACGCGCCTGTCGCCGTGCTTCGCTCGAATGAACGATTAAGGAACGGCGGGAGAATCGTATTTTCTTCGAACGCGTCGGAAAAGTCTCGCAGCGACGAATTCTGGCCCATATCTGGAAGTTCCTTCATTATCCGCGATCGCCGGCGGTAATTTGTTTTTCCAGCGTCGTTGACCAGGAGACGGGTTGTTATTGTTCGGGTTTGGGCCGAATTGCATGTCCCGCTTTCGACGTGCAATCGAGCGAAGAGGTCATGCACTGGGTGGTTCTCGGACCGAATGCCGTCCTCCTCGTTCCGACGGGGCTCTATTTTTCGCGTAGCATGTTCATAAGTCCGAACTCCGGCAGCAAATTTCAATGGCGCCCCAGCCGCTTTCCGCGCACGCCAACCTGATCCGCGGGGAGGCGTTTGAGACGACGTCCTGCGCGCTATGGCCGGTTGTTTCGACTGTTAGTAAGGAGTATATCTTTCCAATGACGAAATACAGAAGTTTTCAGTTTTGACAATGCGCGTGGCCATTTCAGGCGCACACTTTCGAGGGCGGCCGAAGGGTTATGCTCGGCAGGTCAAGGTGACGTGCGCACCTATGCGGTGCATTTACCTGGCTGATTGTCTGCGGTAAGCTCTCCTGGCTGGCAGGCGCCCGCCTGTTCGGGGATGATGTTCGATCCGGACATGATTTGAAGGGGCGATCGGTCGGCATGTGGGAGGCCGCCATGAATGGGGGCAGATGGGCCCGCGTTCTTTCTGAGTTATCTGGCTGAGCCTCCGCTCGGCCTTGGCCTTCCTGGATGCCTGTTTCGAGGGGCGAAACCAGCGCCGGTACGATGCGGGCTAGAAGACTTTTTCCGCCTGCAGCTTGGGGCAGACGAGTTGCGCCTGCCTCGTTGTCGGCCCTGCATCTGGTTTGGCTTGTTCAATCGCCCTCTATCTCGGGGATGATTTCTCATGAATTTATGGTACCGATTGGCATCATGGCCGCGACTGGGCAACAGCAAACGGCGCCGCCCTGGGTCGGCTGCTCGCCTTCGTCGTCCTGTTCATGCGCCTTACATGGTTTTTCGCGCTCTGGGCTGGCGGCGCGGTTTTCGCCTGCTGCCGCCCTCTCGGTTGCGCGACCGCAAGCATCGCAGTTCGGACAAAGCCTGGGCGCGGTGACCAAGGGCAAGGCCCTGGACCATTGTCGGCAGCTGATCGTGCTGATGCTGATTATGTTGCGTGGCCTTCTTTGTGCTCCTACCTTGGTCTTTCGCGGTGGTCATGGTCGCAGAGCTGATGCCGGTATGGGCGGGCCTCAGGATGAAAATCCGTGCAGCCATTTCCTCGCGGATGGTCTCGCCCGGCATCATCATTCCGGGGGTCCGTCCTGATGGTCGGCTTCATTTTCTCCAGGCCTGCTGGATGCACATTTTTTTCGGGGCCTGCCGCACTGGCGGCGCGGACCGATCGCCAATGGGCGCGACAATCCGGCGATCGACGAGACGTTTCGTCTAGGTCGAAACCTATTTGGGCGGCGCTCGCTTGCTTTGGGCTTGGCCTTCTTTGGCGAAGGCAGGTTGCGCCTTCGGCTTGCCGCCTTCTTGGGCGAGCTTGGGCGTCCGTCGTCGCCCGCTCGCGCTTGTGGTTTGCGCGCGCGCGGCGCTCGTCGTGCGGCGAAGGGTTTTCGGCCGAGGAACTTGCCGGTCCCAGCTGTCGGTATTGGCAGCAAATGTCATCACGGGGTGCCGGCTGCGAACCAGCTTGCCCGCCGCATCGCCCGCCTTCGGCCGCAAGGCCAGCACCCAGTCAGCCGTCTTCCACGACGTCGAGATTATGCCTCGATCACGAACCACCGGTATTGCGGCATCGACCACGCTCGGTGCAGGCCACTTCCAGCAGCTGCGCACATCCATCGAAGTGCAGCCCGTCGTCGGCTCGTCGAGGATGTAATAGTGGGTGCGGCCGCGTCGCGCGCGTTGGCCAGTTCCTTGGCGAGCTTCAACCCCGCTGCGCCTCGCCGCCTGACAGCGTCGTCCGCCTGCTGGCCCGACCTTCACATAGCCGAGCCCCACCGCACCAGCGTCTCCATCTTGGATGCGATGGCCGGCCACCGCCGAGAAAGAACTTTTCGCCGCGTCATCCACATTCATGTTCCATCCGCACGTCCGCAATCGACTTGCCCTTGAACAGGATTCCAGCGTTTCCCGGTTGTGGACGCGCTTGCCTTGCAAGGTTCATCGCACGTGAACATCACGTCCGGCAGGAAGTGCATCTCGATCTTGATGAGGCCGGTCGCCGCCTGGCAAGGCTTGCAGGCGCCCGCCCTTCACGTTGAACGCTGAACCGTCCCGGCCTTTTGTAGCCGCGCGCCTTGGAATTCCGGCAGGCCGGTGAACCGTCGCGGATCGGGCCGAAAGGCGGCCGGTAATAGGTGGCCGGGTTCGAGCGCGGCGTTGCCGCCCCGATCGGGCGTCTGGTCAATGTCGATCACCTTGTCGAGATATTCGAGCCCCTCAAGGCTGGTGACATAGGGCTGCGGCGGGCTGGAGGCGCCCATTCAGTCTTGCGGCCCAGCGCCTTGTAAAGCGTCTCGAATGATCAGTGGTCCGACTTGCCCGCGCCCGACACGCCGGTGATGCAGGTGAAGCTGCCGCAGCGGGAATCGGTCGCGGTGACATTCTTGAGATTGGTTCCCGGTCGCGCCCCGTCAGAGTGATCTTGCGTTTTCGATTTCCTCGACCGGGCGGAGTTTTCGGGATCGGAATCTCGCGGCGGCCGTTTGAGAAATAGTCCCCGTCAATGCTTTTCGGTTGGCCAAGCATTCGGCTGGCGTCCCTTGGCGAATGATCTCGTGCCGCCGTGAATGCCGGCCGCCGGTCCCATGTCGATGAACGTGGTCAGGCGGTCAGGAATCGCGTCCTCGTCATGTTTCGACCACGATCACGGAATTGCCGTGGTCTCGCAACGGCTTCAGCGTTTTTCCAGTGCAGGGCGGGCATTGTCGCGCTGGTGCCAGGCCGATAACTCGGTTCGTCCAGCACATAGAGCACGCCCCGTCAGGCCCGAGCCGATCTGGCGGCCAGCCGATCCGCTGGCCTCTCCCCGCCCACAAGGTGCCGGACCCGCGGCTGAGCGTCAGGTATTCGAGGGGCCGACATCTTGAGGAAGTTCAGGCGGTCGTCTGATTTCCTCAGGAATGCGGCTGGCGATCTCGTTCTGCGCTGCTTGGTCAGCGTCCTTTCGAGACCTTGCCTTGAAACCAGTCGCCCGCATCCCTGATCGAGAATTCGCGGCGTCCCGACAATATGCCCAGGCTTGGCAATCTTCACCCGCCAGCCCGCCATGCGGCTCAGGCCGCTTGCCGGCCACAGGCAGGGCATGGCGCTTGGCCAGACTGGAACTTCGCCACTTCCTCGCGCACCAGGCAGAGTCCGTCTCGCGATAAGCGCCGTTCGAGGTTCGGGATCACGCCCTCGAAGTCTTCTTCACCTCATAGGCGCGCGCAACTGCCGTCAATCATAGATGAATTGACCTCTTCCTCGCCGGTGCGTGCAGGCGATCATCCTGCTGGACTATCTTCCGGCAGCTGGTTCCCATCCTTCTTCTTCAGGTCGAAACCGGTAATGCGATCGACAGGTGCCTGCAGTGTCTGCGTCTGGTAAGGGGGGATGTCGACTTGGCCCAGGGCGCGATGGCGCGCGCTCATCAGGTCCAGGTCCTTGTCCGGCACGAATCAGTCCGCATCGATCTTCCAACTGGTTTGGCCGAGCCCAGTCACAGGTCCGGGCAGGCGCCGAACGGGTTGTTGACGAGAACAGGCGCGGCTCGATTTTCCGAGATCGTGAAAGCCGGCACGGGGCAGGCGAAAATTGGCGCTATAGGTGATCCGCTCGGCTCGGTTCCTCGCCCTCTTCGATATCGGCATAATTCGGCAGCGCAATGGCCCTGCGCCAGGCCGCAGCGGGGCCGTCCTCGAAACTTTTCGGCGAGGCGCTGCTACCATGCCTTCGCGCACGACACGCGTCGACCACGACATCAATGTCATGACTTGAATTTTCTTGTCCGTTTGGGCGTCGTCCTTCCAGTTCGAAGAATTCGCGCCGTCACCTTGACGCGCTGGTAAAAAGACATTCTTGAGCAGTTCGGCGAATTCCTTGCGATACTCGCCCTTGCGGCCCCGGATCATCGGCGCCATCAGGTAGAAGGCGCGGTGCCCTCAGGGCAGCTCCATCGTCCGGTAGAACCATCTGGCTGATCGCTGGCTTCTCGGATCGGCCAGCCGTGGCCGGCGAATAGGGAATGGCCGACCGCGCGCCCACAGCAAGGCGCATAATAGTCGTAGATCTCGGTCAACCGGTGCCGAGCCCGTCGAGCGCAGGGGTTGGCGTGCTGGTCGTCTTCTGCTCGATGCGAGATCGCGGGCGACAGGCCTTCGATGCTTGTCGAAAACGTTTCCGGCTTTTGCATCAGTTCGAGGACTGGCGGCGCATAGGCCAACCGGCTATTCACATGAGCGCGTCTGGCCCCTCGGCAATAGATCGTGTCGAACGCGGAGCGAAGGATTTTGCCCCGAGCGCTGACAGGCCGGTCATCACGACCAGCTCACACGCGCGGATATCCATCTTGTCGATATTCCTGAGATTGTGTTCCTTGGCTCCGCGGCAACGCAGGATGAAAAGGGGATCTCCTAAGTCGGGCCAATGGTCAAGGAAGACTCGTTAACGGTGGCGAACAGGACTGGGCGTGTTGCTAGGGCCTCTATGTGTTGCGTAAGTCCAGCTTTGACCAGCAAGAACAACGTGGTGAAACATTTGGTGACTCGCTGCTTTTTAATCCCGGCCTGTTGGAAACACGGCTGGGGAGGCGACAGGCCGGGCCCGTCGCGTAGAAGAGAACAGATTCGATAAACGAAACAAGAACTGAGCCGGAGATGGATAATGGGCAGGATCAGTGAACAAGGTCATTCTTGTTGGTATGTGGGGCAGGTCCGGTCCGCGCAATTTCCAGAATGCGCCAGGGTTTGCCCAGCTTCACGTTGGCTAACGTCCGAAGACATGGAAAGACAAGGCCACGGGTGAGCGCAAAGGAAAAGACGCGAAGTGGGCACCTACGACGGATTTCGATCCTGGCGAAGGCCTCGTCCGCGTCGTCCCAGACTATAAAATGTCAAGAGGGCTCCAAGCCTCTATATTGACAGGCCAAGCTGGAACACACCCGCAAATGGGCAGGTACCAAGGATGGCCAGGACCAGCTACACGCAACGCGAAAGTCGTGCTGCCGGCTTGTCGCAGCACGCTCACCATCGCTCGAAACCAGCGCCGGTTGATGCGCGGCAGCGCCGCTCCGGCGGCAAATGATTTTGGCGAACAGCAAGGCAGCGCCGCCCAAGATCGAGTGGTCCGGCCGAAAGCTTCAGCCAGGATCTCGACGACGAAATCCCGTTCTAGGAGGTCCCCACATCCGTGCAACGCAGAGACGGCCCTTTCTTCGCAGCATCGCCACTGGCCCTGGCTCTGGGCCCTGGGCGGCGTGGAAGTGCGTGGGCGCCTGCAATTGACACTCCGGCCGGCCCGCCGCCCCTGAGTGCTCCAGCGTGGCGGCTGCCGGTGTGACCCGGAAACCTCGACGTCTGGTCGTCCTTAAACCGTGCCTGAGAGGATCAGCGCACCTGATACAGCAACCCTGAACGGGCAACAGGCGCGGCTTCACCGCCAGCTCGACCTCGAAAATTCCCCACACCCTGATCGCGCTGGTAAACCGGCGCCGTGTCCCGGCATCGGACGAGGTCTTTGAGTGAGAGGTGAGAGATTATTGCGGCTCGGTCGCAGAGCACGCTTTGCCGAACGGACATAAGATTGTTAACCTCGCAGGATTTCGCTCGGCCCTACACCGCGGACTCGAGCAGCTCAATGCCGTCTGATTTGCTATCAGGGCTGTTACGTATAGCCGGCGGATCGGCTCGGCAGCCACTCGTCGTCAGCTGGCAGGGATGGCCTACGCGCTACTGGAGGTGCATCATTAACTATGATCTCGTGGACGCATATTGGCAACGCCAGATACGGGCGCGCCCCGAGACCGCTGTCGGTCTTACTGGCGCTGACAGGCCTCTCTTGGCATGACGGCGTTCATACATGCCGTCGAGGAGGACGAGATGGGCTCGCGTTGACCGCCTTCACTGGCCCAAGTGTGGTAGCGAGCATCCGGGAGTGCTGCCGCTCTACGTGCGCACACCATGACGAGCGCGCCGTGCCCTCAAGATTGGTGGCCCGACTCGAATGTAGCTGTTCCGGTCCCTGGCTGGACGCTGTACGCGGCAAAGACGGCTGTAATGAAGGCTTGGAAGGCGAGTCTGGAGATAACACGATGCTGAGTGGATAAGAGTGCGCGAGAGCTGGTATGTCGTGCCCGTGCGCTCGGCGAAGCAGCGATCGACGGGGTGAGCCCCCCGAGCCCGCTATGCTTGATCGCCTTCAATCATGGAAGTCCACTCAGGTAACGGACTATCGAGAGTGCCAGCGCTCGACCATCATGATGCTCACTGACGTGCCGAAACGCCAAGGCTTGCCGTCCTGCGCGGCCCTGTCCGACCTCCGGCCGCGCTGCCCCGCCGCAAGAAATAAGGTCATGGGTAAAGCGCCGGGTCAGGCGCTCGCGAATCCGCTCAAAGCGGCAAGGCGCCGGCCATTCGCCATGCCGAAGCGGGTGGCGAATAGCCGGCAGCATGCAGGCGGCGTGGCCGGGAAGACGCCAGCGGCCCAGTGGGCAAGCCGCGTGACCGGCTCTTGTGATTTTCAGGCGGGTCGAACAGGTCGTAACACGAAAGAGAGGGTGGCCAGTTTTCGCCCATCCCGCCACGCCCTGAAAGGGCTTCTAAGCCGCTGTACAAACCGCTGTAGGATGTGTGTCGTAATCCCGTTCTCGTCAGAGAGGTTGAACGTTCTCGACCTCGTCCCCGGCAACGCCTGCCGGTTGCGACAGCCCGGGTCCATCACGCAGATCATCGCGGCGCCACGTCGGCGATATAGACGAAATGCGTATGCCTTTTCGGCGCCGATACTGCTTGACCAGCGGGTTCATGTTCCACCGCCCCGGCAATGTCGTCCACGGTCGGCGACGACCGTGGGTTCGCACCACGGCGAAATGCGTATTTCCGGCAACGCTGCGGGCAATTCGCGTCCTCGGCTTTCACCTTGCTTGGCGGCCATAGGCGCGGATGGCTGTCCGGTGCCGCGATACTCGGCTTCACGTCAATGGGTGGGGGTCAGCCGGGTCGTGGTCCTCGTCCGACCTCGGCGCGCGTCCGGCGAACCATAGACCGGCGATACTACTGGCAAAAACGAGCTGCGAATGCCCGGCGGCTTCAGCCTGCTGCGGTGAGCGCCGCCGTGGTTCGACATTGACCCGCTCCATCCGTCGCTGCGCCAGATTTCGGCGCCCGAGATGATGAACCGCAATCCGCAGGCCTCGGACGTGGTCTGTAAAATCGACAGACGTCGCGCCAGTCATGCGGCGCCACTCAACATCCGCGCTCGGGCTCGCGGCCCACAGCGCGGTTTTCGGGCTGGAACGTCAGCGGCGACGACTGAATGGCCCCGTGTCGGAAGCTGGCGGACAACGTGGCTGGCCGACTTTCCCCGAAGCGCCAGTGACGAGGATCGCGCCTGCCCGTTTGCCGCGCAGTCGCGGCAATCCATCGGCTGGTTCTCAGTCGTGCGTTCAGGGCTGTCCGGGGCCACCCAGATGTGAGCAGCCGGCGACCGCGAAGCCGCCAACGCCAACAAAGGGTTCGGGTTGGCGTGGCCGGATGTCGCATCACCGAGGTCCGAGGCGACGTAGAGGTTTCTTGCATGCCGTTTGCACGCGGCAGTTCGGTGTCCCACGCCATGCTTCGGGGTCGGTGGACATGCGGGTGGTTCCCGATGCTGTGCAGGCCGTCCGCGCCTGGCTGACAATTGGCAGCGGCGCGTCGCATCTTCCGGCACGAATAAAGGTCGATCGTGCCGATGCCGCTTCGGCCACCAGCTTCGGCGAGGATCGCGTGCGCCGCTCAGCACGCCCGTCGGCGTCAGCAGCTGAATAGTCGAAGTCGATCGCCACGCGCGGCATTCCCAACGCGTCCACGTCTGACGGACAGGCGCACCCGGTTTTCTGGCGAAGGCGTCTTTTTTTCGCCATGATAGTACAGCGTGTAGCGGCCCTTGCGTTTCTTTCAGGAACACCGATGGCCGCTTTGGCTTTTGCAGGTACAAATCTGCCGAACACGTTGAAACGCGCCACCCGGTAGCGATGGCGAAAGATTTGTTTCAGCGCATTGTGACAGGACGCGATTGTTTTTTTTCCTCGCCGAGATAGAAGGCGGCGCAGCGGCCGGCGTTGAGGAACGGTTGCCCAGCGGCGAGGACAGGACCATCCAGATGGCCGACAGGGGCACCGTTGGCGGTGGGCCGGATCGTAGACCACCGGGTTGCCGGGCGCTGGAACGTGAATCTGGGGCAGGGCGATGCGCCCGCTGTTCGGGCTTCGGTCAGCGTGATGCGCCGGCCGCTTGAACCGGTTTGCCGCCATTTCGTAAGTCGAGAAAACCCGTGGATGCAGGGTCGGCCAGCGTGATCTCGGGCATCTGCCGCTTGAACATGGCGCAATGTAAATAGCGCCCCCAGCGCCCATTCCACGCGCGCCGAACAGGCTGGGCGCGTGTCAGCTGCGGCCGGCCAGGAGCAGGCGCGGCGTCCTGGACACCCCGCCTGCGGCCACGGAATGACGGTTTTGCGGCAAGGTTCCCGTGCGCGTCCGACGACCGGTGGGCAACCGTGACCGCCTCGACCCGCGCATCGTTTGCGTCAAACGGAAATCCACACCGTGGCATCCCAGCACGACGCAGATTGGTCGGCGCAGGTTTCAGCCAGTCATCGTAGACATGCGCAAATGTTCGGGTTGGCGACCCAGCTCTCCCAGTGTGGTCCGCTGCGCACGCGGCCATTGGTCCGGGCCACAAGGGGCGTGTCGTGGAAGTCATCCCGGCAGAGCAGGAAGCCCCGCCGCATCGGCATACCCTCGTCGGTCACGGTCCTCCGCACTGATCGGTCCAACCCGAAATTTTCGAATCCGAAGCGGCGCGCCTCGTTAAACCTCGATCGGTCGAACGGGCACGCAAGCGCCCGCCCCATTGGTAAGGAATTGGGCCGCCCCAGTGCGCGGCAGCAGCCCTCTTCGAGCGGCACTGATGGGCGGTATCGAATC
>Ga0163217_1006069_pt1 | contig 10178 bp, 14 predicted proteins | sample SynspAceP_FD_185933 | JGI IMG/M metagenome (GOLD analysis project Ga0163217, IMG submission 185933) | Saline lake microbial communities from Ace Lake in Antarctica - Synechococcus sp. Ace-P (PacBio error correction) | ecosystem: Environmental > Aquatic > Non-marine Saline and Alkaline > Saline ...
GTCAGTCTGTTCACATTCCGCTACGTGTATGAGCGTTGTCTGGCGTTCGGCATCGACATACCCGTGAGCCTATCCCGGTGGTACCGGCGGCTCACTATACCTGTGGCGGGTCATGGTCGACGCTAAACGGGCGGACCGATCTGAACGCGCTCTAGCATTGGCGAAACCAGCTTCACCGGCCTGCAACGGCGCCAACCGCATGGCCAGCAAACTCGAACTGCTCGAATGTATCGTGTATGGCGCCCGGCGTAGTCAGGAACATTCTGCAGCAAACTCGACAACAAACCCCATGCGGTCAATCTGCCCGCGTGGACGAAAGTCAGGTTCACCGACTCGGACGAGGATGTGATCATCTGCACAACTGGGAGAGTTACGGCCGTTTTCATGTGGGACTACGTGGGAATCGTTCGCACCAAGCAGCGACTACAGCGTGCCAAACACCGGGGTGGATATGCTGCGAGCGGAAATCCACGAAGTTCTTACAAGCAATTACACGGTTACCCGCGACCTGCTTGACTCGAACCTGGCACTGGTGGCCGATCTGAATCATCCAGTCCGCCATGCAGCGCCGTGAGAGCCGTGGGCTGCAGCTACAACCCTGGATTATCCCGGCCTGCTGCTGAGGCTGAAGATACTATTACCTGCAGCCACCCAACGCTGCCGACCTGAAGCGGCAAGCGCAGGCGCAACCGCGCAGGGCCTCCTCGGCCGCGCGTCCGGGCAATACGACCGAATACCGGCCACCAGCGCCACCCCGGCTCGCGCCAAACGCACAAACGGTCAGGAAAGCGCTGACAAAGGTATCAGCCAGCAAGCGGGCGTGGCCTCGGAGCCATCACGACGCAAGACATGCCAACCCTCGCTATCCAAACGCAGGCCTGTTACCGAACTGGCATGCCGCAGGCTGACCTGAACGCCGGCCATACCCAGAGGGCCATAACCCGCAGCACCAGCATAATCCGCCGCCCAGCATGCCAGGCATGGCACTCGTTACAGTGCAAAAAAGCCCGCAAGCAGGGAAGCCAGCAACCAATACCAAACGCCAGAAAGCGTGATGGCTTGGCCGTTTGTAAAGCAGGTAATCAGTTTGGCCTGAACACGGTCCAGTATCATCCTTACCATTCGTTTAAGGTCGGGGTCGTCGGGCTGCACTGCGCTGCATGAACCAGCCGAACATAGTCCCTGATCTTCACAGGTTCAGCAAAACGTTGCTGAAACGCTCTTTGTCCTGCGGCCTCCAGATCGCTGTAGGCTTCCTGCAAAAAAGGTAGCAGGAGGACATCAGCTCCAGCATGCCGCGACGGCTGTGCCAGAACAAACGTTTCATTTTCTATATCGGCCGACATACAAAACATCTCCGCAACGGATTGAAAGCCCCTTGAGCCGCAAGCTAATTCATTATAGCGCAGGGCAAAACACTGACAAGCACATGCACCATAGCCCTATGAAGAAAAGCTGACTACAACCAACAACATGACCACACACCTTGCCACCCGAACAATTTAGAGTCTCATGAGCCGGAAATTTAGCCATTGAACCACCTTTTCACCGAGCGCCTTTCCCGAAACCCCGAGGCAACATTCGGCAGCCTGCCTGCCTCCGGCATGAGCTGGCTATCCCACGAGCGCGTTCTTTTTGGTAACAAGGTGCCGATGCAAAGCGGTTTCCTGCAAGGGCAAACTGACCTGTGCGCTGGATCTGCTGGCTCAATCCCTGGCAGCACGCTCGCGCCCGCTGCAATCCAAGGGCCGTGTACAGTCGAGTTTTTCGCCATGTTACGGACAGCGGAAGAACAGCTAACACTGCCTGGCACTACACGAGGAGGGGTTCTGGATACAACGCGCCGTTCTGGGCCAAGGTACGGCGTGTTCTTCAAAACGACAATCAGCGATGCCAAGGCGATGACTGGGTCCGATTTGGCCTGTGGGGCCCGGATGCCGTGAGCGCTTGAACATTGCTGGCCTCGAAAACTGGCTGACTCTGTCGATCAGGTTGGCCATAACCTCCCAGGGCACGCGACCGCTCCCAGGTGCAGACCCGCTTTGAAATATGGTTTACCGCTGAATAACGCTTCACAATACTGTGGATCTGCTGCTGAGTGCAAGGATTCCCGCCGGCACCACTTGAACGACTGGCAACTGCAACAGATTCGCCTTGGTCTGGGGCAGATCAAGCGCAGCCACCCCGCGAGAGTTTTTTATCCCGCAGATGCTCAACTGCAATTTGTTCAAGCGCGGTCAGTTTCAGAAAGGGCTGCTACACCGCCAGGAAATCGTCGCGCGTATGCAGTATCTCGCAAAGCTAAAGCGGCGTAATGTTCAGACTGGTTGATGGCCCCGGCGACGCGCCGCTGCCGGCCGGCACCACTCCCGATCGTCAATCCTGCCACTGGCAGACGCTTGGCGAAGTCGTCCATGACAAGTGCTCACGCGGCGCGGGGGTAAGAAAAATTGGCCGTATTGCAAAAAGATGCGGCCAATTGGAGGCACTATCAGCAAAGGATGCCGAAGGACCGCTACTGAGCCTCGCCGACCTGCTTAATGATAACACTGGCCGACAGCGAAGTCGGCCCAGCGAAACTGAACAAGGAAACAACCATGACCGATTTGGCCCAGCGCGTACAGGATGAGTTGATCCAAGGCCATGAAAAGGACCACTGGTTTCTGCCGCACCCCTCCGGAAGTGGCATTGCGGGTGACGTGAAGGCGGCTGAGGATCCCGGACGCTCCAATATTTGCTTTGCTGGTCCGTGAGATCAAGCAATGACGCCGCGCTTCCAGTGCCGACTTGATCAAAGTAGTCAACAGTCCCCTGTTGGCGCACCCGTCAGGAGATCACCGACCTGAGCATGGCGGTTCAATCGCATGGGTATCGCCTATACCGCGCCAACCTGGCTACGGCCTGGCATGGCGCCAGATGTTCCAGGCACCTCGACGTGATTGAACCGCAGATGCGTGAAGTCTGGGCGCGCAGTACCGAGGTCGCCCGGTATCAAGCCATGTACTGTGCGCCATTACACCAAGCTCAAGCAGAACCCAAGGCTACTCTGGCGGGCCCTGGTGCACCAGTTGGCGTACTGGCCGATTCTCAGTTATGCGGAGAGAAAACGACCAGTTACTGGCGGACTGCAGCCAGTCCTGATCTGGTAATCGAAACGTATTCATCGCGCGATCATCGGCGATCGGCATTCTGGCCGCCTGGGACTTTCCTGCCCGCTGCGCACGTGCACAACCGAGCATGGATTTCCAAGCCGTAAATTCCCTCAGTGTGGATTACGCCGATATCGTTCAGGTAGCCATGCGCAAAGCCTGACAGCGAGCCACCGCGCTGGCGCAGATGGACTGGAATCATCCCGGCCTTTGCCCAAATTAGGCATTACCAGCCAGGACAGTGAAGGTGAAAGAAGAAGACCTGTCCCGCGGAAATGGAAGCCGGGCTATGGCCCTGCTTGGGGTAATTGAAACCTCAGCGAGAAACGCCAAGGGTCACTGATTACGCCACTGCGGCGGGCGCTTTTCAAAAGAAGGCGTTGACGCCCCTCCAATGTATCTTCATGGATCGAACGAATAGGGGTTCAACAAAGCGGCTCCGCTCCTGCGCCAGCAGGCTATTCAGGTTTGCTGGCGCGCGGCCTGATCAGCCGCCTTGCAGGCTTTTTGGAACTGCGCCGCGGGCTTTGTCTACCAAGCTGCGCTGCAAGGCGTAATGCCGGGTCACTGCCTGACCGCTGCTCAACCACCTCTTCAAGCCAGCCAATGACGCTTCGGCTTTAACGCCATCTAATGCGCTCGCGCGCACAGAATCATCCGCTTGGCCCAGCCCTCTGCCGACCAGCCAGGCCAAAGCCTGAGTGCCGGCCGGGCCAAGGCAACAGCCCCGACGCTGGCCTCAGGCAGCGCCACCTGCAAACCTGCCGTTCGCCAATGCGGAAATCGCAGGCCAAACGCACATTCCAGACCGCCACCCATCGCGTCGCCGTTCAAGCGCGGCATGGACACAACCGGAAAAATACCCGCAAAGCTTCAAACGCCTGGACGCAAACATGCGTGCCATCGCCCGAGCACGCCTTTATCGCCATCAGCAAACCAATTTTCAGATTCCGCCCCGGCAGAGAAAAAAGCGCTCACCGCGCCCGTGATCACCAGTGCGTAGATCTTCCGGGTCAGCACTCAGCATGACCCTCCAGCCAACTCCACCAGCCCGTGCAGGGTGTCGGTAATCCCAGGTGTTGGCTGGAGATTATCGATCGTCACCAGCGGCCGTATGCCCGACTTCTGCACGACCAGTTTGTCAGTAACGTGGCACCAGCGCGTATAGGGTTGGCAAAGCCATATCCATGGGGCACTCCTGGAACAACGATAAAACAAATAACCAATAATCTAGACTGCCGCTCATGCGGCAGACGGTCGGATCGCAGTCAATCGGCTGCCGACCCTGCTCGCTGCAAATAGGCATGGCCGCAGAAAAATGCCCGTTTAACCGGATAAAAGCCGCGATGCGCGGATCCAGCGGTGACGGATGGCACGGAGGTCCAGATACCTTGTGGCGGGAAAGTCGACCTGGGCCCGCCTTCTTCTGCCGCAAAGCTGCCACCACAGCATGAACACCAGATGCTCATGCTGCCGGCGAACTATCTCGATCACCTTCGAGTAAATACCTCCCAGCCGCGCCGGCATGCGCCCCGGCATTGGGAACTTGGCTCGACGGTCAATACCGGCGTTGAGCAGCAATACGCCCTGCTCTGCCAGCTCTGCAGACAAGCCGTGCGCGGGTAATGGGCAATTCAAGGTCCCCGCCCCCGCCCGGCTGCAGCTCCTTTGAAGATGTTCTGCAGCGACGGGGCGGTCCGTATGGCCCGGTGGCACAGAAACCAGCTCAAGCCGTGGCGCCTGACCCGGCCCGTGGGTAGGGTCCTGGCCCATAATCACGACCTTGACCTGGTCCAAGCGGCGTAGCTGTTCAACGCATTGAAAATCAGCGGGCCGGGCGGAAACACCAAACTTAGCCAGCGGCCTTCAAGCTAACAGAAAGGCGCGCAGATCCTGCATGTAGGCCTGTCGAATTCGTCAACCCAAGGGCTGCCTTCCAGCCTGCTCCAGTGCCTACCTTGCGCTCAAAGCCGTGGTTACATAGTGTTTGCCATAACAGTTACTCCGCAACCGGTAACCGTCTGGGGCGTTGCAACGCAACCACGGCGCTGAGCGATCAATCCCCCCAGCAGGCCAGACAAACCGTTTTATGCCGGTGTTTCATGCAGCACCAGGATACGTCAACACATTCCCAGTCACCTGATTGGCCGCGCGGCTGCGGCATTTGCCCGGCTCGGCCGAGCCGACGTCCACCAAGGCTGAACTCGGCCCTAGCAACATGCCCTCCTTCCCGGCTGAAGTTCATATAGCCGTAGAAAAACAGACACCATGACCGTGGCAACACGGTTCCCCGCAAAAAACGTCAAGAATCAGGGGTAGCTTGTTTCAGGCTCTTTGCCTTCACCTACAGATAAATTCCTCAGAGAATATTTGGCAATCAATCAGCTTCGATACGATCGAGGCTGAGATTGTTCAAAAAGCCGGAAAAACACATCCAGGCGCTTAAACGCGTTCAAGTCGGGCAAAGGGTCCAGCAAATAGCGGGCGGCGGCGCCACCAGCCCCTCCTCCCCACCAATTTGCCCCAGGGTGCGCTTCTTTCCAGCGTGGTCTTGCGCAAAACAGCAAATGGGATCTGCTGCAGCTTGCCCTTTGCGCACCGCAGCTGATATAGTTGTAAGGTCAGGAATAAAGCCTTTCAGAATAGGCCAGATCCTTGGTGAACGGCAAAAAACCATTGGCTGCTCGACCGCCGAAACACGCGCTGGCATTGGGTGTAAACTATTTTTCCTTGGAGTAGTCCTGCTCGCGATAGAAACTGAAACACGTCGAGAAAATCACCGCCGCTCTCGGCCAGTTTGAATCGCCCCGGGGTCCGATCGGTCAGCTTGCGCAAGCGCGCCGGGTAGGAGGCAAAGGTAATCCACTTCTCAGAATCAGCCCAGCCCTTCCTGAGTGACCGTTGAGGACGGGTGGCCCCTTGGCCAGGAAAAGTACAGATCGGCTGGTGCTGGCCGTTCAACTGGTGGCCCATGCACATGGCTCCATGTAACGGGCCAGAACTTCAGGATCCCGTTTCATTGAACATCGCATCGCTGCGTACTTTGATGTAAACGGCGCCCGCTGCGAGCATCGGCAACAATACCGTCAGATTTCAAATACGCGTACCGCCTGGTCCATCCGGAAACGCATGATTATGCGTTCCTGAAAATCGCTCCCGCTCTCGGCGCGCCGGCTATGATTTTGGGGCTCCTCGGCCCAGGTCGTACCGATCTTCGGTCAGTGATTCGCTGGAGCATCGATGCTCAGGTCGGTCAGAGTCGGGTCCGCCGGCGTGGAACGGCGCTCGCGAGGCAGAGCCCTACAGCTCCCTGGGGAACCTAACGCCCATATCCGGGGGTGCCGCGCCGCTTCGAGCCCTGCGGATGACCAATTGCGGTCATTCCTTGCCCATGCGCCGCAATGACTCTGCCCACTGGATTCGAACGCCTGCCAGCTGGCGCGCGTGATATCCGCTCGATTTCCCTGAAATACCTGGCGCCATCACGCCCGGGGTCGAAACCCTAGCGGTCGCTTGCGCCGTAATAGTAGGCCCAACGTCGGGCAAGGCTTTTACAGCGGCTTGCCGAAGAACTCTTCCCACGCAGCGCTGTCGTCCACTTGATCGCTCCAGATACCGTATCGGCGATTGCGCCTCAACAATGCGTCCGACGGCCTGGCGGATGACCATTGTACTGTTGCTCTGTTTAACCGTCCATCAGTGTTGCCTGATGTGTGGCTAGGTTTATCCATAGCTTCATCGGCGATCTTTAGCCATTTTTCCTTGGTTGTGCAACGCTTGGCACTCTGAGCGCGGCACTTGCTATCTCGAGCAGTGTAACGCTCGGCCGGGCAACCCCCCAGGCTGGACACGCCTACAAGCCATCCATGGGCTTCATCGATGGCCATCCCTTGGCCATCGACGGTTCCAGCCTAGGGGGTTGCCGGAACGCCGGTAGAGGATGAGCACTTCCGAAGGAAAAGTCAAAACCGACCCAAAGAACCGTTCCGCACCGCACGCACGTTCAAATCCCGATTGCCGGAACACTGATCGGATGCACCTTCTGGAAAGGCGAAGATTGGGCGGCCCCGGTGTCGGACCGTCGATGGCCAGGGATGGCCATCGCCGAGCCCCATGGACGGCCTGCAGCGTGTCCCGTCACCGGGGCTGGAGCCAACCTCGTCACTCACCCAAAAACACCCCGATCAGGTTCCGCTGCACATACTAAAAACTAAACCCTGAGGCCTCCGGCCGCATATGCCGGAAACAGAATTCACTGCGAATCGAAGGAGCGCATCCGTCAGCAGCATACCAACCGATCAATCCAAATACCCTCACCGCCGTCGGCGGCATAACCGTACTCTAAGGGCGCGGAGAAATCGGCGTCAAAGTGCAATGGCCTCTGCGTCGCCCACCTGCCGTCCTTGTCCGCTACCTGGGCCCTGGAACCGCTCGCCTGGTGCCCGGGCATCGTTAAGCTCCGATGGCGTTAGCAATCTTCGCGGCCGCCAATTAAACAGCTGAAGCGATCAGTCACGCTGGTCATCATCGCTGCGACGCGCCAGGGAGACACTCAAACGGGTTAGCCGGCGTAATAAAGGTCGGCTGTTCCAGAAGGTGGCTCGACGCGCTCTTCAAAGATCATTAACCTTTGCAACTTGCCGCAGCCCTCGAACCTTTCACATCGGCCCCGGCTTTCTTGGCAATCGGCGGGCCGCATCCAGATCCTGCATGGTCCTTGCCGCGCTAACAGTCAGGGGCAGAACTTGAAGAATCGAATCGAAGACCGACAGTCCGGCAAAAGGGCTCGCCGAAGTGGAACAGCTTTGCCTGGTAGGCCACACGGGGTGCTGGCCCAGCACATCCCATGGCCAGCGGCGGAAATAATTCCTCCGGTCCAAGGTCCATGTTGTCTTCGTATCAGCGTAGCCTGATAGAAACTCAAGCATGGTGAATTCAGGGTTGTGCCGAGTAGAAGACGCCTTTCGTTTAAGGAAGTTGCGGGTTGATCTCGAACACCCGTCAAACCCGCCAACCACCAGGCGCTTGAGGTAGCGCTCGGCGCGATAGCAGGAAGCATCGGCAGATCCAGCGCGTTGTGATGCGTCTCGACGGCTTTGGCCGCAAAGCACCGCCAGGGATGGTCTGCAGCATCGGTGGTTCGACTTCCAGGAAGTTGCGCTTCGGCAAGGAACTTGCGGATATGCGCAAATCACCCGTGAACGCACCAGAGAAAGGTGTCCCAACGGTGTCTTCGTTGACGATCAGATCGACCATAAACGCCGGCGAATAGCCGCTGCTCCGGTGGTCGTCAGGCCCGTGGTGCTTGTCGGGCAAGCGGACGCAGGATTTGGTCAGCAAGTATTGCACGAGTCATGCTGACATACAAATGCCTTTGCCGGAGCGTGCCATAACGCTTCAGCTGCAATGATATCGGCCCATATCCCAGTGCTTTGATTGCCTCCAGCGTCTCGCCGGCAGCGTTTGCGATCACGTAGACCTGATCGCCCGGTTCATGTCCCTGGATCACCATAAAGGCGCCACGTTGAAGGCATGATGCGCCCCGCAACCTTGACCGGAAATCAGGCTTTCAGCCAGCTCTTCCTGCCTTGTCTTGTCCGCATAGGTCATTCTGCAGATCACCGCATCAGCTGTCACGACGAAGCGGTTGGGGAAAGCGTTGCCCTTGGCAACGCTCAGCCAGCGAGTTTTTCCTTGCGCAGGGAAATGCCAGGCCCGGTTTCTTCCTCGGGGAGGGCTTGCGGGTGCAATTCTGCTGCTCGTCAAATGTCAGGGAATTCCAAAGAAAAAGTCGGTCATTCAAAGGTTGTTGCTGCGGCGCGGAACGGTTAACGAGGAAACGGGCCTTCACCAGGCCCTGTTTCAGACTCGCTTCAATAAACTCGTCCAGACGCCGTCCGGCACGCGTTGCAGTTGCTGTTACTCGAGTTGGTGCGCAGATCCTTGATACGTACTGATCCGCACGTAGGAACGAATCGATGGCCCCCAGCCGATGTCGGATTTGGTGTCTTTCCAGCGCCTGCGCTGGCGCGGTTGCGCTTCAATCATTTTCCTGCCTCGTAGAGCTTGGCAGCGCAACCCAATCTTCAATCGCGGTATCACGTTTGCCCAAGCTGGGAAACGCTGGCCTCTGACAGCTGACCACGGGTGTTGGTTGGTACGTGGTGAATACGCACGGCGAGTCCGGTGGTGTTAACGTGCTGACCACCTGCGCCCCTGGAGCGATAAGTATCTACGCGCAGGTCGCCGGTTGATATCGATTCCGATAAACGTCACAATCTCTGGAGAAACGAATACCGCAGAAAAGGATGGTGTGCCGGGCCGGTTGCCGGACTCGTAGGGGCTTCTTGCGTACAGGCGGGCACGCCGATTTCGGGTGCGCAGCAGCCAAAGGCGTACTCCGCTTTGATAAAGACGGTCGCGCGTCTTGAAATGCCGCGCGACTTCACGGCGAGAAGTTCGACATTTCGGTTTTCGAAGCCAGCGGCTGATCACACCAACGCAAATACAATCGCAGCAGCATATTGGCCCAGTCCTGGCGCTTCGGTGCCCGCCGGAGCCGGCCTGAATATCAGATAGCAAGTTTGTTCGGGTCCATCTCACCCAACTGAACATGCGGCGAAACTCGAGCTTTTCCAGCTGACCTGCAGGCGGGCGGAGTTTCGGTGACGATGTCTGCACTGGCAGATTCATCTTTCCTCTTCGGCAAAGCCATTTCCAGGCAACTCGGAGGCATCGGCCAGGCCAGAACACTCTTTTTCATCCAGGGTTTTCGACAGCAGCGGTAATATGTCACCGTCAAGTCCAGTTGCGCGCGCTCTATGCAGGCGGGACCTGTGCGCGCAGATCGGGATGCGGTTCCCACAAGGATTCTTGGGTCTTCGAGCTCGGCGCTCAAACTTCAGTCCAGGCGATCCCATGTTTGTGATCGTATCAAAGATAACCCCGAGAATGGTCTCGAAGACACGCAGGTCCTTTGTATGGTGTTTCAGAATCGGATATTTCGGCATGGTGACAATCCCGTAAGGA
>Ga0163217_1049458_pt1 | contig 10178 bp, 9 predicted proteins | sample SynspAceP_FD_185933 | JGI IMG/M metagenome (GOLD analysis project Ga0163217, IMG submission 185933) | Saline lake microbial communities from Ace Lake in Antarctica - Synechococcus sp. Ace-P (PacBio error correction) | ecosystem: Environmental > Aquatic > Non-marine Saline and Alkaline > Saline ...
CCCCCACCCCAGACAAAAAAAAAAAAAAAGAAGAGGGGATTAATCGGCCCCCCCAAGTGGGGGTGTCAAAGCCCCCCAAAAAACCCGGAAAAGATCGCCAATCCGAAAATACTGATCCGTTCCCCCATTTCTTTCTTGGTTCTTTTTTTATTGAGCCGTTCCGTAAGTCCCCCCGACCCAAGCCTGAACGCCCTGTCGGCGGAGTTTGAATGCTTTTTTTGAGTATGCCGGTAATGAAACCTTTGTTTTTTCCTCCACAGTTGGCCCTGAGGGTCCCTTATGGAATCCTCGAGAAGCTTTGCCCCTGCCTGGGGGGTGAGGGCCGTCGTCACTGAGGGCGTCACGCCAAAGCCTCCAGCTTGTGAACCTTCACGAAGCCACCCGCCCATTGAAATTCATCGAGGTTGTTGCCTGAAGATGGCACTGAAAACTTGCCCGCTCCAGCAGGGTGTCTGTTTCATACTCAGCGCCTGGGGCAGCACCCTGCCTTGTGTTGAAAAGGGCGATCCAGCTCAATTCCCTGTTGATGTAGAGCTCCGGGCCACCACTTGATTCGCTTCCATGGGAACGAACAGCCTTTGCGATCCAACGCACAGCAAGGTAGCAATCAGATCCGCCCTGGCTCGCAGGGAGCTGCTTGGCCACCAGCCAGGGCCACGCCCCACAAGCAAGGCGTGCCCCAGTCCCAGAACGGAACTTTTGCTGACCCAGCAAGCTCAATCGGCCACTCCCGGGCCAGCGCGGCCCGAATAAGCTGCCAGGCTCTGCAGAACCCTGAGGCCCTGGCGGGCAGCCCCTGGCCCGGAGCCAATCGAGGCGGCGCGACACCAGGCCTGCGCAGGCAAGGGTGACCAGGCGGTGCCCTGCCGCAGGAATTCCCACGGCGATGAAACACTTCACGGCTGCGTTTTTGGCGGGGTGGCGAGCGGCACCACAGGCACAGCCCGCTGACACCTGAGGCCAAGCCCGACCAGGGTGAGGCGCCCCTTCGCCCGAAGCGCTGCACCAACGGCCCGATCAGGGCCGCCTGGACCAGGGTGGCGACCACGCCCACTACCAGAAAGCGTGGCCGAGAGGCCCCGGGCCCCAACCGAAGGCCTGTTATGAAATAGAAGCACCAGCAAACTGGCGGTGAAGCGCCGAAGGCCAGAAAAAACAGAAAGAAAGCGCGCACAGCCGCCGCATTACTGGGTGCCGAACACGCCGCTGGACTGGCACCAAGCGGCGAGGTCCCGGCTTGCGGGCAGTGCCAGCGGCCGCCGGCGGCAGGGTCCTCCGCAGCACCTTCACCACCAGCAACCAGTATGAGGATCGCCAAGCACGCTCAACGGCGACGATCAAACGGCAGGCCTGATTCGATTTCCGCCAATTACCGCCCCAAGCGCCCGGACCGAGTAAATGAAGCCCGAAGCCGAAGGCCACACAGATCAGCCCGAAGGCCCGGGCCCGCGTGCTGGGCGGGCTTGAATAGTCGGCAGCTACGGCCCCGGCGGTGGCGGCGGTGCCGCCGCTGCACGCCCATCGATCAGGCGGGCGGTGAACAGCAAGCGGCAGCGGGCAAGAGCTTGCCGGGCCCGGCCCAGTCGAGCGACACGGTTGAAGGCGAACAGGCCCAGGCCCAGCACCGAGCCGGTCACGCAGGCGGTGATCATCGTTACGGCCTGAAGCGATCGCTGAGGCGCCGATCCAAAGGGGCTGGTGACAGAACTGGGCCAGGCGTAGCAGCCGCAGCAGGCCCGAGGGTGCCGCATCACCCGGAAGCTGCCATCAGGAAAGGGCAAAACAGCGAAAGACCGATGCTCTCGCTCAACCGATCGTTCTGAGCAAGGGTGAAGGAACGCGCAAGAACAAGGTTGGAAGGCTGAGGCCTGCGCAACAGGGCTCCCCCGCGTCGTGGCTCACCTTCCATGGGAACCTGGGCCCCCGATGCAGCAAGCTGCGTGGAAGCGGCAGCAAGGCTTTGGCCGAACACCTCGATCCGCCCACCCTAGCCTCAGCCGCATCTCACGCCAGTGGCGAAGTGCCAACATGGTGGAGGTGGGCCGGATCGCCCCCCGCCAACCACAACCGCTTCTGAGCGTTGCCGAGGGCCTGTCCTGGCCTGGCCCCGGAGTGCTGGCGCTAGGTCGATGGAAGGGCCGTGCACCCCAAAGGGTGACGTCCGGCGTGGCGCGGGTGGCGGCGGATTCAGGCGGCCAAGCGCAAACCTGGAGCCTGATTCCCCTCTTGTCATCCGATCGCGCTCCCACTCGGCCTGGGGTGCGCATCGAGCCCAGTGGCCGATGGCTAGCGACTGCGGCTGGAGGCCACGCGCCCGCTACCAACGCGCCCACCGGCGTCGTAGAGGAGGCCCTCACCGCCGTTCAGGTGGGCCTGCCTCACCTGCTTACGACATGGTCAAGATCCAGCCGATCCCGCACTGACGAAAGCGCCGGTGCGCCTGCTGGAGAAAGCAGGGAACGCCATGGCCCTGCCGCCAACTCCGAGCTCGTGGCTTTCCCGTGCCTGAAAGCTTAGCCGTACGTGGCGATGGACCCGCTGGCTCGCGTGAAGCCCGTTCCCAACCGCGATAAGGCCTGCCTCTGCTGAGGCCCGCCAGCGCCAATCCTTCCGCGCTCCAAACCCCTGGCGGGCCGCGAACAGGTGCCGCTGGAGGCCCGCGCTCGGCGGGGTCCGGCAGAGCCCGTGCTGGCGCTGGAGGCGGTCCGGGGTTTAGGGCCTCGATCATGGATGGCTAATGCCATTGCCTCAGAGCTGGAGGCTCCAGCGGTTTGGAGCGCTGTGGCAAAAGCTGGTGGGTTCGATCCGCCCCCGTGCCCCCTTCCAGCGCGATTCGGCCTCAAATCGGGTGATGAAATCAGCTGATTCCATCGCTCTGCGATGTGTGCGGCCACGGCGAGGCGAATCCGCATCCTCACCAGCCGCCCCCGCTCGGCGGGGCCCGCAGCGGGTGTTGCCCCAGGAAGCCTGGTGGAAGCGGTGTGGCCGTCCGGGCAGCGCGGGAAGGCAGCGGCGCAGAGGCTCTGACCTTGAGGGGAGTTGGGCCGCAACCCTGATCCGCGCCGCCGATGAGGGAGCCGCGCGGCCGAAAAGAGCGCTGCCCGGTGGGTCACCGGCCTGGGGGCCCCCCCGGCTGATCTCGGCCGGCCTCGCCAGTTGCGGTGTGGCCCCAGCTCGGCGTGCGCGCCTCGGCCCCGGTGGGCTGTTGATCACGGTGATGAGTGGGTTGCGGCCGGCCGGCCCGGGGCCGTCCGGCCAAATCTGGGAGAGCAACGGCCGTCCTGCTGGCTTCCCTGCTGGCCACGCTGGGGTGGTGGTGCCGAGCGGCGGGTGGTGGCCGATGATCCAGGCCCTGTGCGGCAGCGCTCAGCGAGCATTGGCGGCAGCCGCTGAGATGGTTTTGTGAAGCACGGTGGCGTTTCGGCCGGCGACACCGGTTTGATCCGGCCGGCTGTTGGCGTGAACTCTGAAGCGGTGGAGCTTCTGGAAAGTGTTCCTGCGGCCGGTCCACCCTTTCGCCTTCGGCCCAGCTGGCGCAAGCCCTTCTTTGGTTTGCCCGGGCAATTCCGGTGCGCGGCGATCACGGCGTGTGCAGCTGCTCTGGCGCGCCCTGCAGCACTCGAGGGGGCGCCGTGAATTGCTGCGCGCGCTGACGGTGCGCCTGGCCGACGCCGAATCCGGGCGCTCGGCGGGCCGGGCCCGAGTTGGCGCGCGCCCGGCTGCTGGTGGTGCCAGACGGTGAGCTTCAAAGGCCGTCGGTGGAGGCAGCCAGCCTCCTCCCGCACGGTTTCGCTGCAAGGCGCCGACCTGCTGCTGGAGAGTCCTGCGACAAGGCGGCCTGGAGGCGGGCCGGAGCTCTGGGCCCAAGCTGCTGCGCCTGCCCCTGTTCTGAAACTGTGCTTAAAAGGGGCGTGGTGCCCTTCGATCCAGCGGGCGCTGCTGCCGATCACTCCGCTTCCAGAACAGGGCCTCGTGCTTGAGCGCTCAGCAGCTCCTGGCAACCGCGCTGGCCTGGCCACGACGATCGGCGCCCAACGGCCACCACACCAGCGCCTCCCCCGGACGCCCGCCCACCCCGGTGTTCCACCAGGGCGTGGATGAGGCCCGTGGCGTGCCGAGACCGGCAGCGGCGAAGGTGTTCAATCTGGGCCTGCGGTCATGCCGGGGTAGTGCTCCAGTTCGAGCCGTCGAGGGGTTCGCGGCGGCGTTGATGCCGCGACCCGCGATTGACAATGGGCTTCGGCCGGCAGCTCTTTGTCGGCATGGTTTTTCTGGCGGGCCTGCTTTTGGATCCAGCCTCCAGCTCCAGCTCCAGGTGCCGCTGCAGGCCGGCCAGGGCGGCGAGTGGATCGAAGGCTCGTGGTGGAGTCGGACCCGCAGTGCCACTGGCCTCAGCCCTCCGCTGATCGGGGCAGGAAGGCCAGCTCGTCTCCGCTGCAAGCGTTGATCCAACGCTGGCGGAAGGCCTCTGGTTTGATCGCGGACGCGCAGGCCTTGGCGGGCAAGGGCGCCATCCGTCCCTTGCGCCGTGCCCCCCGAGCTCCACTGCCAACCTAAGGTCGAGGCGGTGGGTGGGCTGGCCCAGGAGTGAGCGCAATGAGCGTTTTCGCGTCAGCCGGCACGTTCCAGCAGGGCGCGAACAGGCGTCACGCGGATCTGGCCGTGTTGCAAGGGCGCCCGTCAACGGCCTGGCCACTCATCAACCCGGTGGCGGTGGTCGAGGCCACGCGGCGGATGCGCGGAAGCCGGCGCGCGTCCGCCAAGCCGCGGGCCAGATCGAGGCGGAAATTAATCCCCAGGAGGGCTCGGATGCTCTTGAGCAGGGTGGCCCAGGGGGCGGGCAATCGCCCGAATCACCTCCGATTTCCGATCCTGATCCAACCAGGGCCGACGGACGCCATCGGGCCGCAACAAGCCGGGCCGCCTCAGAACAGCCACGGCGCGGGTGGCCTCGGCCAGGGCAGCCTCAATTTGGCAGACGACTGCAGGGTGAAGTCAGATCGACGCTTGGCGCTTGAGGCAGTCCGCTGGCTTCGGCGGCGGCGTGGTGCATGGCCCGCTGGGGATCCGGCCGCCTGCATCCGCGTCCAGCCGGCCACGGCCAGCATCTGGGGGGAAAGGCGGGCCGCTGACGGCACGGAGCTTTCCCCACGGCGCGTGTCCAAGCCAAATCCTTGAGGGCGAGGTGCCAGACGCCAACGGAAACAACCGACATCGAGAGCCTGGCGCACACCGAGACCGTGAGGCTCGGCTCGATCGCGGCACAGATCGCGTCCCCGCATCGCGCCTGGGCGGCCCAACGCTCATGTGCTTCCTCTTTCCAGACCCGCAGCGCCAAACGAGCGGTGCCTTGCTCGGCCTCACAGGCGGCGCCCCCCAGCAGAGGTTGCCATCGCTAAGCGTGGAAAGCGCCCGGCAGTAGGCGGGGTGCCTGACCCCGGCGCTTGGTGCTCTGCTCCAGCAGGGGTTCGCCTGGCGCTGCAGCGCGTGTCGCGGCGGGCCCGCCAGGACTTCCCCGCCGCTCGGGCGGTGCGGTTTGCATCAACATCCGCCGCGCTGCAGAAAACAGACAGTTGCCGCAAAGGGGCTCCACTGCCAGCACACGGGCGATCAGCAGCTCCAGGGGCGTGCGGTCGTCGACCCATTCGGTGGTGTGCTGGCTGAAGACAGCTGGGCGGTGAGCAGGGGGTCATCGGAAGCGGTGGTCGGGGACGCCTGTTTGCTCTCCCATGCGGGCCCGTCGGCTCGAAGGATGCGCCGGCCCAGCTGCTGCTTCGCTATGGCCAACTGACCCAGCCAGGCTTGCCAGCGCTTTCGTTCCACTTCCCCCAGAACCTGTTGCGCCCGAGCGGCGGCAGGCGATCCACGGCTGGGCGGCGCTGCGGGCGCGCCTGCAGCTGCCCGGCGGATCTCGGCGAAGGAAGGCCCCCAGGCTGGTTTCTGGACGGCCGACGATGTCCTCGTCTGTAGAGGGCCACAAGCCGCTGCCTCCCAGAGGGGGTCGCCACCGCAGCAAGCACAAGCTCGCGATGGGCCAGGCCGGCCTGGCGGGCCCGCTGCTTCCAGCGTTTCCTCCACCCGTTCAGGAATACACCGTTATCAAGCGCCACTGAGGATCGCGCCATCGAGCGGCCCGTGCACCCCCAGCCCCGTGCCATCGAGCCAGTCCCGGCATCCCCCGCTGCGCCACCAGCCGTCTCTGGGCCAGCGAAGGGCTGCAAGGGGCGGTGCCCCCCGGGGCTCAGCGGACCCGCCCCGCAACCAGCCTGGGCTCAGCCGGAGGTGCGCCGTTCGATGGCGCCACTTCCGTTGACGCCCTTCAACCGCCACCAGCTGCAGAGGCGCAAGCTCCAACGATCCGCACAGGGCCGCTTCCGAAACCCGTCCCTTTCGCCGGCCATGAGAAGGCCCTGCTGGGGTGGCTGGGCCCGCCACAATCGCCGCCCGTTTCGGTGGCTCCGTAGCAAGGTGAGAGGCGCAGGCCGGCCTGCGGCCGCCGCCCGCCAGGGCCGCCCCAGGCTTGGCCTCCGCCCCACCAGATCACGGCAACAGCCCCCGCATCCAGCTCAGCCCGGCCGGGATCGCCATTCTAGGCGATGCAGTTGGGTGGGCAACCAGGGAGATCAGGGCTGCCGCTCCTGTCGTCAGGGATCGAGGGCCACAGGCGCCGCCGTCTGCCGCTATCAACCGCTGGGGCTAGCCAATGCGCAGCGGTACGCCCCAAATGGCGCTACGCAACAGGCAGCAGAAACCACTGACGTGAATGCAGTGCATGGTTGACCACACGACCGTGCCGGCCGGATCGATCCCTGACGCCGTCAGCCATTCCCCAGTGGCGGCGGCGATGGCGCAGAAATGGGACTTTGAGCCGTTCTGCAGGCACCAAGCGCGGGCGCCGCCTGCGCCGCTGCCGATTCCACACACCGCCGGCCCCAGTACCCGCAGCGGTTCGCCGGCCCGATCAGCAGTGCCCCGCAGCTCGCCCGCTCCTCGGGCGCCGCCAGACCCACCACCTCGCCGGCCGGCCCAGAAGACCGCCAGGCGACGGCCGCGGCGCCGGGTTCGTCGCCCAGTCCTCAGCTGCGTCATCGGCATTGCCCACCCAATACAGGTCATTCCGGACCCCCCCTCCGGCCAGGCCCGGCTGCCTCACACCTGTGGGGATCCCGCTGGAACACGGGCCCCGCCGCTCCAGCCGGGGGCCAGGCCGGGCGCGTGGGGTGGGCCCTCGTTGCTGCAGGGCGGCCACGGTGGTTGAAGCCGAGCGGCCCGCCGATGCCGGTTTCGAATGCGGTGCTGAAGCCATCAGCCTGGGGCTGCAGGCGCCTGGCAGCTGTGCCAGCAGGGCCTGGATGCCCCTCCAAGGGCCGGATCGCCCGCACTGCCCGCCGCTCCAGTTCCGGTAGAGGCAGGGGCAGTGGCGCACGATTCAGCCAGCGCCCAACCGCAGCTGGGGCCGCAAGCTCCTGGTCCTCTGCGGCGTCGGCGGGCTCTCAGCGGTTGCTCCAGCCATTCCAGCCGAGTTCGCCCGCCAGGATCCGGCCCACTGGTCTCCGTCGGCCTATCCAACCGCCGTGGCATCCAGTCGCAGCTTGGCGCTGGCCGGTAACCGGTTGCCAAAGCACGGGTGGCCAACACCTGCCGCTCGACGCATCAGCGGCGGCCGCACTTCCATTCACGTCGCGGCGGGGTGCTTCGTTTGCCACTGCTAACCTGCTGTCAACCGCCTGCTCCACCAATCAGCGCCTCCAGGGCCTCGATGGCCGCTTCTCCCGCGAGCAGCAAGCAACGGCGGAAGCGCGGAGCCGGGAGCCAGCACCTTCGCTGCCAACCTGGCGCCGCCCCTGCACGCCCCCACCTGCCCATCGAATTTCGGCAGGCGGCCGCCGACTCGCGAAGCCCAGCGCTGCCGGCAAACCGTTAGCGCGGCCTCCAGCCGCTGGCGCTGCTGGCGCTCCCCAGGGCTGAGAATCGCCGCCTCCAAGCTGGCCAGGGCCCTGGCCTGGGCCGCAGGAACTCGGCCTCCAGCGGCGAGGCCTCCCCCCATAAAGACCGTCCCGGCCACGGCAAGCCTCGGCCTCCAGCGCAGCAACCAATCCACGCTTGTGGGTGGTAGCTCACATTTCGCCTGATCAGGCCCGGGCAGCTGAAACGGACGGCGCAACTGCAGCTTCATCGCGTGGTTCCCGCTTCATCGGCCCTGGAACCAGCTGGTGTTCACGGCGCCCCCCAGCACGCCCCCACAAGCCAGGCCACAGGCAGGCCCAGCCCGTTGAAGGCTGGAACTTCAAGGGCAAAACTTGCTACCGCTGATGCGTCTCCGGGCTGGCGGGTGGTCTGCCCAGCAGCTGGATCAAACGTAGACCTGGCCGGCAGGCCGATCAACGCCGAGCAGGGCAAGTGAGCGGCCAGCGCCACGCCAGCCAACCGGCGCCCACTGGAGCGGCCAGGGTCCAGGGCGATTGAAACCAGGCACCAGACCGGCCGGCTGCGGCCTGCCGAGCCGGACCACAGGGTTAGCGCTTGCATGGGCCGAGTCTCATCACCTGTGGAAATGGGAGCAATAACGAGCAACCAGGCTGGTGGCGATCGCTGACCTCCGCCCAGGTGCGATCGCTGACACGCCAAGGGCACACCTAGGCCAGAAAAGGGCTGGCTCGCCCGTCACCGGGGCGAGCGCCAACAGGCGGCGGCGGGTGCCAGCGGACGAAGGCCAAGCCAGCAAAGCGGTTCCGCCAGACCTCGATAGCTCAGCCGAAGCGGTGGATCCCTGGTAGGCGTAACGATGCCGCACACGCCAGCACCAGGACCACACCTGCCGACTGCTGCGGGCGGCCACCAGGCGATCAGCCCCAACCCCAGCAAGCAGGCACCGTTGGCACAGCCGCGCCACCCGGTCCACGGGCGGCCGGTGAGGTTCACCACGGAGTGCCTTGCCCCTGGCCGGTCGACTGCCGGTGTCGCATTCAAACCACGTCATTGGCCCAGGTTTTCCCCAGCCAAACAAGCAGCACGGCCACCAGCAAGAAACCCGAGAAGCTGGCCCCAAGCGCGGTGGCTGACCTGGGCCAGCCCACCACCGGCCGTCAGCAGTGCCGCAAATCACCGCCACCGGAATACATCGGCCAACTTGATCGCCGCCTTCCCAGAGCTGGCGGCGGCCGCCCAGCGGCGGCGTAGCCACGGCTTGCGACACCTGGTGCCCGTGACATGCGGGGGCCGACGCTGACGGGAAGGGGGCCCATACATTTGAGCAGCCCCCACCCCCCGGAACCTCGCACCGGCCATGGTTCCCTACTCCTCAAGCGAGCTTCGGCCGCTGTCCAGCTCGAGGGGGCCGCGCAGCTGAGGAAGGAAGGTCGTGCTGAAGCTGGCGCTGCCGCTTGGCCGGCCTGCCCAGGGGGCTTGGCCCCCGATCCACTGGCCTGTTGAGCGCGCTGGGGACTGGCCATACGCTTTCGTTTTCTCTGGAGGGCTCCTGGCCTCTGCCTGGCCGCCTGTCGGCAGCGGCCAACACCTGGAGCCCTGGAGCGGTCCCGCGGCGCTTTGAGGCTGGCCTCAGCGCTCAAGCAAACCAGTCTGCCTCAGCCCGGCTGGTGACGGTGCCGCAGGTCTGTTGCCCATGGCCGCCGCGGGTCCTGTTGGCGTTCTCCGTCTTCTTTCGACAGCCCGTGCAAGGAGGGTCACGGGGGTGCTGGGTGCAGGCGGTGCTGCCGCGCTGGCAGTTGAGCCCGCTCCAGGCCTTCACTGCTGGCTGCGGCCCTCGCAGCGCCCGCTGGGGGGCGGGCGTCACGGCCCGCATAGCGGGCCGAAGAACCTCTGGAGGAGGCCCGTCGCTGGAGCGCCTGCCCTATCCCAGCGAGGCCCGAGCCGCCTGAGCGCAGCCCGACATCGCCCAGCGCTCCAAGCCCTGGGAAGACGGGGGCTACCGCCTGGGCGGTTCAGCCGCGCCCGTCTCTCGCCTAGCTGGAGAGCGGCGGCTGCCGCAAGTTGGTGGTGGCCGGCCGCCAGCCAGCTGCAACCGATCGTCCGCTCGACCCGCTGGTGCTGCTCCAGCACTGCGGCGGCACCAGCCGGAGTTGCCGCTTCTGTCTCTGGCAGCAAAGCCCGTGATGCCCTGGATCGGTGCCTCGCCCGAGCGACTGCGGCGGTACGTCGGGGCCAGCTTTGCGCAGCGG